>Ga0075428_100000272_pt1 | contig 51381 bp, 44 predicted proteins | sample RhiMetdeltSRZDD2_FD_75291 | JGI IMG/M metagenome (GOLD analysis project Ga0075428, IMG submission 75291) | Populus rhizosphere microbial communities from Tennessee, USA - Rhizosphere MetaG P. deltoides SRZDD2 | ecosystem: Host-associated > Plants > Roots > Rhizosphere > Soil | place: USA... | reverse complement strand
CTACTTGCATGTCGGCCAGAGCGCCGCCATCGCGCTCGGCATTTCGGCCGTCATGCTGACGGTCGGAAATTCGATCGTGGCGGGCGGGCTCACGGTTGGAGACCTCGTGCTCGTCAACGCTTACGTGATCCAAGTTTGTTTGCCGCTGAACTCCCTCGGCTTCGTCATCCGCGAGTCAAACGACGCGCTCGTTCGCGCGGAGAGGCTGTTCGCGCTGCTGCGCCTGAAGCCCGAGTCGCGTACGGCGCCGCGCGATGGGGCGCTAGCGTTCAATGGCCCTGTCCGGTTCGAAAACGTCAGCTTCGGCTATGACGTCGAGCGGGAGATACTCTCCGACGTCTCGTTGACGATCGAGGCCGGGACGACGGTCGCGATCGTCGGCAGCAGCGGCTCCGGTAAGTCGACGCTCGCGCGGCTGCTGTTGAAGCTCTTCGACCCGCAGGGCGGGCGCATCACGATTGGAGGAACGGATCTCAAGGCGATCGAAGCGCGAGAGCTGCGTAGGCACGTCGGCCTCGTGCCTCAGGATACGACGCTGTTCAACGACACGATCGAGTACAACATCGCGTACGGCCGCGTCGGCGCGAATCCGGAGGAGATTGTCGCGGCCGCGAAGGCCGCCAACGTCCACGACTTCGTGAGCTCGTTGCCGCAAGGGTATGCGACGCTCGTCGGCGAGCGCGGGCTCAAGTTGTCCGGCGGCGAGAAACAGCGCATCGCGATCGCGCGCGCGATCCTGAAGAACCCGCCCATCCTCGTGCTCGACGAGGCGACGTCGGCGCTCGACAGCCGCGCAGAACGCGCGATCCGCGGCACGCTCGAGCGGCTCGCCGCGCCGCGGACGACGCTCGTCATCGCGCACCGGTTGTCGGCCGTCGTCAATGCGCACGAGATCCTCGTGCTCGAAGGGGGCCGTATCATCGAACGCGGCCGGCATGCGGAGCTGCTCGCGCGCGACGGCCTCTACGCGCGCATGTGGGCGTTGCAGGAGCAGGAGCGCGAGCTTGGCTTGCGCAAGCGCCGCGCGCGGCTCGAGCCCGTGAATCTTGCGGCGATTGCGTTGGACGCGATCGAAGCTGCGCGGCCGACGCTCGATGCGAAAAACGTTCATCTCTACACAACGCTTAGCGCGGAAGGCGCGACCGTTACCGGCGACCATGGGGCGCTGCACGAGGTCGTCACAGATCTCATCGAGCACGCCGTCGCGATCAGCGAGCCCAGCGCCCGCGTCGAGGTCACACTCGAGCGCCAGGGTAACGAGATCGTCCTGCGCGTCTCGGATACATGGGCGGCCGCGGAGCCCGTGCAGCCGGTGCTCCCCGCGGAGCCGAAGGCGCCCGCGCACGGATTCGATCCGAGCACGCTGCGCGTCATCGTCGAGGAGCATCATGGGCGCTTCAAGCTGACTCCGGCCGAGCCGATGGGCACGTCGTACACAGTCGCGTTTCCCGTGCGGGCGGTTGCGCTGCCGGCGCCGGCCGAGCCGCTTCCCGTCGAGGCGTCGGCCGTCGAGCCGTCGCGCTTCGAGGGCAGATCGTTGCTCGTCGTTGACGACGACGAGGATGCGCGCGAGGCGCTGAAGACGCTGCTCGAGATCCAGCACGCGACTGTGGCGACGTTCGGCACGGGCGGCGAGCTCTACGAGTACTTGCGCGAGCGCTCGCGGTCGGCCTGGCCCGATCTACTGATTTGCGACATCGGCCTGCCGGAAGAGGACGGCTATCACCTGCTCAAGCGTGTGCGCTCGCTCGAGGCGCAGCGGCGCGTGCCGCTCGCCGAGCGCATGCCTGCGATCGCGCTGACCGGTTACGCGCAGCCTGAGGACCGGACCCAGGCGCTCATCGCCGGGTTCCAGGCCCACTTGTCGAAGCCGGCGATGCCGGACGTGCTGCTGGCCACGGCCCAGAGGCTGCTGCCGGCCGCGGGCTGACCCCCTTCAGCGCGCAAGCCTGTAACCAGGACCTTGCTCGGCGACTCTTGGTAGTTGCCTGTCGGTGATTTCGCTGACAGAGGCAACCGAATGCGGCCATCCAAAAGGGGGGCAAGAATCATGTCAGTTCGCTGGGGTCTCGGCTTGACGGTGTCGCTCGTCGCGTTTGCGGGAATCGCGCAAGAACGAACGGAGTGCGACGACAAATGGTGGGGTTGGCGTGGCCCCAATGCTCACGTCTGCGAGGTTCGAGAGCTCACCGTGCCTGCAGGCGGGAAGCTCTCGGTCGACGCCGGGCAGAACGGCAGCATTCGCGTCGCGGGCGAGAAACGCCGCGACGTGCAGGTGCGCGCGACGGTCCATGCCTGGGCGTCCGACGAGGCGGAAGCGCAGCGCATCGCGAGTGGGGTGAATGTTCGATCCGACGGCGTGCTGCGCGCCGAAGGCCCGGAGCAACGCGGCCGCTCGGGCTGGAGCGTCAACTACGAGGTGACGACACCCACCGACATCGACCTCAACCTCGAGACGCACAACGGCAGCATCGCGGTCGCGCGCGTCCGCGGCGACCTCGCGTTCAGAGCGCAGAACGGCAGCCTCGATCTCGATGGCGTGGCCGGCAACGTGCGCGGCCGCACGACGAATGGCGGGGTGCAGGCCGAGCTCACAGGCGACACTTGGGAGGGCACGGGCCTCGACCTCGAGACGACGAACGGTGCCGTGCGCCTCCGGGTTCCCGAAGACTATTCCGCGCGGCTCGAGACGGGCACCGTGAACGGCGGAATCGACATCGACTTCCCCGTCACGGTGACGGGCCGCATCGGCCGCGAGTTCTCGACGACGCTCGGCGACGGCGGGCCGCTCGTGCGCGCCGAGACCACGAACGGCCAGGTGCGAATCTCGCGCGGGCGCGGCGACCTCACGCGCTTGCCGTGAGCTTCCGCGGTTCGGTGGGCCGCCGGCTGCCGCACGCGCGCTGCGTGCGTCGGCACGGCGGCCCGCGTTCGGCAAGCAAAGCGGCGCGGTGCGCCGGGGAGTAGCCGGTATCTAACGCGCGGCACTGAAGCTTTGCTATCGTCGGCCGGTCGTCAACGAGGGCCGAACATGCCAGCGAAGAAGAAGACCAAAGCGAAGCAGAAAGCCAGACCCAAAGCCAGACCCAAAGCTAAACCGACAGCGAAACCAAAAGCCAAGCGCGCGTCGCCCACAAGCGGCGCACGCAAGCCTCAAAGCCGCGCGAAGAAAGCCGCGCCAAGGGCCGACGCACCGCCGCCGAAACCTCGTCCGGCCGTAGTCGCGACGGGGCAGCCCGCCTCCGAGCTCATCGACCAGCGCATACACGACGTCGCGGGCTGGCGCGGCGAGACGCTGGGCCGCATGCGGGGGCTGATCCGCGAAGCCGATCCCGCCGTGACCGAGGAATGGAAGTGGGACGTTCCCGTGTGGTCGCACGACGGCATCGTTTGCACGGGCGAGGTGTACCAGAACGTCGTGAAGCTGACGTTCGCCCACGGCGCGGCGGTCTCGGATCCGTCGCAGCTCTTCAACTCGAGCTTGCAAGGCAACACGCGGCGCGCGATCGACATCCACGAAGGTGAGAGCGTCGACGCCGCAGCGTTCAAGCAGCTCTTCTTGGCTGCGGTCGCTCGTAACTCGTTCGCAAAAAGCTCGTGAAGAAGACCGCGCCTCGAGGCGGCGCTCGCGCCAAGCCGAAGTCGAAGGCGAAACGGACGGCGCGCGTGAGTAAGACGCGCAAGTCTCCCGCCAAGAAGAAAGTCGTCCTTCTCGCGGGCGGCAACCCGCAGATTACGAAAGGCGAGGGCGACGCGCCGGTGCAGGCGTACCTCGCCGCAATGCCGGGTTGGAAGCGCGACCTCGGCCGGCGTCTCGACGCGCTGATCGTTCGCGCCGCGCCGAGCGTGCAGAAGGCCGTGAAGTGGAACTCGCCGTTCTACGGCATCGAAGACCAAGGCTGGTTCCTGTCGTTCCACGTCTTCACTCGCTACGTGAAGGTGACGTTCTTCCGCGGCGCGTCGCTGCAACCCCTTCCGCCGGGTCCGAGCAAGCAGACGAACGTGCGCAACCTCGACATCCACGAGGACGACGAGCTAGACGAGGCGCAATTCATGAGCTGGGTGAAGCAGGCTGCTGCGTTGCCGGGCTGGCTCTCGCCTTGAGCGTCGCGTCGCCTTCTCTAATTCTTAGAAAAGTTCTGCAAATAACTGAAAAATAAACATATAAATACGCCTTAGCGGAGGAATGGCGCACCGCCGTCTTCCAGAGTCGTGGCATAGAACTTGCTCCCTACGCGAGCGACATCCGCGGAGGCGAAACACGCGTGGCCTGGTTGGACGACATCAAGAAGCGGGCCGGCCAAGGCAGTGCTGCGCCGGGGTCGGGACCGCCGCCGCGTAAGCAGCGGCCGTCGTTGCCGCGCTACATCTGGCTATGGTTCGTAGGCGCGCTGCTCGTCAATTTCGTCGTGACGCGCTACATGGTGCCGCAGGCCGACGAGCCGATCGTCGTGCCGTACACCGTGTTCAAAGCGCAGGTCGAGGCGCGCAATGTCGCGCAGATCTACACGCAAGGCGCGAACGTCGACGGGCGCTTTGTCGCGGCCGTCACGTATCCGCCCGAGGATGCCGAGCCGCAGCGCGGCGCCGCCGTGCGCGGTGTGCCCGAGCGCGTGCGACCCGCTGAGCCGCGCACTTCGACGTCGTTCACGACGACCGTGCCGGCATTCGTGGACCCCGGGCTCGAAGCGCTGCTCATCGACAACGGCGTCGAGATCAGCGCCGTGCCGATCCGCGCGGGCGGGAGCCCGCTGGCGACTCTCCTGCTCGGCTTCGGGCCGGCGCTGCTCTTGATCGGCTTCTACGTGTGGCTCTATCGGCGGGCGTCGCGAGGCGGTATGGGCGGCGGCGGGCTCTTGGGGCTAGGCCGCAGCCAAGCGAAGCGTTACGACGCCGAGGGCGCCGCGCGCGTCACGTTCGACGACGTCGCGGGCATCGACGAGGCCGAGAACGAGCTCGTCGAGATCGTCGACTTCCTGAAGGCGCCGGAGCGCTACACGCGGCTCGGCGGCACCGCGCCGAAGGGCGTGCTGCTCGTCGGCGCGCCGGGCACGGGCAAGACGCTGCTCGCGAAAGCCGTGGCGGGCGAGGCCGGCGTGCCGTTCTTCTCGATGAGCGCGGCCGAGTTCATGGAGATGATCGTCGGCGTCGGCGCCGCGCGCGTGCGGGACTTGTTCAAGCAGGCGCGCGAGCACGCGCCCGCGATCATCTTCATCGACGAGCTCGATGCGATCGGCCGCGCGCGAGGCCAGTTCGCGATCGGGGGATCGAATGAGCAGGAGCAGACGCTGAATCAGATCCTCACGGAGATGGACGGCTTCTCGAGCCGCGGCGGCGTCATCGTGCTCGCGGCAACGAATCAGCCCGACGTGCTCGACAAAGCGCTGCTTCGCCCCGGCCGTTTCGACCGCCGTGTCGTCGTGAACTTGCCAGACAAGACGGGCCGCGCGGCCATCTTGAAGGTGCACACCCGCAGCGTGCCGCTCGCCGTCGACGTCGTGCTCGAGGAGATCGCCGCCGCCACGCCGGGATTTTCCGGCGCGGACCTCAAAAACGTCGTCAACGAAGCGGCTTTGCTCGCGGCGCGGCGCGACCAGCACGAGGTCAAGAGCAAGGATTTCTTCGACGCGCTCGAGAAGATCATGCTGGGGCCCGAGCGGCCTATCCTGTTGAGCCGCGAGGATCGCGAGCGCATCGCGTATCACGAGAGCGGCCACGCGGTGCTGGGGCTCGTCGTGCCGGGCGCCGACCCCGTGCACCGCGTGACGATCGTGCCGCGCGGTCAGGCGCTTGGGGTCACGTACCAGCGGCCGAGCACGGACCGCTACAACTATCCGGAAGCGTACTTGCGAGCGCGCATCGTCGGCATGCTCGGCGGCCGCGCGGCCGAGGAGCTGATCTACGGCACGCGGACGACCGGCGCAGAAAGCGACATCGAGCAGGCCACGGCGCTCGCGCGCAGCATGGTGACGCGCTGGGGCATGAGCGACAAGCTCGGGCTCGTCCAGCTCGCGCCGCGCGCGAATCCGTATCTCGGCGGCGCGCCGGCGTTCGGCGCGGATCGGCCGTTCAGCGAATCGACGGCGCAGGCGATCGACACCGAGGTGCTCAGGATCATCAGCGAGAGCTACGACGAGGCGCTCAAGCTGCTGCGCGCGCACCGCAGAGCCCTCGACGCGCTCGTCGCGGCGTTACTGGAGAAGGAGACGCTCGACGAGACGGAGATCCTCGCCGTCACGGGCCTGCCTCCGGCGGCCGAGTTGCCGGCGAGCCCCAACGATGCGCGCCTGCGAGCTACGCCTGGAGCAAGGCGGTGAGGTCGGCGAGCGGCACCGTTACGAGCTCGGGGCGGGTACCGAGCTCGTAGCGAACCTCGTAGAGCAGGCGCTCGATCGTCGCGAGCGCGCGCAGGCGATTTTCCTCGGCGGGGTCGCTCGGCAGAACGGCGCTATTGCCGATGGCCTGTCGGTACGCATCGCGAAACCCCGCGTGCACCTGCGTACGCCAGTCTTCGAGGAACTCGCGGACGTCGGCCGCGCCGGATCCCGGCTTCGCGGCGACCTGCTGCGCCGCGACGACGCGTGCATAGTCGAACGAGCGGCTCATGGCGGCGAGATCCTTGACCACCGTGTGCTTGCGGCGGCGCTCCGCCAAGCTGCGGCCGGGCTCGCCCTCGAGGTCGGTGATCACGAAGTCGTTCTTGGTGATGAGCACCTGTCCCAGGTGATAGTCGCCGTGCAACCGAATCGCGAGCACCGTCGTGGGGCCCGCGGCGTGCGCCGCGATCGCCTCGCGCAGCCGCTGCGTCGCGCCGAGCGCGCGGCCGGCGGCGTCGCGTGCCTCGGGAGGAAGCTCGCTGCGCCGCGCGCGCAGCGCGGACAGCGTTGCATCGAGCTCGGCGGCGATGGCCGCAGCCCACTCGGCGAGGCGCGCCGCAGTGAACGGCTCTGGATCGAAGCCCGGGTCGCCGGTTTTCACGGCGAGCGCGCGATGGAGATCGGCCGTGCGTGCCGCGAGGGTGCGCACGAGCAGCAAGTAGCTCGAGTGGTCGCCCGTGCCTATCTTGTTGTCCGTCGCGCGCGCGAGCGCGTCGTCGAGGCTGCGCTCGAGATAGCGCAGCGTGTATTTCCAGCCGTCGCCCTGATTGCGGACGGCCGCCTGCACGAGCGCGACCGTCGTCGGCTCGCCCGAGGGCCGGTCGAGGACGATGGCGCCGGCCGTCGGCGCGACGGCGCTGCACGGCGAGCGCTCGGTCAGAAACCGGCCGAGCTCCCATTCGGGGTGCACGCCGCTGCGCAGGCGCCGATACGCTTTGAGAAACAGCTGCTCGCCGATGACGAACGTCAGGTTGCTGCTTTCCGCCGTGAGGACCACTGGCGCCTGCGCGAGCCGTTTCGGGAGCAGCCCGCCGAGCGCGCTCGTCGGCGTGAACCGCAAGGTGCCCGCGCCGAGGCGCACCGAGGCGCGCTCGCTCAAAGCGGCGAGCAGCGCGCGCACGAAGTCTTCGTCCGCGAACGCGTCGAACAGCATGCCCGTTGCGGCGCGTTGGCGCACATGCGCGAGCGCGTGCGCCGCATGCGGGCCGGCGCGCTCGACGCCCCATTCGAGCGACAGCGGCAGCAAGTACTCGTGCGGTGCATCGGCCGGAAACTGCGCGCTCGCGATGAGCAGCAGCCACATTCCTTGCTTCGGCTGCCAGCGGCCGATCTCCGTGATGGTGACGGAGGGTTGCCCGGAGCCTTTGCCGGCGAACCAGCGCTGCGTCGACAAGTAGCTCGGCACGACGTCTTGCTCGAGCTGGGCGAGCAGCTTCGCGGCCGCGCCATGGCGCTCGCCGCTGTCGACCTGGAAGCTGTCGAGCCCGTTGAACAGCACGAGCCACGGTTTCTCCTCGGCCGGCAAGAGCTCTTCGTGCCAGCTCGGCGGCGGCGCGGATTCGGCGAGGTCGAACCAATAGAACGCATAGCCGGGCAGCGTCAGCATGTACGGCAGGTCGCCGATCGGCGGGAACGACGAGCGCCCCAGCATCTCGACGGGTACGCGGCCGCGGAACTGCGCGAGGTTCAGCTCGACGGCTTGCGCGGAGCGCTTCAGGTTCACGACGCAGAGGATCGCCTGGTTCTCGTAGCGGCGAACGTAAGCGAGGATCGTTCGATTACCGGGGCGCAGCAGCTCGAATGTGCCGCGGCCGAACGCTTTGCAGGTTTTACGGACGGCGAGCATACGGCGCGTCCAGTTGAGCAGCGACGACGGCTCGCGCGACTGCGCCTCGACGTTGACCGACGCGTAACCGTAGACGGGATCCATGATCGGCGGCAGATAGAGGCTCTGCGGATCGGCGCGCGAGAAGCCGCCGTTGCGGTCGGGGCTCCACTGCATCGGCGTGCGCACGCTATTGCGGTCGCCGAGATAGATGTTGTCGCCCATGCCGAGCTCGTCGCCGTAGTAGACCGTCGGCGATCCCGGCATCGAGAACAGCAGGCTTTTCATGAGCTGGATCTTCGCGGGATCGTTCTCCATCAGCGGCGCAAGGCGGCGCCGAATGCCGACGTTGACTCGGGCCCGCGGATCGGCGGCATAACTCTGGTACATGTAGTCGCGCTCTTTGTCCGTGACCATCTCGAGCGTCAGCTCGTCGTGATTGCGCAGGAAGATCGCCCATTGGCAGGTCGGCGGAATGTCGGGCGTTTGCTGCAGTATCTCGACGATCGGATAGCGGTCCTCCTGCGCGATCGCCATGTACATGCGCGGCATCAGCGGAAAGTGATACGCCATGTGGCATTCGTCGCCCTCGCCGAAGTATTCGCGGACGTCCTCCGGCCACTGATTGGCCTCGGCGAGCAGCATGCGGCTCTTGTACTTGGCGTCGATGGCCCGGCGAAAGCGCTTCACGACGGCGTGCGTCTCGGGCAGGTTTTCGTTCGTCGTGCCATCGCGCACGCACAGATAGGGAATTGCGTCGAGGCGCAGGCCGTCGACGCCGAGATCGAGCCAGTGCTGCATGACGCGGATGACGGCGTTCACGACGGCCGGATTGTTGTGGTTCAAGTCCGGCTGGTGCGAGAAGAAGCGGTGCCAGTAGTACTGGCTAGCGACAGGATCCCAAGTCCAGTTCGACTGCTCGGTGTCGGTGAAGATGATGCGCGTCTCGGGGAACCGCTTGTCGGTATCGCTCCAGACGTAGAGCTGCCGCCGCTCGGAATCGCGCGGCGCCGCGCGCGCGGACTGGAACCACGGATGCTGGTCGGACGTGTGGTTCACGACGAGCTCCGTGATGATCTTGAGCCCGCGCTCGTGCGCCGCGCGCACGAACGCCTGGAAGTCGCTCTGCGTGCCGTAGACGGGGTTGATGCCCAGGTAGTCGGCGATGTCGTAGCCGTCGTCGCGCATCGGGGACGGATAGAAGGGCAGCAGCCAGATCGCGCTGACGCCGAGCCGCTCGATATAGTCGAGCTTCGAGGTCAGGCCGGCGAAATCGCCGACGCCGTCGTCGTTCTGGTCGAAGAACGACCGGACGTGGAGCTGATAAATGACAGCGTCCTTGTACCAGAGCGGGTCGTCGCTCGCGTCGGTGGCCATTAATCCAAATCTCAGGCGCCTTTTTCTAGGCGAAGTAGTCGAAATCGCGCTCGGACGCGCTGTGGCGGGCCTCGATGCGGAACACGTATGCGGGGCATTCGGCGGGGGCGAGCGTCACGAAGACACGCGGGCCTTGCCACTCGTAGCGCTGGCCCGAGAGCAGCTCGTGAGCGAGATACGCGTCGTGCGCGTCGAGCGACCATTCGTCGAGCGGCACGTCGATGAAGCCGCTTTGCGCATGCAGCGGGTCGAGGTTCACGACGACGAGGACGATGTTCTTGCCGTCGCGGCTCGTCTTCGAGTAGCAGAGCAGCCGATCGTTGTCGATTTGGCGAAACGTCAGCGTGTCGTCGTGCTGTAGCGCGGGGTTCCCGCGGCGGATCGCATTCAGTCGCGTCAAGAAGTCCTTCAGCGAGTCGTCGCGCGTGAGCTCCCAGTGCTTCAGCTCGTACTTTTCCGAGTCGAGATACTCCTCGCTGCCGGGCTCGCGCGGCGCGTGCTCGAGAAGCTCGAACGCGGGACCGTAGACGCCGTAGCTCGCGCCGAGCGTGGCCGCCAACGCGGCGCGCGCCATGAACGCGGGCCGACCGCCAGTCTGCAAGTACTCGTGCAGGATGTCCGGCGTGTTCGGCCACAGATTCGGCCGAAACCAGTCGCGCGCGCGTTTGAGCTCCGTGAAGTAGTCCGTGAGCTCCTGCTTCGAGTTGCGCCAGGTGAAGTACGTGTACGACTGGCTGAAGCCGAGCTTCGCGAGCCGGAACATGACGCGCGGCCGGCTGAACGCCTCGGCGAGGAAGATCGTATCGGGATGACGGCTCTGGACGTCGGCGATGAGCCAGCGCCAGAAATCGAACGGCTTCGTATGCGGGTTGTCGACGCGAAATATCTTGACGCCGTGGTCGACCCAGAACAGAACGACATCGCGGAGCTCGATCCATAGAGCGCGCCACTCGGCCGTGCCGAAGTCGATGGGGTAGATGTCCTCGTACTTCTTCGGTGGATTTTCGGCGAATTGCACGCTGCCGTCCGGTCGGCGCGCGAACCACAGCGGGTGCTCGTGAACGTACGGATGTTCGGGTGAGCACTGGAACGCGATGTCGAGCGCGATCTCGAGCCCGAGCCGCTGCGCTTCGCGGCGGAAGCTCGCGAAGTCCTCGAGCGTGCCGAGATCCTCATGGACGCTCTTGTGCCCGCCGCTCGCCGCACCGATCGCCCACGGCGAGCCGGGATCGTCGGCTTTCGCCTCGAGCGCGTTGTTGCGGCCCTTGCGATGACCGTCACCGATCGGATGGATCGGCGGCAGATACACGACGTCGAAGCCCATCGCGGCGACGTACGCAAGCCGGCGCGCGGCCGTCGCCAGAGTCCCGTGCTCAGCGGCAGCTTCGGCCGACGAGCGCGGGAAGAACTCGTACCACGCGGCGTAGCGCGCAACGGGCCTCTCGACGACGACCTCGAGCGGCGGATCGTAGAGCGTCTCGAGCGAGCGGTCGGGGGCCGCGGCCATGAGCTCGCGCAAAGCCTCCGTCAAGGCGCTCTGCCGGCGTTCCTCGAGCGGCGTGTCGCTCTCGAGCGAGGCGGCATAGGCGAGCAAGGCGCCGCGCTCCGGACCACGCGCGCGCGCGGCCGCCGCGCGCACGAGCGTTGCGGCCTCGCGCAACGCCAGGTCGATGTCCTCGCGCTCCGTGCGGCGCACGAACTTGTGGCGCCAGGTCGCGAACGCATCGATCCAGGCGGCTACGGTATAACGGTGACGACCGAGCCGCGTGGGCACGAAGCTCGCCTGCCAGACGTCTTCTTCGCACGGCAGCATCGGGACTGTCGTCCAGCTTTCGCTGGCAACGGGTGCATGCAGCAGCGCGCAGGCGATCCGCTCGTGGCCTTCGGCGATGACGTCGGCCTGGACCTCGATCGTCTCGCCGAGCACGCGCTTCAACGCCGCACGGCCGCAATCGACGCCCGGACGGACTTGCTCGATGAATGCCCTGCGCCGTCCGTCCTGTGGCAATTCCATACGGAATTCGTAGGCAAAGGATGACAAGGAGGCCGGAGCAAGTTTTGTGCCGACCGCGCTGTCGCGCGCGCGGCGTCGCTTGACGCACGGCTCGTGCGCGCGCCGCACGCAGTGGTCGCAATAATTGCGAGGAGATCCCAAAACGTGGCGCGGCCGGCACACACGCCGATTTCGCAGTTGCGCTGCGGTTTCGAGTGCGCTACTGGCACGGGACGTGCAGCCGTGCAGCGCTCCCCAACGGAACTACAGCGAGGCAGGTCATGGCCAGTTCACGCAGTGCGAAAAAGAGGAAACGTACGAGCTCCACGCGAGCGCGTAGCACGCGAGCGCGCAGCACGCGAAGTGCCACGCGCGCGAGCGCGCGGAATGCGAGTGGACGGACGAGCGGCCGCAACACGGCGAAAGGACGCAGCGCGGGCAGCTCGCGTAACGGCAGCGGCCGCGACGATGCGATCGCGCTTCTCAAAGCCGATCATCGAGAGGTCGAGCGTCTCTTCGGCGAGTTCGAGAGTACGCGCTCGGCGGATCGCAAGAGCGATTTGGCGGCCCGGATTTGCTCGGCCCTGAGAGTGCACGCGACGATCGAGGAGGAGATCTTCTATCCCGCGTTCCTCGAGGCGACCCGACAGACCGAGATCCATCACGAGGCCGAGATCGAGCACGAAGGCGCCAAGCGCCTGATCGACGAGATCGAGAACACGGGCGCGGACGACGATCACTTCGAGGCGCGCGTCAGCGTGTTGCGGGAAATGATTCGCCACCACGTCAAAGAGGAGGAGCGCAGCAGCGGGATGTTCAGCAAGGCGCGGGCGAGCGAGCTGGATCTCCGCTCGCTCGGTCGACAGCTCGAGGAGCGCAAGCTCGAGCTAAAGGGCGAGAGCGACGAGGGCGGGATGCAGCGCATGCCTCCGGGCGGCCGCTCGCGCGGCGCCGGTCGCGACATGCGGATGCGCTCGCACTAAGACGTCACTCGAGCGTCCACTGGACATACCACGGCGGCCACTCGCGGCCAGCGGCTGCCGTCGCGAGCAGCGTTCGGCCGCGCGGTGCACGCTGCGCGCCGAACGCGCCATCCGCGAGGTTGGCCGCGACGGACAGCATCGTGCCATCGGCGAGCGCCCAGCGGGCCGTCAGCGTTGCCGGTCCGAGCAGCGCTCCATCCACGGCCCGCGCGGGCAGACGCGGCGCGAGCTCATGGCGGCGTAGCGCGAAACGCTGCCGGGCGCGCGCGAGCGCAGCCTGATGCGGCTCGCGCGTGAGGGCCCCCCAGTCGAGAACGGCGGCCGCACGGGCCGCTTCCGTTGCCGGGGCGGGGACGCTGACTACGGTTGCATCCTGCCAGAAGCTCGCGAACTCGTTGTGGCGGCCTTCGGTCACGGCCCGCGCGAGCACCTCGCCGAAATCGCAGAAGAACGGAAAGCCGCTCGGCGCGTGGAACTCGTCGCCCATGAACAGCAGGATCGGGGTCGGCAAGAGCGCGAGCAGCGTCTCGGCGGCGAGCATGCGCGGCGGCGGAAGCAGCGCCCACATGCGCGCGGCATCGGGCCGATTGCCGATCTGGTCATGGTTCTGCAAGAAGTTCACGAAAGCATCCGGCGGCAAGCCAGCGCTCAAGCTGCCGCGGGCTTCGCGGCGATGGGCGGAGTGCTCGCCTTGGTAAGCGAAGCCTTCACGCAGCGCGCGAAGCAGCTGCGCGCCCGGGTCGGGGTAATCGGCATAGTGGCCGCGCTTCTCGTCCACCAATAGCACGTACAGCGCGTGATGGAAGTCGTCGTTCCATTGCGCGGTATAGACGCAAGGCCGGCGGTCCGCGTCGCGCGCGAGTAGCGCCGCATCATTGCGGTCGTTCTCGAGGACGAGGTGCCGCGCGCGGCGAGACGGCATGGCGTGCACGGCTGCGGCGAGCGCGCGCAGGAAGCTGGGATCGGAGTCGTCGATGATCGTGTGGACGGCATCGAGCCGCAGGCCGTCGAAGTGATACTCGTCGAGCCAGTAGAGAGCGTTGTGAATGAAGAACTGCCGCACGACCGCGCTCCTGTGGTCGTCGAAGTTGATGCCGTTGCCCCACGGCGTCTGGTGACGCGCCGTGAAAAAGTCTTGCGCGTAGTGGCCCAGGTAGTTGCCTTCCGGGCCGAAGTGGTTGTAGACGACGTCGAGCAGCACCATGAGGCCGTGCTCGTGCGCCGCGTCGATGAAGCGCTTCAGGTCGTCGGGGCGGCCAAGCGGCGCGTGGGGCGCGAACGGCAGCACCCCGTCGTAGCCCCAGTTCCAGCGGCCCGGCGTGGCGGCGAGCGGCATTAGCTCGATCGCCGTGACGCCGAGTGACACGAGGTAGTCGAGCCGCTCGGCCGCCGCGGCGTAAGTGCCCTGCGGCGTGAAGGTGCCGACGTGCAACTCGTAGATGACGGCATCGTGGAATGGACGGCCGCGCCAGTCGCCATCGCGCCACTCGTAGGCGCTCGCATCGACGACCTCTGAAGGCTCGTGGACGCCGTCGGGATTGAAGCGCGAGGCGGGATCGGGCAAGGCTCTGTCGACGCCCTCGAAGCGAAACGCGTAGCGCGAGCCCGGCGCCGCTTTGTCATCGACGCAGTGAAAGAATCCGCCCGCTGCGCGTTGCATCGGCACGCGCCGCCCGTCGACAACGACCTCCGCGCGGTCCACCGAGGGGGCCCAAATGGCGAATCGAACCCCAGCCGGCGTCAGCGACGCGCCAAACGGCATGTCGTGAGCGCTTTTCATCGCGCGCTGCTACGCGATTGCGCGCGCGGCGATATCGAAATGCGAGGCGGGGCGCGCCGACGTGGCGAGCACGATTCCTTCGGGCGAGGCGTAGTGTTCGGGCTCGGTGCCGAGTCGCGCGCCGAGCCTCGTGTCGCTCGGGATCACGGCGTCGCAGTCGACGACGACCTTCTCGAGGATGCAGCCCGCGCCGACGATGGCACCGGGGAGCAGCACGGAGTCGCGAATGACGGCGTTGGCCCCGACGCGGCAACGCGTCGAGACGATCGAACGGGTCACGTCGCCCGCCACGACCGAGCCGGGGCTCAAGATCGCATCGTCGACGTAGGCGTCGGCGAGCACGCGGGCAGGTGGGAGCGGCTCATGCCGCGTGAATACCGGCCACTCGCCGTCGCCGTGCGGCGAGAACGGGGCGGCGCCGTCGAGCAGCTCCATGTTGGCGTGCCAGAAGCGGTCCACGGTGTCGAGCGTCCGCCAGTACTGCGGCTGCTCCTCGGTATCGCAAACGTGCGCGAACACGCGCGCCGTGCGCACGGCTTCGGGCACGAGGTCGCGCGCGAAATCTGCCGTGGCCGCCCGCGCGGCCGCGGAGGCCAACCATTCGCTCAAGAATTTGGCGCTGAAGACGAACGCGCCCATCGCGCCCAGGCACGAGCGGCGCGGCGCCGTCGCCATTGGCGGCCGGTGCTCGATGCGCTCGACGCGGCAGTCGTCGCCGACGAAAACGTCGTCGTGCTCACTGCCCTCGGGGACGTGAGCGCAGGCGATGGTCAGGTCCGCCTGGCGCGCCGCGTGCACCTCGATCAGCGGGCCGTAATCGAGCGCATACAGCTGGTCGCCCGCGAGAACCAGCACGTTGCTGGCGCCCGTGGCCGCAATCAGGTCGCCGTTTTGGTAGACGGCATCGACGGTGCCGCGATACCAGCGCTCGCCGTCTTGTTGCTGGGCGGGCCAGACCTCGATGAACTCGCCGAGCTCGCGGTGCAGGAACCCCCAACCGGCGTGGACGTGGCGGATCAGCGACTGGGATTTGTACTGCGTCAGCAGCGCGATGCTGCGGATCTCGGAGTTCACGCAGTTCGACAGCACGAAATCGACGATTCGATACTGTCCGCCGAATGGCACGGCGGCCTTCGTTTGCCAGGCAGTCAGGCCCTCGAGCGCACGGCCGCGGCCGTTCGCGAGGATCAGGGCGAGCACGCCTTCACATCCCCTGCTCGGGGCGAGGCGTCCGGCGCGAAGCATGGAGCCCCCCTTTGCTTGTTAGAAGTTTGAAAAAACGGGGGTCGATTTACAAGGTTTGTAAACGACCCCCTAAAATGCCGCCCGGAATTACCCATTCGGGCGGCCCGCGTTGAAATTCTTCGCTTCTGTTAAGCAAACCCCGTGCCAGCGTCCGGTGCCGGCCAGCACAGGCTCGCGAGCAGAGGCAGATGGTCCGAGACGCGGCCTGCGTCGCGCAGCGTCGCGATCGTCGTCAGCGTAAGCGGTGCGCTGAACCAGATCCGATCGAGCGGCAGCAGCGGGAGGCGCGACGGATAGGTCGCGAGCTCCGGCGTCGAAGTCAGAGGCGGGGACAGCGTGCGCTCGGCGAGGCCGCGGCCAGGGAAGTCGTTGAAGTCGCCGAGCACGACGATCGGGCGGTCCGGGATCGCCGTGATGCGCTCGCGAAGCCGCGCGAGCTGGCGCCGGCGCTCGAAGGGCAACAGGCCTAAGTGTGCCGCGACGACGACGATGCGGCCGGCCGGCGTGGTCACGGCGCCGACGATCGCCTTGCGGGGCTCGCGCCAGCGCACGGACAGGTCGAGCTCGCCTAGCGACTCGATCGGCCAGCGCGACAGCACGATATGGCCGTAGTGGCCGTCGCGCGCGGCGAGTGTCCGTGCCGCGACGGTGGTCCAGCCGAACAGCTGGCCGAAGTACGAGAACGGGTCGCGCGCCGCTTTCGTCGTGCGGCTGTCGATCTCTTGTAGGGCCGAAATGTCCGGCTGCGCGGCTTCGAGCACGCGCGCCACGCGGTCGGGATCGCAAACGCGGTCGCGCCCGACGAAGCCGTGCACGTTCCACGTCAGAAACCGAACCTGGAGCGTCATTGCCGGGAGCGGCGGTTCAGGACCCACTGGATACCAAAGACGACCGCGAGCCAGACCGCGATTGCGCCCGCGATCAGCGTGATGTTCTGCGGCGTCGGCTCGCGCCAGGCGTCGATGGCGGTCTGGCTCACGAAGGCGAACGCGGCAATGCCGGGCAACATGCCGAGCGCCGTGCCGAGCATGAAGTCGCGGTACCGGATCCCGAGAGCGCCAATCAGCATGTTGACCAGCGTGAACGGCGCCACGGGTACCTTGCGTACCAGCGCGATCGCAATGACGCCGCGCTTCGCGACGCGTTGCTCGAGCGCGTCGAGCTTGGTGCCGAGCCAGCGATGCAGCGGCTTGCGGCCGACCAATCGGCCGATGCCGAACGTGGCGCTCGCCGCCAGCAGCGTGCCGACGGCGCTGGCGATGAACCCGAGCACGGGGCCGAGTGTCACGACGGTCGCACCGATCAGCGCCAGAATAGGCACGGCGAGCACGCTGCCGACGACGAACATGATCAGCACGAGCGGCAGGCGCCAAGGACTACCGGCGAGCGATTCGATGCCGACGCCGATGCGGCCGGCGATGTCGCCGAGGCCGAGACCTAGGCGCGAGAAGCCGAACAAGAGCAGCGCGGCGATCGCAACGCCCGCGAGCAACGAGATACCCCACTTCAACGGCCGCGGATCGCGGATCCCGGTGGCCTGCCCGATGAGCTCGTCAGTGGATACCACGCGCTCGGGGTCGCCGAGTTGCACGACGAGGTCGATGCCGGCAGTGTCCTCGCGCTCGATTCGCTCGACCGCACGATATGCGGGCCGGCGCGCCGCTCGGTGCCACGGCTGCAGTCGCGGATGACGCGTCTCATGAGCAGTGCTGAAGACCGGCACGCGCGGCAGCGATTCGAGGGAGGCCAACACGGATTCGCCCTCGGCGAGCGCGGCGCGGACGCTCTTCTCGTCGCTGCCCCAGTGCTCGGCAATGAGGCGATTGCGCACCGACACGATACTGTCCCGCTGCGCTGCATCTGCGGCCTCGATGGCGAGATCGCACTCCGTGTCATAGCCCATTGAGCGGTTGTTCAAGTTCGAGGAGCCGATGCGCAAGAACGTGTCGTCGACGATCAAGACTTTGGCGTGCACGTGGATCGACAACGTGCCGTCGACGACGATCTTCGACGCGTCCTCGTCGGCCGGTCCGGCGCAGCGCGCGAGCGGCGAAACGAAGCGAATGCGGCCGGCCAGCGATGGCTCGTCGAATGCCGCCATGAAGTATTGACGCCCCACGCCCATCGTCTCGGCTTCGAGCCAGCCGCCGAGCTCTCGCGTCGTGACGACGACGACTTCGAGCTTCGGCTTGTCACGCATTTGCTCGACGAGAGCGTCGCACGCCGTTTTCGAAGTGATGTACTGGTTCTCGATGTAGATGAAGCGCTCGGCGCTGCCGATCGCGACGACGGTGGCTCGCTCGATCTCGCGTACCTCCTTGTCGCGCTCCTCGAGCGCGGCAACCGTGCGCATGATCCCGACGGTCGTGTCCGTGAAGTCGGGCTCCACGTGCGAAGGCCATGCGCTCGACGCGCCGCGCGACCGCCGAGCCCGCTCGATGGACCCGCCACCAGCAAGCTGCCAGCGCGTGCGCGCGCGCTCTCCGAGCGCCGCGGCTGCCTCGCCCTGCACGACCATCTGCACGTCGTGCAGCGGCACGTACGGCCTGTGGGCATTGTCGCGTCGCCGCGGTTCGCTTGGATGGTGAGCCGCGATGTCCCAGCGGCGCACCGTCAAGTCGACGCCGCCGCAATAGGCGACGTCGTCGTCGATGATGACGAGCTTCTCGTGGTGCGAGGCCGCTGCAGGCAAATGGCTGTCGAGGATGATCTCGACACGCTCGGGCTTGCTGGGCCAGAAGATGAAGCGCGGAAACAGCTCGCGATGCACCGAGTAGACGACCGGGTGGTTCCACAGCAGGATTTTGAGCTCGAGATCGCGTCGCCGTTTCAGCAGGTAGCGCAGCAGCTTGCCGAGCTCGACGGGCGCGCCGTCGGTCGGTTTCCGTGCGCCCTCGAGCCGCGTGCGGCTATGGAGCTCCCAGCCGAGAATCAGCACGGAGCGCTGCGCCGCGAGCAGCGACGAGCGCAACGCTTCGAAGTAGCTCGCGGCGTCGATGAGAACGGCGGCGCGCTCGGCGTGCGCGCGCCGCCAACAAGTATCCCCCTCGATCAGCAGCCCGTCGGGTGCCCTCGACCGCTCTTTCTCGAGCGCTCTAGAAGCGCCACGCCGCCGTGACCCAGACGGCGTTGGGGTCTTCCAGTCCGTCGATTTCGACGACTTCATACGTCCTTACGAATGATCCGAGCCTGCCGCGCTCGAGCTAGAGAGTTTCCGAAGGACCGGCCGTTTGAGGCTCTAGGGGGGATGAGCCGTTAGGGGCTGACCGGTCCCTCGGAAAATAGAGTATTCATTCCGCGTTGTGCGCCACCCCGGTGTCGGACGTGCTCTGCTCGTCCGCCAGGACGATCTCGATGCGGCGGTTCTTCTGCCGGCCGCCTTCGGTGCGGTTGTCCGCTATCGGGCGCGTTGCGCCGTAGCCGACCGACTCGATGCGCGCGGCCTCGACGCCGCGCGCGACCAATGCGTCGCGAACTGCAGCGGCGCGCCGCTCGGAGAGCGTTTGGTTCGCCGCGGCGTCGCCGACGGAATCCGTGTGCCCTTCGATGCGAACGGAGCGTTCGGGATAAACGCCGAGCAGTTGCGCCAGTCGATCGATCGCCGTCATCGCGCTCGGCTGCAAGGAGGCCTTGCCCGCGTCGAACACGACGTCACCGAGCGTCAGGACGAGACCGCGGTCGGTGTCGTGCGTCTCGCCGTGCGCGGCGAGGCTGTGCGCGGCGAGCGTTTGCGCTTCGATGCCATTCGCGCGCCCCAGCAGCGCTGCGCTGATCAGCAGCAGCCCGAACAACAGCATGACTCGTTGTTGCCGATTCATCTCACGTCCCTTTCCTTTGCTCTGATCGGCCTACTGCAGATTCCATGCCAGTCGCGCGCCAGGCGTTCGACGCACGCGTGCGAAAGAGAGCCCAAAAAGCGCGTGCGGATTCCAGAAATGAACCGTTCGGCCGGTGGCTAAAAGTGCGCGGCGTGGAAGGCGCCGAGCGCGTCGCAGCGGCCGTCGAGCGCACGGCCGACGAGCTCGAAGGCGAAGGCGATAACGCGATATCGGGCTTCGGTCACAGCGTCGCGAGCGTGATGCGCCAGCTCGCGGGGGGACCGGGAGAGCGCACGTCTGCGTCCACGAGCGCGTCGCAAGGCAGTAGTGCGGCGCGCGACGCCGGTGAGGACCGCAACGCTTCGAAATCGAGACAGTCGGGCAAGCAGAAAGGCAAGCCGCAACGCGCAACGAGTGGCGGCTCGGAGTCTTCGTCGCCTTCGTCTGATCTGCCGCGGATGGGCTCCAACTCTACGCGCTGCGGGCGCAATCATCGGTGCGCTGCTGCCGACGACCGAGCACGAAGACCGGTTGCTCGGGGAGATGCGTAACAAGACCGCCAAGGACGCGGCGCAGAAGAGCCGCGCTCTCTACGAGACAGCGCGTGAGAACGCTGCATCCTACTCGGTACCTGACGCGGGCAGGACGGACGACGACGCCTCGCGAGCGAGGACGTCGCGGCCGCACTGACGGCCTATTCGCAGTGCGGCGTCTGGTTGAAGTCGCGCGGCGGCCAGACGAGGCGCACCTGCGGCGCGAGCATGATTTTGAGCTGCTTCTTCAGTAGTTGCTCGTAATCGCAATACCTCCAACGGATCGCGGCCGGCAGGCTGTCCGCGAGCGCGCAGAGGCGATCATGTCGTTGCGTCATTCGGAGTCCCCCTAGAGCACGCATGGGGATACTGAGCAAGATTCGCGCCATACCCACGACGCCGCCGCCGGCGTTGTGCTGCGACACGGCTTGCAAGGATTGGAAGTTGGTCTGAAACGAGAACGAGCTTCTGGCACGCAACTTGCCTTGATGGCGCGCTACCCAAAGATATTCGTGGCTCGTTCGAGCAAGGAGGCCGACGTGGTGCGCAGGAGACTCAGTTGGATTGGGCGGAGGCCGATGGCGTACTTGGCGCTCGTGCTGGCTGCGACAGGCGGAGCTATGGCGCAGCAACCCGACGAGCAGAAACGCGTGACGACGATCGATCACGCCGTCGAGTTGTACCTCAGCGACGATGCGGTGGAAGCGCAGTACATACGACACCTCGATCTCGGAGACTTGGGTCCCACTGAGGCCAAGGCCGGCTTCTTCTACAACGAGGACCGTGACCTGATCGGCATCGGCGACCTTCTCGTGAACGTTGGCGACGATGTCGGCGTGCGCGCTCTCGAGGTGCGGGTCGGTACGCGCGTCTATGGCGCGTTTCTAGCGCCCGAGGATCAGGACGTCTTCAGCATCAGCGTCGGCGGCGAAGCACAGTACTTCATCGATTCCGCTCGCACCACGTCGGTGATGCTTGGTTTGTTCTACGCGCCTGACATCTCTACGTTCGGCGAGGCCGACAACGTCTATGACGTGACGTTGCGGTTCATGACGCGGCTTAAGAACGGTATGGACATTTTCCTGGGCTACCGCAGTCTCGAGTTCAACATCCAGCCTGCAGATCGCAAGGTAGACGACAACCTACATCTCGGGTTTCGCCGCAGCTTCTGACGTCGGCCGAAGACGTTCTTCGCGCGTGGCACGTCGCTTGCATCCACGCGACGACACGCGCCAGTTGCTTTGTGCAGCGCGTGAATCGCGGAAGTGCGTCAGGAGTAAGGGCCATGGCAGTCAATTACGGAACGCACGAGCATCGCTTCGCAGCGACGGCGTGGTTCGGCACCGAAGGAATGAAGGTGTCCTGGGGCGGCGTGTTCGCGGGGGTGCTCGTTGCGCTGGGCGTCAGCATGCTGCTCGCAGCGCTTGGCATTGCGATCGGCGTGTCCGCCGTCGAGCCCGGGCGCACCGATCCCGGCACGATCGGGCTTGGCGCCGCCGTGTGGGGCGGGCTGCAACTGCTTCTCGCTCTGTTCGTCGGCGGCATGGTGGCGACGCGCGTCGGCGCCATCATCGACCGGACGACGGGGTTCTTCGAAGGCGTGCTCGTCTGGGTCGTTGCGCTGATGCTCATGGCCTATCTGGCCGGCAGCGGCCTCGCGAGCGTGGCGAGTGGAATGTTCAGCCTGCTCGGCGGGGCGACGCAGACGTTCAGCGCCGTCGTCCAAGGGCAGGGCGGCTCCGGCAACATCGACGTGCAGGGTAGCGTCGAGCAGATGGCCGAGCAGCTCCGTAGCCCCGAGCTCGTGAATAAGGTCGCCTCCGTCACCGGGCTCTCGGTGAACGAGGTCCGGAATACGCTGAACGACACGGCCACGAAGGTCGAGGCGAACCGCAACAACCCGGCGCAGGCCGCCGAGGCGGCTAGCCGCGGCGTCGCGAGCCTGTTCGATCGCGCTCGTTCCACCGGGGCACTGGCCGCGCAAGCCCAGGAAGTCCAGCCGAAGGCCGCGTCGACGGCATGGCTGACGTTCGCTGCGCTGCTCTTGTCGCTGGCGGCTGCCGTCGCGGGCGCGATGGTCGGCCGCAGCCGCGCCGCGGACGCCGTCGCCGCAGCGCCGTAAGGGGAAAGCCCTCTGACCGTGGCCCACTTGCCACGGGCTCGCCCGGCTCGCCCAGCCGGTGTCGCTGTTTGCAGTCGCTTTGACCCCACGTCCAACGCTTCGTCTACTAGCGGTCGTTAGCGGATGAAGAAGGGTTCGGGCGATGCTTCGCCTGCCGCAGGCGGTCCGGCCGTGGGGTTTGATGCTGCTGATGCTTGCGGCCGCAACGGCGTTGCGCGCCGCGCTCGATCCCGTGCTCGGCGACCGGGCGCCGTTCGTCACCTACTATCCGCTCACGGTATTCCTGGCGCTGTATGCCGGTTCGTGGCCCGCCGCAGCCTCCGTGGCGCTATCCGTGGTCCTTTCAGGCCTGCTGTTCGGCGCAGCCGACCCGATCCGTGCCGATGTCGCGGCCCTCGCGATCTACCTGCCCGTCAACGCCGTGCTGATCGTCCTGATCGAGCGCGTACGTCGCGCCGGCGACGCCGCGCGTCAGCGCGAGCGAGCGGCCCGCGAGCGTGAGACGGCGGTGGCGGCACAACGCGCGGTGCTCGAGGCGGCGCTCGAATCGATCGATGCCGGCGTGCACAGTTGGGATCCCAAGACTGGCGTCGCGCAATGGGATGCGCGTCTCCGAAGGTTATTCGGCTTCAGCCCCGACGAGCCGGCGACGCATACCGCGCTCCTCGGCCGGATCCCGCCGGCCGATCGAGCTCGCGTCGAGCGCGCCGTGGCCGACGCGACTTCGCCGAACGGACCGCGCCGCTACATCGTCGAGTTCCGCATTGCGCGCGGCGGCGAGACGCGCTGGATCAGCAGCGCGGGCTTCGCCGTCTTCGAGGGCGATCGCCTCGTGCGCGTAGTCGGCACCGTGCGCGACGTCACGGAGCGACGCAGCGTCGAAGCAGCGTTGCGGGAGAGCGAGCAGCGGTTCGCTACGCTCGCCGAAGGGTCGCCGGTGCTGCTCTGGGTCAACGGACCCGAAGGCAGCGAGTTCGTCAATCGCGCCTATCGCGAATTCGTGGGCGTCGATTCGGACGAAGAGATCAGCGGCGACGACTGGCTCCGGTTCGTGCACGCCGACGACCGCGCCGACTACGCGAACGCGTACCACCGCGCGGCCGCCGTGCAAGTGCCGTTCACAGCGGAGTTTCGTTTTCGGCGCTGGGACGCCGAGTACCGTTGGATGCGGTCCGAGGCCACGCCGCGGTTCGGCGACGACGGCGAGCTCGTCGGCTACGTCGGCGCAACCGTCGACATCACCGAGCGCCGTAAGGCCGAGGACGCGCTGCGCGTCGCGGACCGTCAGAAGGACGAGTTCCTTGCGATGCTCGCACACGAGTTACGCAACCCGCTCGCGCCGATTCGCAATGCGAGCGAGGTGCTGGCGCTACGTTACGCGGGCGATCCGAAAGCCGCTGTACCGATCGCGATGCTGCGCCGCCAGTCCGATCATCTCGCGAGATTGCTCGACGATCTGCTCGACGTGACGCGGATTGCGCAGGGGCGCATCGTTCTGAAGCAGGCGCCGCTCGAGATCGGCACGGTCGTGGCCCAGGCCATCGAGACCGTCGGCCCCCTGGCTCAAGCCAAGTCGCAGTTGTTGCTCCTCGAGCGCGATGACGCGCGGCTCTATGTCAGCGGCGATCGCACGCGCCTCGTCCAGAGCCTGACGAACGTGCTGCAGAACTCCGTCAAGTTCACGCAAGAGGGTGGAGGGATCGTCGTCGCCGTGCACGACGCCGGACCGGACGTCGAAGTGACCGTGCGCGACGACGGCGTCGGCATCGCCCCCGAGCTCGTGCCGCGAGTGTTCGAGCTGTTCGTGCAGAGCGAGCGCACTCCCGATCGCTCGCAAGGCGGCCTCGGCATCGGGCTTTCCGTCGTCAAGCGGCTCGTGGAGATGCACGGCGGCGCGGTCGCCGTAGCGAGCGAAGGGTTGGGACGCGGCACGACGGTGACGATCCGCCTGCCGCGCATCGAGCCGCCGGCAATTGTCGCGAGGCCGGCGCAGGCCGCGAGCACGGCCCGGCGCGTGCTCGTCGTCGACGACAGCACCGACGCAGCCGACTCGCTCGCGATGCTGCTCGAGCTCGAAGGACACGAGGTATCGACCGCCTATACCGCCGCTGCGGCGCTCGAGAAGGCCGAGCGCCTGCAGCCCGAGATCGCGTTCATCGACATCGGGTTGCCGCAGATGGACGGCTACGAGGTCGCGCGACGACTTCGTGCCAGCGAGCGCTGCCGTGCCATCCGGCTCGTGGCGCTCACGGGTTACGGCCAGCCCAACGATCGCGACGAGGCTCGCCGCGCCGGGTTCGACCACCATCTGCTGAAGCCGGCTGATCCAGAAACCGTCGACGCCATTTTGGCGGAGTCGGCCGGCTGATGATCAGCTCGCTCCGCGCACCGGCAGCGGTGCGTCGGCCGGCAACGTGTAGCGACTCTCGATCGCGGCGCGCAACGCGGCGATGGCATTGTCTCGCGACATGAACCGGTCGCGTTCGATGGCCGCCGCCGCTGTGGCCAGATCGGGATCCTTGATGATTTCGCGAAACCAGCGCGAGTAGTCTCCTTGCCCGAAGTGATACGCCCACGTGTCGTCGTCGACTCCGGCCGCGATTTCGAGAAACTGCAGCAGGTTGTGCGCGCGCAGATTCAATTTCTTCTCGGGGCCGCGGAAGTAGAAGCTGCGATCCGGCGGCAATTGGCCCTCGGCATACTTGCGCGTGTGCCGGCGCTGCTCGGTGCTCGGCGGCTCGATTCGGACGCGGCGGCAGGTTCCGTCGGCGACGCTGAAGAGCAGCACCTCGCCGACGTCGAGCTCGGCTTCTGCAGCGGCGGATGCGGCGGCCGGCAGGGACATGCCGCGCTGCTCGACGAACTGGCGCAGCATCTCGCCAGCCGTAGGACCGACGGTGACGAGCCGAGTGACGCGCTCCTGCATTTCGGGAGAGAGCAGCTCCGGATGGACCGTCACGAGCAACACGTTGACGAGAGTTTCCGGCAGCACTGTGTTCGGAGGTTCCCACTCGGCCGGGAGCAAATGATGCGCCTCGTCGATGACGAGCCAGTGCGGCCGCCCGTAGCGAAGTCGGAGCTGCAGGATATCCGCGAGCAGCGCGGAGAAGTGCCGCGGCCGGTCGGAGATCGGCACGCCGGTCATGCACACGACACCGTTCACGCCGTAGTCCTCGAGCAGCTGAACGACTTCCTCGCGCCGCGGCTCCGCGTCGGGTTTGCCGACGACGACGGCGTCCGGCTGCTCCTCGTAGTCGCCTTCGGGATCGATGATGCAGAACTGGTACGAGAGCTGCTGCAACGACTCGACGATGCGGCGTGCCACCGTCGACTTGCCGCTGGCCGATGCGCCGCAGACCAGGATGCAGTCGCCGTAGGGCTCGAGAGTCACGGCCGTGCCGCGCTCGTCGACGCCGAACGTAAGCCGCTGGCGATCCGGCGAGCGCGTCGCTCCGAGATCGTCTGCAACGAGCGCGGTGGCTAGCTCCCGCACGCCGGCGCCGTCGTAGCCCGCGAGCTGCATGTCCGCCTTGTCGCGGATCGCCGGCAACGCGTCGCCGACGGCGGCTGAGCGCTCGCACAGCTTCAAGAACGAGTGATCGTTTTCGGCGTCGCCGACGCCGACGATGTTGTGCGGCGAGATCTTGAGCTCCTCGAGCGCGGCCGTGAGCCCCGACGCCTTGTTGACGCCGGCCGGCAAGATCATGACCGCGCCTTTGTTGAAGATGACCTGCAGCTCGAGACCGAGCTCGCGAATCGTCTCGAGCACCGCGGCCTCGTGCGGCTCGCGCGTCGCGACGATGACCTCGCCCGTGGAGAGCGGCGTGACGCCGCGCCGGCGCAGTGCGGCGAGCAACGCCGGTGGTGGCGGGTCTGCGAGCCGGCGCCGCTCCTTCGTCGCGGGCCGGTATAGCAACGCGCCGTTCTCCGCGACCACGCGCTCGAAGATCGTGAGATCCGGATGAACGCTCATCAGGTCGTCGAGCTCGCGGCCTGTGACGAGCACGAGGCGCCGGCCCGTCGCGAGCACGTCGTTCAGCGCGGCGAGCGTCTCGGCAGCGACTTCGCCGTCGGCTGCCAGAGTACCGTCATAGTCGGTTGCTAGCAGGTGGTACCGCATCGGTCGGGTTCTTGTTGGAGAGCTTCGCGATCACACCGGCGAGTTGCGCGGGCTTGCAAGGAAATATCGTGCTCTCCTGCGCCGACGTCACGAGCGCCAGCAACTCCGCGTGCTGGCAGTAGACGAGGAACGGGAACGTGAAGCGCTGCTGCGAGTTGAAACACTGCAGACAGATGCCCTCGGGAACCTGGATCGGCTTGGAGCGCGTAAGCTTCACTGGGGGACGGAGTGCAAGATCCGTTCCTCTGAACGGCCAACAGCGCTCGACCGCGCCGGCGGCGCGCGACTTCCAGTTCTTGGAACTCGGCGCCGAAATTGCACAGGCCTAAACGCTATATATAAGGAGTGGCTGTATATAAGCAGTGGCTTTGCGCGGCCGCGTGCGACGCGCGCGAAGTCGGCCAGCGACACGATGCCGACGAGCCGGCCGCTCTCGTCCGTCACGGGAACGCGCCGGATCTTTAGCTCGCGCATCAAGAGCTCGACGTCCTCGAGCCGGTCGTCGACCTTCGCGACGCGAATGTCGCGGCTCATTGCGTCCGCGACCTTGAGCTCGTACTGGCATGGGGCTTGCTGAGAGGAAGCGGTAGCGGCGGCGAGGAGAGCGTCTTGACCGAACGGCCGTGGTGGCAGCGCGCTGCGATCTACCAGCTGCTCGTGCCATCGTTTCTCGATACCGACGGCGACGGTTTGGGCGATCTCGATGGTGTCACGGCACGCCTCGACTATCTCGAATGGCTCGGCGTCAATGCGATCTGGCTGTCGCCGTGTTATCCGTCGCCGCTGAAAGAGCTCGGCTATGACGTCAGCGACTATTGCAACGTCGAGCCGCGATTCGGCTCGTTGCAGGCGTTCGATCGGCTGGTCGACGAAGCGCATCGGCGTGAGCTGCGCATCATCCTCGACTGGGTCGGCAACCACACGTCGGCGCAGCACCCATGGTTTCGCGAATCGCGATCGAGCCGCGCGAGCCCACAGCGCAACTGGTACCTCTGGCGCGACGCGAAGCCCGACGGCTCGCCGCCGAACAACTGGGTCAGCGTGTTCGGCGGCAGCGTCTGGCAATGGGATGCCGCGACGTCGCAGTACTACCTGCACACGTTCCTCGACTCACAACCGGACTTGAACTGGCGCGAGCCGCAAGTGCGGGCGGCGATGCTCGACGCGCTGAAGTTCTGGCTCGATCGCGGCGTCGACGGCTTCCGGCTCGATGCGGCGCCGTTGTTCTTCAAGGACCCGCAGTGGCGCGACAACCCTGTGAACCCCGAGTATCGGCCCGGCGAGCTGCCGGATAGCAGTCAGCTGCCGAAGCACACGCGGAATCAACCGGGCTTGCACGAGCTGTTCGCGGAGTTGCGTGCGCTCGTCGGGCGCTACTCCGGCGACCGCGTGTTGCTCGGCGAGTTCTACGTGGCGTCCGAAGAGCTCGTGACGTTTTACGGCGAGCGCGCGCCGGAGCTTCACTTGCCGTTGAATCTCTCGTGGACGTGGTCGAGGTGGCGGGCCGACACGATCGGCCAGGCAATCGGAGACTACCAAGCCCGCGTCGCCGGGCGAGGCTGGCCGACGACGACGCTCGACACGCACGATCAGCCGCGCATCGCCGCGCGCGCCGGGAGCGAGCAGGCGCGCGTCGCCGCGCTGCTACTGCTGACGCAACGCGGCACACCGACGCTCTATTACGGCGACGAGATCGGCATGCGCGGGGTCGACATTCCTTCGGAGCAGGCAGTCGATCCGCAGGGCCGCCGCACCGGCCGCAACCGCGACCCGACGCGCACCCCAATGCAGTGGAGCGGCGATACTTACGCTGGCTTCTCGACCGTAGAGCCGTGGCTGCCGGTCGGGGTGGATCGGGAAGCGGCCAATGTGGCGACGCAGAGCCACGACGCGGCCTCGATGCTGACGCTGACGCGGCGGCTGCTCGAGCTGCGCGCCCGCGAGCGCGTCTTGCAGAGCGGAGCGCAGGAGCCGCGCGAGGCGGGCGCGGGCCTCGTCGCGTACTGCCGCGGCACGGCGCGGCGGTTTCTAGTCGTCGCGAATTTCACGCATGCGCCGACGAGCTATCTCCTAGGCGCCGACAGCCCTGGCCGCGTGGTGCTCTCTACGTTCCTCGACCGCGAAGGCGAGCGCGTCGCCGATCAGATTCGATTGCGCGCCGACGAGGGGCTCTTGATCGCGCTCGACGCAACGCCCGCCGAATCGCGCTCCGCGTAGACGGCGCAGCGAAGCACTTCCGCGACGCTCCAGGCCTGCGCCACGCAGCCGCGCGGCACGTACGGCGGCTCGGCGTCGAAGATTTCGCTGATACTGCCGACACAACCGTCGCTCAAATGCTCGTCGAAGGCGGCGAGAAACCGCGCGGCTGCGCCCGTATCGTCGGGGAACGCGCGCCGCCACGCGTCGGTAAACGGTCCGAGCAGCCACGGCCAAACGGTTCCTTGGTGATACGCGGCGTCGCGGCTGCGTAAATCGCCGTAGTACTTCGGTTGGTAGTCGCGATGCTTCGGGCTCAGCGTGCGCAGCCCGAACGGCGTCAACAGCTCGTCGTGAACGACTCGCAGCACGGGTTGCCAGTAACGGCGAGCGAGCACCGGATGGGCCAGCGAGATCGCGATGACCTGGTTCGGCCGGCAGGCCACGTCGTCGCCGTTCTCGCCGTCGACGACGTCGAACAAGTAGCCCGCGGGCTCGTACCAGAAGCGACGATTGAACGACTCGCGCACTTGCTCTGCCGCCGCGTCGAAGCGTGCACCGTCGCCGCCGCGGCCGACGCTGCGGTGCCAATCGGCGAGCAGGCACAACGCGTTGTACCAGAGCGCATTGATCTCGACGGTCTTGCCGCGCCGCGGCGTCACCACCCAGTCGCCGACCTTGGCGTCCATCCACGTGAGCTGGAACCCGGGCGCGCCTTGGCGCAGCAGGCCGTCGTGTCCATCGACGCCGATGCCGAAGCGCGTGCCCTTGAGATGCCGCTCGACGATCTCGACGAGCTGCGGGAGCAGCGCTTGCATCAGCGCGCGATCGCTCGTTGCTCCGAGATAGCGATCGAGCGCGTGGAACAGCCACAACGTCGCGTCGGCCGTGTGATACAGGCCTTCGCTATCGCCCTCGGGGAATAAATTAGGCAGCAAGCCGTCGCGAATCGCGCTCGCGAACGTCCGCAAGATGCCTTTCGCCTCGGCGGCGCGCCCCGTGAGCAGCGTTAGCCCCTCGAGGCTGATCATCGTGTCGCGACCCCAATCGGTGAACCAGTGATAGCCGGCTATCACGGAACGCTCGTCGGCGCCGCCGGCGCGCACGCGAGCAGCCTCGGCCGAGCGCCCGACCGGCGTCACGATGAACTGATCGGCCGCCAGCGCGAGCTCGGCCGCGAATCCCTCGTGCGCGATGGGGCTCGCGGCCGCGACGCAAGCGCGCCTTCGATCGCGCTCGGCGGCGAATGCTGCGGGCCATTCGAGCGCCGTAATGACGTCCCAAGGCTCCGTCGAGGCGACGATCGCGATGGGCTCGCCGGCTTTGAGCTCGAGCGCGAACACGCCCGGCGTCCACGCTCCGGCAGTGTGCATGTAGCCGCGCGATTCTTCGATCTCGTAGCGCCGCTCGGGCCACGCCGCCGGCAACTCGTCGAGCGCCGTGTGCGTGGCGTCTATCTTGAGTCGCAGCGGCGGCAGGGCTCCTATTCTGAGCTCGTAGCCTAGGTCCGCACGCGTGAGAGGCGGGCGCTCGTCGAGCGGCGTGTCGACGGGCGCGTCGTGCGAGCGATGATGAGCGGCGAGCGTGACGTCGAGCCGAGCGAAAGCGGCACCCGCGACGAGCTCGTAGAGCACGTGCACGGTGTTCTGGCCGTGCGGCATCACCAAGCGCTTCTCGACGATGACGCCGTCGACGTCATAGCGCCACGCGGGCAATCCCGCCTCGAGGCGGAACTCGTCGAGGGGCACGTCCAACGCATCGTCGGTGGTATGGGCCGTGAGCTGCGCTACGCGCGGGCCCCCGACATACAGTGTCTCGCTGACGTCCGTCAGCAGCAGCCGCCGGCCAAAAGGCGGCGGCAGCGCCGCGATCAGTAGGCCGTGGTAGCGCCGCGATGGCGCGCCACCGATCGTCCCGGACGCGTAGCCGCCGAGCCCGTTTGTGATCAACCATTCGCGCGTCAACAGCGCGGCGCGCCGCTCCGCGTCCACGCCGCGCAGCGAGATGCTGCGCAGCGGGCTAACCGGCTCGGCCGCACCGACCATCGTGCGCGAGCCGACCGCGCTCATCAGCGGCTGACGAGCTTGTTGAAGCGGCTTGGCTCGCCGGCGACCGTCTTTTCCTGGTAGACGAAGGCGAGCCGCTTCTCGTCGAATTTCTCGAAGAACTCGTCCCAGGTGATCTCTTCGAGCTCTTCCTCTTCGTCATGCTCCTCGGGGAAGTCGATGCGCAGCAGGCCGGCACCTTCAGGTTCGCCGGTTCCGTGCGCGCGCGCAGGCTTGCCGTTACGCGCCTCGGCCCATCGCCGGATCTTCGCGTGATCTGTCGTTCGTTTCGAGCTGCTCATCCTTGTAGCGCCTCAGGTCGCCTGCGAGCCGGCCGCATTCCGCCTGCGCGGCGGTGCGGCCGGCTCCATGAGCCAAGGTCAGAGCGACGTCTGGTCCTCGTACTTGTACTCGGGCAGACGTTGCAGCGAATCGGCGTCCATCGCTACGCGCAGAGTCGGCTCGTTGTCGCTGCCGGCGCGCTCGACGGTCACCTGCGAGATCGGCAACGAAATCCGCTTCTCGCCGATGCCGGCGACGCCGCCGACCTGGAGCACCGCGCGCGTGCTGTCTGCGCCGGCCGTCGAAACGACGATGTCGTCGACCTCGCCCACCTTGTCGCCGCCACTGCCGACGACGTCCGCGCCGACGAGATCGCCCAAGTGTTGCTGGCTCGGGGGAGTTGACGCGCTTCGCTGCCCGGCGCCGCCGGCCGGAGGCTGCGCCGCGCCGCCGCGCTCGTTCGGGCCTGCCGCGCCAGGCTGCGGGGCGTTCGGCTGGACCGCCGGGGCGGACGCGAGCTGCTCGCGCGTGCGCGTCGTGTACAGCTCATCGCCCTTCGCGTTGATCTGCACGTCTTTGAACGGCATAGCGATCAGCTTCGAGTCCGCGCCGACGCCGCCGATCTTCACGATGAGCATCATGTCTTGCCCGGGCGTAGCGCCGCGCATCACGTCTTTGACTTCGCCTAGGTTGTCGCCGCTACGGGCTTGCAGCTCCATGCCGTCGACCTTGCTGACGCGCAGAGTCTTGGTCTGCAGATACTGATCGAGTGTCTGCATGCCGGTATCGCTGCGGGCAATCTGCTGGTCGCTCTGCGCGCGAGGTTGCTGCTGCGGCTGCTGTTGCTGCTGGGGGCGAGGCTGCTGTTGCGGCTGCTGCGCCTGCACGCCCATGCCGAGCGCAACTGCGATCGCGGCGGCAACGACGGCCAGCGTGGGTTGCTTTCGCTTCAGTTCGGAAACGTTCATGAGTCACCTCGTTTTCTGCAATCGGGATTGCGGCTGGGGACGGACTTGAAGTCCGTCCCCACTTCGACGCGGCAGAGAGGTGCAAGACATATGCCACCAAGCGGCGCGGGGCTCTGGCACAGAGCTTGCACTCTGGGCATTTGCAGGTTGGGCAATAGGAGTGTCGACCCATGATTTACTACGCTCTCGTGTTCCTCGTGGTAGCGCTGATTGCAGGGGTACTCGGTTTCTCGGGTATCGCCGGCACGGCTGCCAATATTGCTTGGATTCTGTTCGTAGTCGGCTTGGTGCTCGCCGTCGTGTTCTTCGTGCGCGGCCGCGGGTCGAGCATCTGAGCGAGCATCACGGCGATGACTGCTCAGGGGCCATGCTCACACGCGGGCTGCACTTGCACGGTGCGGGAGCCGCACGCCGTGCTGCGAAGCGGAAAAGCTTATTGCAGCGACGGCTGCGCGGCCGGTCAGGGTTGCGTGCACGGCGGGTGCAGTTGCGGCCGGCGCGTTAGCACACCGACAGGCAGCGATTGACGATGGCTTCTGGCGCGCCGATTCCAAGGCTGCCGGCTATGCACGCTTCGGGGCTCCCGCGCGCGCGGAGAACACGCGCGCGGGAGCGCGAACGGCAAGCATGAATGGGAATCACGAGGAAGACGAAGAGCACGCTCAGTGAGCCGATGAGGCGGCCGGCGAGCGCGCGCTACGGCGACCAGGCCGTCGAGCTTGGAGCGGGGGGCGAAACTCATCAGCGCGCAGTCGACGATCACGAGCTCACGACTCAACAAGGCACGCCGATAGCGGACGATCAAAATACACTGCGCGTCGGCGCGCGTGGGCCGTCATTACTCGAAGATTTTCACTTTCGCGAAAAGCTTTTCCATTTCGATCACGAGCGAATTCCGGAGCGCGTCGTGAATGCGCGCGGCTTCGGCGCGCACGGTTTCTTCGAGACCTACGACTCACTTACGGACGTCACGAGCGCCGATCTCTTTCAACGAGCCGGCGAGGTGACACCCGCGTTCGTGCGTTTCTCGACGGCGATGGGCAGCAGAGGATCGTTCGATCTCGCGCGCGACGTGCGCGGTTTCGCGGTCAAGTTGTACACGCAACGCGGCAACTGGGATCTCGTCGGCAACAATATTCCCGTGTTCTTCATCCAGGATCCGATCAAGTTTCCGGATCTCGTGCACGCCGCGAAGCCGGCCCCCGATCGCGACTTTCCGCAGGCGCAATCGGCGCACGACAACTTTTGGGATTTCGTTTCGCTGATGCCGGAGAGCCTACACATGGTGCTCTGGCTGATGTCGGATCGCGGTATACCGCGTTCGTTTCGCTTCATGGAGGGCTTCGGCGTGCACACGTTCCGGCTGGTCAACCAGGCCGGCGTGTCGACATTCGTGAAGTTCCATTGGAAGCCGAAGCTCGGTGTGCAGTCGGTGATGTGGAACGAAGCCGTCAAGATCAACGGCGCCGATCCCGACTTTCATCGCCGAGATCTTTGGGACGCCATCGAGGCCGGCGATTTCCCCGAGTGGGAGCTCGGCATGCAGCTTTTCGGCGCCGACACGGCGGCGCTGCTGCCGTTCGACGTCCTCGATCCCACTAAACTGATCACGGAGGAGCAGGTCCCGATTCGCTGGGTGGGGCGCCTCGTTCTCGACCGCAACGTGAAGAACGCATTCGCCGAAACCGAGCAAGCAGCGTTCATGACTCAGAACATCGTACCGGGTATCGAGTTCAGCAACGACCCTCTTTTGCAGGGCCGCAATTTCTCGTATCTCGATGCACAAGTGAAGCGGCTCGGCAGCCCTAACTTCACGCAGCTGCCGATCAATGCGCCGCAGTGTCCGTTCAGGCATTTCCAGCAAGACGGCAACATGGCGCTGTTCAATCCAACCGGCCGAGCCAACTACGCGCCGAACTCGTGGCACGGCGCCCGCGCGGCGGCCGAGGCTCAGAGCGGCGGGTTCTCCTCTTACCCGGAGGAGGTCAGCGGTGCGAAGGTCCGGGCTCGTCCGGAAAGCTTCGCGGACCATTACAACCAGCCGCGACAGTTCTACGTGAGCCAGACTCCGCTCGAGCGTCAACACATAGCGTCAGCGCTCGTGTTCGAGCTCAGCAAGGTGGAAACGCGGGCGATCCGCTCGCGCGTCGTCTCGCACCTCTTGAACATCGATGACCGGCTCGCGATGAACGTCGCCGAAGGATTACGTCTCGATGCGCTGCCGGCTGCGGCTACGCGCGTGGTTGCCCAGCGAACCGATTTGCCCGAGTCGCCGTCGCTGAGCATCATCCGCAGTGCTCCGCGGACCTTCAGCGGTCGCCGGCTCGGAGTGCTCGTCACCGACGGCATCGACGCCGGGTTCCTGCGCCAGCTCGAAACGGAGTTCAACGACGTGGGCGCTACGGTCGAGCTCGTCGCGCCCGCCATCGGGGGCATCAAGAGCGAGGACGGCGCGTGGATAGAGGCGCGCAAGTCGCTCGCGACAGCGCCGTCGGTTTTATTCGACGCCGTCGCGATTGCCGTCGCGCCGCAAGCGAGCAAGGAAATCGCCAAGAGCCAGTTGGCGTGCACATTTGTCGCCGACGCTTACACGCACTGCAAATTCATCGCGCACACGGCTGACGCGCGGCCGCTGCTCGAGCGAGCGCTCGCCGGCAGCCCGCTCGACGGCGGCTGCAAGCAAGTGGAGACGGGCATTGCCGCCGCCCAGTTCGCCGCGCAGTGCGCGCAGCTGCGATTCTGGAGCCGCGAGCCGGTGCTTGGGCTATGAAGCGGTTGGCACGCCAACCGATGCTCGCGGCAACGGCGTGCTGCGCGCTGCTCGGCGCGGGCTCGAGCACGCCGTCGCTGATCATGGCGCGCCAGGTGCCGGTCGCCGATGCCGTCGCTCCGAGCGAAGCCACGTATGCCGCCGGCGACGGCGAGCGCTGGCTCAGAGCGACGCAAGCGGCGCTCGACGAGGCTACGCGGGTCGAGATGCCGTTCGCGGACCTCGGCGAGCTCGACGCGAGCCATGTCGCGGTCGCCTACGCGATCGAAGGACGAGGCGGGCAGCCGCTCGAGATCAAGTTGCGCCGCGACGCGACCGAGAAAGCACCAATTTACGTCGAGGTTTTCCGCGTCCTCGACGTGCTCGGACAACCGTTGCACGAACGGCTCACGGCGCTGCGGCCGAGCGCGTCGAGCGTGAAGACGCGATTACCGAGCGACGGCGTTTATCACGTGCTGGTGCAGACCGGTGCCGAAGGTACGGGGCACTATGATTTGACGCTCGAGCTCGGCGCTTCCTTGCCGTTTCCTGTCGTGGGCGCGGAGGCGGGCTCGATTCGCGGCTTGTTCGGAGCCGCGCGAGACTCCGGTCGCCGCGCTCATGAGGGCGTCGACATTTTCGTGGGCCGGCTGACGCCGGTGCTGGCCGTCGCCGCGGGAAACGCAGTGCCGCGCCACGACGAGCTCGGCGGCAACACCGTCTGGCTGAATACGCCCGGCACGTCGTATTACTACGCTCACTTGGACAGAATCGCCGTTCGCGATCAGCAGCGCGTCAAAGTCGGCGACGTGCTCGGCTACGTCGGCAACACCGGCAACGCCGGCGGCGTGCCGTCGCATTTGCACTTCGGTGTATATCGGTGGGGTCGAGAGCCAATCGATCCGTTGCCGCTGCTCGTCGGTCAGCGCTTCACGAGAGAGAAAGAACAGGGGGCGGGATCGACTGCGAACGCCGGTGGTTAGTCGGTGTCGCCGTCCGAGGTTTCGATTAGGCCGCCGGCGCGGTCAGCACCCCGATGGATCTGTTGCTGGCGCTGGCGGCGTGCCCGCTGCACCTCTTCCATCTCGTCGAGGAAGCTATCGATGTCGAACTCGATGTCGTAGATCCGCATGTCCGCCCTCGTAGTGGTTCGTTGGTCTAATCACAGGGATCGACTTCAGGGGTCCCTGTGCCAAAGAAGAAAGCAAGCTCCATGCCACACGCGCGCTCCGCTGCTGAGTGGTGTAATTGCGACGCAGCGCGGCCGAGTTTCTCGCGGCTTTTGTGCGGTTTTCGACACGCTGGAGCTCGCGGGGGAGCGTCGCGGTGTTTGCAAACTTTGCAAGGTGCTTGCGAGGAGCTTCGGCGGCAATGAGTTGCGCGCTCGGCGTGCCGAACGACGTGCGCTTGCGCGAGCGCGGCCGGCGGCGGAAGCCCGCCGGCCGCGCGTCGAAGCGAGCCTATTCCTGCTGCTCGGGGTCTTCGTCCCTCCGAGTCCGTCCGCCGCTGTCGGGGGTCTCCATGCTGCCGCCACTGGGCTTGCGATCCCTCTGTCGCTGGCGGTCTCTATCCTGATTGCCGCCCTGTTGTTGGTTGCCGCGGTCACGCTTGTCGTCAGCCATGTCAATTCCTCTCTACTGTGGGTGGGGCATCGAACGCTGCGCGAGTTTGCAACTCCCGTGCCACGGGATTCAGTGCACCAGCAAGAAGAGGGAGCGTCCCTCGCGTTGAACTTGCAGCGCGATCGGCGGCTTCGCGTCAGTCAGCGCAGCCGTCAGATCCGCGACCGACTCGATCGAGTTGCGGTTGACGCCGGTGATGACGTCGTCCGCGCGCAAGCCGAGCCGCGCCGCCACGGAACCGGGAGCGACGGCGCTGACCCAGATTCCGTTTACGCGCCCGTACACCGGGTGATCGCGCGGCAGCTCCATGATCGTCGCACCGGCGAGCAACGAAACGGACTGCGGATCCGCGGCGCGTGCGGCCGCGTCGCCGGGCTCGGCATCGGGCGCTACGGTCGTTCGGACCGTGCGTCGGTCGCCGCCTCGCAGCGCCGTGACTGCGACGGAGTCGCCGGCGCGCACGAGTCCGACCGTGTTGCGCACGTCGGCGGAGCTGTCGATCGCCTGATTGTCGATCGCGACGACGACGTCGCCCGCTTGAATGCCGGCTCGTTCCGCGGACGACCCCGGCTCGACTTGAGTGACGAGCGCGCCGCGATCCGTCGTGAGCTCGAGCGCTTGCGCTAGCCCCGGCGTGACGTCCTGGATCGCGATGCCGATGCGGCCGCGCTGCACGTTGCCGTGCTCGAGAAGTTGCTCCACGACCTCGCGGACCATGTTGCTCGGAATCGCGAAGCCGATGCCGATGTTGCCGCCCGTGCCGGACAGGATTGCCGTGTTCACGCCGAGCAGCCGGCCGTTGATATCGACGAGCGCGCCGCCGGAGTTCCCCGGATTGATCGATGCGTCGGTCTGAATGAAATCCTCGAAGCTCTCGATATTCACGCCGCTGCGTCCCATGGCACTGACGATGCCGGCCGTCGCCGTTTGCCCGAGACCGAACGGATTGCCGATCGCGACGACGTAGTCGCCGACTGCAACGGCGTTCGAATCGCCTATCGGGATGTCGGCGAACGGCGTGTCGTCGGCCATCACGCGCAGCAACGCAATGTCGGTGCCTGCGTCGCTGCCGACGAGTGTCGCGTTGTATTCGCGCCGATCGCTCAAGGTAACGACGATGCTGTCGGCGCCCTGCACGACGTGATGGTTCGTGACCACCAACCGTTCGTTGCCGTCGATGATGACGCCGGACCCGATGCTCTGACGCGGCGCGCTCGGCGGTATGAACGGCGCGTCCGGCCCCTCGAAGAATCGGCGGAAAAACGGATCCTCGAGCAGCGGATTACGGGCCTCTTCTGCGGTACCCACGACGGCGATATTGACGACCGCGGGTGTCACGCGCTGCAGCAGCGGCGCGAGCGTCGGGGTCTCGCCTTGCTTGAAGGACAGCTGCCATGCCGTCGCGCGCAACGCCGCGAGCACGGCGATCGCGATGATCATGCCGGTCGCGACGAGAAGTATGTTTCGCTTCATGCTCGGATCCTCCCTGTCGATCTCGAGGCACTCGTCACCCCCGCTGCAGCGTGCGCGCGGCGTCGGACGGCAGATCCGCGTTCGTGCGGGCGATGAGGTTCATTGCAAACAATTGGCGCGCGACCGTGCGCACGATCGACTCGGAGGCATGCCGCGAATGGGCGTCGTCGAGCGTCTCCGATTTTGCCGTCCACAGCAGGCGGCGATCGCTGCGGTTGTCGAACAGCGCCGTCTCGGCTACGACGAAATCCTGCTCGATCCAGTAGCCCTGCGGGCCGTTCACGGGCGTGTACGGGCTCGGCAGCGGGGAAAGCCCACTGCCGCTCACGCCGTCCGAAGGCGCATTCGTCGGATAGGGTCCCGGCACTTGGTACTCGCGCCGCTGATCAATGTCGACGAGCCGAAAGATCAGCACGCCGTCGACGTTCGTCGCAGCGAGCCGCTCGCGAATCTGCGTCTCGTCGAGTCTCTCGATCGCCGCCGGAGTCAGCAGCTCGTGCGCCGGCACCGTCGCGACGCCACGCATCGCGAGATAGTCGCTCGCGTTACGCTCGAACGCGAGGCTGTCTGCGCGCGTGTCGAACAGCGCAACGACGGCGACCCGATCGAGCGGCGGGCCCGCGTATGCGGAGTCGGTCCAGCTCGACTGGATCGTCGTGCGGCTGGCGGCGCATCCCGACAGCAGGATGACGGCCCCGAGGATCGGCCCGATGATCGACAACTTCATGGCGGCTCCTCGCGTCGTCGAGCAAGTTCTATGCCACGCATGAAGTTGGAGAGGCGTCGCGCCGCATTCCAAGTTTCTTCGAGTTGCCCCAAATGTTGCTTCGCTGTCGCCATGCGCGTTAGCCAACAGCGCGAACCGTGCCGCTGAATCCGTGCCGAGCGCGCGGTCGCCTGGCACCAATCTTGCTGTGGACGCGCACATTCGCGGATAGACAGGAGAGAGCAATGGCCAAAAAGACGTCTTTGCATTGCTTGGTCTTGATCGGTGTGGCGGCACTCATCACTGGCTGCGGGCCGGGCAGCTCGGAACGTCAAGGCGCGGCGCGCGGCGGCGGTGCGCAGGGCCGCCCGGGCGACAGCGGGCTCTCGCGCAACGAACCCGGCCAGGCGCCAGGACTAGCGCCCGGTGCTGCAGATCGCGACGGCGGCGTGCGTCCACCGACGACCGCGCCGAATCCGGCTGCGCCCGGCAGCGCCGCGGCGCCACAGTCGACGCAGCCGCAGCTAATGGCGCGCGCCGAGATCCAGCCGCTCGCCGATCACACGGCGCGTGGCATCGTTGAATTTCAGCAATCGTTATCGCCCGCTGGCAGCGGTCCGCTCGTGATTCACGTCATGCTAATGGGCCTCGACGCGGGGCCGCACGGTATGCACGTGCACATGGGCACGGACTGCGCGGCGCCAGGAATGCACTTGAATCCGCAGAATGCGCCGCATGGCCCGGCAAATGCGGCTTCCGGCATGCGCCATCTCGGGGACCTCGGCAACATCACGGCTGATGCGTCGGGAATGGTCGACGAAACGCTGCGCGATTCTCTGCTCAGCAGCGACATGAGCTTCATCGGCAAGGTCCTTATCGTGCACGAAGGTCAGGACGATCTGTCGACGCAACCCGACGGCAGCGCGGGCCGGCCCGTCGGCTGCGGTGTCATCGAGCCAGCCAGTGAAGACATCCTGAGCCGCGGCCCGACGCAAGACCGCGGTGTGTGAGGCGACTCACGCGTTGCCGGCTTGGCGGTGCTCGGCGGTGCCATCGTCGCGGGGCGTGTCGACTCGGCCGAGCAGCCACGAAAAACCGAGGCGCGCCGTTGTGCGCGCCTCGATTTCGTTGGTCACCGAGATCATCCACTGCTTGTAGTCGGCGTTCTCTCGCGCAAGCTCGGCCTCGAGCTCTTGCTTGAACGTCGTCTCGATTGGGCTGCCGCGATTCGGCCAGATGCGGAACTTCAGCCGCAGGAATTCCTTGCCCGAGTCGAGCCGTTGACGCCCCACGATTGCAGGCTCGCGCACGCAGAGGCCGGGGAACTCGCGCGCAAACGAGCTCATCATGCGGACCGCAGCGGCTTGCATGCGCTGGCGCGACGCCGCATCGCCGAGCAACGTCACGTCGACGAAGCAGCGGATGTAGCCGCGCGGATAGTTCGTCACGCTGCTGATCGTGCGGTTCGGAACGAACACGGTGCCGCCGAGCGAATTTTCGAGCTCGACAAATCGCATGGTGACGCCGCGCACGAGCCCCGTCTCTCCCGACACCTCGACGAGATCGCCGACATCGATCAGGTCGGAGAAGATCAACGTGAGCCCCGTCACGACGTCCTGCACGATGCCTTGCGAGCCGAAGCCGAGCGCGAGTCCCAGCACGGAGGCGCTCGCGAGATACGCCGTCAGCGATACTCCGAACTCGGCGAGGATGAGTCCCAGGATCAGGAAATAGAGCGCGAAGAGCATCGCGCTCGACAACAACGTCGCGAGCGATTGCAGGCGCCGCAGTCGCAAGCGCGAGCCGCGCGCCGAGAACCACAGCACCACTTGTTGCGCCACGATGAGGATGCCGTGTCCGACGAGGCCGAGCGCAACGAGAATCAGCGCGCGCCACAGTGGGTCGAGATCGCCGAAAGCCGTGAGAAGTGCACGCATGATCGCGCCCTCTCGAGTGAGCTCAATCTGCGCTGAAGAAGTAGACGCCGAAGCGCTCGTCGTCGTCGGTCCAGGAGCGCATCATGCGCCAGCCCGCCGAGCGCGCCGTCGCCGCGAGCTCTTGAGGGACGTATTTGTGCGAGTGCTCGGAGACGATGTGCTCGCCTGCACGAAAGCGCACGGAAACGCCATCGACGGTCACGAGCTGTGCCCGTCGGCTCACGATCCGCATCTCGATGCGGGCCTGTTCCGCGTCGTAGACGGCGTCGTGCTCGAACTCGTCGAGGTCGAAGTCGGCGTCGAGCTCGCGATTCAGCCGAGCGAGAAGATTCAAATTGAACGCCGCGGTGACCCCGCGACTATCGTTGTAGGCCGCGTGCAGAACGTCGGGGTCGTGGCACAGATCGACGCCGAGCAGCAGCGCGCCGCCGATGCGCTCGGCGAGAGAGGCGAGCAGGGCGGCGCCGTGCGAGCGCGAGAGGTTGCCGATAGTGGATCCCGGAAAGAACACGAGCGCTCGTTCGCGCGCGAGTCGCCGAGGAAGCGAGAACGGCCGAGTGAAATCGGCCGTGACGGGATGCACGGCGACGTGTGGGTAGGCCGCCGCGATCTCGGCCGCTTGTTGAGCGAGGTAGTCGGCCGAGATGTCGACGGGCTGATAGCTGGCGGGCTCCTCGAGGGTCCCGAGCAGCAGCCGCGCCTTCAAGCTCGAGCCGGCTCCAAGCTCCACGACTTCGGCGCGCGGGCCGACGACGTCGGCCAGCTCCTCGGCATTTTCGCGCAAGAGCGTGAGCTCCGTTCGCGTCGCATAGTATTCCGGCAGCGTGCAGATCTCGTCGAACAGCTGCGAGCCGCGCTCGTCGTAGAGATACGTCGGCGACAATCGCTTGTTGGCCGCTGTGAGGCCCGCGAGTATGTCCTGGCGGCGGTCGGCGAGAGTTGCCGCGGCGCCGTCCGCGATCGCGACTGCTGGCGGCCCCATGGTGAACTCCTTAGCGCACGTGATGATTCGGGGCCTACTGCAAGTAGCGCGCCAGCGTCGACGGCTACGCGTCCTTGGCGAGGCGAATACCGAGGAATTGCCAGCGGTCGTGCGGATAGAAGAAATTGCGGTAGCTCGCGCGGACGTGTCCGGGCGGCGTGACGCACGAGCCGCCGCGCGCGATCCACTGGTTGCACATGAACTTGCCGTTGTACTCGCCGAGCGAACCTTTGAGCGGCCGGAACTTTGGATATGGCCGATACGCCGACGCGCACCATTCCCACACGTCTCCCCATAGCTGCAGCATCCGCCGTTGGCGAGCACCGGCAGACGCCGCGGCAGGATGGAGCCAGCCCGTCGACCGCAGATTGCCGTCGACCGGCGTCGCCGCTTGCGCGGCGTTTTCCCACTCGGTTTCCGTCGGCAGGCGCGAGCCCGCCCAATTTGCGAAGGCCGCCGCTTCGTAGAAGCTGACGTGGCAAACGGGTGCGTGATTGTCGAGCGCTCGCCAGCCGCCGAGCGTGTATTCGCGCTCGAGATCTTGCGACCAGCAGAGCGGCCGATCCCAGCCGCGCTTGTGCAGAATCGTCCAGCCGTCCGCGAGCCAGAGCTCGGGCGTCGTGTAGCCGCCGGCGCGAATGAACTCGCGGTATTCACCGTTCGTCACGAGTCGATTCGCGAGCTGGTGCGCGTCGAGCCATTCGCGGTGGCGCGGGCGCTCGTTGTCGAACGCGAATCCGTCCGAACCCGCGCCGAGCTCTGCGAAGCCGGCGGGTTGGAATTGGAATTCGAGCTCCACTGTGCCGGTGCCGCGCGGCGCAATGGCGGTTGCGTCGTAGGCGACCTCGAGCGCGTTCGCGAACAAGACCTGCTTGGCATCGGTCAGCAGCAGCTCTTGATGCTGTTCCTCATGATTCAACCCGAGCTCGATGAGGCCCGAGAGCTCGGAGTCCACGGGCTCCGCTTCGAGGAGGTCGAGCACCGCGTCGTCGATACGGGAACGATAATCATGAATTTGGGCAACCGTGGGTCGGCTCAAAATGCCGCGGTCGGGGCGCGGATGCATCGGCCCCACCGTTTGGTAGTACGAGTTGAAGAGCCGCTCGTAGCGATCGTCCGCGGCCGTGTAGCGGCGTTGCCGGGCTCGCAACACGAACCGCTCAAAGAACCACGTCGTGTGTCCTAAATGCCACTTCGTCGGGCTCGCTTCCTCGCACGGCTGCACGACCTGATCTTCGATCGCTAACCGCCCCGCGAGGTTGACGGTCTCCTCGCGCACGGCGCGGTAGCGGTCGGCCAGAGTGGCGTCCGTGCAAGTGTCGGCCGTGAGGAGTCGACGCGCCATGATCGCGGATTCCCGAGATTCTCGAATTCGCAGACTTCTGCAATCGTTGTGCCAACGCGACGACCACTGGTCTGGCACGGTTTCTGCACCTTCGTGGGTGCGGGCCTATACCCGCGCAGACGAGGTACGAACGCAATGGACCGCGTGACTATCTTCGGTGTAGGTCGCGACCTCGAAAGGGCCGGCGATGCTTTCCAAGATGAAGCGGAAAAGCTCTGGGATCGTCGGCGCCGCAACGACTAATGGCGCAGCGCTTCGAGCTCGCGGGCTGAACGGCTCGAGGACGGCACCACGCTCGGCCGATTACTCGGTCGACGAAGGGTCGCCGCCGCGACGGAAAAGCATGGATGCTGATGTAGACAGAGAGCTCACGTTATTACGCAGTTGCGCCGAAGTCTTGCTGACGAGCGACATCGCGGCGGCGCAAGAGGTGTTCGTGAAGCTTGCGCCGGCGCTCGAGCTCGATGCATTCGCTGCGTTCGTTCCGACGGGTGCCGATCACGCCATGACGCTCGAGGCTGTGTCGGGATTGACGGATACGGCGATCTCGACCGCTGGCATCTCCGCGATCGTCGCCGACCTCGACCGCGCGGGACGACGGATATTGGTCCTCGACTCGCTCGCGCGCAACACGGATTCGCGGGCGCCGCTCTTTCGGGATCTCGGCTTCGCGAGCGCCGTCATCGGCATCCTGGTCGTCGACGATCGGTTGCTCGGCGCCGTCGTGCTCGCGTCTCGCTCGCGGGAGCGCTTTGCTGCCGCCGAGCTCACCATGATTGACACCGTGCTCTGCTGCTTGGCCGTCGCGTACGAACGCCGCGAGCTCACGCGGCACCGCTCCGACTCGGAGGATCGCAAGCGCAAGTTTCTGAACGTGTTGGCGCACGAGCTGCGTAATCCGCTCGCGCCGGTGCGTAACGCTCTCGAGATCATTCGCGCCGACGATCGCACGCGCTCCGCCGTCGAGCATTCGGCTTACGCGATGATCGAACGACAGCTCCAACAGATCGGCAGGCTCGCAGACGACCTGCTTGATGCGAACCAGGTCGTTCTGGGCCAGGTCGAGCTCGCGAAGCGGCGTGTGCTGCTCGACGCGGTCGTCGAGCGAGCTGCAGAGCAATCACGGCCGTGGATCGAGGCGGCGCGTCACACTTTGGTTGTCGATCTGCCGCGCGAAGCCATCGCGCTCGACGCCGATCCGAAGCGTCTCGCGCGGGCGCTGTCGAATCTGATCAACAACGCGGCGCGGCGCATGGATCGCGGCGGGCGAATCGTGATCTCGGCGGACTCTACCGAGCGCGCCGTCGCCGTGTTCGTTCGCGCGCGCGGGCGCACGTTATCCAGCCAAGCCTTGAAGGGCGTGTTCGTCGATGACGAGACCCACGCCGAGAACGGCCACGGCGAGTCCCCGAGCGGCGTCGCGGCAGGAATGACGCTCGTCAAGCACCTCGTCGAAATGCACGGCGGCACCGTCGCCGCTCGTCCCGGTAGCGACGGTGTGATCGAGCTCGAAATGCACTTACCAATCGTTCAGGCGGCGGTGTCGGTCGCGCGCAAGCCCGCGCGGTCGTCCGTCGACGAGGACACGGAGGCGACAGTGTCACATCGAATCTTGATCGCCGACGACAACGCCGATTCGGCGGAAAGCATGGGGATGCTGTTGAGGCTCATGGGCAACGACGTGCGCATCGCGAACGATGGGTTGGAGGCGGTCGAGCAGGCCGAGACCTTTCAGCCCGACATTGTGCTCATGGACATCGGCATGCCGAGGCTCGACGGTTACGAAGCCGCGCGCCGGATCCGCAATCAGGACTGGAGCCGCGACACACTGCTCGTTGCCGTCACCGGTTGGGGGCCGAGCGACGACAGCGAGGAAGCGACGGCCGCCGGCTTCGACCATCACTTCACGAAGCCGCTCGATCCCGCGGAGTTGCGCCGGCTCGTGAACGCGGTTCGCCCGCACTAATAATTAGCACTGGGCGGCAGGACGGTTGTCAGGAGACGCGATCGCGGACGCGGTCGACGCCTTCGCCGCGCGCGCAGTGGGCGCAGCAGTAGATCGCACCGTACGCTTGCACGCCGTGGCCGATGATGGCGACGCCGCAACGCGCACACTTCGGCGCCAGCGTGCCGATTGCGCACTCGAAGCAGTCGAAGATGTGGCGGTCTCCGTTCGCCAGCAGCACCGTGAACGATCGGTCGTACTCGTTGCCGCATCGCTCGCATCGCGGTGCGCTCAAATCTCTCTCTCCGAAGAAGCGGGGCGCTTTTTCGCTTTGCCTTGGCTAGCGGCGTGGCGCGCCTCCTGTTGCTCTTCCGGCGTCAAGTCGCGCGCATTCCGCGCGCGTTCCTCCTCGGTCGTCTCGCGCACGGTCTCGCGAACGCCGCGGCGGTAGCGCCGATCGGCCTCTCGATTTCCCTCGCCCTGGTTCTTGTCGTCCATCGCATTCTCCATTCGAAAACGTGCCCTGCTGCAAGTAGGGTGCCATCGCGCGGCGAGAGCGCCGTGCAAACGGGAGCGCACAGAACGGCCCCGGGGCAACAACGCGTCCCGAGAAGAAGCGCGGACAGCCTCACGTCGCGCTGCGCCGCAGTGCCGAGTCGTAGCTCTTGAATTAGCCGAGACGGCGTGTCGACGGCAGCAGCAACACCCCACCGCCGCCACGGTCCGGAAGCTCCGCCGGGGCGACGGCACCGTCGGGTGCGCGTTCCGTTGGCGGCGTAGCCGGCGGCGTCACGGGCTCGCGGTTGCAACCGCTCCACGGCCCGAGCAGCGACGCGGCGAGCAAAGTGACGAGCGACAAGCGCATAGAGCCGGCAGGCGGCCTACGCTAGTAGCGCGGCGGCGGCCACGTCCTGACCTCGACGAACGGCGCTTCGAGCTCGCGCATCGTCGCTCGCTCGCGCAGCGCTTCGTGATAGGCGTCGACGCGACGACGAGCGGCCCCTTTGCCGGGGGCTTCGTAACTATCCGCGTCGGAGTCGATCTCGCTGTTCATGGTACTCACCGGGTCACCTCTCCCTGGTGCCGATACAGCAAGCCGCGTGCCAACTCGGACGCAGCGCGTGGACGGTCACTCCGGATCGATTCGGGGATGCACGAGCCCATTGTTTTTGGTGGAAGTTCGAGAAACTGCAAGCCGCGCGCCGTGCCGTGGCCTCGAGATGCCGCACCCGGACGTGCTGGCACGGGGCTTGCAACCGCTCTTTTCTCGGGGGAGGAGCCCTTGAACATGCTGGAGCCGACAAATCATCGTGAGCCGAATAGGCCGCGCGAGCCCGAGTTGCCGGTCGTCGAGGATCCCGTGGATCCGGGCGAGCCGAAGATTCCCGAAATGCCGCCGCCGGTGCCTGACCCGCCGGAAGTCGTAGGCGTCGGCTATGGCTCCGAGGAGGGGTATTACCGCCCGGAAGGTTGGGAGCCCGCCTCCTGGCAACCGCATCCCCCGCCGGCGCGAGAAGAGCGCCCGACGCGGCGCCACTAGGGACGCGGGGTACGATCCGCCTGAGCCACTGCACCTGCATTGCCGCTCGCGACGAGCGGCAGTGTCATCACGAACCTAGCGCCCGACGCCGCGCTCACGGCTGTCAGCGTCCCCCGATGCTCGGCGGCGACGCGGTGCGCAACGGCGAGACCGAGGCCGAGGCCGGAACGCCCGCGTGGCGCGGTCGGCGCGCGCCACAGAGGTACGCCGAGATTCGCTGCATCCTCGGGCCCCAACGCTGCGCCGGTGTCGGTGACTTCGACGACGCAATTGCCATTCGCGGCGTGCACGCGCAGCTCGATACGGCCGGCCGCCGGCGTGCTGGCGATCGAATTTTCGACCAATTGATTCAAGGCATGCGTGAGCCGCGCGGGGTTGCCGGCGAGGGGCGCCGTTTCGAGCTCCAAGCGCTGCTGAAACTCGATCTGCTTGCCTGCGGCGAGCGATTGCCACGCGGCGAGCTCGCGCTGAACGAGCGCGATAGCGTCGACGGGCTCGGAGTGCGCGAGGCTGTCCGAGGACACCTTCGCCGCGTCGCTGATTTCGCTGAGGAGTTGGGTCTGCCGCGCCAAGTTGCGCTTGATCGCATCGACGGCCTTCGCGAGCTTGTCCGGCTGCGGCGAGAGGGCGAGCACGTCGAGCCACATCACGCAGGCGTTCAGCGGGGAGCGCAACTCGTGGCTCAGCCAGGAAAAAAACGCCTCGTTGCCCGACGGGGGCGCCGTGCCCGCCGCCGCATCGAACGGTGGGGCCTCGCCATCCGTGGCGCGCGCGCCGGATTCGGCTCTGGCAAGCAAACCCACGAGGTAGCGGTCGTCGCCGCGCTGCACACTGCGCACCTCGAGCGTTGCCGGGAACGTCGTGCCGTCGCGGTGGCGAACGCGCAGGCGCTTGTGGGCGGAGACCCGCCCGTGACCGGGGTCGAGCGCAGACACTTCCGCGGGCTCGACGAAGATCGAGAGGGCGTCGAAGCCGGCGGCGACGGCCTCGTCGGCCGCATAGCCGGTGAGCGCGGAGTAGGCCGCGTTGACGAGCGCGTTGGTCTGGCCGTGTCGCAGCGAGCTCGCCAGGAACAGCGCGTGCGGCAGCGCCTCGAGCGCTTGCTCGACGAGCCACGAACGCGCGTCCTCACTCAGCTCGCCCACGCTGCGGTCCCACGTTGCCTATGCCGGAAGTTTCGAGTGCAACCATTTGATTCTAAGTCCAACGACATAACGCGGCGCGAGGCGCGACCGCCAGAGTCGGCGCATCCTTGCGCGGCACAAGGGTTCAATCTTACGCGGCTGCGCCGCGAGCGTGGCCGTCGTCAAATGGCGACGGTCCGCGCTTGTCGCAGCACGGATCGATAGGGGTAGAATGCAGTCAAGCTCGTGACCACGAGCGCGGCCGACGACTCGGCCGACGACGATAAGTCCTAGGCGGGGTATTCATGGCAAACGTCTTATTGGTGGACGACGAACCGGACTTTGTCGCGGCTGCGAAGGAAATGTTGCAGCTGCACGGGCACACCGTCGAGAGCGCCGAGCGCCTCGAGAGTGCGCGTCGCCTCTTGAACGGCGCCGCGCCCGATGTGCTGCTGCTCGATCTCATGCTGCCGGACGGCAACGGCCTCGAGCTGCTCGAGGAATTGCGTGAGAGCCCGGTCAAGCGTGTCGTCTTCATCACGGGCCATCCCGGTATCAAATCACTGATCAAGAATTTGAGCGGCCCGTCGGTTTCCTATCTGACCAAGCCCATTGGCAGCACGGAGCTCCTGCGCACCGTGGAGACCGATGCGAGCACCGATAGCGGCAGCCCGACGGTCAACGGCAATTTGCATTTCGGCTGCCTGATCGGCGAATCGCCGGCCATGATTGCCGTCTACGAGCAGATCGAGAAGGTCGCGCGCACGCCGAGCCCCGTGTTGATTCTCGGCGAGACGGGCACGGGCAAAGAGCTCGTCGCCGAGTCCATCCATCGCGCGAGCGCCCGGCCCGGTCAGTTCGTCGCGGTCAATTGCGGCTCCTTGTCGCGCGAGCTCGCGGCGAGCGAGCTGTTCGGCCACGAGAAGGGCAGCTTCACGGGAGCCGTGCGTCGGCACCCCGGCTTTTTCAAGCGCGCCGACGGCGGCACGCTGTTCCTCGACGAGCTCGCCGAGATGCCGATCGAGCTGCAGCCGCATTTCCTGCGCGTGCTCGAGACGGGGTCGGTGTTGCCGGTCGGCAGCGAGCGCGAAGTGTCAATCGACGCGCGTACCGTCGCCGCGACCAATCGCGATCCGAAGAAGGCGATCGCCGACAAGGCTCTGCGGGAAGATTTGTACTATCGCCTCAGCGTATTCCCCATCACGCTGCCGCCGCTGCGCGCGCGGGTGCAGGACGTGCCGCTCTTGGTCGATCACTTCCTGGGGCAGGCGCAAACGGCGTCGGGCATCGAGACGCGCAGATTCTCGGCCGACGACACGGCGCGTCTGCGTGCCTACCACTGGCCCGGCAACGTGCGCGAGCTGCGGCATGTCGTGTTGCGGGCGGCGATCATGACCGATCCGAACGAGTCGGTACTGCGTTTGCCCGAGCGTTTCGACAGCCCGTTCAACGAGTCGAATGGGCAACAAGGGCTCGCGATCGGCCGTTCTATTCGCGATGTCGAGCGTGAGCTGATCATGCGCACCCTCGAGCACTTGAACGGTGACAAGCGTGCGGCCGCCGAGACTCTCGGCATCAGCTTGAACACGCTTTACAACCGGTTGAACGCGTACGAGGCGGCCGGCATCGCCGCACCGCCGTCGCCGCCCACGCCTTAAAGGCTGCTCGCTCTCGAATAGTGTTCGCTGCCGCGTGCTGCTAAGCTCCGCGGGAACTCGAGGCGGCTGCTTCGTCGCCCAGCCGTCCACATTCGGGAGGGTCATGCGCGCGAAGCTCGTGGTCGTAGTCATGGCGGTCGCCGCCACTAGCGGGTGCGCGCCCGACGCCGAGCAGGGTGCGGAGCCAACGGCCGACGCAACTTGGCAAACGTTGTTCGACGGCAGCAGCCTCGCGGGTTGGACGCAGGTCGGCGACGCCAACTGGCAGCTGCAGGATGACGCCGTTGCCGCGAGCTCAGGCACCGGGTTCCTGCTGACCGCTGCGTCGTATGCCGATTTCGATCTCGATCTCGAGTTCTGGGTCACGCCCGACGCCAACAGCGGCGTATTCATTCGTTGCGCGAACCCAAGCGAGATCGGGGCCGCAACCTGTTACGAGGTCAACATCTACGACCAACGGCCCGATCCGACCTACCGAACGGGCGGGATCGTCGAGGTAGCTTCGCCGAAGGTCGTGCTCGAGACGGGCGACAAGTGGAACCATTACGAGATCTCGGCGCGTGGGCGCCATCTCGTCGTGAAACTCAATGGTCAGACGACTGTCGATACGAACGACGAGAAGTTGGCGTCCGGCCCATTCGCTCTGCAGTATGGCGCCGGTCGCGTGATGTTCCGCAACGTGCGAATTCGCACGTACTAGCTCCGCTTTGCTTTATTGCTCAGGCCGCTTTTTTCGCGAGGAAGGCGATCGCATGTCCGAGTCTCAGCATTCGCATACGCCCGACGATCTCGGCCACTTCTTGAAGGGCTGGATCCGCAACCCGCTTGCGATCGGCGCCTTCGCGCCGAGCGGCAAGTCGTTGGCGAAGTTGATGGCGAAGGACGTGGGTGCGAGCTCCCGGGTCGTCGAGCTCGGCGCCGGAACGGGAAGTGTCACCGCGGCGTTGCTCGCGAGCGGCGTGGCGCCTGGAAACCTCTATCTCGTCGAGCGCGACCCGCATTTCGTGAAGCTGCTCGAGCGCCGCTTTCCGCGTTGCCACGTTCTGGCCGCCGACGCGCTCGATCTCGACGCGGAGCTCGGCGCGAACTCCAAATTCGACTTCGTCATCAGCGGGCTACCGCTGCTGTGCTTCTCGCCCGAGAAGCGCTACCGAATTTTGCAGCAAGCACTGCGTCTCCTGAAGCCGCACGGTCGGCTACATCAGTTCACGTATGCAGGGCGCTGCCCCGTGGATCGCGATCTGCGTGCGCTGCTGCGCGTCGATAGCGTCTTGCTCGGGATCGCGGCTCTGAACTTGCCGCCCGGCTTCGTCTATCGCCTGACGCCGCGGTTCGCGGCCTAGCTGCCGCGGTCGCCGCGCGGCGCCATTCTTGCATCCTTCTTACGTCAAACCCGAAGCGGTTCGGCTTGAGGGGATTCGTGTAGGCCTTTCGTGCAATCGAGCACAAGGCAGCGCGCTCTAGTAGGATGGTAGCGAGGAGGCGGAAGTCACGGATGAGTGCAAAAGGTGCGATTCGCGCGAGCGCAGCGATCGCACTTGGCGCGCTCGCCGCTTGCACGACCCACGTCCCGCTTTCCGATAGCTATCGCGGGCCCAACACGTGGCCCACCGACGGCTCCATGGCTTACGACGACCTTGCTACGGAGCCGCTCGAGATCGAGGGTGACGTCGAAATGCGAACGCGCGCGCATTTCGTCGTGCGCCAGCTCTCCCTGCCGTCCGCCGTGGACTCTGCCGAGCCGCTCGAGTTCGAGTACTACGACGTCGACGGTGATGCGCGTACGCCGGTGGTCGTGCTGCTGCCCATCTTCACCGGCCAGCTCAAGATACCGCGCTTCTTCGCGCGCTACTTCGCCAACCAAGGCTACGCGGCCGTCGTCGTCAAGCGCGGCCGCGATCCGCTCGACGCGCTGACAGCGCCCGAGAGCGCCGTGCTAGACAACTTGCAGGACTATAGCCGCGTGCTCGACTGGGTCGAGGTCGAGCCCGAGCTCGACGCAACGCGGATCGGCGTTCTCGGTGTGAGCCTCGGCGCGATGGATGCCGTCATGCTGACGGCGCTCGATCATCGTGTGAATTCGCTGGTCATCGCCATGGCCGGCGGCGACTTGTCGTACATCTTCGCCAACACGAACTACCGCCGCGTCGTGCGCACGATCGACGGCATGGCGGCCGATCTCGGCACGAGCAGGGCAGCGCTCGGTGCCAAGCTCGATGCCGAGATCAAGCTCGATCCGCTCGCGGTTGCTCCGTACGTCGACGCCGAGCGCGTATTCATGGTGCTGACGCGCACAGACGCCATCATTCCGTTCGAAGCGCAGGAACAATTGCGCGAGACGATGGGCTCGCCCGAGGCTTTGTACTTGATGACGGGGCATCGGCCTTCCGTCGTGTTCTTTCCGAAAGTGCGTAGCGCCGCGTTCGAGTTCTTCGAGCGCCGTTTCGAGCTCGACACAGTCGCGCTGGCCTTGAACTGAGCTCTGCCGGTTGCCGGCGGGCCCCATGGTATGGTGGCGGCCCGCTGCAACCGCTGGAGAATCACGTGCAGACTTCGAGCTCGGCGCAGGCCGACGACTTAGCGTCCGTGCTGCGCGAACGCCGATCGATCGATCTCTTCCTCCCAGACGCCGTCAG
>Ga0075428_100000271_pt1 | contig 51433 bp, 48 predicted proteins | sample RhiMetdeltSRZDD2_FD_75291 | JGI IMG/M metagenome (GOLD analysis project Ga0075428, IMG submission 75291) | Populus rhizosphere microbial communities from Tennessee, USA - Rhizosphere MetaG P. deltoides SRZDD2 | ecosystem: Host-associated > Plants > Roots > Rhizosphere > Soil | place: USA... | reverse complement strand
AAACTTCAATTCCTCACGGCGTTGCCACGGGTGGACGGGCGGTCCTCGGTCGAGGACCTTCCCGCCGGGGCCGCGGACATGGTCAAGCGGGTCGAGAACGGCTGGCGCGGCGAGCGTGCGCCGCAGTTGCGGCTCCTGCCACGAGAAGTGCCCGCCGCCCAATTGCCCGCGCCCGGCCCCGGCGACCGGCGGGTGCCGATCGGCATCGCCGAGGCCGACCTCGGACCGGTCTATGTGGACTTCGACGCCGACCCGCACTTCGTGGCGTTCGGCGACACCGAGTCCGGCAAGAGCGGGCTGCTGCGGCTTATCGCGGCTGGAGTCTGTACCCGGTACACCCCAAAAGAAGCAGCCATCATCGTCGTCGACTACCGCCGAAATCTTCTCGGGGCCGTCGGGTCGGAGCATCTCCTTGAATACTGCGGGACCGAGCAGGCCGCGGGAAACGCGGTGGCGCAGGCGGAAGCGGCGCTGCGCAACCGCATCCCGGGCCCGGAGGTCACGGCGGAGCAGTTGCGCAACCGCTCCTGGTGGAAAGGCCCCGAGCTATTCGTCATCGTGGACGACTACGACCTGGTGGTCACGCCGAGCAGCAACCCGGTGTCGCCGTTGGCGGCCCTGATGCCACAAGCGAAAGACATTGGGCTGCACATCGTCGTCGCCCGGCGCAGCGGCGGCGCGTCGCGGGCGATGTTCGAACCGGTCATGCAGCGGCTGCGGGATCTGGCCGCGCCGGGGCTGCTGCTGTCAGGCCCCAAGGACGAAGGCCCATTGCTGGGCAACGTCAAACCGAGCCCACAGCCACCGGGCCGCGGCCAACTGGTCAACCGCCGCACCGGTGTCGCGCTGATCCAGGTGGCACTGTCCGAACCGATATGAATGGGCATTTGTGCCCAAAGACGATCCGCAGTTATGCCGTTCTTGCCGCCCCGAGGGCGGCCTAATTTCGAGGTGTTACACGGGGCAGAACAAAGAGAGGAGGCGCCATGACCGGTCCCGGCTTCGTGCTGGACACCGGCGCCGCGGCGACCGCCGCGAGGGCCTACAGCGAATGCGCGGACAACGCCAAGCAGACGCTGCAGCAGATGCTGGCCGATGTCGACCAGCTTCGGGCTACCAAGTACTCCGGAGAGCAGGCCAAGGCCATGTTCCTGGCGGTCGACGGGCTGGACGGGGATCTGAAGAAGCTGGTCCAGTTGCTGACTGATCTGTCCAATGTGGTCAGCAGCACCCAATCCGGCTACACCAACACGGACTCTGACGTCGCACAGTCGATCAAGGCCGTTGGCAACGTTTTCGACCGGCTCTCCGGTTAAGGATGGTTGAGATGTCAGATTACGTGGTTAGCGTCAATTTCCAAGCGCTGTCGGCGGCGGCCGCCGCGTTGCGGGCCAAGGCCGCTCGTTTCAACGAGCAGGTCACTCAGGCCAACAACGCGGCCGCTCCGCTGCGCGACACCTGGGTCAACTCCAACAGCGCCGCCGGCCAGAAGTACCAGGAGTACTGGACCAAGCTCAAGAACGGTGCGGATAAGGTGTTCGAGGACATCGACCGGCTTGGTCAGGCCCTTAACTCCGCGCAGGAGCTGCAGGCCGCCAACGAAACCCGGTTCGCCTCCCAGTTCGAATAAGCGGCCGTGTCGAACCCCAACTCGTTCGAGATTCACCTCCAGTCCCTGGCGGACTTCGCCTGGGAACTGGAGGGCCAGCTCGAGGCGCTGCGGCTCACCCGTGACCGGCTGTCGGCGCTCGGTGAGAAGGAGGAACCGCTCGGCGGTTTCCCCGAAGCCTTCTCGCTTGGCGACCGGCACCGGCGCGCGGCACAGGAGATGGGGGTGCTGCTGGAGTCGGTTCAGCAGGTGCTGGGCTTCGCCGCGGGCGTCACCCGCGCCGTGGCCACCAGCTACGCGGAGTACGACGAGCAGGCCGCCGCGATGCTGCGCCAAGGTGTTCTCGGCGGGCCGTTCTCGCTGAGCCCATCCCTCGTGGCTTCGTCACCGGTGGTCGCACCACCGCCGGTAGCCGCGACGCCGGTCTTACCACCGGTCGTCGCGCCCGCAGTCCCACCGCCGCGCTCGTCCGGCGCGGCCGCAAGCGGGACCGTCTACTATTCGTCCCAGTACCGATCCACGCCGACCCCGGATCAACCCGATGCCAACTGACTTCTCGCGGTTCACCCCCTGGCAGCAGGCGGAGATGCTGGCCAAAGGGGATCCTGCGGCCGTGCGCGCCAATGGCGACCTATGGGCCGATGTGGCCGGTTCGCTGTACTCGCGCGTCGGCGATCTGGAACAGCAGCTGCGCGCCTTCGGTCCATATTGGACCGGAGCCGCGGCCGAACAGTACAAGCAGATGATCCGGAGCCTGATCGAGGGCGTGCGCCAAACGGCAGACGTGGCAAGGCTTATCGCCGACAACGTCTACCGGGCGGGCGAGGCGCTCGCTCAGGCCAAGCGGTACCCTCCGCACCAGGCCCTGCCCCTGCTGGCTCGGGCATACGCCGCCCTCGAGGCCGCGTTGCCGCCGCTGCCGCGGGCGGCGGAATCCCCAATGGCCGCCGATGTTCTGTCCGGCCGGTATCGGCCCGATCCGGCGCTGCTGTTTTCCGGGGTGTACGGCAACGGGCTGGCCTCCGCGGCGGCCGCGCTCGGCGGGCGCTTCTCCAACGCCCTGCCACGGATCGTCGGGCCGGCTGGCCCGGCCGTTGCGTCCCCGGTTACCGGCGCGCTGCCTGCCGGCAGCGACCCGGGGCCCGCGCCCGGCGGGCCCTCGACCGTGGCCCCGGGATCCCTGGGCTCGTTCTCCCCCTCCGTGGGCCGCGGCTCCTTCGACCCCTCATCCTTCACCGATTCCGTGGGAGCGGGACAGGTTTCCCCCTCCGCCGGCGGCACGGCGGCGCCCGTCACACCGGCCGGCGTTGGCGCGGCGGCCGGTGCCGGCGCGTTCTTCCCGCCGGTGATGCCTTTCGGCGGCGCCGGGGCCGCCGGGGCCGGTGACGGGTTCGGCAACGACCGCGCGGTGCCGGTGTGGCTCACCGAACCCGAGCCGGATGTGGTATTCGGCGTTCCGCTGCGGTCGGTGATTTCGGTGATCGGCCAGGAGCCGAGCGCGCCTTCACCTCCGGCTGGGCAGTGGGGTTTCTAGCCCGGTCATTCTGAATTCACCGGTATTTATGCCGTGTCCGCTCGCCATCCCGCCGGTTAGCCTGGGCCACAAGGAGGTGAGCCATGTCCCCGACCCCGGAATTTTACGAGGACCATGGGAAGATCGAGGAGTTCGCGAACAAGACTCTGCTCGGCAAACTCGCCGACGCCGGCCACAAGGCGCAGCAATACACCCTGAACAACGTCCATTACAACATTACGAATCTCCCGAACTCGCCCGCCGGTACTCATAGTGACGGATTCGGGTTCATGTATACCGAGGCCGAGAAGATACTCAGTGCTGTCCACTACGACCTGGCCAAGAACTATGAGTGTCTGTGGTCGGCCACCGAGGCATCCGGAAAAGAGCTTGTCGCGGTGGCCAAGTACTACCGCTTAACCGATGAGGCTGTCGCCCGTCGGATGGACCGGCATTACGGGGAGGGGAAGGACTAGATGGAATACTTTCCGGCTGACGAGCTGAAGCCGCCCAAGGCAGAGCTGCAGGAAAAGGTCGAAGCTCTCCACTACATCACTCCCTCCTTCTGGCTGGGTAAATTCGCCAAAGAGATCCTGGGGCAGAATCCCTGGGAAGAGGCGGGCAGGATGATCGCTGGAGACTGGCAGTCTGTAGAGAAGACCGCCGATGCGATCAAAAACCTCGCGGAATTCAATGAGACGTATGCCAACGCGCTGGACAAAGAGACTTTTCCACTGTTTCAGTCCCACTGGCGAGGCAAGGCGGCCATCGCCGCGGGTGAGTACTTCCGGGACCTGCACGGGACTTTGCGCGCCCAAGCCAAAGCGCTCAAAGGGCTGGCCAAGCAGGTGAAAGAGCTGGCCGAGACGATGTTCAACTCCGCAATGGCGATCAAAGGTCTCCTGGACACGCTCACCGATTTGCTCGCCACCGCCGGTATCAGCGCCGCGGTCAGCCTCGGCGTCAAGGCCACCGTCGCAATCGCGGCAGCGGTGACGAAATGGAAGGAGCTTGTCAAATTCTATGACGTCTTCCAGACCAAGGTAAAAGAGCTCCTGGGTTTGATCAGCGCGAAGAAGGTGGAAGTAGATAGCTTGCGACTGGATTCCATATCTAAAACCGCATACGACTATCCCGGAATCCGGCAGGCAGCGCCCGCCGCCGCTCCGCGGCAATCGGTCAAAAGTCCGTCGGGCGGTCCGAAGTTCGGTGGTGCGGGGCACGCCTCCGTGTGGGACTGGGATTGGGAGTGACCGATGTCAGAAAGACGTGGCCAGGAGCCGATGCTGGATCTCGCCCGGGGCGACAAAGCTGTATCGCAACACCTCGCGGAGTCTCTAAAAGTCTTGCGAGACAGAAGCGAGGACAAGGATTTCCGGCGACTCATCGACGACATCCTCAATGGGCAAATGCCGCTGCGGCAGGCGGCGTTCTACAGTGAACTGTTCGATCGTGGCATCGGCGAACCACTTGAAGAAGGCCTGCGACACTACGACCAGCTGTCCGAAGTAGAGCGCGACCGGATGGCGGCCGAGGGTGACGCCGAGTTCGCAAGAATCAACGCGGAGATCGCCGAGACCGAGGCGCGCGAACACCGGCGATGACTCGCGAAACAGTGGCTACTGGCTTGTCGCCCCGGTGCACTTGGTGGGCGAAGCCGCTCTCCGCTCCCCCATGAAGGTCAGAAGCAGGTAGCAGATCTGCCCTTTGGCCTGCACGCCCTGCAGCGTGGCCTCCGTGCTGCCCAGCTCGGGCTCATAAACGATGATTCCATCGCCGCCCTCCACCCGGACGACGACGATTTTCGCCTTGCCCTGCGTAGGATCGCGCCACTTTAGCAACACGGTCGTGCCCGAAAGCTGCACTGTCTCAAGGACAGCGGCGATCGCCGGGTCATTGATGTTGGGGTCGGCCGAGCCGCCAGGCCGTTCGCTCGCCTGCGGCACTGTTGGCCGCGTGGAATTGTTGGCCTGCTTGACGACCAGCATCCCGATCGCCCCGGCCAGGACGCCCGCCACTAGTGCGGCCACCGCCGCGAGCGCCAGGCGCTTGCCGCGCGAGTTTCGGGGCGCGTCGTCCACGGGAAGCGGAGGCGGCTCTTCGATGATTTCTTGTTTTTCTATCGGGTACCCAGCTGAGGCGGCCGAAGCGACAAGGTTGGCCAGTTCCGCGGGTGTCATCGGCGCGGCCGGCCGCTGCATGGTCAGCGATTCGGGAACCGGCGCCGGCCCTGGCGGCGGCGCGACCCTTCCCCGCGCTTGAGTTCCCGGCTGTCGCGGCCCGGTCGACCCGGGAGCCCACGCCCGCTCCTGCGCCTGCACCACCAAAAGCGCGTCGCGCAGGTCGGCGGCGGTCTCGAACCGGTCCTCGCGCTGCGGTCGCAAGCAGCGGGCGATAATCTCGCTCAACCCCACCGGCGCGTCGGTGCGGTTCAACGGCCGCGCCTGCGCCGTACGCACACGACGCATGTACACCAACGGTTTGTTGTCCTCCGGCAGGTCCCCCGCATGCGGCGGCCGGCCGTCCAGCAACGTGTACAGGGTGGAGCCGACCGACCAGATATCGTCCTGCTCGTTGGGCGTCTGGCCATCGATCACTTGCGGCGACGCGTGCTGGAACGTGAACCAGTCCACGGATGAGGTGTGTTGCGTCGCGTCGGCCCGCCGGGCGATACCGAAATCCGCGAGAACATAGGACGTGGGAAGCACCAGAACGTTCTGCGGCTTGACATCGCGGTGCAGCACACCTTGGCCGTGGGCGAACCACAGCGCGTCCGCCACCACGATGCCCGCCTCCAGGACTTCGTCCGGGCGCAGCGGCCCGTGCGCGCGCAACCGGTCGTGCAGCGAGCCGCCATCGCAGTATTCCATGACGATGTAAGGCTTCCCATCGGTAGTTGTACCGATGTTCAGAACGGTCACGATGTTCGGATGGCGCCGTCCAAGCTGGACGGTAATGTCGATCTCGCGCTCAAATCGAGCGATCGCCTCGGGATCGTCGAGGTGCAGCACCTTCACCGCCACCGGCCGGTCAAGCGCCGCCTGCCAAGCGCGATAGACCCTGCTTCCGGTCCCGGCCGAGACGCGCACAAAATCGGTGTAGCCCGGAAGCCTCAGGTCGTCTGCTTGCTGCTCTTGCTGTGCCGGCGGCCGCCAGGGGTCGCCGGGGCTGGTGGGCGTTTCCCGCAACGGTTCTGCCATGGCCAGCCTTTCAGATTCGGAACTAATCTTCAGGTTCAGATGGTCAGTGCGGCCCGGGCGGCCAAGCCGATACCGACAGCGATGATAAGCGATCCCGCGGCCGCAGGGGGAATGCTCAGCTTGTTGAGCCAGGACCAGCGGTCGCGCAGGCGCAGCAGCACAAGCCCCGCAGCCGTAAGCGTACCCGCCATGCCAAGGCCATAGGCGACTATCAGCAGGATGCCAAACCACGTCCGCCCGAGCGCGACCGCGCCAAGAAGGACCACCAGGGCGGTCGGGCTCGGCACCAGGCCGCCCGCGATACCAAGGGCGGTAAGGCTGGCACGCCCCTGAGCCGCCTGCCCATGGCTGTGGTCGTGACCGTGGTCGTGACCGTGGTCGTGACCGTGGTCGTGGCTGTGCCAGAAGTTGCGCCAGAAGTTGCGCCAGAAGCCATGCCGGCCACCGTGTCCATGACTGTGCCCGACACCACGCCAGAAACCATGGCTGTCCCGGCTGTGCCCGTGACCGCCGCTGTGATCGTTGTCGTGCCCCACGCTCCGCCCGAGCCCACTCCCGCGCCCACGATCGCGGCCCCAATCGTGGCTTTCCCCCTCCGCGAGCCCGTGCTCATGACTGTGGTCGCGACCGCGCTCATTGCCGCGCTCATTGCCGTGCTCATTGCCGTGCTCATTGCCGTGCTCATTGCCGTGCTCATTGCCGTGCTCATTGCCGTGCTCATTGCCGTGCTCAAAGGTGTCACCGTGGGTGTGCCGGTGACCACCCCAGAAGCCGTGGCTGTGGCCGTGTTCGTGTCCATGGCCGTGACCGTGGTGATGATGGTGGTGCCCGTGATGATGATGCCCGTGGCCGTGATCGTGCTTGTGCGAGTCCTGGCTGCCATAGCCGTGCTCGTTTTCGGGATCGAACACATGCCCATGTTCGCTGCTGTGCATGTAGCCGTTGCTGTCCACATCGACGCAGCTGTCCATATCGACGTGCCTGTCCACATCGATCGGTTCGTCTGCACGCACGCGACCGTCCGCTCGTGCGAGTCCGCTCACACGGATTCCGTTATCTACAAGGACGCTGCCGAGCATACGGACATGGTCGTCAACATTGCCGACGTGATGCGCATGGACGGTGTCGATGTGGACGGTGGGGGCGTCGATGTGGATGGCGTCCACATGGACGGTATCGATCGACTTGGTGTTGTCGTGAGACGCCGCTTTCGTGTCGCCGTTCGGCTTGTCAGTGCGGACGATACCGATACCGATACCGACACCGACACCGACACCGACACCGTGGTCGAGGTCGTGCCAGCGGGCGACTTCGAACCAGCGGGTAGCGGAGGCTTCGGCATGGGCGGCGGCATGGGCGGCGGCATGGGCGGCGGCATGGGCGGCGGCATGGGCGGCGGCATGGGCGGCGGCATGGGCAGCAGCACGGCGCTGGCGGAAGGCACTGAAGAGCATGCCGACACCGACGGCGAGCATGACGCTGCCGCTGGCAATGCCGAGCCATGCGAGCACCGATTCGGCGGCAAGGCTGGCGACAGCGGTCAGGCCGATGCCAAGGATGAGGACGCCGGCGGTGTGGGTCAGGGTGACGGTGGCGCCAACATAAACGGCGTCACGGCGCCTTCCCTTGCGTCCGGCCATATACACGGCGATCACCGTCTTGCCGTGTCCGGGCAGGGCGGCGTGAGCGGCGCCGAGCATGATGGACAGCAAGACCGCGAGCAGGCCGACGAGCGGGGTGGGATCGCCGATGGCGTTGGTGAGCCAGGTTTCGGCTCGTTTGACCAGAGACTTGTCCTCGGTGATAGTGGCGGCGGAGCGTTGGGTGTCCACGCCGGGTGTGGTGCTGAACGAAATTTGGCGCACCTGCATCGGGGTGCTGAGCGGATCGGTCGGGTAGTTGCGCAGGTGATCCGTGGCGCTGCGGCTGGGCAGCTTGGTCTGCAGCGTCACGCCGTCGCCGGTGGCGGTGATCTCGTGCCAGCCGACGCGGTCGGGCAGGTAGGCATTGTCAACGTCGATGGTGGCCGAGGAATCGAGTTTGGCGGGCGCGGTCAGGTTGCAGGTGAGGCGCGTCGTTTTGAGGCCCGCCGCGCCGTCGGACTGCTCGATCTGTCGCGATTGGATGGTCCAGCCAACCAAAACACTGTTGACGCGCAGGGTGAGCGCGGAGGCGAAGTCGTCGCAGGAGGGTGTCATCTGGAGGGTGGGCAGCTCGGCGAGGTCGACGACGGCGACGGCGTCGATGCGGTCCGGGCGTAGGGTCAGCTCGACCAGCTCGTTGACGCTGAAATTGCCCAATGGATGCACAGCCAAGGCGGCGGTGAGCAGCAGGTTCGAGATCATGAGACACACTCCCAAGCGCGTTGGTGCATGCGGATGACGTCCCGGTGGGTGCGGCGGTCCAGCTCTCGCTGGGCGAAGGTGCGAGCGGCGGCGCAGTCGCCCCGGGCCAGAGCCACCTCGGCGGCGGCCAGGTCGTCGGTGGCGCCGTTGGCCTCCAGGAGGGCGAGTGCGGCGTCGGCGAGGCGCAGGGCCCAAGCGGCGTCGGCCTCGCGGTTCGCTTGGTGAAGCAGGATCGCGTACTCGGCGAGGAGAGTGGGATTCGGTTGGGCGGCAACAAGTTCCGCGTATAGACGAAGGTCGCCGTCGAGTTTGGCCAAGCCGTATTTGTACCCGGCCAGAATGTATTCGTTGCGGGCGGTTTCGCGGTCGCCGGTGGACAGGGCCAGATCGCCCAGTTGCTGGCGGACGAACGCGACATCGGAGGGGGCGAAGGCTTGCCGCAGGGCGCGTTGCCACATTTCCCGCGAGTCGGCGATCTGGCCGTGCAGCTCGAGGTCGTAGGCGGCGCGGGACAGGGCGGGCAGGCCGGGATCCAGGTCCAGGGCGTGCTGCACGGCGTTGGACGCCAACTCGGACTTGCCCAACTGTGTGTAAGCGTCGGCGAGGACCAGGTACCCCCGAGAACTAAATGGGTTTAAAGACACTGCCTCGCCGGCGACCTTGGCGGCGAAGTTGAAGTCGTGCCTGGCGTTGGCGAGCATTCCCTGCCCGATCAGCGCTTCCGGGTTGGAGGGGCGCAGCCGCAACGATTCCTTGAGCGCGTTCTCGGCTCGCGGATAGAAGGTCGGGTCACCAGTCACCCGGGCGCGCTCCACGAGCGCCACCCCGAGAACGGCCCAGGTCTGCCAATCCCGCGGCAGGTCGCGCAGGCGCTGCTGCGCCCGTTCGATCCGCTGGGCCAGGGGATCCGCGGCCGCCACGACCGTCGTCACCTCCGGCGAGGGTGGTGCGGAAGGCGTGACAAGCACGCCCCCCGCAACCGTCAGCGCGACGGCGACGACCGGTACCGCGACGGCCCATCGCAGTCGCATGGCTAGCGCCTCGCTCGGTGCTTGGCTTGGCGGCGCATCCACCAGCCGAGGAAGAACAGCAGACCCATACCGCCGGTGACCGAGCCGATGACGGCCGGGTTGGTCATCATGTCGCCCATGCTCTGGGAGGCCGGGGCGACCGATGGAGTGGCCGTAGGCCCTGGGTTCGGGTTGCTGTTGGCGTTGGCCACACCACGCGTGGTGTTGGGCAGCGCCACGAACGGGAAGGTGTTGTTGAAGGCGTTGTCGTTCTGGTCCACGGCGTCGCCCTTGGCCAGAGCGTCCACCAGCTTGCCGGACTGGGCAGCGCCCTCGACGGCCTGCAGCGCGATGTCCACGACGTCGTCGGAGAGGCGGCGCCCGTTGGGGAAGCCCTGCAGGTCACCCGCGATCACGCCGAGCCGGTTGGGCTGCGTCGCCTGCGGGGTGGAAAGGTTGAGCCGCAACATCTCCGACGGCTGGAACTTCTGCGGGTTGACGTCCATGTTGTTCAGCTGGGAGTTGAGGTCGGCCTTGATCGGCCCGTTGGCCTTGGTGGTGATGCCGGTCAAGAAGATCTCGACCAGGTCGTCGCGCGGGGTAGGCGGCGCTGGGACCTTGTAAATCGCTTCGATTAGCCTGGGTACCTCGGGATTCTTGACCCGATCGACCACAGCCGGGATCGTCGCGTCTTTGTCGGGCGACAGAGAGTTGAAGGCGTCCTTCAGGCCGGCGGGGATGACGACCTCGTTCACCAGCGGCTGGCCCAGGCGGGAAACCTGCACCATATCGCCGTTGGGCTGGCCCGTGGCGCCGGAGTTGCGCACCCGCGGCCGGTCGGTGGTGGTCCACACGCCGATGACCGGGTTGCGGGTCGCGTCGCCTTTCAGGGCAACGTCCTTGAACGGCACCTCGAGCGCGATGGTGTTCACGTTGAAGCCCTTGAGGGTGTCGATGCCGACCTCGGTCAGGTCGCCGCCGTAGAGCAGGTCGAAGACGCGCAGGTCAAGGAAGAACGGGTCGTCGGACTGGCCGGCGAAGACGCGCCAGCCGCCCGGCAGCGTGATCGTGGCGTCGTTGCGCAACTTGGCGTAGTCGGGCATGCTCGCCTGCCCGACCCGGGACGGCGCGACCGACAGGTTCTGCCCGCGCACCTTGAAGCCGCTGTCACCCGCGAACTTCGACTCCAGGGTGTAGGTCTGGCGGAACAGCAGGTTCTCGTCGTCCAGTGACATCACGGGACCGTTGTTGTAAAGGAAGGTGTTGTTGCCCCGCTTGTCGATGTTCTGGAAGCGCCACCGGAACTCGGCGTCGGGCTTGGCATCGCCGTCCGCATCTACCTTGATGTTGTAGGTGGCGTCGGTGGCGAAGGGGTAGAAATTGGGACCGCCGTCGGGCTCCTCGAAAGGCACCCAGTTGGCGATGAAGGTCACGTAACCCGGTCGGTCCGGGCTCACGAACGCGTATAGATCGGTGTTGTCAGCCGCCGGATCGAACGCGATCATCGGCGCCTCGCGGTGGCTCGACGCCCCGGACAGACCCGGCCCGAGCGCGAACAGCGCCGCGGATCCGGCTGCCAGGACGGCAAGGGCCATGGCTACAGGTTTTCTCATACCTCGCATTCGCGGTTGCGCATGCAGCCGATGGGCCGGTGTGAGTTTTCCGTCATTGACCAATCCGATCGGCGGAGGGCTCCGAATCAACCTGCCAGTACCAGATCGAACCGTTGCTCGACGACGTCGATCCCCCACTGGTGGCCGGGCTTGTCCTCGGTGTGGTGGAAACCCTCCCGCCGGTAGAGCTCGTGCGCCCGGTCGAGTCCGGCGATCGTCCACAGGAACACCGACCGGAACCGTTGGCGGCGGCAGTAGTCGAGCGCTGTGGAGAGCAGGCCACGGCCGACGCCGTGCCCACGTTTGCCCGGGTCGACGAGGAACCAGCGCAGCTGCGCGTCGGACTCGCCCGCCCGGGTGATGCCGATCGAACCGACGAGCTGACCGTCCAACTCGGCCACCCACAGGCCGCCCGCCCGGTCGCCATCGCGGGCCCGCGCGGTCACGAATGCGCCCAGGGCGCCCGCGACATAGGCCTCGATGGTCTGGTCCATCCCCTGCTCGCGTGCGTAGAGCACGCCGTGCATGGCCGCGACCGTGCCCAGATCACCGGGCCGATCACCAATCCGGATCAACATACCCGTCCCCCATACTGAAACAGTCGTTTCAGTGAGATCATAGCCCGGTGAGTACTGAACCGGAAGGGTCCGCGCGCAAGCAGGAACTGCTGCGCGCCAGCCTCGAATATGCCGCCACGCACAGCCTCTCCGACCTGTCACTGCGGCCGCTGGCCAAGGCGATCGGCTCCAGCCCGCGCGTGCTGCTCTATCTGTTCGGCTCCAAGAACGGACTCATCGCCGACGTGCTGGCGCTCAACCGGGCCGAGCAGCAGGAGCTGCTGCGGCAGGCCCGCGAACGCGACACCGGCGCCCGGGAGTCGCTGCAGTTGCTGTGGGACTGGATCGTCGACCCGGCGCGGGACAACCTGCGTCGCCTGTTCTTCGAGGCCTACGTCCGGTCGGCGGGCAGCACCGACGAAGCGTGGCACGACTTCGCCCGCCGCTCGGTGGACGACTGGCTCGACTCGCTCAAAGTCCTGGCCGGCGAGAGTACCACGCTGGCACTCGCGGTGATCCGCGGTCTAGTGCTGGATCTGTTGGCCACCAACGATCGGCGCCGGGTCAACGCGGCCTGGAGACATTTCCTCGACACCCACTATCCCGTGTAGGAGACCAACTCCGAGCGGCTCTTGCCGCCGGACACCCCCACCGTGAGCACCGCGCCCACGCCCGGCGCGAAAACCTTGCGCTCGCGCAGGCCCGGCTCGAGGGGCGTGAACTCCTCGGTGGTCAAGGCATTGGCGAAAGTGCCGAACCGCACGGTCACCGAATCGCCGACGCTGACGACGGTCGCCCCGTCCTCGGCCTGACCCCGGTAATACTCCTGCCGGTAGGTCATGCCCGGACGCGGGTCGGCCACCATGATGATGCCGGGCAGCGCGCCGTCCTGACCCGCCAGCCAGGATCCCTTGGTGGAGACCAGTTTCCCGCCCTCGAACTCCTTGGTGTCCTCGCCCAGATACCAGACGTTGCCCGCTGTGTCCTGCGCATACCAGTCGAAGGTGTCCTCGACAACCGCACCGTCCTCGGTGACCACGTCGTGCACGATCCGGGCGTCGATTCCCATGATGCGCTTGGTCTCCGCCGCCACGGTCACCTCGATCCGCACCTTGCCGCCCGAGCCGTCGTCCTCCTCGTAGACCCATTTGGCTCCCGGCTTGAGCGGAAAATAGGGGTTGGTGATCTGGCTGGTCAACTCCGGCGGGTGGAGCGTGACCGGATCGCTTCCCTTGGGCAGAGGCAAGGACAGCGGCGGGGGCGATGCTTGCGAAGGCGATGGTGCCGACGACGGGGACGACGGGGGCGCGGTGCCCGCGGAGCAGCCGGCCACCAGTAGCACCGCAAGGACTGGCAAGGTTTTCCGTGTCATGGCGCAAGACCGTAGAAGCCGCGGATGAGACGGCGATGAAAGGCGCTCTCATCGGCCACTCATCTGACCGCGTTACGTTGCCGCCATGGAGAAATCCGGAAAGGCAGCGGGAAAGCATGGGAAGCGGTGGTGGCTCATCGCCGCGGGCGCGGTGGCGGCGGCGGTGCTCGGCGTCGGCGCCACCGCGACGGCGACCGGAGTCCTTGATGACGAGGGTGGCCTGTCCGGCCCGGAGGCCGACCGCGCTCGCGACGCCGCCCTGCGAGCGGTCGGCGGCGGCAAGGCCAACTCCGTCGAGCTCGACCACGAGGACGGTGCCACCTACGAGGTCGAGGTCACCAGGCGCGACGGGACGACGGTCGACGTCCGCCTGGACAAGGACTTCCGGGTGGTGGTCATCGAGCCCGACAGTGAATCGCCGGATCGCGACGGCGATGGCGATGGCGATGGCGATGGCGAGCGATAGCCTTAGCCATGCGCGCTCTCGTGGCGGAGGACGATCCCAAGATGGCCTCCCTGCTGCGGCGGGGGCTGACCGACCAGGGTCACGTCACCGAGGTGGCGTCGACCGGCTCCGATGCGCTGACCTGCGCCCAGACCGGCCAGTTCGACGTCATCATCCTCGACGTCATGCTCCCCGACGTCGATGGTTTGCGGATCTGCCGCAAGCTGCGCGACGCCGGTGACCGCACACCCGTCCTCCTGCTCACCGCCCGCGACGCGGTCGAGGATCGCGTCGCCGGGCTCGACAGCGGCGCCGACGACTATTTGATCAAACCTTTCTCCTTCGCCGAGCTGTTGGCCCGGCTACGGGCGCTGGCCCGGCGCGGCCCGATCGAGCGCCCGGCGGTGCTGCGGGTCGGTTCGCTGAGACTCGACCCGGCCACGCATCGCGTCTGGCGCGGCGATGTGGAAATCTCCTTGTCCGCCAAGGAGTTCGTCCTGCTCGAGGTCTTCATGCGCCGGCCCGGCCACGTCTTCTCGCGCTCCGAGCTGCTCGACCGGGCCTGGGACTACGGCTACGACAACCGCTCCAACATCGTCGATGTCTATGTCCGCTACCTCCGGGAGAAGATCGACCGCCCGTTCGGGATGGCGTCGCTGGAAACGTTGCGGCACTTCGGTTACCGGCTAAAGGATGAGCATGAAGCTCCTTGACCGCATGCCGATCCGCCTGAGGCTGACGCTGGTCTTCACCGGCGCGCTGGCGTTGGTGCTCACCGCCACCGGCGCCTTTGTCTATCTGCGCCTGGCCGCCACCCTCGACCGGGCCGTCGACGACAACCTCCGGTCACGCGCCGCCGACGCCGCCGCTCAGCTGCGCCGCGGCTCACCGGATCTGTCCACTATGGACCTTGGCGAGACCGGCCTGGTGCAGGTGATCGACCCTGATGGTGCCCTGGTGGCCGTGACCCGCGGGGCCGGCGAGCGGTTCCGGCTGCCCGGCGGGCAGCTTCAGCCACGCGTGGCGATGCCCGGATCGGACGACTACTTCCTGGTGCGCGCAAGCAAGGTGGATGTGGGCGGCCGGACCTACACCATCGTCGTGGGAGATTCGCTCGAGCCGCGCGACGAGGCCCTGGAAGGACTGCTCACCCAGCTTCTCGTGGTGGGTCCGATCGCGCTGGCCGCCGCCGCCCTGGCCGGCTACCTCCTGGCCGCCGCGGCCCTGCGCCCCGTCGACGCGATGAGCCGGCAGGCACGAGCCGTCTCCGCCCTCGAGCCGGGTCGGCGCCTGACCGTGCCGCCCGCCCGCGACGAGCTGGCGCGGCTGGCCGAGACCCTCAACGAGATGCTCGGCCGTCTCGAGCAGGCGCTCACCTGGGAGCGGCGCTTCGTGGCCGAGGCGAGCCACGAGTTGCGCACCCCGCTTGCCCTGCTGCGCACCGAGGTGGAGCTGGCCCTCGGCCGAGCCTATGACGCCGACGAGCTTGAGCTGGCGCTGCGCTCGGTCGCGGAGGAGACCCACAGGCTGTGCCTGCTGGCCGAGGATCTGCTCGTGATGGCCCGCTCGCACGCCGGCGGCCTGCCGCTGCGCCGGGAGTCCTTGTCCGCCAAAGAATTGCTCGAGACCGTCGGCCAGCGCTTCGCTTATCGGGCCGAGGCCGCTGGCCGCCGCCTAACCGTCTCGGCCGACCCGGATCTGGCCGTCTACGCCGACCGCCTCCGCGCCGAGCAGGCGATCGGCAACCTCCTGGACAACGCCCTGCGGCACGGCGGAGACGACATACAGCTGACCACGTCGGCTCGCGACGGCCACATCACCATGCACGTGCGCGACAACGGTCCCGGCTGGTCCGCGGGCAACCTCGTCCACGCGCCCCGCACCACCGGCCTCGGCCTGAACATCGTCGACGTCATCGCCAAGGCCCACGGCGGCAGTTCAAACCTCAAGCACCGGGACGGCACGACCGACGCCTCGATCACGCTGCCGGCCGGATGCTCTGCCGATGATGGAAGAAATCATGCGGATCATAGTCGCGTTTGACCCGTTGCAGGCGTTCGTAATTGGCGCCGTAGTAGGCCTGCTGCCAGTCCTCGAGCTGCTCGTCGGCGTAATTCTGGTACACCTCGCCGCTCAGGTGCGGGCGCAGCGCGGCCATCAGCTCGTCGGTCCAGCGCAGGTTCGCCTCCGCCTCCTCGTCGCGCACCCACTGGGCGATGATGGAGATGTTGAACAGCGACGAGCGGTGCACGAAGGCCGTGGCGTCCGCCGGGACCGCGCCGATCGCGCCCCCGCCCAGCAGATCGAAGCGGCACATCGAGTACTTCGACGGCGCGCCGCGAAACGCCTCGACTATCGCGGCGAAGGCCTCGTCACTGAAACCGCCCTCGCGGAAGAAACCGCCGCGCCACTTCAGTTGCAGGCCATACATGATCTCTTCGCCGAGGCTGTGCTGAAGATCGTAATAGGACACCGGGCCGAACGAGTCGAACACCGGCGGCGCCACCGATCTCAAGGGCGCCAACTGTTCCGGGCCGTCCTCGAGTGGGCCGGCGTACATGCCATAGGCCATCAGGACCGGATCGCCCTCGGGGTAGGGGTCGGTGACCAGAGCCAGATAGAGCGTGAGCGCGTCCTCCTCGCGGCCGGTGTAGAAGTCGCGGTAGGCGGCGAAGGCCGCTTGGGCATCGTCGAGAGACCACGCAAGCACACCCCCAAAAACATTCTGTGGTACCGGATCCAGCCGGTACTTGAGCGCGGTCACCACGCCGAAGCCCGCGCCACCCGCGCCGCGCAACGCCCAGTACAGGTCCGGATGCTCGCTCTCGTTGGCCCGCAACACGTTTCCCTCGGCGTCCACCATTTGCGCCTCCAGGATGTGGTCGCAGCCCAGGCCGTACCGCCGGCTGAGAAACCCGAAGCCGCCGCCCAGGCTGTAGCCCGCGTTGCTGACGGTCGGGCATTCCCCGCCCGGGCCCGCCAGCCCATGGCCGAGGTAGGTGACCCGGTCCAGATCCCGCCACCCGCACCCCGCTCCGGCCACGACGGTCGCGGCCACCGGATCGCACTCGATCGCCTTCATGTCCCGGGTGTCGATGACCAGCCCACCGTCCACAAGCGAGAAACCGCACGCGTGATGCCCGCCTCCCCGCACCGACAGCGGCAACCCGGCCTCGCGGGCGAAGCGAAGCGCCGCCGCCACATCCGAGGTGTCACGGCACCGGCAGATCACCGCCGGCCGGCTGCGCACCCTATTGTTGAACAGCACCCGCGCGCCCTCATACACCGGATCGAAGGGCGTCACGATCCCCCCGCCGAACGACTCCCGGAGCCGGGACAGATCAACCCGCACGGATAGAGCAGACCACGCCGACCCCACCGCCGCAAACGCGGACTGTCACCGTATGGCGCGTGGTCAGCCGTGGCATGCCACGCGCCATGCAGGTTTCAGAGAGGTTCCACCCAGTAGGGCTCAACGTCCATCCAGCCGTTGGCGGCGGCGCCGTTGAGGCGGCCGTTGCTTGAGGTGGCCAGGGTGTACCACGAGTCGACGTAGTCGGGGTCGTCCATCCGCCACGACGTCGGGATCGCGTTGAGGATCGCGGTGACCAAAGGCGCATAGGCACCGGCGTCTGCGAGGGTCAGCAGGACGTTGGCGATGGCGATCGCCAACTGCTGGTAGTTGGTGTCCCCGTCATCCTCCATCATCACGATGTCAGCGAGGTTGTACTTGTAGGCGTTGAAGTGCACCACGAGCTGGTTGGGGTAGTAGGTCGTGCCGTCGTGGTCAAGGTACGGCATCTGCACGATCGACGCCGTGGCCACGCCGTCCAGCCCCCACCCGCCCACGATGCTGAAGATCTCGGCGGCGCCTTTGGTCCAGGGCTCCTTGTCGTCCTGCAACCGCACCGCGGTGATCTTCGTGGCCCAGTAGCCCGTCGCGGCGGCGGTCACCGCCGGCTGGCTGAGCACGCCGCGCGCGGCGAGTTCACGCCGCAGCACGGGCAGTCCAAGCTCGACGGAGCGGTCGACATCGACCTCTATTACATACACCGGGCGCTGCGGCCGTGCGGCGGTGTCGAGACGCACGGCCCTGCCCCGTGGGTCGTAGGCGACAATTCCACCGGCAATTCCGGCGGCGTCGTCGTTGGGTGACATCGCCACGAGCGGCTCGCCGAGGCCGGGGTTCGCCAGCCGGATCTGGAGTATCGAGCCGCTGGAGGCGGGCAATCCCTTGGCCGCCAAGGTTTCCTGATTGGTCAGCCGGGCCAGGCTCAGGCCCGGCACGATAGTGAGTAGGTCCGCCGGTCCGGAGGCCGTGGCGGCGGCCAGCCTCTGGCCCGCTTGCGGCGTCGCAAGCGACCGGGCGACCTGCTGGGCCAGCCCACCGTCTGTCTCCATGGGTGCGGAGATAGCGGGTGACGCGGGCGCGAGAACTGTGGTGACAGCGAGCGCGGTAATGGCGAGGAAGCGAAGCATGCCTCCATGCTGGCGCAATACATTTCTACATGTGAATTGCGCAATTACTTACGGATCTCGACCCACCAGAGCTGCTTGTGGCCGCGCGCCTGCGCCTCGGCCGCCGTCCGGTCCGCGTGATGCGCCACCACGAACCGGTGGCCGTTGTCGTCCTGCCGCCATACCGTCCACTGCGGACGGTCCTCTTCCTTACCCCTCAACCCTTCACCGCCTGCGGCGCCTCCCGCCGGTACGACGCGCAATGCTCAGCAGGGAGTAGATGTGTTTCTCGACGATGAGGCTACACGCCGCCGCGAGCCGCTCTACCGCCCACGAGATGTCGATGACCGTCGCCGCCTGCAGCGCGGCGCCGGTGACCTCGCCCGCGATCTCGGCCAGGACCGTCGACAGCTCGGTGACGAACTCGACATGAAAGCCGCTGTGGTGCGCCAGGACCTCGTCGGCGAACGTGAGAATCCGGTCGACGGCGGCCCGGAACTCCTTGATCTTCAGGTGGATGAGGTACCTGACGGGTGGACTGAGCAACGACCATTGGCTGTTACATCTGTCGATCAGCTTCCCGCTCTCGATGTTGATCCTGGCGACGTTCCGACCTATCTGGTCGATCGCCATCTCGACCGCGCTCACGGGGCTGCCCGCCAGAGGGTGCCCGCCCTCCTCCACCGGCATCAGCTCGGTCGGGCCTTCGGCCCGGCCCTCGGTCAAGCCAAGGAACAACAGCTCCCCGAACAGTTCCAGCGCCTCGCGGCGCAGCAGATCCGCCTCGGCCTGCTCGACGCGCGCCGGGTCAACAGTGATGCTCGTGACGGCGACACCCGAGCATCTGGCGGTCAAAAACCCAAGCGGCCCATGGATGATCCGGATGTCTCCGGCGGCCCGCTCGAGTTTGTCGATGCGGTACATCAGATCCTCGACGTCCGAGAGCATCTGCCAGATCTGCGGGAGGTCCGCTTCGGGGACGTAGGTGAGGTACTCGACCGCGCTGGGACTGCGGTCGGAGCGCTGCTGGGCAAGCGAGGCCAGAGCGGCGGAGTTCATCATCGCCAGGTTCGCGTTCTCGTACGCCTCCAGCAACGCCGGACCGAACCTATGCCCCCCGATCTCCCGCCGCCAGTCGCCCCGGATTTGCACATCCTTGACCGTGCCGCCGCGGCCGACCGTTACGCGCACGGTGTCGGTCCGGTCGCCGGCCTGCTCGCCATCGGGTACCCGGAAGTCCTTGCCGCCCAGCGCTTCCAGCTCGCGCAGCGCGAGCACGCGAAGCTCCGCCTCGTCCCACATGGGTACAGTATGGAAACGGTGATCCCGCCGGCATCCCGCGATCGTCCTCGGAGATCACCTTTCCGGCGCCAGGCCCGTCGCGACCTGGCGCCAGAAGATCCTTACGTGCCGCTCTGCCAGCTCCCGAGGTAGGCCAGCTGCGCGGAGGTCAGCTCCTCGTGCTCCACGCCCATGGCACGCAGCTTCTCCCGTGCGACACGGTCATCAATTTCCCTTGGTACCGGGTGGACGCCCGGCGGCAGATCACCGCGCCCGGCCACCAGGTGTTCGATGATGAGCGCCTGCGTGGCGAACGTCATGTCCATCACCTCGGCCGGATGCGCCTCGGCCGCGGCCTGACCGACCAGCCGCCCGTCGGCCAGCAACACCACCGTGTTGCCCTCCGGCAGCTGATACTCCGCCGCGTCGGGGCGCACCTGCCGCGCCGAAACCGCCGCGCCCTTGAGCCCAGCCACATCGATCTCCACATCGAAGTGCCCCGAGTTGCAGACGATCGCCCCGGATTTCATGAGGCGCATGTGCTCCAGCGTGATCGCGTCGCGGTTGCCGGTGACGGTGACGAAGATGTCGCCCACCCTGGCCGCCTCGCGCATCGGCATCACCTGGTGGCCGTCCATCACCGCCTCGAGCGCCTTGATCGGGTCGACCTCGACGACGATGACTCGCGCGCCCATGCCGTGGGCGCGCATCGCCACTCCCCTGCCGCACCAACCGTATCCGGCCACGACCAAGACCGACCCGGCCAGCAGCACGTTGACGCCGCGCAGGATCCCGTCGATGGTGTTCTGCCCGGTGCCGTAACGGTTGTCGAACAGGTGCTTGGTGAGCGCGTCGTTGAGCGGGATCATCGGGTAGCGCAGCACGCCCTCGCGTGCCATGTTGCGGATGCGGTTGACCCCGGCGCTGGTTACCTCGGTCCCCCCGATCACGCCCCGCAGCACCTCGGCCAGGCCGGGGTCGCTGTGCAGGCTCGCGGTCAGGTCGGCTCCGTCGTCGACGATGACGTCGGGCCGGTGGGACAGGGCACCGGCGACCTGGCGATAGAACGTCTCGCGGTCGCAGCCGTGGACCGCGTAGACCTCCGCCCTGAAGTCACGGGCGATCGCCGCCGCCACATCGTCCTTTGTGGACAGTGGGTTGGACGCGCACAGCGCCATCCGCGCCCCACCAGCGATCAGCGTGCGGCACAGGTTGGCGGTCTCGGTGGTCACATGCAGGCAACCGGCGATGCGCACGCCCTCCAGCGGGCGGCGGCGCTCGAAGTCCTCGCGTACCAGGCGCAGCACTGGCATACGCCTACCCGCGAACTCGATCTTGAGGCGGCCCTGCTCGGCCAGGGAAGGATCTTTCAACAGACTCATGACGAGGCCCCTCCTCGTCTCGGAGGCGCCCTTCCAGAACCCCTAAAGGTTAGGCCGAGCGTGGCGGAGTGATATCTCCGTCGCAGCGCCTCTCGGCCCGCCCCGGACCATAGCATATCCAGCTCGTCGCCCCTACACTCCACGCATGAGGATCGTGGTCCTGGTCAGACACGTGCCGTGCGCTACCGGTGGCCTGTTCTTCAACCCTGACAACACCTTGCGTCGCGGGGGCGTGCGGTCGCAGCTCAACGAGGCCGACGCGGGCGCGGTCGAGCACGCTTGGCGCATCGCGGTCCGCCGCACCGGTTCGCAGGTCACGGCCGTGACGATGGGTCCGGCCGAGGCGGCCGCGGCGGTGCGGAGGTCACTTGTGCTCGGTGCGGACGAGGGGGTACACATCCAGGACGACGCGCTCGCCGGCTGCGACGCGCTGGGCACGGCCCGGGTGCTCGCGGCCGCCGCCCGCCAGCTCGGGTTCGACCTGGTGCTGTGCGGAGTGGCGGCGACCGGTTCGGCCACCGCGCTCGTCCCCGCGATGGTCGCCGAAATCCTTGGCGTGCCGGTGCTCTGCTCGGCCGACTCGCTCACCCTCGACCACGGCACCGCCGTGATCCGCCGGGTCGATCGCACGCGGGTGGAGACGCTGTCGGCCACTCTCCCGGCGGTGGTCTCGGTGACACCTCGCTGCGGTGTGGGCCGCTATCCCCGGTTCGCCGCCGTCACGCAGGCCCGGCACAAGTTGGTGCGCACCTGGCCACTGTCGCGTTTGGACGTTCCGAGGCACGAGGTCGCCCCGGCGACGCTGGTGCGGGCGGTGAGGCCGGTCAGCGACCGCGGCCGGGTGGTCGTCGACTGCGACCCGCCGGCCGCCGCCGCCCGGCTCGCCGACTTCCTGGCCCGGCGCGAGCTGCTGTAGCGGCCGGGATTGGGAGGGCGCGTGGATACGGTGCTGGTGCTGGCCGAACGGCACGGCACGGCCTGCGCGCTGCTCACGCTCGCACGCCGGATCGGCATCCCGGTCGCCGTCACCTTCGGTGCCGTCAACGTTGACCTCTACGCCGTCGACCCAGTCCATGCCGCTGAAGTCGCTGAAGTCAATGCCGTCAACGTCGACACCGAGCATGCTGTCCATGCCGTCGACACTGCCCATGCTGTCGGCACTGCCCATGCTGTCGGCACTGTCCATGCTGTCGATGCGGCAACGCTTGCACGCTATGGGGCGCAAGCAATCTGGACCGTCGAGTCGTCCGAACTGGCCGATCATCCGGCCACAGTGAAAGTCGAGGCGCTGGCCGACCTGGCCGCGAGGACCAGACCATGCTGCATCCTCGTCGCCGAGGGCCACGACGGTCCGGAGATCGCGGGGCGGGTGGCGGTGCGGCTCGGGTCCGGGGTGCTCACGGGCGCCGTCGACGCGTGGATGGGGCCCAACGGCCCGGTCGTCACCCAGCGGGTGCTCGATGGCTCCTATCTGGTCGAGTCCGAGGTCATCCGGGGCGTCACCGTGTGCGCCGTGCGCACCTGCGAGATCGAGCCCACACCCGCGCCGCCCACCGCCGGAAGTCTCAAAGTGGGAAGTCTCAAACTGGCCCTGCCCCAAGGGTTGCGGTCGGCCCGGCTGGTCTCACGCGAGCCCCACCGCCACGACCTGACCACCGCGGCGATCGTGGTCGCGGGAGGCCACGGGCTGGGGTCTCGGGAGGGCTTCACGCTGGCCGAGCGGGTCGCCCGGGCGCTGGGCGGAGCGACCTGCTGCTCGCACACCGCCGCCGAGCTGGGCTGGTGCCGGCCCGAGCAGAAGGTGGACCAGATCGGTACCACCATCCACCCGCAGCTTTATCTCGCGCTCGGCGTATCGGGTTCGATCCGGCACCGGGCGGGAATGCAGACAGCGCAGACCATCGTCGCCGTCGACCGGGACCCGGAGGCGCCCATCTTCGGCGTCGCCGACCTCGCGGTGGTCGGCGACGCTCGCGACATGGCGAGGGAACTGTTGATTGAGATCGAACGGAGAAAATAAGTGATCGTGCGCATGGTGCTCGGCCTTCTGATGACCGCGGTGGCGTTCGCGCTCGCGGGGCGGCGTGTGATGACGCTCTACCGGTTGGGGCGTTCCGGCCAGCCCGTGGAACCCGAGCGGCGTAAGGACGTTCCGATGCGGGCGGGCGCCGTGGCCAAGGAGGTGCTCGGTCAGAGCAAGCTGCTCCAGTGGAGCGTGCCGGGCATCGCGCATTTCGCGGTGTTCTGGGGGTTCATCATCCTGGGCGCCACCATCGTGGAGGGCTACGGCGCCCTGTTCGTGCGGGACTTCGGCATCCCCATCATCGGTGACGACCCCTGGCTGGGTTTCCTGGAGGACCTGTTCATCGTCGGTGTCCTGGCCGGACTTGTGGTCTTCGCCGTGCTGCGCCTGCGCCAGGACCCGCAGAAGGAGGGCCGGCGGTCGCGCTTCTTCGGGTCGCATCTGGGCGCGGCCTGGCTCGTGCTCTTCATGATCTTCAACGTGATGTGGACGCTGCTGCTGTACCGTGGCGCCCAAATCAACACCGGGAACTTCCCCTTCACCAGCGGGGCCTTCGCCTCCGAGCTGGTCGCCGCGGCGCTCAAACCAGCCGGCGAGAACGCCAACAATGTCCTGGAACACGTTGGCGTGCTTGGCTCCCTAGGCGCGGTGCTGGCGTTCCTGGTGATCCTGGTGCACTCCAAGCATCTGCACATCGCGCTGGCGCCATTCAACGTGGCCTTCTCCCGCCGGCCGCGCGGGCTGGGCGCGTTGCTGCCGGTGCACTCGGGGGGCAAGCCGGTCGACTTCGAGGACCCGGGCGAGGACGACAAGATCGGGCGTGGGGTGATCGAGGACTTCACCTGGAAGGGCATGCTCGACTTCGGTACCTGCACCGAGTGCGGCCGGTGCCAGTCGCAGTGCCCGGCGTGGCACACCGAAAAACCCTTGAACCCCAAGCTTCTCATCATGAACCTGCGCGACCACGCTCTGGCCAAGGCGCCCTACCTCCTGGCGGCCGGCGACGAGGAGCGGGCCAAGCTGCCCAAGGACGTTCTCGCCGAGGCGGCTCGGCCCCTGGTCGGACCGGCGGCGCAGGGCGGCGTCATCGACCCGGACGTGTTGTGGTCCTGCGTGACCTGTGGTGCTTGCGTGGAGCAGTGCCCGGTCGATATCGAGCACGTTGACCACATTGTGGACATGCGCCGGTACCAAGTGCTTATTGAAAGCTCTTTCCCCAGCGAGGCCGGGACAATGCTGCGCAACCTGGAACGGGCGGGCGATCCGTGGGGGCGCGGCGCCAAAGCGCGCCTGGAGTGGATGGCCGGGCTGCCGTTCGAGGTGCCTGTCCTAAATGGAGAGTCGATTCCGGACGGCACCGACTATCTGCTGTGGGTGGGCTGCGCGGGCGCCCTCGACGACCGGGCCCGCAAGACCACGCGCGCCGTCGCCGAGCTGCTGCACACGGCCGGGGTCAGCTTCATGGTGCTCGGCGGCGAGGAGCGCTGCACCGGCGACCCCGCTCGCCGCATGGGGCAGGAGCTGCTCTTCCAGGAGCTGGGCCGGCAGAACGTGGAGACCCTCAACACCTTGGGCGCAAAGCGGATCGTCGTCACCTGCGCGCACTGTTTCAATGCCATTTCCAATGAGTACCCGCAACTCGGCGGCGATTACGAGGTGGTGCACCACACTCAGCTGCTGTCCCGGCTCGTGGCCGAGGGCAAGCTCGTGCCGGCCCACCCCGTGGAAGAGACCGTCACCTATCACGACCCGTGCTACCTGGGCCGGCACAATCGAGTGTTCAGCCCGCCGCGCGAGTTGCTGGGCAGCGTGCCGGGTCTCACGTTCAACGAGATGCCGCGCAACCGCGAGACCTCGTTCTGCTGCGGTGCGGGCGGTGCGCGCATGTGGATGGAGGAGTCGATCGGGACCCGGATCAACGAGGCGCGCACCGACGAGGCGCTGGCGACCGGGGCCGAGGTGGTCACGGCCGCCTGCCCGTACTGCATCGTGATGCTCACCGACGGGGTCGCGACCAGGCAGCAGCAGGGCAAGGCGGGCGAGCAGGTCCGGGTGGCCGACGTCTCGCTGACGCTGCTCCGCTCGGTCAAGGGCGACTCCTGATCACACGAGTACCCTCCGGCCAAGGTGTGCGCCGTTCGCTGCCCGAAAACCAGCACCACGACTATGACGACGACCCCGCCACGATAGGAAGCGTCCACTCGCGACGGCTCGATGGAGCGGATTACGCATTGGACGGCGGTACCAGCCGCGCAGATGACATTGAGGTTATTCCGAGGTTTTGCGCTTGATCTGATCACCTCCCGGCGCGCTTAATATCCATGAAGTTACATGTGCTGCCTAACAGGAGGGGAAGGTCGACACATGAACGACGGACGACTCATTGACTTCGAACGCGCCGAGGTCATCACACCGATGATCTACCCGCCGCAGCCAAGGCTTGTCGTCAGCGGGGTGAAGCCACACCCCGATGTGGAAGTAACACTGGTTCCGTTGGCCTACGTCAGCCAGCCGCCTTACCACGGCATTCAGGTCGTCGCGACCGTCACCGCCGACGGACCGCATGTCTCCCAGCCCATCGCCAACGTCCCGTTCTCCGTGGAGCTGGACCTCGAGGGCTGCAACGGAAGCGAAGGGGTCGAGGTCATCGGCGACACCAAGACCGAGCAGATCGCCGTCCCGTCCGAGCAGCCCGAGCAGCCCGAGGCCGTCCAGCTACCCGCGGACGCGGAGTAGGTGCGCCCATGGCGAATGTGGGATGGCCCCAAATCCAGATCGGCGACAGCGGCGACGCTGTCAAGCAGGCGCAACGCGGGCTGCGACGCACGCCCAACACGTCACTCCTCGTCGACGGCCAGTTCGGGCCGCTGACCGAGGCGGCCACGAAAGAATTCCAGCAGCAGGTCGGCCTTCCGGTGACGGGTGTCGTCGACGAGGCCACCTGGGCCATGCTTCCCAACGGAAGTCCCATGCCCACCCTGATTGAGGGTTCGACCGGCGAGGCCGTGCGTTCCCTGCAAACCGTTCTCACCAACGGCGCCTTTGGCCTGTGGGAGGTCACAACGAAAGGCATCGATGGCGAGTTCGGGCCCAATACGGCCGCGTCCGTGCGCGCCTTCCAGGCGTGGGCACGGCTTGAGGTGGACGCCGTCGTCGGCCAGAAGACCTGGGACGCGGCGACTTCGCTGGAGTTCATGGTCGGGCTCCAGCACGCCAAGGAAGCCGTCGGGGAGGCTTCATGATGAAGATGCGGGTGTACGCTCACCACGGCGACATCCCGAGCGGCTTCCTCACCGCCACCTTGCCCGCACTTCCCACGCTGCCCGACGATGTGCAGCCGCTCGCCGAGTACTGGTGCGAGCTGGCCCCGCAGTCCTTTGTAGACTCCCCGCCGGGCGCCGACCCGCCCGGCTACGGTCCGATGAGCGCCGCCGAACCCGACCAATGGCGCTACGACCTCGGCTTCGGACCGGTGGCCCAGGACTTCGCCGTCACCGGCCTGTGCATACTGCTGGTCGGCGCGGCTCAGGTCGATTACCAGTTCGTCCTCATCTCGCCCGCGGGCAAGCACTACCAGGTGCCGACGGGCATGGCCGCCGAAACGATGGCGCCGATGCCCGAGTGGGGCGACCCCGCGTCGCCTTACACCGGTTTGCAGCTGTGCTGGAGTTTCAACGACGCTGAAGAGGCGGGCCGGGGCGTGTGGGGTCTTCAGGTCTTCGCTTCAAATTCTTCCTTGGTACCGGTGGAAGCCGCCTGGGCCAACGGCATCAGCTGCGTGCAGCTGGGTGAGACGCCCGAGGCGGGATATCTCGCGGTCGAATTCACCGGCGTCGAGGTCATGCCGACGACCACGACCACCACGACGACGCCGGAACCCACCACCACTACCACGACGACAACAACCACAACGACAACGACCACTACGACTCCGGAGCCCACGACCACCACAACCACTACGACTCCGGAGCCCACAACCACAACCACAACTCCAGAGCCCACAACCACAACAACCACTCCGGAACCCACAACCACCACCACGACCACCACTCCGGAGCCCACTACAACCACAACAACCACAACCACTCTGGAACCGACCACCACCACGACGACGACCACGACAGCGCCGCCGCTCTGGGAAACCCTCGGGTTCTTCGGCAAACTCGTGCTGATCATCGCGCTCGGCCTCGCCGCGGCCGCCGCCGTGGAGTTCTTCGTCTGGGCCTGCCAGGGCTACATCAACCTCGGCCTGTTCGCCTGGGCCGTGAGCATGGCCGCGGCCGCGTTGGTCGTATTGCCGGCGTGGACCTTGCTGTTCCGGACCGGCCGGGTCATGGACTTGCTTTCCCTGTGGTTCGCGGTGCTGTCAGCGGGGAGTCCACTGCTCGCCGCGATATTCGCCATCATCAACGAGCTGAACTGCGCGGCCGGCGCCCTGATCGCCAGCGGCCTGTTCGGAGCCCTGCTGTCGGTTATGACCCTCGCGCGGCGCATCCAGTTGCGGCGCTCGATAAAGTCCGGTCTGAGAAATGACTGACGATGCACTGGTGATCTCCCGGCTGGTGGTAGCTTTGCCGTTCGCGGTGGCCGCCGCCGGGAGCATCATCCGTCCACATCGGACAGACCCGATGTCGGCGAGGATCCTCATGGTCGTCGAACTCCTTGCCGCCGTGGGGCTCCTGTCTGGCGTTACGGCGTGGGGTTCGGCCATCCTGGCGTTGGGCTGCCTGCTGGTGCCCGTCTCGCTTTGGCTTGTCCGGACGGGAGACGACGCGGCCGGGCTGCCCGTCGTCCTGCGCTCCTTCGCCTTGGCGGTCCCCGCGGTGCTGGTGATGGTTCAGGGACGTCACAGCGCCGGGCCGGATGTAGTCTCCTGGCTTTCCGGCCTGCCGGTGGCCCACCTCGTCACCGTTGTAGTAACCATGGTCCTGGCGGTTGTCTCTTTAGGGCTACGCCTACACGGCCGGCGCCCCGCCGCCTTCGACGCGCCACCCGCCAATGTTCCGCCCTTCGCAGCCCCGCCGCGGCATTCCACAGCCGTTCCGCCGCCCTCAGCCATCCCGTCACAGCCCTCCACCGTGGACGCCCGACTGTCCACAGTCGACGCTCGATCCACCATTGACCCGCGGTCCATCGTTGACGTCCAGCCGTCCACTGTTGACGCGCTGTCCAGGGTCGACGCTCAGCCGTCCACCATCGACGCCTCGTCCACGGTTGACGGGCGATCCACGGTTGACGGGCGATCCACGGTTGACGGGCGATCCACGGTCGACAGGCGGCGTTTTGCCGCCGCGCTGATCCGGCCGGGTCCCGAGCTGACCATCGGCATGGCGACCTACGACGACTTCGACGGGGTTTACTTCACCATTCAGGCACTGCGGCTTTACCACGACCTCGAGGACACCGAGCTTCTCGTTGTGGACAACTACGGCTGCTCGCAGACCGCGGATTTCGTGCGCGGGTGGGCGCGCAGCCGGTACATCCTGGCCAAGGATGTCGTAGGAACGGCCGCGCCCAAGGATCTGGTGTTTCGCAAGGCAAGCGGGCAAGCCGTGCTGTGCTGCGACTCGCATGTGCTGTTCGTCCCGGGCGCGATCGCCCGGCTCAGGCGTTTCTACCGCGAGCATCCCGACTGTGGCGACCTGCTACAGGGTCCGCTGGTCTACGACGACGGCGAGCTCGTGTCCACCCACTTCGATCCGGTCTGGCGGGACCAGATGTGGGGCATATGGGCCACCGACGAACGCGGGTACGACCGTGACGGCGAGCCGTTCGAGATCCCGATGCAGGGCTTGGGCGTGTTCAGTTGCCGCGCCGAGGCATGGCCCGGTTTCCATCCGGAGTTCCGTGGCTTCGGCGGCGAGGAGGGATACCTGCATCTGAAGTTCCGGCGGGCCGGGCGGCGTTGCCTGTGCCTGCCCTGGCTCAGGTGGATGCACCGCTTCGGCCGCCCGCGGGGTGTGCCCTACCCGCTGACCGTCGAGGACAAGCTGCGCAACTACCTGCTCGGCCACGCCGAGTTGGGCCTGGACCCGGCACCTGTGCTGTCGCACTTCGCCCAGTACCTTCCGGCGGACCGGATCGATCACATCGCCGCCCAGATCACAGGATAACCAAGATAGTCAATATAGCGCTGCCCTGGACCCCGGCACGCGGTTGAGACTCAGAGCCATGGAATCGAGGTAGGGCTATGGTCCAGACCGCGCCGAAGTCATCGTTCCCCGACCGGTTCACCCCGACGCACGGCGGGCACCACCGCATGCCGAACACGGTCCATCATCGCTTCGCCGGCAACGGCGCCGGCCATCGGTACGCCAGCCGTGAAATTCTTCATCGGGTCGCCGGCCGCGACGTGGTGCTGCGCCGCATCGCCGCCCGCCGGCGCCTGGCGCGCATCGACCCCGAGGCCGTCGAGCGCCGGGCCTGGCGCCTCACCGGCGGTGATGGTGGTGCCAGCTCCCCCATCCATTCGTAGAGCCCGTACCATCGATCGCGGCCGGATTGATCCATAGCATTCGGTACATGGATTATCGGGAAACGAAACCAGCGATGGCTCGGCTTGACCGCGGGCATCGCCTTGACGGTAACGGTTTCGGTGTCCTGCGCGGGAGGAGTCGCCATGGCTGAGTCGGACGCGAACGGGCACTACCCGCGCCTGACGCTGCAACGGGACCTCGACGCCATCGTGGCCGCGGGTGCCGTGGGCGTGGTCGCCGAGGTGGACACCGGTCAGAGCCGGATGGTCGTGCGCGGCGGCGTGGCCGACACCGCCACCGCAGAGCGCGTGCCGTTCGGCGCGCACTTCCGGATCGGCAGCAACACCAAGACTTTCGTTGCCGTGGTGGCGCTGCGGCTTGTGGCGGAGGGCAGGCTGAGCCTCGACGACAGCGTGCGACGATGGCTGCCCGATCTGCTGACCGGCAGTGACTATGACGCGGATGCCATCCGGGTGCACGACCTTCTGCAGCACACCAGCGGCTTGTTCGACTACACCAACGACGAGCGGTTCGGCGCCATCATGAACGAGGATGGCGGGCTGCTGAGCCGGTTCGCCCCGAGCGATCTGGTGAAATTCACCATCGACCACCCGCCGCTGTTCTGGCCAGGCAGCAAGTGGGGTTACTCGAACACCAACTACGTCATCGTAGGCATGATCATTGAGCAGGTGACCGGACGGTCGTGGGGCGACGAGGTCACCGAGCGGATCATCCGCCCTCTGCGGCTGCGCGAAACCGTTGTGCCGCAAGGGCCACAGCTGCCCGAACCGCACGCCGTCGGCTACTACTGGGACGGGGAGACGGGCCAGTTCCTGGATGTCACGATGATGGATCCGTCGTGGGCGGCCGCGTCCGGCTCGATGATCAGCACTGTGCACGACCTGGGTGTGTTCTGGCGGGCGGTCGGGCGGGGGCGGCTTCTTCCGCCCGAGCAGGTGAAACAGATGCGGACCACGGTGCCGATGAACGACCCTGAACGTCCCACCGCCGCCTACGGTCTGGGCATCGGCTCCGTCGAGCTGTCCTGCGGCGGCCTCTACTGGTCGCACCATGGCGGCCTTCCCGGCTATTCGACGCGAAACGCGGTCAGTGACGACGGTCGGGCGAGCGTGGTGATTTCCGTGACGGGGCATGAGAAGTCGGATCAGATCAGGGTTCTGGCCGACCAGATCATCGACCGGGCCCTATGCTCGGCTCGATAATGCCGGCGAGCGGATTAGCTGGAGGGACCTGATGCGACAGCCGACGCGGCCGGGTGATGACCGGCCGGAGCCCGCACCGGGCTCGCCGGACGGCGAAGGCCCGGCCGCGCCGGAATCACCGTCGCGGCCGGAGCCTTTGGTGCCGCTGGCGGAACTGCAATCACAGGCCCACGAACTCTCCGCAGAGCTTCGATCGCGGACCGGCGAGCTCTCGACGGAACTGAAATCGCGGGCCAGTGGGCTGTCCACCGAGCTGCAGTCGCGGGTCGGCGAGTTGAAGGTGGAACTGCGGTCGCGGCTGGATGAGCTCTCGACGACGCTGCAATCGACGGCCGACGAGCTCGAGGAGGCCGACTCCGGGCGCAGGCGATACGGCCTGGAGATGCTGTGGGGCAAGCCCGGCCCGGGTGATCCGGGGCGCCCGCGACACCGCCTCTATTTCAGCTGGGGCAAGCCGCGGGGGTACGAATACCGTCACCGGCCGGTGATGCCGGGTCTGCGTATCGCGGTGACCGTCCTGGGATTGGCGGTCGCTGTCATCGGCGCCGCCGTCGCCAGCGTCATCGGCGTCGGCCTGCCGTTGCTGGACGCTCTGTTGCGCCGCGCCCGGATTCTGGCGGACCGGCAACGGGGTCGCCTGCCGGGTGCCCCGATCCCCAGCCCGTACCCGGCGTTCCCGCCGCGCCGGATGGCCCGGCTGGCGGTGGCCGCGCGGGATCCGGCCACGTGGCGGGATCTGGCCTGGCACATGGTCTTTGGTATCACCGGCACCGCATTTGCGATCGTGCTCCTGATCGGTTGGATCTTCGTGATGGTGTGGATGCTTACCCCGGCGCTGGTCGCCTTCACCGACCTGCAGGTGTCCTTTCAGGGCAGGATCGTCACCGACCAGGCGGCGGCGTGGCGACTGGCAGGGCTGGGATTGCTTCTGGCCCTTGGTGTTTACATTGTCCAGCGGCTCTTCCCGCGGATCGAGATCCGGATGTCGCGGGCGCTGCTGACGCCCGCGCTGTCCCGGCGGGTCGAGCGGCTCACCGCCACCCGCGCCGACGCGGTGGACATGCAGGCGGCCGAGCTGGCCCGCATCGAACGCGATCTGCACGACGGCGCGCAGGCCAGGCTGGTCGCCCTCACCCTCAACCTCGGCCTGGCCGAACAGATGATCGCCAGCGATCCGCAGGCGGCGCAAAACCTTGTGGCCGAGGCAAGAACGGCCGCCGGGACGGCGCTGGGCGAGCTGCGCGACGTCATCCGCGGCATCCACCCGCCGCTGCTTGCCGACCGCGGCCTGGCCGGTGGGCTGGAGGCGCTGGCTCTGGCCTCCCCGTTGCCGGTGGTGCTGATGGTCGAACTGCCCGTCAGGCCGCCGCCGGCGTTGGAGTCGGCGCTCTATTTCACCGCCGCCGAGTTGCTCACCAACGCGGCCCGCCACTCCGGGGCCACCCGGATCAGGCTCTCTGTCTGTTTGCGGGATGGTGCTTTCCGGGTACACATTGAAGATGACGGATGCGGTGGAGCGCAGCTTCGCGACGGTGGCGGTCTGGGCGGGCTGGTGCGAAGGCTTGCCGCTTTCGACGGGGAGCTGGTGATCGACTCACCGCCCGACGGTGGCACGCGCGTCGATGTGATGGTGCCGTGCGCGCCGTAGTCGCCGAGGATCTGGCCCTGCTGCGCGACGGGCTCATCCGGCTCCTGACCGCCTATGGCATCGACGTGGTCGCCGCCGTGGCCACCGGACCCGACCTTTACCAGGCCCTGGTCGAGCACCGGCCGGACATCGCCGTCGTCGACGTCCGGCTCCCGCCCAGCCTCACCGACGAGGGCCTGCGGGTGGCGACCCGGGCCCGCCGCGAGATGCCCGGCCTGCCGGTGCTCGTGCTCTCACAGTATGTCGAAATCCTTTACGCCCGTGAGCTTCTGGCCGATGGCGCGGGCGCGGTGGGCTACCTGCTCAAGGACCGCGTCGGCGACGTCACCGAGTTCATCGACGCCCTTCGCCGGGTCGCCGCGGGCGGCACCGTGATGGATCCGGAGGTGATCGGCAAGCTGCTCACCCGCCATCCGACGCCGCTGGCCCGGCTCACCGCTCGCGAGCGTGAGGTGCTGGGGCTCATGGCGCAGGGGCGCGCCAACGCCGCCATCGCCGCCCGGCTCACCATCACCGAGAAGGCGGTCTCCAAGCACATCAACGCCATCTTCACCAAGCTCGACCTGCACCCGTCCGACCACGACCACCGCCGGGTCCTAGCGGTCCTGGCCTACCTCAACGGCTGAACATTGCCGTTACATTGCCGTTCTCGGTTCACGGCCAGCGCGCCTCGGGTGGCGGCTGGGCCAACTGTCCGAACACGACAGTGCCCGCGCCGTCGGGCACCACGGCGCAGTAGGCGCCCATCGCCGGCGTCCCGAAGAGCATCGCGGACCGGGCCTGCGGGGAGTCGGGCCCGGCGGTGCCGGGAACCGTTAGCAGCGAAGGGTTGGCGAGGATGGCGAGGGGAGGGTCCCCTTCGCCGACGTCGCTCGGGTAGACGGCGCGGAACAGCGGCGAGTACCAGACCGCGCTCACCGGCTGGGCCGTGCGCCGCAGGCGCCACCACGCCAGGTTGCGCCGCGACCGGCGGAGCAGGAGACCGGCGCCGACGACGCCGGCCAAGCCCGCCCCCAGGAACCAGCCCGAGTCGTCCTTGGGTTCGGCCAAGGGCCGCAACAGTCCACGGTTGTCGAGCTTGACCTGGATCCGCTCCCCCACCGGATAGTTGGCCGATGACAGCACCGGGATGCTGACCGTGCTGTCGCCCAAGCGCAGCACGATCGCGTAGTCGCCGTCGTGCGACTCGACCGTCGCGGCGGTTGTCTCGGCGGCGGCCGTGCGCCGGTTGGCCTGATCCTGCTGCCACAGGCCGGCGGCGGCGAACCCGACCGCCACGAGCAGCAGCGCCGATACCCACCAGGTCCGCGATTGCCCGGCCCGGCCGGTAGTTTCGGGCAGGGTGCGGCGGTGCGCCCGGTCACCCCACTCCACGGCGGCGGAGCGGGAGACGGGCCGGTGGGCGAACAACGCCATCAGAAATGTCAGGGTCGCGTAGCCGAGGTACAGCGTCAGAAGCTCGGAAGACGCCGTTATCACGAGAACAAGGACCAGGACCGACGTTCCCAGCACCGCGGCCCACACCTCGATCCACGCCGCGAAGCTCGCCGCCGCCATCGCCCCAAGCGCAAGATAGCCAAGGGGATCCGGCCGGCACGGTGCGGTGTCGGTGCACACGATCGGGTCGGTGGAGCCGGCGATGAAGAACACGACGAGCACGGTCAGGTTCAGCAACGTGATCACGACGCGGGCCAGGGCCAGCCGCGCCGCCGACTGGACCGGCTTGACCAGGGCGGCCGCCTGCCGCCCGGTGAGCGGAGGGGCGGAGTTACGCAGCCGCAAGGGCTCCCCGTGGACCTCGATCTCGCCGATCGTCACCTCGTCCACCGCGATTCCCCACTGGGCGGCGACCGGCCTCATCAGGGCGTGCGCCCGCTCCGCCAGCTCGCCCGGCCGCGCGCCGTCGTCCATCGTGCGGGCCAGGCTCTGCATCGTGTCCATCGCCAGCCAGCGCATGGTGCTGCGCAGGCCCGGCCAGCCGTCGACGTGGCTGCCGGCGGCCTTGACCGGGTCGACGACGGTGAAGCGGAGGCTGCCGCGCACCGCGAGCGCCAGGCCGTGTTCGGACCACGCCATCACCTGCTGGTCCACGGGAATCCGGGCCGTGACCGAGTCCAGCCCGGGCACGATCAAGTGCCGCCCCGGCGGCAGCAGGCGATGGTACCGGCCGAGCCACTCAACGATCCACCGCTCATTGGCGGGAACATCGCAGACACCGATCACCATGGATCCCTTCCCCCGATTGGATCCATGGTAGTCGCTGCGTGCTACAGATGTTGGGCCAGGAAGTCCAGGTGGTTGCGGACCTGGTGGGACTGGCCTCCCTCGTGACCGTTGTAGGGCCACACGTCCATGCTCTTCGGGCCGGCGTAGTGGCTGTAGGCCGCGTACACGGTCGACGGAGGGCAGGTCGAGTCCATCAGCGCCGCCGAGAACAGCGCCGCCGCCTCTGACGCGCGGGCCGCGAAGTTCACACCGTCCACATAGGACAAAGTATGGAAGACGCGGTCGACGTTGAGCCGCTGGATTTTGCAGTACCCGACCAGCTCCGGATAAGGCCCGGCGGTGGCGATGTCCATGGCCCGATGCCAGTGACACAGGAACGGCACGTCGATGAGCGCGACCTTGACCCCGGACGCGAGCCCCGCCGCGGCGAGCGCCAGCCCGCCGCCCTGGCTGCCACCGCTGACCGCCACCCGCGAAGGGTCCACACCGGGCGCCGAGCGCATCGCATCGACCGCTCGCACCGCATCGGTGATGAGGCGGCGGTAGTAGTAGGTCTCCGGGGAGAGCACGCCGCGCGTCATGAAACCCGGATGCTGCGGGTCGATCGGGCCGGCGATGCGGTCCGGAGTGTCACCCGAGATCCACGACGAACCCTGGCCACGGCTGTCCATGACCAGGTTGGCGTAGCCGGCGGCGGACAGGACGAGCCAGTCGTGCGGCAGGCCGCGGCCACCGCCGTACCCGATAAAAGTCACCACACAAGGCGGATCGATGACCCCGCGCGGTTTGAGCAGCCAGCCCTTCACCTCGTCACCGGCGAACCCGGCGAAGGTGACGTCGAAGACGTCGACGGTGGCGAGCCCCGCGTCATAGGGGGTGTACCGCGCCTCGGACGCCGGCGACTCTGCCAGGGTGCGCGCCCAGAACTCGTCGAAGTCGGCGGGCTCCTCCCGCGCGGGTTTGTACGTCTCCAACTCGGCCAGCGGCCAGTCAACAAGTGCCATGAAATCCGTATAACAGACCGGCGGGCCGCAAAGCCAGGCCACCGTGAACAGATGCCCACTCACCGGGCATGGAAGTTGTTGCCGGCGTGGGGATCCGCGACGCTATAAGAGCGGCGGAAGCGGCCCGGTGGGCTCTGGTGCTGGCGCGCGAACGCGCGCGTGAACGTGGGCACGTCCGGGTAGCCGAGGTCGGTCGCGATCTGCTTGATCGGCGTCCGGGTGGCGGCCAGCAGGCCGGCGGCGCGCTCCAGGCGCACACGCTCTACATAGGACGCCGGAGGTTCGTTGAGCACCATGGCGAACAGGCGGGTCAGCTGGCGCGGTGATACGTTCACCTGCTTGGCCAGCTCCTCGACGCGCAGCGGCCGGTCCAGATTGTCCTGGATGTAGCGCACCGCCAGCCGCACGGCGCGAAGGCGGCGGTCCGGCACCTCACCGCTGTCCGGCTGTGTCATGCCGTCACCAGCGCGCTCTGCGCCGTTGCGACCACCGGGTTGGCGTGCGGGGCTGTCGCCGCCGCCGGCCCGGGCGATGCCGATCAGCAGCGCCGGCGCCAGGGCGGCCAGCGAGGCCTTCGGCCCGGGCGCCCGTGGGCCGCGCGCCGCTTCCTTGAGCAGGTCCCACAACGCCCCGACCGGACCGGGATCCTTCACGACGGTCTTTTCGGCGGCCAGGAATCCTTGCAACACAAGACCTGTGTCGTCGCCGGCCGGCTCGGGCGGCGTCACCTCGAACGCGACCCACGACACCCGGAACCCTTGGGCCCCAGCGATCCTGTGCCGCACGCCGGGCCGGGCGATCAGCAGGTCGCCCGGCCCGACGCGATGGCGCCGCTCGCCGGCGGTAAACTCCCCCTCCCCGCCTTCGACGCGGCAGACCACGAAATATGAGTGGCGGTGCGGCGGACCGTCCATCGGCTGGTCGGGCTGGTCCCAGTGCGCCCACTCGTGGATGTCGACCACCGCCAAGCCCAGTTGCACCCGCGGCAGCGCCTCGTTGAGCCGCTCGGTCCACGACACTCTTGCCCCGCCTCCCACCCACGAAAGTGATCTGATCACCTTGTCACTTCAGTGGGCGGCTCGCAAGGCCGGTTTGCCTCCGGTTCAGGAGGGCAGGACGAAGATGGGATCGGGCAAGAGCGGCAGCTTAGGTTACGGCGCGACTGAGGAAGGTGCGCACGTCGTGCAGGTGATCGCGCATCAGCTGCCCCGCCCGCGCCGCCTTGCGCTCCGTCATAGCGGCCAGGATCGCCCGGTGCGCGCGCAGGTCGGACTCGCGGTCGCCGTAGAAATGGAACACCGTCAGCCGCTCACGGCCGTAAATGTCCAGCAGCGACCCGACCACCTGGGCCATCACCGCATTGCCGGAGATGCGCCCGATTGTCCGGTGGAACTCCATGTTGGCCGCGTGCATGCCGGCGTCGGAGTCGATCGCGTGGCCGGGATGGTCAAGCGCCTCGGCCAACTCGACCAGCTGGGCATCGGTGGCGTGGCGGGTCGCCGCGTCGGTCACCGGCGGCTCGATGATCTCGCGCGCCTCCATCAGGTCGACGAGCATCTCCTCGCCCAGCGGCGCCTGGTTGGGGTTGGTGAGGATCAGCAGCGAAAGGTCGCCGCGCACATAAACCCCGGAGCCGTGCCGGATCTCGACCGCGCCCGTAGCTTCCAAGCGCCGCAACGCTTCCCGCAGGGTCGGGGTGGCCACGGCGAAGCGGGCCGAAAGCTCGCGAGTGGACGGCAGCCGGTCACCCGGCTCAAGCTTCTCCTCGCGGATGTGGCGCAGGATCCTGGCCGTCAGTTCGTCGGCGAGTTTGTGGCGCGCCACCGGGTCGACAGCGGCGGAGCCTCCGGTGTTGCGAACCATCGACGCCGACCTCCGCCCATCCCCTGCCCCTCGCATCATACAGGTTGATGTTCGCGGCGTAGAGTTTGGACAATCTTGAACGGATGGCTACGAACCCAACGTGTTCACCCCACGCGCGATGACGAGAGCGATCAGCACCAGCGAGCCCGCCGACTGGAGCATCATCGCCATCTTGGCCCAGCGCGACAGCGGAAGAATGTCGGTTGGGCTGAACGCGGTCGTGTTGGTGAACGACAGATAGAGATAGTCCGGGAAGGTCGGCTCCCAGTCCTTGCGCGCCAGGTCGGGCGCGGTCATCTGGGGAAAAAGGAAGTCGGGGTACGGGTTGCGGCCGTTGGCGCGAGCGGCCGGGCCACCGCGATCGAACTCCCAGTACCACAACGCCACCACGATGACGTTGGTGAACCAGACCAGAATCGCACTGCGCAAAAGCACCACTGGGTCGTCGCCGAGCCCTTCGCCGCCGACGCTGATCAGGCCCTGCGCCAGCCGGAAACCCGACCAGAGCGTGGCCATGCTGGCCACCCCAACCAGTGCCAGGCCCAGAAAGCGCAGAATGGCCGACTCGCGGGTGATCCGGGTGGGGCTGGCGAGCAGTATCACGACAAGTAGCGCTATCTCCAGCGACGGCATGAGATACCAGGGCTGGAAGACCAGGTCGTTGCCCAGGTTCATTTGCAGGACGATCAGGACGATGATCGCCAGGGCGACCGGCACGCGGTGCTCGCCACGGGTGCGGCGCAGCCACGCCGGAAGGTGCTGCGGATCCAGCTCGAACCCGAGCAGCCGCTCCAGTCGTGTCAGGTGTGCGTGCAGCCGCGCCCGCGCTTGCCCGTCGCCTGACGGCGGAGCGCTGACCGGCGCCTCAGGAATCTCACTCACATCAATACCTTAATCTTTCGAAGCATCCCGGACCTTCCTCACCCTAGACGGCGCCATGCCGGCACCCACCGTGATCATGGATGTCATCAATGACGTCAAAGAGATTCAGAGGTACCTGGCAGCGGTCGCCCCGCCCGGACGCTGATGGACCACGATCCGATCGGATGACCGGGCACTCAACCGGCTCCCGGGCAAACTGTTTCCATAGTCATCGTTTACGCAGTCACGTTGGGTTAGTTGGGTCGTATTCGGGGGACATGGGAGAGTGGAAAGGAGACCTCCCATGACGACCCCCGAGATCATCCTCCTCTTAGCGGGGACAATGTTGCTCATCGCGGTCGGGATCGTGCTCTGGTACTACCTGCGGGCGCAGGCCCTACGGCGGAAGTTCGGACCCGAGTTCGACCGGCTGGCGTCCGAAAAGAACAGTCCCGCGGAAGCCGCGCGTGAGCTGCGCAAGCGGGAGCGCCGCCACTCGGAGCTGCGGCTCAAGGAGCTCACCCCCGAGTCCCGCGAGTGGTATGCCGAGCAGTGGCGCCAGTTGCAGTCCCGGTTCGTTCAGTCGCCTGAGGAAGCGGTCGGGCAGGCCGACGAGCTGATCACGCGTCTGGTCAAAGAGCTTGGCTATCCCGTCGAAGAGTTTAACGAACGAGCAGACCTGCTCTCCGTCGAGCACGCCAAAACCATCGGCGACTATCGCACCGCCCATGACATCGCGATCCGCCACGCCAAGGGCGCGGCGGACACCGAGGAACTGCGCCAGGCCGTGGTCCACTATCGCGAACTCGTAGCCGATCTGATCGGTCAGGACCCGGTCCCGGCGCGAGGAAGGAGAACCCGCCGTGACGCATGACACCGGCTATCCAAAGGAGAGGGTCGAGGAGCGGGAGCACGATGTGTTCGTCCCGCCGAACGAGCAACACGTGCGCGAGGACGGAACGCCCACCGAGCCGGCGGAGCCTAGCTCCGGCCCGCGCGAAGCTGACCTGGACCCCGACCGGGTTGAGGCGATCGGCACCGAGGCGGTTCCGCAGGCCCCCGACGCGGCGGCAGATCGTGCCGACCGGACGCTCGTCGACACGCAGCCGTTCGAGCCGGCCACGCCGCTTGACACCGGCAGCGCCGAGGACGCCGAGCGGGTCGAGGAGATGGGGGCCGTCCACGAGACGACGCCGACCGAGCTGGTCGACGACATCGGAGCGGAGGACGAAACCCACACCGTCGACACTGACGCAGATGTTGATGCCGCCAATGTTGACAGAAGCGATGTTGACTCGGGCCACGCTAACGCCAGCGATATGGGCGTAGGCAATGTTGAGGGCCGCAATGTTGAGGACGTCAACGTTGACAGCGGCCATGTTGACAGCGGCCATGTTGACAGCGGCCATGTTGACAGCGGCGATGTTGACAGCGGCCATGTTGACGGACGCAACGTCGACGCCGACGACGCTGAGGTTCGCCAACAGGCCGGGGACCACATGGACGCGGACCACATGGACGCGGAGCACATGGACGCGGAGCACATGGACGCCAGCAACGTCGACCCAAGCAACGTTGAGGTCCGCGATGTTGAGGACGCCGACGTTCAGGCTCGCAAGATTGACGCGGGCGAGGTTGACGACCGCGACGTCGATTGGGAAAGCGTCGAGGCCCGCAATGTTGAGGCGAGCAACGTTGACTCCACCAACGTTGACGCCACCAACGTTGACGCCGCCGACGTTGACGCCGCCAATGTTTACAGTGTCGATGGCCGCGATGGTGACGTTGACAGCGAAAGCGCCCAGGGCACTGACGTCGTGGCGGTTGGCACAGCTTCCGTCCCGGAGCAGGCGACCACGCCGTCCGCCGAGTTCTGGCCCGCGGGCATCGTCGATGATCTGCGCGACCGCTGGGACGCGGTGCAGATGCGCTTCGTCGACGATCCCTCCGGCGTGGCGGCCGACGCCAAGGCGCTTGTCGGTGATGCCCTCTCCGCGATCCGCGACGCGATCGACCGCCTCGAGGCACGGCTCGACGAAGGCATCTCCGAGGCGACCGACGACACCGAGGAATTGCGGCAGCGGGTCGGCCACTACCGCAACGTGTTCGAGTCCCTACTACGACGTTGACGGCAGCAGCTTGCCGGCAACACCGATCAACTGCGGTAGCGGGTCGGCCACTACCGCAACGTGTTCGAGTCCCTACTACGACGTCGACGGCACCAGCTTGCCGGGGTTGAGCAAACCCTTGGGGTCGTTGGCCTGTGCGGTCGCTCGGATGTCCGCGAGCGCCGGTCCGCCCAGCATCCACGTGTGCGGATCGACCACGAAGACTCCGAGCCCGCGCAGGTGGGCGACCCCTTCGTAAAGCGTTGCGGTGTCACGGAACTCCGAGAGCAGCAGGCCGCCGAAGCCGTCGCGGCCCATGCCGTCGAGGTGGAGCAGGCCGCCCGGCAGCGCCGCCCGCACCGCATCGGCCTGCGACACCAGCGCTGCCCCGCCGACCTGCAGGTGGCACAGGTCGGGTCGCGCCTTCTTGGCCCGCAGCGTGACGTGGTTGAACGCCAGCGTCGTCAAGTGTCCCATCGCCTCCGAGGACACCAGCTCCACCCGGCCGCCCAGCCCCGACGGGTCAAAACCCTTGTCCACCAAGGCACGCAGGCTGTAGCGCCCAGGCGGCAACCAATCCTCCGGCGCGTAAAGCGAAACCAGTGACGGGTCGTCGATCGACACCATCCGCGGCGCGGATTCAAGCGCCAGCAACGCCTTTCCCGCCGCCACCGCCGCCTCGAAGGTCTCGTACGAAGCGACGACTCCGGTTCTTTCCCGCATGGGCGCCAGTTTCACCGTGGCGGAGGCGATTATCCCGGTAACCCCGTAGGCGTGAAGGTAAGGCAGGCACTCATCGCCCCGCGGAAACAATGTCCCGGAAGGGGTCACGACGGTGAGCGAGACCACGAAGCCGTCCCAGAGCAGGCCGTGTTCGATCGAGCCGATGCCGCCCGCTCCCCCGGCCAGGAAGCCGCCGATGGTGCTGCCGATCGTCGTCGGGTACATGGCCATCTCCTGGCCGACCCGGCGCGCCGCCGCCTCCAGGGCCACGAACGTCGCCCCGGCCTCGGCCTGGACCCAGCCGTCGCCCAGCTCCAGCACACCGTCCATTCCCGACAGGTCTATCACCAGGCCACCGGCGAGCGGGACGGCCTGGCCGTAGTTGCCGGTGCCCTTGCCGCGCGGCACGATCGGTACATCCAGCGAACCCGCCAGTTCGACCGCCGCCGCCAGCTCGTCGACGCTGCGCGGATAGGCCACCACGTCGGCGAACGACGACGGCAGCGCGTCGGTCAGCACCGGAGACAGGAAGGCGTAGTCGGCGGAGGCCGCGCGGCGCGCCGTGATAGCCACCGACACGCGATCCGAGCCGAGGCCGGCGCGCAGCCGCGCCGCCAGAGTGTCCACCGTGGACGAAACTGGGGCGCGGCCACTCGCGTACAACAAAGAAGCCGCAAGGCTCACAGGCTGACCGACGGGTCGATGAACTCGTTGGTCACCAGGTCCTGCGGCACCAGGCCGGTCTTGACCTCCTTGCGCTGCCCGGTGTAGATCGGGCCGACGATGCCGATCACCTTGCGGATGCGCTCGACGTCGAAATCGCCCAGGGTCGAGTTGGACCCGTTGCCGACGATCTTCAACTTGAGCTGCTGGTCAACGCTGAAGGTGGCCTGTTCCTTGGGGTAGGGGAAGCCTTTGTACTCGGTGTTCAGCTTGACGATCAGCTCGTTGGTCTTGCCCGGGTCCTTGACGAACTCGACCTGCGATCGCTGCAGGATCGGTACCAGTTTCTTCAGGCAGGCGGCGTTGGCGTCCTTCTTGTCGGCGCGCACCACGACCGACTCGGGGTAGATCGGGTACCCGGTGTCGTGGATCAGCTGGAACTTGACCGGCTTCTTCCAGTTCGGGAGCGCCTTCTCGTAGATGAACGGCTCGTTGGTGGCGAAGCCCTGCTGGGCGATCTTGCCCTGCTCCGACAGGTACCGCGTCGGGCTGCCGTCGTAGGAGCCGTCGATCTGGTTCTTCTTCAGGATGCCCGAGCCCGTCAGGTAGTCCATGTAGGTGGCGCCGTTGAAGTACAAAACCTTGGTGTTGGTCTTGCCGATGTCCACGATCGAGTTGAAGCCCGGGTTGGCGGCCGGATCCCACATGATCATGTAGGGGGCGATGTCGAACGGCGCCACGACACCGATCACCGGCTGCTTGGCCGACAGGCCGATGGCGTCGTCGGTGGCGACCTGGCCCAGCATGATGGACGGGTCGGCATACATCTGCGCGCCCGCGTTCTGGAAACCGATGGCCGGGCCGCCCGCACGGATCTCGACCTTCACACCGGTGTCCTTGCCTTGCGCCACAAGCGGTCCGGAGACCTTCTTGGCGCTGCCGTCGATCGTGTACGTCTCGCCGAGCAGGTGGTAGAGAGCACCATGCTCGGCCTCCGGGGTCCAGGCTGCCTGGATCACGACGGTCGCGGGGCACACCGCGGCCAGGTCCAGGTTTCCGCTACCCGGGGTGAGGCTGGGACCCACGCTGGTCTCGCCGCCCGCGGTCTGGCAGCCCGCGGTCAGAAACAGCATGGCGGACAAAGCAACGGCAAAATGCCGAGGGGTTATCACTTAGTTCCTCCAGAGGGTTGAGAACTTTGCACAGACTCGTGCTGCGACTCATGCCAAGCCGTTGCCACGCGGGCCACGAGCCCAAAAATCCAGAACACGGCCAGGCCGAACAGCGACGCCAGGATCACCGCTCCGAAGAGCATCTCCGACTGGAGCCGCCGCGGATAGACATAGATGAGTTGGCCTATCCCGGCCTGTCCCTGCTGGAAGAAGAAGTCGCCGACGACCGCCCCGATGACGGCCGCACCGGCGGAGATGCGCAACCCCGTGAGTATCGACGGAAGCGCCGCCGGCAGTTGCAGCTTGGTCAGCCGCGTCCACCGGTCGGCGCCGTGCAGCGCGAACAGGTCCCGCAGCGCCGGATCCACCGACCGCAGCCCGAACAGGGTGTTGGCCACGATGGGGAACAGCGCGATGAGCACGCAGGTCAGCACCCGGCTGGGGAAGCCGAAGCCGAACCAGTACCCGAAAAGCGGCACCAGCGCCAGGATCGGCACCGTCTGCAGCAGCACGGCGTAGGGGTAGAGCGAGTCTTCGAGCCAGCGCGCCTGGCTCATGACGATCGCCCACCCCAACCCGATGATCGTGGCGAGCACCAGACCGGTCAGCGCCACCCGCGCCGACAGGGCCAGGCCGGCCAGCAACTCCTGCAGGTTGGCCGGGTCGAGGAATGCCGTGCGCACCACGGCATCCGGGGTGGGGAGGAGGAACCGCAAGCCTTCCGAGACGAAGACAGTGCTTCCCAGGTACCAAAGAAGAATGAAAAACGCGAATACCGCCGTCACCGGCACGAGCCGCCTCATGACGCCGCCCCGTCCGTCAACAACGTGTACACCTTCGCGGTCAGCTCCGCGAACGCGGCCTCGAACCGGATCGACGGGTTGCGCGGGTAGTCGAGCGGCACCTCGACCTCGCCGACGAGGCGGCCCGGGCGCTCGGACATCACCAGCACCCGGCGGCCGAGATAGACCGCCTCGGCGATGGAGTGCGTCACCAGCAGGCCGGTGAAGCGCTCCGCCGCGAAAAGCGCCATCAGGTCGTCGCAGAGCCGACCGCGGGTCAGCTCGTCGACCGAGCCGAACGGCTCATCGAACAACATGACTGACGGCTGCGTCGCCAAGGTGCGCGCCAGCGACACCCGCATGCGCATCCCTCCGGACAGGGTGCGGGGCTTCTGCTTGGCGACGTCGGCCAGCCCCACCTTTTCCAGGGCCGCCAACGCCATTCGGCGTCTGTCGGCCTTGGACGCTCCGCGAAGCTCCGCGACGAGCTCCACGTTGCGCAGCACGCTGCGCCAGGGCAGCAGGGTCGGGTCCTGGAAGACAAACCCGATATCTTGCGTACCAAGCGAAACCGAGCCGGCGGTCGCCGGGACCAGGCCGGCGGCGGCGCGCAGCAGCGTGCTCTTGCCGCAGCCGGACGGGCCGACCACGGACACGAACTCGCCATCGTCGATCTCAAGGGAGAGGGACTCGATGGCCAGCGTCCCATTGGGATACCGGACACTGAGATCTTTGATCGTTAACACTTCGGCCAATCTGTCTTGAGGGTGGTTCTGGCCACGATCCGCCCTCCGCGGATCACCACACGCTCCGGATTTGCCGTGGCGATGGCCTCGCGCGGGGTCTTGGCGCGGATGGCAAGCAGGTCGGCCGGCGCCCCCGGACGCAACGTCACCTCGGGCAGGCCCATGGCCCGCCTGGCGTCGTTGCTCACCGCCGCGTACGCGTTCTCGGGCGTGTCGTGCCCGGCGAGGATGAGCAGGGCCGCCGTCTCCAGCGGATCGGCGCGCCCCACGAGGTTGAACGGGTCCTGCAGGTTGTCGCCGCCGGCCGCGACGGTCACCCCCGCCTCGCGCAACGCCCGCATCGCCGTCAGCCCGCGGGGCGGCGAGGTGGCATGGGTATCGTTGTCGCGTCCCTGCAGGTAAAGGTTGGTCTGCGGCAGGCACACCACCGCGATCCGGGCCTGCGCCACCTTTTGCACGATCCGGCGCATCCGGGGCGGGGGCATCATGCCGAGGCTGACGCAGTGACTCGCCACCACCTGGTGTCCGAATCCGGTGGCGGCGTCCGCGAGCAACGAAAGAGTGCATGGTTCCGGGTCAAGAGATTCATCTATATGCATATCGACGGGTACCTTACCAGCCGCCAGCGCCAGGACGGCGTCTATGCATCCACGTGGATCGGGGTCGTGGGCCGGGCAGGCCCCGATCGCGTCGGCTCCGGCGGCTATCGCGTCCCGCAACAGCGCCCGGTTGCGCGCACCCTCCACTCCCGACAGTGGGTTGGCCCCGAAGGCGACCACCTGAACCCCGTCCAGCCCGGCGATCGCGTGCAGCCCCCGCAGACCTATGTCGTCACCGACGTCCACATGCGTGCGCACGACGGTCGCACCGTGCGCCAGGTAGGCCCTGAGCGCCTGCCCCGCCCGCAGCGATATGTCCTGTTCGGACAGTGTGGGGCGGTGGGCCAGCCATCCCTTCACCGCCCCCCACAGGTCCCCGGTGGGGTTGGGCACCAGGTCGGCGGAGTAGGCCTTGTCCAGATGGGCGTGCGGCTCCACCGGGGCCGGCAGGATTAGGTACCCGGAAAGATCCTCGCCCGGCGGAAAGGAACCGATCCCGTCGATGCGGCCGTCGGCCAGCCGGATGTCGGCCCGGCTCCCATCGGGGAACGTGAGGTTGGACAGGATCACTGCTTCGCCCCCGGCCACCGCAGCCTCTCGGTGGCCAGCTCGGCCGGGTAGACCAGGCGGAAGGTGCTGCCGTTCCATGCCTCCAGGGCCGAGGCGGCCAGGCTGTTGTGCCCGTCGCTGGCGAAGCGCACCCCGTCCCACGGCATGATCATCTGCGTCGAGGGCAGGGAGGTGCGGCGCAGTGCCGCGCGGACCGCCGCCGGATCCTGGGAACCGCCGGCGTTCACGGCGACGGCCAGCGCGATGACGGCGGTGAAGGTGGCCGCGCCCACGCCGGTCATCTTGTGCCCGAAGCGGCGCTCGTACATCTCCGCCACGGCTCTGGCCGCGGGGTTGCGCTCGGCCAGGTCGGCCGACCACAGCACGGTGCGCAGGGTCATCGGCTTGGCGCCGGGCGGCTGGGCCAGGTCCCGGAAACCCTTGCCCAGCCCCATGATGGGCGGGGAGCCGGGTACGCCCGCGGCCATCTTTCGCGCGGTCGCGGCGGCCTCGGCGGTGTGCGCCCAGGCGACGATCGCCTGAACCTCGCCGTTGGCCAGGTCAAGCGTGATGTTGCTGGTCTCCTGCTGGTGCCAGATCTGGACGCCCGCGGCGATGGCGGCGGCCTGGATGTGCGTCAGCCCGGCCGCGCTGTCGCCGGCCGGCTCGGTCAGCACAGCGATCTTTGTCACATCGTGGCGGCGCAACACCGAGAAGGCACCCTCCACCATGGACCGGTCGCCGGGCGCGGCCCGGAAATACCAGTCCATGCCTTGCTCGGTGAGGTGCTCGGCGGTGTTGGTCGCGTCGAGCAGGGGCACCCGCAGGCGTTGCATCTCGCTGGCGGCGGTCATCGCGACCTCGGCCGAGTCGGCGAGCACGACGCCGGCGGCGTGCTTGACCGTGACGAACTCGTTGGCCTGCCTGGTCGCCAGGTCGGTCTGCCCCTTGGTGTCCGCGCTGACCAGGGTCAGCCTCGCCCCGTGCATACCGGGCAGGCCGATGCCCGGGCCGAGCGGGATAGGCAGTGATGTATGGTTATCGTTAACAACATCAATGGCGAGTTGCGCGCCGCGCGTGGCATCGTCATTGGCGACCGCGCCTGCCCCGATGGTGGCCGAGAGCACTCCGACCACAACCGACGGCGGGATCGAATCCTGCACCGCGCAGCCCGCGGCGACGACGCACACGGTGGTCAGAGTGCCTGCTAGCTGGGATAAAACCCCATATCTCGAGTTATGAGTGACGTCGGCAGGCTCGTACACCGGAGTATCTTTTCGTGCCGAGCTGTGAGTTTCAAGCCCCGGCGTCTTTTGTAGATTGTTAGTGAATTTGCTGCCTCGATCAGACTTGCTGCTACATTCGTCCACAGGTTAGATGGACCCGGTCGATGTTTAGTCGGCGGTGTTGGGGGTGCGCGGGGGCGTCCCCCTTGGGTGCGGCAATCGTGAGGTGGGGACCGGGTTGGCGACCAGGAGCCGTCATCAGCGCCTTGTGGTGGCGTCGCATCGTCGTCCCTCGGCCGCGCGAATGCGCGACTGGCGAGTGGGGCTCAAACTCGCCGCCGTCCTGGCCATCCCCCTGGTGAGCTTCCTGGTCATCGCCGGTGTCCAGGTTGGCACATCGATCGCTTCGGCGTCCAATTTGGACGGATTCGCCAAACGGGTCGCCTTGGGTAACCAGATCACCGATCTCGTCCACGAGCTGCAGCGCGAGCGCGACCGCACGGCCGGCGTGCTCGCCGCGCTCAGCTCAGCCACCCCGCCCATACGCGACACCGGGGTCCTGGCACCGGACTGGACGGCCGTCGACCGCGCATACCAGGAGATGCGCACGGCGATCTCGCCGCTGCTGGACGATCCGGTGCTTTCCGAGGGGTACGGCAAGGCGGAGTCCCTGATCGGCCAGCTCCCGATGATCCGGGAGGGGGTGACGCAGGGATGGCTGCGCACGCAGGCCGCCTTCGACACCTACACCGCCGCCATCGCCAGCCTGCTGAGCCTGCTGCCCGCCCCGATCGACGTGACCGGCGACAACGAGGTGGCTCCCGAAGTGGCGCGCTCGGTGCGCGGGTTCTCCACCCTCTCCCTCGCCAAGGAGCTCACCGCACAGATCCGCGGCCATCTTTACATGGTGTCCAGCGCGGGAGCATTCGAGCCGGGCGAGTTCGAAAAGGTCGCCGACGTGCGCGCCCAGGCGCAGGCCGCGCTCGACCGCTTCCGCGCCGACGCCAACGCCACCCAGGTGGCCTCGCTCGACGAGGTGGTCACCGGCCAGGCGGTGAGCAACGCCAGCCGCCTGCTGCAGACCATCGTCACCAACGCCCGGGCCGGCGAGCTCGGGGTCGAGGCGGAGCAGTGGTGGCTGGCGAGCACGACCCAGTTGGAGCTGATGCGCACCGTGGAGCGCGGCCTTCAGGCCGAGGCGAGCGCCGGGGTGCTCGCGGCCAGCAGCGGCCAGTGGCAGGCCACCGTGCTCGGTTCGGCTGCCGTGCTCGCCCTTCTGGTCGTCGCCGTCGTCACCTCTGTCGTGATTGGACGGTTCATGGCGTCGGCCCTGCGCTCCCTGCGGGAGCAGGCGCTGCACGTCGCCCAGCGCACCCTGCCCGGCATCATCGCGCAGCTGCGCCGGTCCCCCACCAACGTTTCGCTGCGCATCGACCCAGTCGTCGTCAACTCCCGCGACGAGGTCGGCGAGGTCGCCGCCGCCTTCACCGCGGTGCACCGCAGCGCCGTCCGGCTCGCCGCCGAGCAGGCCACCATGCGACGCAACGTCAACGAGATCTTCATCAAGCTGGCCCGGCGGAGCCAGGCCCTGGTCGAGCGGCAGCTCAAGCTGCTGGACACCATGGAGTCCAAGGAGACCGACCCGGGGCAGCTGGCCAACCTGTTCCGCCTCGACCACCTCGCCACGCGCCTGCGGCGAAACGACGAGAACCTGCTCGTGCTCGCCGAGGGCGACTCGACCCGCCACTGGGACCAGCCGGTCGACCTCGGCACCGTGGTCACCGCGGCCATCGCCGAGATCGAGCACTACACGCGCGTGCGCAACGAGATCGCCGAGACGACCTACATCATCGGGTACGCGGTGACGGATCTCGTGCATCTCATCGCCGAGCTGCTCGAGAACGCGACGATGTTCTCCCCGCCGACCACGCACGTCAGCATCACCGCTGAATCCACCCCTGGGGGCGGGGCTGAGCTGCTCATCGCCGACGAGGGCATCGGCATGTCGATCGAGGCGATCGCGGAGGCCAACGAGCAGCTGGCAACACCGATGTCGATCGATGTGTCGGCGGCCGAGCGGATGGGTCTGGTCGTGGTCGGGCACCTCGCCAAGCGCCACGACATCGCGGTCCGCCTCAAGTCCGCCTACCCCGGCACCAAGGTGCTGGTGACCGTTCCGGCCAGGCTGGTGTCCGCGCCGCCGCCCATCGACGAGGCGGCCTTCGTCGAGCCCGCCCGGTGGCTGCGCGCCGAGGACGTGCTGCGCCCCCACCGCGCCATCCCCGAGAGCGTCTGGTGGTCCAAGGACGCCGGGCTGCGCAACGGTTCCGCCCCCGCCCACACGCCCGAGCACCCCGCCGGGACCACGCCCGCCCTGACCTCGTCTGGCTTGCCCAAGCGCACCCGAACCAGCAAGCGCATCACCATCGAAGTGATCGAACCGGTCTACTCCCCGGCGGAGGCGGCCGAGGTCGATCCGGAACAGACCGGAAGCATGCTCACCAGCCTCCTCAGCGGTGTCAGGCGCGCGGACACCGAAACCCCGGAAGGATAAAGGAACGTGACAACCAGCAAGGCGGCAAGCGACTTCAACTGGCTGCTCAACGGGTTCGCCGAACGTGTGGCCGGTGTGGTCCACGCGGTCGTCGTCTCCTCCGACGGCCTCCTGGTCGCCGCCTCCGATCACCTGCCCCGAGACAGCGCCGACCACTTCGCGGCCGTCACCTCGAGCCTGGTCAGCGTCGTCAAGAGCGCGGCGCGCATGTTCGACAACGACGACATGCGCCAGACGGTGGTGGAGATGGGCCGCGGGTACCTGCTCGTCATGTCCATCCGCGACGGGTCCAGCCTGGCCGCGCTGGCCAGCCGCCAAGCCGAGATCGGCGTGGTCGGCTACGAGATGGCCAAGCTTGTCAAGCAGGCGGGCGAGTACCTGACGCCCGCTTTGCGCGCCGAACTGCAGCGGTCCCTGCCGCAGATCCAGACCGCCGCCTACACCTAGTCCGGGGGTTCGCAGTTCAGGCTGGCCCACCAGGCGACGCCGGCTCCGGTGACGAGCTGGCTGCAGGCCACGGCGCCGTCGTCGATGATCCGGGCCTCCATGATCGGGTTCAGCCGCATCCGGCTGTGCTCGCGCGAAGTCCGGTCGGCTATGACATAGTTGCGCACATTGATCAGCAGACGCCACTGGGAACGCAACGAGACGGTCAGGTGCAGTTCATACGGGCCGCGTGCCAAGGCTGCCAGATCGAAGGCGACGGCACTGGCCGGCATCTGCATCCAGGGAAGCTGCCAGAGGCCACACGCCTGCGAAAGGTGGCTGCCGGCCAGATCCGGCGCGTGGGACGAGCGGCCCAACGGCCGCTGCAACCACTCTATCTTGTGTGGCGCGGTCACCAGGGCACGCCGCGCCTCCGCAACGGCCGGATATACCTGCATCGATGGCCCGTTCAGGCTTAGGCTGCGAGCCAGATCGGCGGCCGGCGTGCACAGCAGCAGCGGCATCGACGGCTCGCGCGCGGCTTCGACGGCCATGGCCAGCAGGGTCATCTGTATCAGCGGTGACATCTGGGAGACGGCCGAAAGATCTATGATGATCGCCTTCGGGGACTGGGCGAGCAGCTTGTAGATAACCTTGCGCAGGTCGTTGCGGTCCGAGTCGACCAGATCGCCTTCCGGCCAGACGATCGTGACGCCCGACGACGTGTCGTGCTCCACCACAATGGCCACAGAGGATCCTCCAGCCTAGCGTGGAAGAATTTCAATTGACGCGCTTACCCGGTTTCGCTGAAGGCAAACGCAATTCGCATATTCAGTGGTGCCGTGTTTCATCAGCTTCCGGGGCGGCATGCCGCGCGTTGTTTCGCACGCGCCAGAGTCGCGGTGGACAACGCATGCCAGGATTTATGGCATCTGCCCGCGTCGACAGCAAGCTGCTGGCCACCGAGCCCTAAGGAGACGATCCCATGCGCATCTCGGCACACCTCGATGTGGACGTCATCGCGGTCGAGACCGACGACCACCTGTCGGTGCTCATCGAGATGACCGCTCCGGCGGCGCCACAGGACGCCGCGCCGCGCCCGCCGTCCACTTTGGAGGTGGTGCTCGACCGCAGCGGCTCCATGACCGGCAGCCGGCTCGACGGGGCGAAGATGGCGCTGACCGGGCTGATCGACAAGCTGGACCCGACCGACAACTTCGGGATTGTCGCCTTCGACCACGAGATCGAGGTCGTGGTGCCCGCCGGGCCGTTGCGCGACAAGCCTTCGGTGAAGCAAGCCATCTCGCAACTGTACGCGCGCGGCAACACCGATCTATCCTCCGGTTACCTTCGCGGCCTGCAGGAGGCGGGGCGCATCGCGGGCAAGGCGGGCGCAACCCTGCTGCTCATCTCCGACGGGCACGCCAACGCCGGGGTGACCGACCCCGAGCGGCTGGGCGCGATCGCGGCCAAGGCATACGGCGACGGCGTCACCACCTCGACCCTGGGCTACGGGTTGGGGTACGACGAGAAACTCATGTCCGCCATCGCCCGCGGCGGGTCGGGCAACGAGCATTTCGCCGAGGAGCCGGACACCGCCGGGGAGCGCATCGCGGGCGAGGTCCAGGGCCTGCTGTCGCAGACCGCCCAGGCGGCCTCGCTGCTGGTGAAGGTGTCACCCGACGTCAAATCCGTCCAGGTGGTCAACGACCTTCCCACCACCTCCACCGGCGACGGCATCCTGGCCGAGCTGGGCAGCTTCTACTCCGACGAGAC
>Ga0075428_100000270_pt1 | contig 51517 bp, 53 predicted proteins | sample RhiMetdeltSRZDD2_FD_75291 | JGI IMG/M metagenome (GOLD analysis project Ga0075428, IMG submission 75291) | Populus rhizosphere microbial communities from Tennessee, USA - Rhizosphere MetaG P. deltoides SRZDD2 | ecosystem: Host-associated > Plants > Roots > Rhizosphere > Soil | place: USA... | reverse complement strand
CGGCACACCGGCCTACGGCCGCGCCCTCATCGGCGCCATGCACTGCTTCGTCGCCCTCGGCGATCGCGCCGGCGCCGAAGCCTACTACCGCCAGCTGCAGGCGAGCGGCGCCGAGGAGTCCGTGCTCGCCGAAGCACGCCGGGCGCTCGACACCGTCGCGATTGAATCGACGCTGCCGCGCCGAGCGCGCTAGCCGCCACCACCACCGCCGCCCGCCGCACCGCGGTCCACGGCGTCTCGCCTGCACAGCGCGAGCAAGAACGGATTCTCGTAGCCGCGAGGCAGCGAGCGGACCCACCTAGCTGTGAGTGCTGACGCGACGTACGTGTCTCCTCGCACGCGCCGTCGCGGTGAGCGCGCGTCATAGCGTCGTGCGCTGAAGTGCGCAGAGCGGCTCGTCGTCGAGCGGTACGCGCTGCGTCCGAAGTTCACCGCGCTATATCGTTTGATGTATTGCAGCTCGCTTGATGATCGTTCATTCTCCCGAATCATCCGTCGCGGGAAACCACACGTCGCATCGAAGGTGCGCACAACGCAGACCAGACGAACGACATAGACAGGCGGTCGGCAGATGGGCACACTCTCGGAGACGCTCGACGGCCTTACCGTGCTCGTGGTGGACGATGACTACGAAACCGTCCACATGCTCGTCGAATACCTGAGGTCGCACGGTGCCAGCGTGATGGGTATCCGCAACGCCAAGGCGGCGATGCGGTATGCGACGACTGTCCGGGTCGACGCGGTGTTGGTGGATCTGCGCACACCGGACGCGGCCGGCCGCTGGTTGCTTCGCGAGCTACGGAGGTCGCAGACGCCGTCGGCGCGCGCGCCGGTTTTTGCGCTCAGGGGCGAACGTCGGGGTGCGTTATCTTGCGACGACGGCTTCGCCGGGCACTTCATCGCTCCCGTCGAGCTCGATATGTTGGTGGCGGCGCTCGCCGCACTCTCGCGCCAGTCGTCGTAGTCCCGGAGGAGGACCGCCGTCAGCGTCGCGTGCGATCAGTCGGCTATGCCGTGGCAATCGATCCAGCGACTGCCGATACCGAGTCCAGCGTTTCGCGCCGCGGCCTCGCTCGTATAGATCCCGCCGTGGGGGATGCACGTCCCGCTGAGCGTGCCCGGACTGCGGACGAAAATCTCGGGGTAGTAACGCTCTCGTACTCGTCTCACCGCGACGACAACTGTCCAGCCACGGTGCTCTTCGCTGTGGGTGAAGAGCTCCGGCGCGTCCTGCGCATCGAGCGGGGCGGATGTCATCGTGCTGGCCCTCATGAGCGCCTCCCCTTCAAGAGCGGCCATCGGCGGGCTGCTGCCGAGTCCGGTTCTGTCCGTCGGCGTGACTGTCTCCCATGCGGGGCGCTCGCCGATCCGATCGCCGTCGTCGCTCGTCTTCTTCCAATGCGCGGGCTCGCAGCTCGAGGTAGAGCTGCGCGAGAGTCAGGCGAGCTCGACGCGCTCCGCGCGCCACGCGTGAGCCGGTGGCCGACGGCGCGCGAACGGGCTGGGCACGGTCCGGATTTCTCCTCGCGCGATCGGCTTCCACGCGAGCCGGCGCGGGCGTATCGGCATCCGGCTCGGGAATCTCGGGATCGACCTTGTCCTCGGTCCGGGCCAGGATTCGCTCGAAACGAAGGCGCACTTCGCTGATGTTACTCGGGGTGAATATCGTTCTCCCGCGTCGCGCAATCACGTCCAGGCCTCTCGTGTCATCGGACAGAGCGTGTCGCAATCGCGGGACCAACTGGAGCGTCCTGCCTAACTCGCCGAAATCACAGTCATCTTTTGGTACGAGCGCAGGGTCCGCCCGGATGAGAATCGGTCGAACGCCATGACGTCCTGGATGAATCATGATCAACGTACGAGCGCCTCGGGCGCCGCAAGCGGCTACCGTCTCACCGGCGGCGCCGGTGCGCCGGCCAACTTTCGACCGCCGCCACGGCGGTGCTTGAACGACCGCCGCTCAACGAATCCGCGAGCATAGTCACCTGCGCTGAAGTTTGGTCTCCCGTTTGCGATGGAACTCTGCCGCGACGGGTCGCGCCGTCGCGAGTGGTGAGGAGCGAAGGAGGCCCGACGTGATTACGGCATCTGCGCGATCGACGATCGGCGATGGCCTCGAGCGTGGCGGCCGCCGAGGCCGCGACCATGAGCGGGACAACATTCGGCGGCTCATCGACGCGGGGCTGGTTCCCTCGCACGACACCGGGCGTGGATCGGTGAGCGTGGGATGGGGCCGAACGTGCGACGTGTGCGAAACGCAGATCGCGCCCGATCAGCGCGCGCAGGACCTCGAATTCTGGGACACGATCCTCGTTCGCCTCCACGCTGAATGCGCGGAGCTCTACGAGATGGAGCTGCGACGGCGGAGCCGTCAGGCGCCTCGCTAGCCGTTCACTCGCTGCCTCATCGCCTTGACGCCATGACGTCAGCTCGTCAGCGCCGTGTCATTCGTTGCGAGGCCTTGTCGGGCCGCGATCGGCGACAGACGCGGTCGGGAAGCGTCGTCGCGACGTAGGCATCACGTTTGCTCGCGTTACGAGGTGCGCGAGTTTCAGGCCATGAAGAAAATGTTTACCCGCCTCGATCGGCGGCCCGCGTAGTCCCAGCGATGCCCGCAAACTCGGCGCTGATCGCGGTGCTCATTCTCGATCGCCCGCTCTGCGTCGACTGTATCGCGAGCAAATCCGCGATCACGCTCTCCGAGGTCGGCCACTATCTCACGGCGATGGCACACTCACCGCTGGAGCTTCGACGTTCCGAGAATGGCCGCTGCCACGGGTGCCGCGAAGGCCGTCTCGTGTTCTCGCTGCAGCGGCCGCTGAGCACGCCTTCGCGTTCGTCCTCGCCGTGATCAGTGCGCCGGCATCGATGCATCGATGTACTGACGCGCCGCCGCGGTCCCGGCCTGCACGACCGCGCCGCGGTCCATCGCCGCGCCGCTGAAACGCAGCTCGATGCCGGAATGCGCTTCGGGCTGTACCTCGGGAGGCCAGACCCGAACTCGTGCTCGCCATAGATCCGACTGCTGAGCAGGCGTCACGCTGATCGTCCAACCCTTGTACAGGCTCACGATCGGGGCGGCGCTCACCGACTGGCGGGCGGCGCTCCCGCAGCCAGACGCAACGACCGCCAGCATCGCACACAGCAGTAGTCGAACCACGACAACGGCCTGCCAGCGTTTCCGTTCGATCAGCACGGCGTCCCCCCAGGCACAAGCGTTCGGACCGCTTACTTTACCGCGGGGGGTGACCTTTCCCCGAGTTCTTCAACCGGGAGGCTGCCATCGCGCAATCGACGGCTCGAGGGCTGAACGGTTACGCCGCTTCTGGATTCGACGTCGATCGATCCTTCTCGGCGGGAAAATTCAGCCCCAATGGTGGAATCCGTACGGAGCTTCTCGCCAGAACCAGTGCGCCCTTCTCGAGCTCGACATATTTCGCCTCGAGAAAGGGGAACTGGGTCAACCAGCGACGGACGGTGTCTTGCTCGGCGGAGCGTTGACCATCGTCGAAGATGATCACCGCTTCGTTGCTGAGAAAGCGCTGCAGCATCGGAAGCGCGGGGTAGCGACTGAGCACGCCTGGAGGGCCGGGCGGTCCGTCGATCACGAGGAGATCGATGGCGTCCATCGCCGGAAGCTTGGAGATGTCGTACCACGCGAACTCGCTCTGATCCAAGTAGACGGTCCGTAATGGCGCGTGCACGAGCGTGACGACTTCCTCGAGCTGGTGGTTGGCGATGTTCCGGCGCGACTCTTCGGCGAAGTGCTCGTCATGTTCCAGCGACACGATACGGCCGCGGCCCATTCGGCGGACACAATACCCGAGCACAACCGTCGAAGTACCGCTGCCGAGCTCGAGAATCGTGCGTGGCTGTTTCTGCAGGATGACCGACGCCAGGAGCACCCCAAAATCGGGAGAGATGGCCCAGCCGCGGAGGGGAGGCAGAGGATAGGAGATCCTGAGGCTGGAAAAGAGAGACAAGGCGGATTCGATCTGCCGATAGTTGTTATGGACCTCAGCCGCGGTTGTGCGCTGTTGATGCTCGAGGATCTTCCGAAAGATGCTCAGGTGAATGGCCAGGAGAAAGCCCACGGTGACGGGAACCATCAGGACAAAGATGCTCGAGCCCATCTGAAGCCAGCCCCACGCGAGGGTCACCAAGAGCGCCAGCGTCGCGAAGGTGACGATGCCGACATCCTTCGTGGTGAGGAATAAGCGTGCCCACGCCGTCCGCAGGCTGGTGATCGGAAGCGCCATCTTGTTCATCCGTCCATCTCCGACGAACGGGTGCTCTCGCTCGTCACGCGAGCCGTAGGGGATCGGTAGGACTTTCCTTGATTGCAGCCCGTTTCGTCGCGAGCAAACGTGATGCCGTCGTGGCGGCGTGCCAAGCGCACGCCCCGTGTGTCGTTCCGGGGCCGCCGGAGGGACTGCGGATCGGGGAGATGACACGTCGTTGACAATGTGACGTCAGGACGTCGGCCGTTTAACTGAGCAGCGGCGCGCGGATCAGCGGCGCGGAGATTCGGTCGAAGACTAGTTCGGTGAGCGGTCGAGCGAGAACAGAAGGCAGTCACTGCCGCAGCTGCGGCAGCGGTCACCCATATGGCGGCGAAGCTCCACGGACATGCCGATCAGCGTCAGGTACCGGTCCACCTCGGTCGCTGAGAGCCCGCTTTTCGAGCACATACAATCGAGGCACAGGGGCCGCGCGAGGATCAGTACCGCAATGAGAGCTGCCTTAGCCGGCATGCCTTGGCAACCGTATGCGAAATCATCGGCGCGTGGCTATCCACCGGGCGATATACGGCCGCTAGGAGTTCAGCGCTCGAGCAAGGCGACTCAACGAACGACCCAGCACGGTCAGGCCGCGGTCTGCGAGCTGAAACAGCTTGGCCCAGATCATCCATTGCAGCGCGATGACGCAGAGCCACGAGAGCACGACGGTCAGGAAGGTCGGCACCGTGTCCGCCACGAAGTCGCCGACGATGTCCAAGAGTAGGTCGCCCATAATGCCGAATCCGGCTGCGGACGCTCCCGAGATCGTCGGGCCGGTGGGGCCATGACTATAGCAGGCGCCGCCGCGGAGCGACAGCGCGACGATGGCGGCCGTAGGCGACCCATTGCAGGCCGCCGGATACTGGAGACGAACAGGGAGGCGCCGCCGATGCGCACACCGATCGTATCCGGGATCGCAATCGGCATCCTCCTGGCTGGTTGCAGCACGGGGCCGATTGCGCCGTCCGCGACCGTGACGACGCTGGCACCTGACGCCGAACGCTGGTTCAACCTCAGCTGGGAGCCCATCCCGGAGAATGACGGCACGCACGTGCGCCTGCGCGGCTATCTGGGAAATACGTATGGCGAGGCGGTGGGCCGAGTTCAATTGCTGGCCCAGGCCTTTGACACCGGCGGCAACGTCATCGATCAGAAGATCGCCTGGGTCCCGGGGGCCGTGCCGGCCTTCGAGCGCGTCTACTTCGAGATCCCGAAGGTGCTCGGTGCCCACCGGTATCGCGTCACCGTGTGGGCGTACGAGCGCCGGAAATTCTTCTGATGCGCGCCATGATCGAGAGGCTCGGTGTTCCGGAGATCATCATCCTCGGCATCGGCCTCGGTCTCCTCGCGCTGCTGCTCCTGGCCTGGGTACTCAGTGCCATCGCCGCGGGTCTCTATGCGAACCGGCTCAATCGCAGCGGCGGGTGGGGCTTCCTGGCGCTCATGGTGTCGCCCATTCCCGTTTTCCTGCTGCTCTTCGGGCTGGGGCCACGCACGGAGGAGGATGACGACCACTTCAGCATCGCGTGCCCGTTCTGCGCAGAAGAGATCAAGCCGGAGGCGATCCTGTGCCCGCACTGCCAGAGCGAACTCACGCGCACGGCGACGGACCGGCTTCGGCCTCGATGAGAAGGGCCACCGACCGCGCTATGATGGCCGCCGATGGCTCAGACGCAAACGCCCCGTCGGCGCCTCCTCGTGGTCGATGACGAGACGGAAGTCGCCGACGTTCTAAAGGAGCACTTCGAGGCGACCTACGACGTCGATACCGCGCCCGACGGCAAGAAGGCGCTGAAGCTGATTCGTGCGCGACGCCCCGACCTGATTCTTCTCGACATCCAGATGCCGGGACTGAACGGGCTGGAGGTCATGAAGCGCATCCAGAGCGTCGATCCGAAACCCGTGGTGATCGTGGTGACCGCGGACGCGGATACGGACGTGGCGGCTCAGGCCATGACTCAGGGCGCGTTCAGTTACGTGCCCAAGCCGTTCGACTTTCAGTACCTCGATCATCTCGTCGCGGTCGCGCTGGGCGGACGCTGACGGCCTCGACCTTTTCGCCGCGCGAGCGGCGCCTGCTGGCCGCCCTGCGCACGCCGGCCGGCGTGCAGCGTGCGCTCGACGCGATGCCATACCATCTCGCGTCCACGGCGTGGTCTCCGCGGCGTGTGTTACAGGAGCGGACTGCGCATTGCCTCGAGGGCGCGATCTTCGCCGCCGCCGCGCTGCGCGTGCTCGGCTATCCACCGCTGCTCATGGACCTCGAGGCGGTGCAGGACACCGACCACGTCCTGGCCGTCTATCGCGAGCGCGGCCATTGGGGCGCGATCGCCAAATCCAACTTCTCGGGGCTGCGCTTCCGCGCGCCCGTGTACCGCACACTGCGCGAGCTGGCGCTTTCGTACTTCGAGGGCTACGTCAATCTGCGCGGCGACCGTACCCTGCGCGCCTATTCGCGTCCGGTGAACCTCGCACGGTTCGATCGCACGCGACCCGGCTGGGAGACGTCTGACGGTGATCTGTGGTTCGTCGCCGAGCATCTCGCGGGCCTGCCGCACAGGCGGATCCTGGCCCGCGGGCTCGAGCGGCGTCTGGGTCGGGTGGATCGCCGCTCGCTCGCGGCTGGTCTCGTCGGTTTCCGTCAGAAGTGACGGTGTCGTCAGGCGTGAGGGCGTCATCGCCAGTGAGGGCTTCAGAGGTCAGAGTGCTCGGGCTCGACTTCGACGGTGTGCTCTGCGACGGCCGCCCGGAATACTTCGAAGCCGCGCGCCGCGCGTATGGGCAGACCTGGCCCGCCGCGCGGAGCGTCCCGGACGGAGCGGCGACCGCGTTCGCCGCCTATCGACCGCTCGTCGAGAGCGGATGGGAGATGCCGGTACTGCTTCACGCGGTCGTCGTCGGCGAGCCCGCGGATGGGCTGATCGACCGCGCGGCCTGGCTCGCCACCGCGCGCCGGCTGCTCGACGCCGCGAACCTCACGCCGGAGCCGCTCGGGCGCGCGCTCAACCACGTGCGAGACGAGTGGTTCGCTCGAGATCCCGGCGACTGGCTTCGCCACAACGTCTTCTACCCCGGCGTGGTCCCGCGGCTGGTGCAGACCGTGGCGAACGGGACACCGGTCGCGGTCGTGACGACGAAGGCCGAGCGGTTCGCCCGCGCGCTGCTCACCGCGCAGGATTCTCGATTGGGGCAACTGCCGATCATCGGACGAGAGCCGGGCCGGGCCATGCCCAAGCCGGAGTCACTCGTTCGGCTGGCGGCTGCGCATGGGTTGCAAGCCGGTGCCGAGGGGCTCTGGTTCGTCGAGGATCTCCTCCAGACGCTGGACTCGGTCCATGCCACGTCCGCGCTGGCGGCGGCGCGTTTGTTTCTCGCCGATTGGGGCTATAACACGCTGGAGCAGCGGGCGTCGGTGGGCTGGCGCCCTCACGTCCGCCTTCTGTCACTTGGAGCCTGGACCGAGCCGTTTTCGGCCTGGCCGAGGTAAAGTCCCCGGCACCTGCCTTGCTCTGCAGGCTCGGGCAACCGTCCCAAACGGAGGGCATTGTGATCAAGAGCCTACTGATCGGAGCGATCGCCGGTGGCGCCGTGATGTGGGTCTACGGGGACCGGATCCGAGACTACATCGACGACGTGACGATGAACGTGCGGGAGCGGGCCGCGGCCGGCCTTGAGGGCGCAGCCGAGCGCCTGCAGACCGTCGCGGATACCGTCGAAGACGGATTGAGCGGGACAGGGCGGCGCGTGGGCTGACGCGCCGCATGCGGCGGGCGCCTCGGCCCGTGACTGGATCGAGCGGAGCTTCAGCCACGTCGAGGACGTCCTGTACGTGGCGCTCGGCGTGCTCCTGGCGGCCGGGGCGCTCGTTCTGCTGGGCGACGCGACGCTGACATTCGTCAGCAATCTGATTGCCGGCACCCTGCCCGGGCGGATCATCGGCTCCTCGATCGGGTGCTCCTCGTGCTCATGTTCGCGGAGATCCTCTACACGGTGCAGGTCTCGTTCCGCGAGCATGCACTGGTACCGGAGCCATTCCTGGTCGTCGGCCTCATCGCGGCCATCCGACGGGTGCTCGTCATCACCGCCGAGTTCGCCGACGTCAAGGATGGAAGCGCCGGCGTCTTGAACGCGATGCTCCTGGAGCTCGGGCTGCTGACCGTCCTCAGCTTCGCGCTCGTTGTGTCGCTCGTTATGCTGCGGCGCCGGCCGACGATGCCCGTCGCCGAGCGCTAGGCGGCGGCGAGCGTCGGCGCGAGGTCGGCGCCCAGTCCGACCACGCCGCCGAGGGCGGCGCCGCTCCCGGCGGCGGCCGAGGCGCGCAGAAAGTCGCGTCGCGAGACAGCCATCCGTGTCACCCGGCGTGCCAAATCCGCAAACGCCATGCCGCCGCGACATCCAACGCACTGCGTAAAGCCTTACGAGATTCATATCGTGACGCGATACAATCGTGTGGTGCGACGCGCGAGGGCGCCATCCGCACGGATGGTGCGACGCACACGGACCCAACGGGTGAATTACGCGACGCTTGCCGAGTGGCGCTACCAGCTGCGCCTTCTGCTCGGCCGGCGCGAGACCGCGGCGCGGGCCGCGGGAGTCGAGCCGCAGCAGTACATGCTGCTCCTCCAGATCAAGGGGCTGGAGGCGCGCGGTGCGGTGACCATCGGCATGCTGGCCGAGCGGCTCCAGATCCGGCATCACAGCGCAGTCGAGCTGGTGGACCGTTTGGTGAAGCGCGGGATGGTGGCGCGGCGACGCCATGACGACGATCGCCGCCAGGTGGTGGTGACGCTCAGGGCGCGCGGCCAGGCCGTCCTTCGTCGGCTCGCCCTCAACTCACTCGCCGAATTGCGCGCGGAAGCGCCGGCGCTGGTGGCGACGCTGCGACGGCTCATCCGTGACGCGAACGGGCGGCGGCGGTGAACGACATCTTCGGGAGGGACATGCGAATGCGGACCACAGCGTTGGTAGTGCACGGGATTTTCCTCGTGAGCCTCGCGGCGGGGTGTGCGAGGACACCGGCAACGTCGACGGCCGCGGCGCCCCCGCCGTCGGGCACCTCCATGACGACGCCTGACGGGTCGGGATCGTCCGCCCACAGCGGCGGTGCCACGCGTCAGGCCTCGGCCGTCGGCTCGAACACGCGACCGCGGATCGAGGGGTTCAAAGTCGCCGACAACCTCAGTGACATCCACTTCGACTTCGACAAGTACGACCTGACGCCTGAGGCCACCAAGACGCTGGACGCGCACACCGAGTGGCTCAAGGCCAACCCGAAACACCTGGTGCTGATCGAGGGCCATTGCGACGAACGCGGCACGGATTCGTACAACGTCGCGCTCGGCGAGCGTCGTGCGAAGGCGACCCAGAACTACCTGGCCGCGCATGGCGTGCGGACGGCCCGCATCACCGTCATCTCCTACGGCGAGGAGCGGCCGCAGTGCGCCGAGCACACCGAGGAGTGCTGGGCCAAAAACCGCCGCGCGCACTTCCTGGTGAAGACGCAGTAATCGTATGGGGGGACCCGTGAGGGTCCCCCCATCTATCGTCCGCTCGAGCCGAATCCCCCCGCGCCGCGGGCGCTGTCGGGCAGCGTCGTGACCTCGACCAGCTCGACGTGCTCCACGCGCTGCACGATGAGCTGCGCGATGCGGTCACCCCGGCCGATCGTGACGGGCATCGCCGGATCGTGATTGATCAGAATCACGCGGATCTCGCCACGGTAGCCGGCGTCGATGACGCCCGGGGTGTTGACGATGCTCAGGCCGTGGCGCAGCGCGAGGCCCGAGCGCGGCACCACGAAGCCCGCGTACCCGGGCGGCAGCGCGATCGCGAGACCCGTCTCGACCGCGGCACGCGCGCCCGGCGCGAGCGTCAGAGAGGCGCGCGCATACAGATCGAGTCCGGCGTCGCCCGCGCGGGCGTACGAGGGCAGCGGAAGGTCGGGGTCGAGACGCTGGACGAGGACGCGGACGGGCGCGCTCAGCGGTTCGAGAGCGCGCGCTCGCGGTCGGTCTGCACGACCCAGTTGGCGAGGCGGCGCACGACTTCGGCGGTGAGCTGTGGACGGTTGCGGATCAGCCAGTCCAGACGCTCGTGCTTGAGCACGAGCAGCTCGACGGGCGTCGCGGCGACGGCGTCGGCCGAGCGCGGCGCCGAGCGGAACAGGCCGAGATCGCCGAACAGCTCGCCCTCGCCGAGGGTTGACAGCACTTTCTCCGCCCCATCGAAGGTCCGCTTGATCTGCACGGTGCCGGCGTGGACGACGAACGCCTCGCCCTTGGGGTCATCGCCTTCCTTGAAGATGATGTCCTGCGCCTTGAACGTGCGGCGCTCGAGGTCGCCCAGGGTGAGGTTCTTGTAGATCTCCAACCCGATCGAGGGCAGGTACGACTTCGATTCCACCGGCAGTCGTGCGTTCGTCCAGCCACCGAGCCCGCCTTTGAGGATCCGCACGCTCTTGAAGCCACGGGTGCGCAGCGCGGTCGCTACCTTCTCCGCCGTCGCCTCGCCCGGGGTCGTGTCGTACACGACGATGAGCTGGTCGCGCTCCACGTTCGGCTCCGCCTCGCGCTTGCCGGCCAGCACCGCGTCCGGATCGAGTCGCACGGCGCCGGGCAGGCGCAGAGGGCTCGTCTCGAGGTCGGTCTTCGTGCGCGCGTCCACGAGCTGCGGGTTGCGCCCGCTCTCGATCGCGCCGATGACCTGCGCGGGCAGGATACGAAAACGGTTCTTCCACCAACGCCGCGCGAACATGCCGCCGTACGCTCCCGCGCTCAGCACCGTGACGCCGAGGGTGACCCACGCCCACGGGAACGGCTGCGGCGGCGGATTCTTGAGCTTGCGCTCCGCTTCGGCGAGGGTCTGTTTGACGTCGGTGAGGTTCGGCTGCATCGCGTTCGCTTCTTTGAGGCGCGCCACCGCCATCGAATATTTATCGGCGAACAGCGCGTCGAGGCCAGCCAGCCACGCGGCATTGAACCGACTCTCACCCGGGCGTACCGGCGTGCCCTCGAGGAACTTGCGCACGTCACGCGCGGGGATGACGAAGTTGAAGCCCTGCACGATCGCGCCGGTGGAGCCCGATAGCGTCGTCGCGGTCAGCACGCCGACGAGGCGCGCGTCGTCACCGACCGCAGGCCCACCGGAGTTGCCGTGCGCGGCCGCCGCATCGGTCTGGATGAAATCCTGGAGGATCGCATCCTGCTTGAAGCCTGAGATGGCGCCGTTGGTTACCGTCGCGTCCAGCGACTTGCTGAGCAGCTCGTGCGACAGGACGACACCCGGAAAGCCAATGATGTGAATCGGATCACCGAGCCGCACGTCGCCGTCGCTGATCCGGATGGCGGGATAGTCGCCCTCCTTCACACGCAGCAGGGCGAGATCGCGGCCCGAGTCCGCGGCCGGCTTGCCGTTGATGTCGAAGCCCAACGGCGGGCTGAACTTGACGACCTCCGCCTTGAGACTGACACCGCTCGAAAGCAGCACCGTCAGCATCGGCGTCGGCGTCACCTGCGCCGAGCTCATCGCGCGTGCCGTCGCCTCGCGCCGGATCGACTCCTCGAGCTCCGGCTTCTGACCGCGCATCACGCCCTGCGCCCGCAGCGCGGGATCGACGCAGGCCTGGTCGATCGCGTTCTTCTTCAGCTCGTGCGTCACCCATGGCGGCTGGCGGTGCGCCGGATCGACCACGTGCGCATTGGTGATGAGGTAGCCTCGGCCATCGACGAACCAGCCAGTCCCCGTCTCGACGAACGGCGTCGGGCGCACGGTCTTCGTCCCGCCTCCGCAGTTCAGCGTGATTTCCGCGCGTACCTCCGCCGTGACCAGCGCGACCGCGGGCTTCGCGATCAGGAGGGCCTCCTGCACGGTGACGGCGGACGTCGAAGCGGGCGTCAGGAGCGCTAGGGCCGCGACTGCAAAGGCGGGAACCACTCTCATCGTCTCGTGACCCTAACACGGGAGCAGGCACCGGCACAAAGCGACCGCCCCGAGTACAATGGCGCGCATGCCGTCGAGCCGCACGGACGCGAACCTCCAGGTCGCGCTCGCCGGCGAGGCCGACGCCAACCGTCGCTATCTCGCCTACGGGATCCGGGCGCTCGCGGAGGGCCGTGCGGACATCGCGCAGCTCTTCTTCGAGGCCGCCGGCGCTGAAACGATCCATGCCCTGGAGCATCTGCGGACGATGGGAGCCGTCGGCTCCACACGCGAGAACCTCGTCGTCGCCGCCACCGGCGAGATGCAGGAGATCGACGTCACGCTGCCGCGCATGATCCGTGAGGCGGAGGAGGACGGTCGTCCCGACGCGGCCGCCTCGTTCCGGCTGGCGCTGGAGCGCGAGCGGCATCACCGCGACATGTTCCGTCATGCGCTCTCGACGTTCGATGTGGCAGCCACGTCGGCGTCGGCGGCCGCGTCATCGATCGCCGTGCCCGCCACGGCAGCGGCCGCCGTCCCGTCATCCGCGAAGACCCCGGCGCCGGTCAGTGTCCCGCGCGCGCCGGCCCCGTCGCGCACCGGCGGCGTGACGGCGGCGACCATGCGTCGCATGGACGGCCGCGCTCACATGTCCGAGCTCGACACCGAGCCGAGACGAATCGAGCGCCTCGCCTCCATCCGCGAGGTCGTCTTCGGCGCGCAGGACGGTCTCGTGTCCACCTTCGCGGTCGTCGCGGGACTCGCAGCCGCGGGCGTCGGCCCGCTCGTCGTGCTGCTCGGCGGCGCGGTCTCCGCGATGGCGGGCGTGCTCTCGATGTCGATCGGAACGTTTCTCTCGTCGCGCGCGCAGCGACAGCTCTATGAGCGCGAGCTCGACCGCGAGCGTCGCGAGATCCGCGAGCACCAGGGGGAGGAGATCGCGGAGCTCATCGCCGCGCTCGCCGCGCGCGGGATGGCGCGCACGGACGCCGCCGAGGTGGCGCGGCGTATCGCTCGGCATCCGGAAATTCTGTTATCCGCGCTTTCGATCTTCGAGCTCGGCCTGGCGCCGCAGCGGCTCGGCGCCCCCGTCCGCGACGCGCTGGTGATGGCGGTGGCATTCGGCGCCGCGTCGGTCGTGCCGCTGCTGCCGTTCGTGGTCATGCAGGGGCTCGCCGCGCTCGGGGTGTCGGCGGCGCTCACGCTCTTCGCGCTGTTCTGCGTCGGCGTGCTCAAGGCGCGCGTGGCCGGCGTCTCGGCGCTACGCTCCGGATTCGAAGTTGCCGCGCTGGCCGCCGCCTCGGGGCTCATCAGCTTCGGCCTCGGCCGCCTCGCCTCGGTCGTGCTCGGCGTGGACATTCGCGGGTGAGCTTCAGGCTGCGCCTGACCGAGGATCGGCTCGGTCCTGGTGCCCGGCTGGTGTTGTCGCCGATGCCGCGCGTTTTCTACGCACGGAACGGAGGGGTGTGGCTCACGGCCGCCGCGACAACGACGCACCTCGAGGCCGGCATGGCGTGGCATGGCGTCGGCGACGCCGTACTGGTTGCCGATGCGCCGGCCGTGCTCTTGCGCTTCGAGCTGATCGGTGGCGCCCGACTGGACGGACGTGACGCCGAGAGCTCCGAATCGCGTCGGCTGCTGGAGCATGCGATCGAGCTGGATCCGGCGCGCGGGTGGCTGATGCGCTGTGATCGCGTCGATTTCGCGCCCGGCGGCGTCGCGCTGCCGCACGGCCACAAGGGTGGCGGCATCCGCTGCCTGCTCGCCGGCACGCTCGAGGTCACCGTCGGCGATCGTGCGCCGCGGCTGATGCTTCCCGGAGACGCGTGGTTCGAGAGCGGGCGCGAGCCGGTCCTGGCCAAGGCGTCGCCCGAGATGGCCACGGCCTTCGTCCGCGTCTCGATCCTGCCACCGGAGATCCGCGGCCAGTCGTCGATCGTGTATGTCGAGCCCGCCGACGCCGGCAAAGGCCGGCCGCGGCAGTACACCGTCTACGTGGACGAGCCGCTCGTCCTCCCGTAGGGAGTCGGTCTAGCGGCCGGCGGCCCAGCGGGCCTCGTGATAGGCGCGACGCTGCGCCTCCGTCAGCGCATCGCGCGTTTTCATGTGAGCGAGCAGATGGACGAGCCGTACGTCGGTCCGGGCGCGCTCCACCTCCGCCGTCGCGGCGCGAATGGCTGCCTCATCGGCGCCGCCGCCCGCGAAAAGGGCGCGCAGCCGCTTCTCGGCGTCGAGCAGCCGCGCGCTCTTCGGTCGCGACTCGGCGAACATCGCGTGCATCAGCGCGCGGACGCGCGCCTCCTGCTCGGCGGTGAGCGCCAGCCGGTCCTTCAGCTCGAGGACGTGCATCGGGCCCGGATAGCCATTCTGGTCGGCGACGAACGCCATGCCGAAGCCACGCCCTTCGCTCACGACGGAGTCGAACTCGTCGAGACATGCCTGCGCTCTGAGGTGCCCTTCCGACGCCGTGCCGGGCAGGTGCTGGTGTCCGGCGTGCTGCGCCGCCACCGTCAACGGGACCCCGGCCACGATCGCCAGCAGGACGAGCGACGCGCGCATGGCGGCCTCCGGCTCAGGCGAGCTTCGAGAGATAGCTCTGCAGGTCGACGGTCTCGCGCTGGCGCAGCACCACCGCGACGTGCAACTGCTCGAGATACTGCGCGAGGACCTTGCCGCCGAACTGCGGCTTCTTCTCGGCGAAGAAGCGGGTGACGTCGGCCTCGAGCGCCGGCGTCGCGAGGCCTGTGACGCCCTCGGCGAGCCGTCGCATGCCGTGCTTGGGGTAGAGGCGATCCATCGTGTCCCAGTGCTGCTTGACGAAGTCCCAGGCGAGCTCGCGGGCGTCCACGCTCATGAGCATGCTGCGCACGACGAACGCCGCGTCCTGTGTCCGGATCTCACCGTTCACCGCGCGCTCGAGCGTCTGGCGCGTGAGCGCCGGATCGCGAAAGCCGGTCAGCGCGTATAGATAGCGCTGCTCTTCTTGAGGCGTGCTTGCCGAACGGAAGCGCCGCAGGAAGTCCTCATAGCGTCCGGCGTCGCCGGTGTGTGCGAGCACCGCGATCACCGCGGGCAGCACGTTGGGATCGACGGCGCCGGAATCCGCGAGATACGCGCGGTAGACCTCGACGGCCCGCGCCTGCACGCCCGCGTCGTTGCCCAGGATGCCCAGCGCGCGCACGAGATCGCCCCGAAGCTGACGCGTCAGCTCGTCCTCCGCCGTGCGCGGCGTCCAGCCCAGCGCTTCGAAGGCGGCGGTGGCGCGGTCGCGCACCAGGACCTCGAGTCGCCGCCTCTCGGCAGGCTCCACGATGCGATTGAGTGTGTGGAGCGAGCCCACGAGCACCGACCAGACGTTGCGGTCGCGCTCGTCGCGGAAGCGCGTGGTGAGGTCGAGGTAGGCCGTGAGCGGCATGAGCCCGGCGACCGCGAGGGCCCAGGCATCGTTGACGAGATTGAAGCGCTCGATCGGCGCCAGAGCCTCGATGCGCTGCAGGAGCGCGTCGAGCAGGTCTGGCGCGTACCGCACGCGATAGAAGCCGTGGCCGCCGGCATTGGCGACGACCCGCTCCGCGCCCGCGCCCACGCGCAGCCGCGCTTCGCGTCCGGCGAGGAGGACGCGCTCTTCGCTCTGCCGACCGCCGGCGTAGAGACGCAGCTGGATCGGCACCTGCCAGGGCTGCTCCGGCTCGGCGGTCCCCGGCGGCAGCGGCTCGCGCAGGTAATTGAAGCGCTGCTGCGAGAGCACGAGGTGGCCACCCGGCTCGCGGCTGACCGTGACGACGGGATAGCCCGGGCGGAAGATCCAGCCGTCCATGACGGCCGGGATCGGCTGCTGCGAGGCGCGGCCGAGCGCCGCCCACAGGTCGCCCGTGTCGGCATTGGCGAAGCGGTGCGTGCGCAGGTAATCGCGGACGCCCTCGCGAAACACGACCGCGCCCAGGTATTGCTCGAGCATGCGCAGCACGGACGCGCCCTTCTCGTACGTGAGAACGTCGAACATCGCGTCGGCGTCACGCGGCGAGGTCACCGGGAACTCGATCGGCCGGGTGCTGTGCAGGCCGTCGAGCGACAGCGCGGCCGCCCGCGACACGCCGAACGTGGTCCACCGCTGCCACTCGGGCTTCCACGCGTCGACGGCGAGCATCTCCATGAATGTTGCGAACGCTTCGTTGAGCCAGATGCCGTTCCACCACGTCATGGTCACGAGATCGCCGAACCACATGTGGGCGTTCTCGTGCGCCACCACGTCGGCCACCCGCTCCAGCTCGGCGTGTGACGCCGCCGTCTCGTCGACCAGCAGCGCGGTCTCGCGGAAGGTGATCGCGCCGAGGTTCTCCATCGCGCCGGCCGCGAAGTCGGGGATCGCGAGCAGATCGAGCTTGTCGCCGGGGTAGGGCAGCCCGTAGTAGTCCTCGAAGAACGCGAGCGAGGCGGCGCCGATGTCCTGGCCGAAGCGCGCCAGCCGCTTCTTGCCCGGCACGCACCACACCTTCAGCGGCGTGCGGCCGACCGGCACCGCGTCCGTGGCCTCCAGCTCACCGACGACGAACGCGACGAGATAGGTCGACATGACGATGCTGTCGGCGAAGCGAACGACCTTGCGGCCGTTCTCCGACGTCTCAGATACGATCGCCGTGTTCGACACCGCGGTCAGCGTGGGATCGATGGCCAGCGTCACCGCGAACACCGCCTTGAACGACGGCTCGTCCCAGGAGGGAAATGCGCGCCGCGCGTCGGTGGCCTCGAACTGTGTGGCGGCCATTGTGCGTGACACACCGCTCGGGTCCTTGTAGACCGACCGATAGAAGCCGCGCAGCTTGTCGTTGAGCGCGCCGCGGAACGTCAGCCGCAGCCGCCAGCGGCCGCGCGCCGCCGGCGAGCCGAGCGCCAATCGGCACCGCTCGGTGCTCTCCTCCATCCTCGCCGTCGCGCGGATGGTCTCGCCCCGGTCGTTCTCGAGGCTCGCCGAATCGATCGCGAGCTCGATCGCGTTGAGGACGATCTCCGAGATGGGCTCCGTCAGCTCGAGGGCGATGGTTTCCTGCCCGCGGAACGTGAGCGTGGTGAAATCGGGCTCGAGCCGGATGTCGTAGCGGGACGGCACCGCCGTCCGGGGCAGACGATAGGGATCCACGGATGCCTCCGCACTGGAATGGCGCTGCTGCCCCGCTACTGTACCGCGACGCGGCTACGCCGCCAAACTTCCGTCCGCGACGGCGCGCTTTTCGCTCATCGCGTGTCCTTCTTCTGACGCGGACGCTGCACGTCCGGTACCGTCAGACGCGCACCGGCAACGAAGCCTGCGAGCAAGTCCCAGCCCGACGAGTGACCGAGACGAACGAGCTGCCGGGCCGCATCGATCGCGACGGCGTCGCTTCCGCTTGCGAGGCCGTGCGCAAGGTCGTGCAGCGGCGCCCAGCCTTCGCCCACGAGCAAATCGCCCAGCAGCGTCGCGCCGATCGGATGTGTGAGCCGGCCGGCGGTCGCCTTGACGGCCGCGGCGGCGGCGCGCCACGCGTCGGAATCGATCACGCCGGCACGTGCGAGCAGCGCGCGGGCGAAGAAGGCGCCGCCGCTGAAGTCGTCTCCGGCGGGTGTGAGGCCCGGCCCGAGCCCGACAAGCATCGCCGCGGCGTCTGCGGCGCGCGCGGCATCGTCCGCGGCGCACGCCGCCTCCAGCTCATCGGCGCGTGCCCGGGCGGGCTCGAGCGGGAACGCCAGCGGAATGCCGAGCAGCCACCCGCCGAATCCGCGCGGCTCGCCGAGCTCCTTCGCGAGCGTCCGAAACCGCGCGGCGCCGTGACGCATGGCGGTCGCGCCTGCGGCCGTGGCCGGCGTCGCGTCGGGTCGCCAGGGGCAAAGCCCGCTCGCTCGCGGCAGACGAAGACGCTCGCCGGTCTTCGCGCTCGCCGCCACGGCCGACGCCTCGGCGACGTGAATGGCGCGCGCGTGCAACGTCGCGTCGGGCGCGCCGATCCAGAGAAGCTCGCCGCCGGTCTCGACGTACACCGACGCGCTGAGCGCGGCCAGCACGCGCGCCTCGCCGTCGCTCTCGCGGAGCGCGACGTCCGCCCGCCAACCGAGGGCGCAGATCCGCACGGCGCATTCTAGCGCTGCCCGTCGTGCGAGCCGCAGGACGTCGCGGGGCCGGTCGTTCGAGGAGCATATGATGTGTCCCATGCGATCGCGCGTGTGGGCGGTGTGCGCGCTGCTCATGGCCGGCTGTGCGGGCGGGGCGCTGAGCGCGCGCCCCGAATCCGTCGAGACATTCGTCGCGCGCCACTGGCGGATGCCGCTGTCGCCCCAAGGGCCGGCCCCGGCGCGCTACACACCGGTCGAGGCCTCGCTGGCGCCGGAGGCGTGCGGCACGTGCCATCCCTCGCAGCTCGCCGACTGGCGCACGAGCACGCACGCCACCGCGATGGGGCCGGGCGTCAGCGGGCAGCTCGTCGAGCTGCTCGCGCGCGAGCCGCGGACGGCGCTCGCGTGTCAGCAGTGTCACGCGCCGCTCGCCGAGCAGGCGCCGGTGCTCGCCGAGACGCTCGCCCCGAATCCCGTCTTCGACGCGACGCTGCGCGCGCGGGGCATTCCGTGCGCGGCGTGTCACGTGCGCGGGCATGCGCGGTTCGGCCCGCCGCGGCGCGACGGCTCGCTGTCCAGCGCGGCGCCGCGCGAGACGCTGCCGCACGGCGGCGTGACGCGCACGCCCGCGTACCTGGCGTCGGAATTCTGCCGCGGCTGCCATCAGTTCGGGTCGGAGGGCTACGCGCTGAACGGCAAGCCGCTCGAGAACACGTACGCGGAGTGGAAGGCGAGCCGCTTCGCCGCCGCCGGCGTGCAATGCCAGAACTGCCACATGCCGGACCGGCGGCATCTCTGGCGCGGGATCCACGACCCCGACATGGTGCGCAGCGGGCTGACGATCACGCTCGTCGAAGACGAGCGTGCGGCCGGCGCGCTGGGTGCCCGCCTCGTCGTCGAGAACAGCGGCGTCGGCCATCGCTTCCCGACGTACGTCACTCCGCTCGTGATGCTGCGCGCGGAGCTCATCGACGCGGCGGGGCGTACCGTGCCGGGCAGCCGCGTGGAGCGACGCATCGGACGCGAAGTGACGCTGGACCTCCAGCGGGAAATCTCGGACACGCGGTTGGCGCCCGGGGAGGCGGCCGAGCTGCCCTACGCGCGCGCGCTGGAGGCCGGCGCGGTGGGTGCGCGCTTCAGCGTGCTCGTCTATCCGGACGCGTTCTACACGGCCTTCTTCGAGACGCTGCTCGACCAGGGCGCCGGCCGCGGGGAGGCAGACGTGCGTCGCGCTCTGGACGACAGCCGCCGCTCGGCATTCGTCGTGTTCGAGAAAGTCGTGCGACCGAAGGTGGGGCTCAGTCGTCCACCATGAGCATGATCAATCCGTCGTCGCCGACCTGGTGAGCGGCGATGCGCAGCCCCGCCTCGGCGACTTCGGATTCGATCTCCCCCGGCACGAACTGGTGCTCGTAGTGCAGGCCGCCGTGCTCGAACATGATCACGTCGGTCGGCAGCGGCGTCCAGTCCGATCCCGCGAGACGTCCCACACGCTCGGCGACGGCCCGCGGCAGGAACCGCGTCACCGGCTCGGTGACGGTGTAGCTGAGGATGATGCGGCCGTTCGGCGCGAGGTGACGGCTCGCCGCGCGCAGGGCGCCGACGCGCGTCGCGCGATCACAGATGTAGCTGTAGCAGTACCAGGAGAAGATGAACACGTCGTACTTGTCCGGAATCTCCGCCGTCTCGATCCAGCCGACGTGGAAATCGGCTTGCACGCCGGCCTTGGCGCACATGCTCCGCGCCAGCGTCACCGCGGTCTCGGACGGCTCCAGCCCGTCGGCGCGATAGCCGGCCCGGCGCAGGCCGATCAGGTCGCGGCCCGAGCCGGCGCCCACGATGAGGACGTGATCGTCGGGCTTGAGGAATCGGAAGTAGAAGTTCTCTTCCCAGGTGAACAGCCCCGACATCACGTAGGTCTCGTCGATCCCGAAGTCGCTCCAGCGTCCCGCCGCGGCGCGTCCCAGCTCTTTGCGCGTCAGCACGCCGGCCGTCGCGTACGCGAGGATGCGCGCGGCGCGAATCAGGCCGCGGCCCACGTAGTACGAGACCGTGAAGACACCCCACCGCCACGCGGACATAGTCACCAGCCTTTCGCCGCGCCGTCGGCGCGGGGGTCGGAGCCCGCGCGCAGACCGTCGTCATCCAGCGCGACGACCTGTGCGTGGCCCATGAGATCGCTCCATGCCTCTACGACCTGCACCTGGTGGCCGCGCTCGCGCAGGCGCGCTGCCGACGTTTCCGGCAAGCGCGACTCGAGGCGCAGTGCCTTCGTCGGCTCGCCCCACGTGCGCCCGAACAGCCACCGCGGCGCCTCCACCGCGGCCTGCGGACCCATGCCGCGATCGACGAGGCGCGTGACGAGCGCGGCCTGCGTCTGCGGCTGGCCCTCGCCGCCCATGGTTCCGTACACGAAGCGCGGGCGTCCCCCGGCGAGGTACATGGAGGGAATCAACGTGGTCGCGGTCCGTTTGCGCGGCGCCAGGCAGTTGGGATGCGCCGGGTCCAGCGAGAAGAACGCGCCGCGGTTCTGCAGCAGCACGCCGGTGTCGCCGGCAACGACGCCGGCGCCGAACTCGTGATAGAGGCTCTGGATGACCGAGACGGCATTGCCGTCGCCGTCGGCCGTCACGACCGCGACCGTGTCGCCGGCGGCCGGCGCGCCGTCGACCGCTCGCGCGGCGCGGCGGGAGATGAGCCGTCGCCGCGTCGCGAGCCGGTCGCGGTCGAGGGCCACGGCCACCGGCACGTCGACGACCTCCGGATCCGCCAGCCAGCGGTCGCGATCCTCGAAGGCGAGCTTCGTGGCCTCGACCGTGAGATGAACGAGGTCCGTCTCGTCGAGCGCGGCGACGTCGAAGCCTTCGAGAAGGCCGAGAATGGCGAGCGCCGCGAAGCCCTGCGCTGGTGGCGGAAAGCTCGCGACCTCGCCGTCGCGATACGGCAGGCGCACCGGCTCCGTCCACGTGGCCTCGTGCTTGGCGAGATCGTCGACGCCGAGCGGGCTGCCGACCGCGGCCGCGCCCGCGGCCAACTGCTGCGCGAGCGGGCCGCGATAGAACTCCTCCGCGCCGCCGCGCCCGACGGCGCTCAGCGTGGCGGCGAGCGCGGGCTGCGTGAGTCGTCCCCGGGTGAGGCGGTCGGGATGGTAGAGCGGCCACAGCGTGCGACGCACGTCATCGGGCACGCCGGCGGCGAAGAGGGCGGGCGTGGCCGCCGTCACGCGACGCTGGCCGGCCGACACGTCGATGCCCTCGCGCGCGTGGGCGATGGCGCGCTCGAGCAGGTCCGCCCACGCGATCGGCGACTTCATCGCCTCGCGGCTGTAGCGATGCGCTTCCCACCATCCCGACACGGCGCCGGGCACCGTCAGCGCGGCCGCGCCGCCGCGCGTGGGAATGGCGATGCCGAAGCGCGCTCGATACGTCTCGAGGCTTGCCGTGCGCGCCGCGCGTCCGGCGCCGTTGAGCGCGCGCAGCCGTTGCCGTCCGGCGTCGTACACGAGCCAGACGTTGTCGCCGCCCACGCCGTTCATGTGGGGATAGACCACGGCGAGCGTGGCCGCCGCCGCGATGGCGGCGTCGAGGGCATTGCCGCCGGCGCGCAAGATCGCGAGGCCGGCATCGGAGGCGAGGGCGTGAGGAGTGGCGACGGCTCCGTGTCGGGCGCGTGTCTCAGGCCAACGGGTCGCTTCGCTCACGCGCCCCGATCATACGATGAAGTCTGGCCCAAGCGTGATGGTTATGAACCCTTGTGCTAGGCTCCCGCCATGCCCGGCGCGCGGGACGCCGCCATTCGGATCAGGAAGGACGTCGTCTTCCGCGATCTCGAGGGCGAGCTGGTGCTCCTCAACCTCGCCACGGGCGTGTACTTCGGCCTCGACCCGATCGGCACGCGCATCTGGGCGCTCATCGAGGACGGCCGCACGGCGGACGAGATCGTCGCCGTGATCACGGCGGAGTACGAGGTCGACGCGGACGCCTGCCGCGCGGATCTCACGCGCTTGCTCGCGGCGCTGCGGGACAACCAGCTCGTCGACCTGGACGATGGACGGTGAGACGCAGGCTCGCTGAGCTGCGCCGCCTCACGGCTGCGGAGCGGCGCGCTCTGCTCCTGGCGTGGGCACTGCTGCTGCTGGCGCCACTGCTGCTCCGAGTCCGTCCGTTGCCGCGGCTGCTCCGCCCGACGCGCGCTGGACGCGGCGGCCGCCTCGATCCCGAACGTATCGCCTGGCTCGTCGCGGTGGCCGCGCGCTATGCGCCCGGCACCGGCTGTCTGCCGGCAGCGCTCGTCACCGGCTGGATGCTCGCGCGTCAGGGCACAACGGCCACGCTACGGGTCGGCGTGGCGCGCCACGCGGGACGCCTCACGGCGCATGCGTGGCTCGAGCATGACGGACGATCGTTGCTCGCCGCCTCGGGTGCCGACGCCTACGCGCCCATCCTCGCCCTCACGGTGGCGGAGCCGCCGCAGGGCACGCCTCGATGAGCGGGATCGCCGGCGTCTTCCATGCGGACGGTCGGCCCGCCGATGCTCGACTCGTCGAGCGGATGGCCGGCGCGTTGGCGCACCGCGGTCCGGACGGCGAGACGTGCTGGGTCACGGGCTCGATCGGGCTTGCGCACCGGCGCCTCGCCTCGCTTTCGCCCGACGACAAGCTGCCGCTGATCGACGGCGACGGCCGCGCGGTCATTGTGGACGGGTGGCTCGACGAGCCGCTCGAGCGACTGCGGCGGTGGGGATCGGCCTTCGTCGACGACGCCGTCGGCGAGTTCGCGGTCGCCGCGTGGGACGCGCCGGCACGCACGCTTCTGTGCGCGCGCGACACCTTCGGCGTCAAGCCGCTCTATGTGCACTGGGACGGTCGCCGCCTGCTCTTCGCGTCGGAGATCGGCGCCCTGCTTCAGGACGTTTCCGTTCCTCGACGCCCCGACGCCGCCACGATCGCCGACTACCTGCTGATGGATTTCCGCGACCCGGGCGCGACGTTCTTCGACGGCATCCGGCGCGTGCCGCCCGGCCACGTGCTCAGCGTCGGGCCGCGCGGGCTTTCGGTGCGGCGCGGGTGGACACCCGACGGCGCGACGCGCGCCCGCAGCGCCGACGATCATTCGAGCGATGTTGCCGCGCGATTTCGCCAGGCCGTGAGCGACCGGCTCGTCGATGCGTCGTCGGTGGGCATCCTCCTGAGCGGCGGCATCGACTCCACGCTCGTCGCCGCCGTGGCGGGCATGGTGCGCGACCACGATCACACGATCAACGCGCTCACGTATCTGCACGACGGATTTCTCGTCGAGGATTGGCAGGCGATCACCGCCCTCGCGGCCGCCGGCGCGATCGGGCCGCCGCGCGCGCGCGGCGGCTTGCCGCTGCTCGAGATGCTGCTCGCCTCGGCGGAGCCGCCGAACGACGAGGCTCATCCGGTTCTTCCGGCGCTGCTCGATCCCGAGGTCTCGGCCGATTTTCGCGTCCTGCTCACCGGCATCGGCGGCGACCAGCTCTCGAGCGCCGGCGAGCGCGGGGCGCTGTCCGATCGCTTGCGCTCAGGGCACGTCGGCCAGGCCTGGCGCCAGGCGCAGGCGCTCGCCCTCGCCTACGGCAACGGCGGACACGGGCCGGCGGCCGACGTGCTGTGGTCGGCGCTGTCGCCGCGACTGCGGCGTACGGCGCGCCGGCTTGCCGCTCGCGACGCGCCGGCGTGGCTCCGGCCGGGCGTCGCGCGCTCACGTCGTCCCGCGCCCGCGGATTCGGCGCGCTTCGAGACGCGCATGGCCGCGGCGATGTGGCGGGCACTCACCGCGCCGACGCTCGCCTTCGCGCTCGAGAAGCTGGATGCCGAGGCCGCGCGCCTGGAGATCGAGCCGCGGCATCCCTACCTCGATCGCCGCGTGGTCGAATCCGTGCTGACGGTGCCTCCGGACGTCTTCGTACACCGCGGCTACCGCAAGCAGTTCGTCCAGCACGCGCTTGCCGGCGTGCTGCCCGTCCGAACGATCGAGCAGCCGGCTGAGCATGTACCCTCTGCCGATCCCGAATCGGCGCTGAGGGACGACGCCGCGCGGATCGAGCGTGAGCTCTTCGGCCCCGAGGCGCCCGTCTTCGAGTACGTCGATCGCGCATGGGCGGTGCGCATGCGCGACGACTACGTCGCCGGCCGCGGGCGGTACGGTGCGCGGCTGTCGTCGTTCGTGCTGCTCAACGCGTGGCTGCGACGGACGTTCGGGGCATGAGCGGCATCGCGGGCCTGTATCGACCCGATGGCGACGGCGTCGATCAGGACGCGCTCGCCGCGATGTCTGCGGCCCTGGCTCACCGCGGCCGCGACGCCGCCGGGCGGTGGAGTGCCGGACCGATCGGTCTGACGCACCGACTGCTCGCGACGACGCGGGCGTCCGCCGCCGTGGACCATCCTGTCGCCGATTGCTCCGGCGCCGTGCGCCTCGTCTGGGACGGGCGGCTGGACAACCGTCCCGAGCTGCAGGCTGGCGCCGACGAAAGTGACGAGACCGTCGTGCTCCGCGCCTATGCCCGCTTCGGCGACGACCTGCCGTCGCGGCTGCTCGGCGACTTCGCGTTCGCGCTCTGGGACGCGCGCCGCGCGCGACTGCTTTGCGCACGGGATCGTCTCGGTCTCAAGCCCTTCCATTACGTGTGGGCCCACGGAGTCTTTGCGTTCGCGTCCGAGGTGCGACCGCTGCTGCTCGTGCTCGAGGCGGTCGAGCCGGACGACGAGATGGTGCTCGCATTCCTTCTCCGCGAGCTCCGCCCCGGTGACGAGGCGCGCACGCTCGTCCGCGGCGTCCATCGCCTGGGCCCGGGCGAGGTGCTCAGCGTGGATCGCGACGGTGTACGCCGGCGTCGGTACTGGGCGCCCGATCCCGAACGCCGACTCGAAGCCGCGTCGGCGGCCGAGGTCGTCGAGCGGTTCCGCGCGACCTTCCGCGAGGCGGTGGCGGCGCGGCTGCGCACCGACTGGCCCGTGGCGGCGTTGCTCTCGGGTGGTCTGGATTCCTCCGCCATCGTCGGCGTCGCGGCGCGGATCTTCGAGGAACGCGGCGAGAGCTCGCCGCCGCTCGAAACGTTCACGCTCTTCTCCGACGATCCCGCGGGCGACGAGCGGGAGCCGGCGCGCGCGGTCACCGCCGCCACGGGGTTGAAAGGTCACGTCGTACGGCGCATCGAGGCCGATCCACTCGACGACCTCGACGCCGAAGTCGACCGCGTCGAGGGTCCCATCGTGGATCCGAGCCATCAAACGATGGCCGCGTGCCTCGAGGCCGTCGCGGGCACGGGCTGTCGTGTGCTTCTGTCGGGTGAAGGCGGCGACCAGCTGCTCGACGCCCACGGATACTTCGCGGATGTGCTGCGTGCAGGGCATCCGTTGCGGCTCGTGCGCGAGCTGCGTGCATTCGCCCACTGGTACGGCGCGTCGACGCGCGAGATGGCGGTCGACGCGCTCACGATGCTCGCCCCCACGCCCGTGAAGTACTGGGGCAAGCGGCTGCTTCGCGGGGTGCCGCCGCCGTGGATCAACGGCGACCTCGCCCGGCGCGTCGATCTGCGCTCGCGCGTACGCGCCGCGCGGCACGCCGTCCCCTGGCCATCGCACGTCCAATGGGACACGTGGCTGTCGCTGTCAAGCCCGTACTTCGGCCTCAAGCTCGAGGCCGAGGAGCGTCGCGCCGCGCGGGCGGGGCTCGAGATGCGCTATCCGCTGCTCGACAGCCGGCTCATCGAGCTGGTGCTCGCGCTGCCGCCGGCGCGGCGCATGGCTCACGGCGAGCGCAAGGGATTGCTGCGCGCGGCCGTGAGCGACGCGTTGCCACCCGTCGTTCTCGCCCGGCGTGGAAAGGGCGACTGGACCGAGCCGGTCGATCGCGGGCTGGCGCGCGCGTGCACGGCGACGGCGCTGCCGAATCGGTCGGGCCTGCTCGAGCGTTACGTCGAGCGCCGCGCGGCGGAGCAGCTGATCGCGCGATATCGCCGTGGCGACGGCGATCTTCGCTGGGACGTCTGGTTCTTCATTACCCTCGATCGGTGGCTCGAGAGACTCGTGAAAGGAGCGAGCCGATGACCAAGCCCCCGCGCACCGTGCGCAAGCCCTATCGGCCGCCGCGGCTCACGAAGTTCGGTGATTTGCGACGGCTCACGCAGGGCGATCGGCGCACCAAGACCGAGCCCTCGGGCGTGAAGACCAAGCTCGGCGGCCCAGGCTAGGATGCCGACCGCGGAGCTCTACGGATTGCGGCTGCGCAGCGCGCTGCCGCTGCCGCGCGCGCGACGTGCCGACGGGCCGGCGGACGTGCAGATCGCGCACGGAACGGCGGAGCAATTCGCCGCCGTCCGCAGCGCCCTCGATCCGCCGCTGCGGCCCGGCCGGTGGTTCGAGGATCGTGTGCTCGCCGATGGGCGACGCTATCTGCGCTGGGCAGGTCTGTTCGAATTTCTCGTCGCCGTGGACGGCCGGCTTATCGTCGCGCGCCGCCTGCGTAACGCGGCCAGGGCGCCGCGCGCGTTCGAGACCTACCTGCTCGGACAGGTGCTCTCGTTCGCCCTCATCGCGAGAGGGCTCGAGCCGTTGCACGCCACCGCCGTGGTCGTCGGCGACGGCGCGATCGCCTTCCTCGGCGACTGTGGGCGCGGAAAGTCCACGCTCGGCGCCGCATTCGTGCGGGCGGGGCACCGGCTGCTGACGGACGATCTGCTCGTGCTTCGCGACGATGACGGCAGCTTTCGCGCCGCGGCGGGACCGGCGCGTCTGAAGCTCTTTCGGCGCCCGGCGCGTCGTGTGCTGGGCCGCGGCGTTCGCGGGACGCCGATGAACGACCGCGGCGGCAAGCTGGTTTTCCCGCTCGGCTCGCGCGCCGCCCGTGGCGACGCCCGATTGCGCGCGCTTTACGTGCTGCGCCCGGGACATGCCCAGCGCGTCGCGATCCGCGCGCTCTCACCGCCGCGCGCGTTCGTCGAGCTGACGCGCAATACGTTCAACGCCTGCGTGCTGGATGCGCCGCGGCTGGCGCGACAGTTCGATCTGGCCGCGCGCGTGGCCGCGAGGGTTCCGGTCAAGACGCTCGCGTATCCGCGCCGTCTGGATCGGCTCGCCGACGTGCGCGCGGCGATCGAGGCCGACGTCTCATCGTGAGGCCCGTACGTGACCCATTGCTCGTCGCGCTGCTGCGCGGCGAAGACGCCGACGGCGCGGGCGCCGCGGAGTGGCGGCGTGCGGCCGCCGCAGCACGCGCCGAGGGTTTGGAGCCGTGGCTATTGCGCCACATCGCGCGGAATGTCACGACCGCGCCGGACGACGTGCGCGAGCGTCTGCGCGAGGCGAGCGTGCGCCTCACCGCGCGCGCGCTCGCGTTGGCGGCCGAGCTCGGCGCCATCCTGCGCGCGCTCGCGACCGCCGGCGTCGCGTGCGCGCCGCTGCGCGGCGCGGCGCTCGGCGAGCGGCTCTACGACGACGCCTGCGCGCGTCCGGCCGGTGACATCGATCTCCTCGTCCGGCGTGATGACCTCGACGCCGTCGAGTCGACGCTCGCCGCGCGCGGATTCCGCGCGCTGGATCGGCGCGCGGGCTTCGCCCGCGAATTCTCCTACACGCTCGAGATGGCGCGCGACGCGCACGGCGGCATCGTGGTCGAGCCGCACTGGACGCTGGCCTATCCGCCGTTTGCGGATGCGCTCGACATGGACCGGATCTGGGCGCGCTGTCGCGCGGGGCACGTCGTCGGAGCGCCCGCGCGCCTGCTCGCTCCCGAGGCGATGCTGCTCAATCTCTGTCTTCATCTGGTCCACAAGACGCCCGACGTGTCGCTGCTCTGGCTGCTCGACATCGACCGCCTGGTACGGCGCGAGGCCGACGTGATCGACTGGGACGAGCTGATCGGCCTCGCCCGCGGCGCGCGTCTGGAGCGCCAGGTCGCAGCCGGCCTTCGCCACGCGCAGACTCTGCTCGCCATACCGGTGCCGGCGTCAGTCATGCAGGCGTTCGACACAGCGGCTCCCGCGCCGTTCGATCGCCTGCTCGGCGGCGACGCCGGCGTGGACGGCCGGGAGAGCCTCGCGCTGCTCTTCGCGCTGCGCGGCGTGCGCCGCCGCGCGCGGTACACCGCGCGCCTGCTGTTTCCGTCCCCGGAGTTCATGACGCTGGAGTACGGTGTGTCCGGACCCGGGGCCCTCGCGGTGGCCTACGGCCGGCGCGCGCGTCACATGCTGTGGGAAGCCCTCAAGGGCACCACCCGGCTGCTCAGACATATATGAGGAAGGAACCCATGTATCAGATCTACGCCCTCAAGTACGCCGAACGCGATACCAGCGCGTGCCAGTTCTTCTACCGCGAGCACACGCACGACCCGATCACGCTGCACTATTTCGTCTGGCTGATCCTGGGGGGCCCGCACCCCCTGCTGGTGGACACCGGCTTTCAGGAGGACGACGTCGAGCGCCGCGGGATCCGCAACTACGTGCGGCCCTCCACGATGGTGGAAAGGATGGGCGTGAAGGTCGCCGACATCCCGATCGCGCTCATCTCGCACCTGCACTACGACCACTGGGCGGGACATCGGCTGTTCCCGGCGTCGGAGTTCTGGATCCAGAAGGACGAGGTCGCTTTCTGGACCGGCCCGTTCGCGCGCTATGACGCGTTCAGCCAGTCGCAGAACGTCGGCGCGCTGGCCAATCTCGTGCCGCTGAACTATGGCGGCCGCATCAAGATCATCGACGGCGACCGCGAGGTCGTGCCCGGCGTCCGCGTCCATCGCGTCGGCGGCCACACCGCGGGACTGCAGATCGTGTCGGTGGAGACGTCACGCGGACGCATCGTGCTGACCTCCGACGCCGCGCACTTCTATCGCAACGTCGAGCGGTATCAGCCGACGCAGATCATCACGAATCTGCCCGAGATGCTCGCGGGGTTCGACACCATCAACGCGCTCGCCGGGGACCCGGCGCGCGTGGTGACGGGCCACGACCCGGAGGTGGCCGTGCGCTTCAAGCCGCTCGAGCCCGGCATCATCCAGGTCGCCTGAGGCGATGCTCGCCACGACGATCGCGGGCAGTCTGCCCAAGCCCGCGTGGCTGGCGGAGCCGGAAACCCTCTGGGCGCGCTGGCGCGTGGCGCGCGAATCGCTCGCCGAGGCGCAGCGCGACGCCGTGCTCGTTGCGCTGCGCGATCAGGAGACGGCGGGCATCGACGTCGTCACCGACGGCGAGCAATCGCGTCAGCACTTCGTGCACGGCTTCCTCGAGCGGCTCGAGGGCATCGATTTCGACAAGCGCGTGACCATCGGCATCCGCGCCGATCGCTACAAGGCGGAAGTGCCGACGGTCACGGGACCGGTCGCGCGGCGGGCGCCCGTGCATCTCGAGGACGTGCGCTGGGCGCGCGCGCACACCGATCGCCGGCTGAAGTTCACCATCCCGGGCCCGATGACGATCGTGGACACGCTGGCCGACGAGCACTACCGCGACCGCGTACGCCTGGCCTTCGCCTTCGCGCGCGTCATCAACGAGGAGGCGGGCGAGCTCGTCGCGGCAGGCCTCGACGTGCTCCAGCTCGACGAGCCGGCGTTCAACGTCTACATGGACGACGTCGCGGCGTGGGGCATCGAGGCGCTGCACCGCGCAACCGAGGGCCTGACCTGCACCACCGCCGTGCACATCTGCTATGGCTACGGCATCAAGGCCAACGTGGAATGGAAGAAGACGCTCGGCGCCGAGTGGCGGCAGTACGAGCGCACCTTCCCGCTGCTCGCGGCGAGCCGAATCGACCAGGTCTCGCTCGAGTGCGCCAACTCCCGCGTGCCGCTGGAGCTGCTGGATCTGCTGCGCGGCAAGGACGTGATGGCCGGCGTCATCGATGTCGCCACGCACGCGGTCGAGACGCCGGACGAGGTCGCCGCGAGAATTCGCCAGGTCATGCGGCACGTCGAGCCCTCGCGCCTGCTGCCGTGCACCAATTGCGGAATGGTGCCGCTGCCGCGCGAGGTCGCGCGCGCCAAGCTGCGCGCCCTCGGCGCGGGGGCGCGGCTGGTCCGACGCGAACTGGGTCGTGAGTAGCGAGCCGCTGCCGCTCGGCACGCCGTTCCGTCCCGGCCTGGATCCACTGCCCGCGCGCCAGCACGCGTGGGCGGTCACCAAAGACGTCGAGGGACGGCCGGCGCACGGCGAGCCTCGCGACGCTTTGCGCGCCGTGACGGAGCCGCTGCCGCCGATCGGTCCCAATGACGCGCTCGGCTACGTGCTTTACGCCGGCCTGACGTACAACACGGTGTTCGCGGCGCGCGGCGTGCCGATCTCGGTCTTCGACCTGCACGATCGCGACCTGCACGTGCCGGGCAGCGGCGCCGTCGCGCTCATCGCTGCCGTGGGCGCCGAGGTTGCGCGCGAGGGCAGACTGAAAGTCGGTGAGCTTCGCGTCCTGTATCCCGGTGTGTCGGACCTGCTCTCGCCGCGGGCCGGGGAGGATCCGATGCACGCCGATTTCAAGATCCAGGGGTACGAGACGCCGGACGGCTCGTTCGCGCAGTTCGTGCGCGGCCAGGCGCCGCAGTGGCTCGCGCACAGCGAGCGGCTGACGCTGGCGCAGGCCTCGTCGTACATGCTCGACCTCGAGACCGTCTACAAGGCCCTCTATGACGTCGCGCGCGGGCGGCACGGCGAGCGCGTATTCGTCGAAGGTGCGGCCGGCGGCACCGGGTTGTACGCGGTGGCGTGCGCGGTCCTGCGCGGCGCCGTCGTCAGCGGGCTCGTGTCGACGCAGGCGAAGGCGCGCCTGGTGGTGGAGCGCGGCGCGATCGCCGCCATCGATCGCACGGATCCGAGCTTCGCCGGGATCTTCACGCCCGTGCCCGTCGACCCCGCGGCCCGCGCGCGGTGGATCGACGCCGGGCGCGCGTTCACGGACCGCGTTCGCGCCGCCAACGACGGTCACGCGATTGACGTCGTCGTCTCCTCCGTCGGTCGCGACCTGTTCGCCCGCATGGTGGACCTGCTCGGCCCGGGCGGACGCATCGTGTTCTACGGCGCGACGAGCGGCTACACCCTGACCCTTCTCGGCAAGCCGGGCGAGGCGTCGGCCGCCGAGATGTACGCCCGCGTCGACCTGCGACCGCAGCAGGGCGTGGTCGTCTATTACGGCCTCACGCCGGCGGGGCCGAGCGACGCGCTGGGTGACACGACGGCCGAGGCGGCGATCGAGACCGCGCTGGCGCTGGGCGCGCGCGTCGTCGCCGTCACACGCACCGACGCTCAGGCCGCGCACCTCAAGCGGATCGGTGGGCTCACCGGCACCGTGAGCCTGGAGACGCTCGGCCGCGCGCGCGGCTTCGTGTGGCCGGATGCGATGCCGGACTACGACATCGACTCCGAGGCCTACCGCCGTTATCAGGATGTGACGCTGAAGCCGTTCGGCCAGGCCGTGGGCCGGTTGCTCGCGACGCCTGACAATCCGCGCGGCTATCCCGATGTGATCGTCGAGCGCGCCGGGCACGACAGCCTCGGCACCAGCGCGTTCGTCGCACGGCCGTTCACCGGCGCCGTGGTCTATCTGGAGCCGACGGCAGGCCGGCGCGTGTCGTTTTACGCGCCGAACGTGTGGATGCATGAAAAGCGCGTGCTGTTCCCGTCGTTCGCCATTCTCGGGAGCCATCTCTCGAACGCCCACCAGGCCGACATGTGCGTGCGGCTCATCGAGGCCGGCGCGCTCGGCGTCCATCGGCCGGCCGTGCACGCCTGGGACGACCTCGCGGAAGCCAACCAGGCGCTCTATGAAAATCGTCACGCCGGCACCATGACGATTCGCGTGGGCGCCACCACGGCGCTCGACGCCGCGCGGACGGCGCGGCAAGTGTACGAGGCGTGGGGCTCGCGCTTCGTGGATGGCAAGACGGTCCGCGCGCGCATCGATCCCGTGCGTCGTGGCGCCCCGGAGCTCGTCGCCCTCATCACGCTCGACTCGCCGCCCGCCAACGCGCTCGGCGCCGAGGTGCTGGACGACCTCGAGCGCACGCTCGACGCGCTCGAGAGCGAGCGATATCTGCGAGCGGTCGTGCTGACCGGCGCGGGCTCGATGTTCGTCGCCGGCGCCGACATCCGGCAGCTTCGGGTCTTCCCGCGTGCCGAGGACGTGACGACGTTCGCGACCCGCGCGCAGCGCCTGTTCACGCGCATCGGTCGGCTGAAGGCGCCCGCCATTTCCGCCGTCGACGGCTACGCGCTCGGCGGCGGCAATGAGCTGCAGATGGCGTGCGCGTGGCGCGTCGCGGGCGCGCGCGCCGAGCTGGGCCAGCCGGAGATCAATCTCCACGTCATTCCCGGCTTCGGCGGCACGCAGATGCTGCCGCGGCTGGCGGCGCGCCGGGCGCGCGCCGGCGGCGGGCAGATGTTCACGCTGCTCGTCGATGCGCTGGCGATGCTCCTGGACGGTCGGCGGCGTACCGCGGCCCAGGCGCGGGAACTGGGCATCGTGGACGAGGTGGCGCCCGCCGATGCGCTCTCGCACGCGCTCGGCGTGGCGCGGCAGATCGCCACCGGTGAGCTCGCCGCCCCGCTGTTCTCGCCACTCGCCGGTCCGACCGGGACGCTGGCGTTTCCGAACGTCGAGCGTGACGCCGAGATCGTGCGGCTGCTCGCCCACCACGATGCGGTTCCGCGCGCGGTGCCGGCCGCCGCGGTCCTCGAGGTCGTGCGCGTCGGCCTGACGCAGGGACTGGACGCGGGGCTCGTGCTGGAGGCGCGACGGTTCGGAGAGCTGACGGCGAGCGACGAGGGACACGCGGGGATCGACCGCTTCTTCGCGCGACGGTCGTGGCCGCTGCCGCCGCGCCGCAACGACGTGTGAGGGCGTCGCCGTGCGATGGCTGGTCGACGGCTACAACGTGATCCGGCGCGACGCGGATCTGCGAGCACACGAGCAGCAGAGCCTCGAGGCCGGCCGCACCGCGCTGCTGGCTCTGGTTGCGGCGGCCGCGCGCCGCACCGGTCATCAGTTCACCGTGGTGTTCGACGGCGCCCGGCGTGACGCCGTGGCGGCCTCGGGAGGTCAGGTGCAGGTCGTCTTTTCGCGACCGCCCGAGACGGCCGATGACGTGCTGCGCGCGATGGCCGGCAAAGCGGGCTCGGGCACGATCGTCGCGTCGTCGGACCGCGCGGTTCGCGATGCCGCCGCGCGCGCCGGCGCCGTCCCGGTGTCGGCCGAGGATTTCACCGCGGCGCTGCGCGGGTCCTACGACGACGAGGACGATGACGAAGAACATGACGCTCGAAGGGCCGGCCGCGGCGGCAACCCGCGGCGGCTGTCATCGGACGAGCGCGCCGCCCGCCGGGCCCTCGCGCGTCTGCGGGGGGATCGGAGCGGCGGCCGCTGACTCGCCCCTGGCGAACGATACGTTGACGTCTCGCGGAGCGATCGGATACAAAACAAATGTGAACCATCTCTTCATCGTGTCGCGGCAGCTGCCCGATCTGTACCGCTATCTGTCGCGCGAATTCGCGACGGAGGCCGATGTGGAGGTGATCCTCGATCGCCGCCATGGCGAGCGGCGGAGCCGCGGCGACCGCGCGCCGCTGCCGGGCGGCGACCGCCGACGGACCGAGCGCCGCAATCAGGCCGACCTCAGCGGCGAGCTGAGCACGCTCGGATACGCGTTCGTTCGCCTCGGCTGACCTATAAATCCTTCTTGGGGTGCTGCCAGCGCGCCGCGAGCCAATCGATCCTTCCGCGCCCGCTCAGCGACATGCCGGCACCACCTCGCGGGCGAGCAGCTCGATCGCCGCGAAGTCCTCCATGTCGAGGGTCTGCAGCATCACGCGGGTAACGCCGACCGCTTCCCAGCGCTTCAGCTCGTCGACGAATCGAGCGGGCTCGCCGAAGAGGAAGCCGGCGGCGCGCCAGGCGGCCTCGCTCTCGGGCACACGCGGAAAGACGCGCCGCACGTTGGCCAGTCGCGCCTCGCGCTCGCGAGCGTCCCGACCGATGATGTAGGGGACCATCAGCGAGCGCCGGATGGTCGCGGGATCGCGCTTGGTGGCACGACAATACTGCTCCAGCACCCCGCGCTTCGCCGGGTACTCGTCAACGGTGATCCTCGTGATGTTCCACTCGTCGGCGCAGGCGGCGACGATGGGCAGCGTGCGCTTCTCGCCGCGGCCGCCGATGATCAGCGGGACGCGCCCGCCGGGCGGAAGCGGATAGCTCTCGGCGTCTCGCAGCGCATAGTACGGCTGGTCCAGCGTGATCGGCCGGCCCTGCCAGAGCGCGCGAATCACGCGGGCGCCGCACTCGAAGCGATCCATGCGCTCCTTGAGCGGCGGGAAGGGGATGCCGAACATCGTGTGCTCGCCCTCGTGCCAGCCGGCGCCGATGCCCAGGTCGAGACGTCCGCCGGACAGCTCGGCGATCGCCCCGGCCCGCTTGGCGAGCAACGCCGGGTGATGAAACGTGATCGGGCAGACGAGGGGCCCGAAGCGGATGCGGCTCGTGCCGGTCGCCAGCCACGTGAGCGACGCCCACGTCTCGAGGGACGCGCGCTTCGGGTCACCGAAGAGGCCCGTGAGGTGATCCGAGCGAAACAGCGCGTCGAAGCCGCCGTCCTCCGCGGCGCGGGCCAGATGCCGCCAGCGCGCCCACGTGAGTCCTTCCTGTCCCTCGATCATCAGGCACAGCGCGATCCCCACGGCTCCCTCCGTTGCCTCGGCGTGATCGGCCCCGTATCATAACGTCCGGGACCGGCTGCGAACCCGTCTGTCGAGGAGAGCATGGCGACCCACGACGATTTCACGCTCGACGCCAAGTACCGCCTGGCCGAGGGAACGATCTTCTTGTCGGGTATCCAGGCGCTCGTGCGCCTGCCGCTCGATCAGCATCGCGCCGACCAGCGCCGCGGCGTGCGCACCGCGACGCTGATCTCAGGCTACCGCGGCTCGCCGCTCGGCGGGCTCGATCTCACGCTCGAGCGCAATCCCAAGCTGCTCGCCGACCACGACGTCGTGTTCATCTCCGGCCTCAACGAGGACCTCGGCGCCACCGCGATCTACGGCGCGCAGCTCGCCAACATGTTCCCGAAGCCGAAGTACGACGGCGTGCTCGGCATGTGGTACGGCAAAGGTCCCGGAGTCGATCGGACCGGCGACATCTTCAAGCACGCCAACTACGCGGGCATCGGCCGCTGGGGCGGCGTGCTCGCCCTGGCGGGCGACGACCCGCTCTCGAAGTCCTCCACCCTGCCGACGCACTCCGAGGTCGCGCTCTACGACGCCTTCATGCCGACGCTGTTTCCGGGTAACGTCCAGGAGATCCTCGATCTCGGCCGCTACGGCTTCGAGATGTCGCGCTATTCCGGGCTGTGGGTGGGCTTCAAGATCGTCACCAACGTCGCCGACGAGATCGGCACGGCCATCGTCCATCCGGAGCGGATCGTCGCTCGAGACCCGGGCTTCACCTGGGAAGGCAAGCCGTGGCGGGCGACGCAGAACCCGATGCTGTTGCCGCCGTACGGTCTCGAGCTCGAGCGCGAGCTGCACTACGGGCGGCTGGAAGCGGCCAGGGCGTTCGCCGCCGCGCATCCGATCAACCGGATCACCGTCGCCACGCCGCAGGCGTGGCTCGGCATCGCGGCCGCCGGCAAAACGTACTATGACTTGCGCGAAGCGCTGCGCGAGCTGGGACTGGACGACGCCGCGCTCGCACGCCACGGCATCCGGCTGCTGCAGATCGGGCTGCTGTGGCCGATGGAGTCCATGATCGTCCGCGAGTTCGCGAGCGGGCTCGAAGAGCTGTTCGTGGTCGAGGAAAAGCGCTCGTTCGTCGAGACGTTCATCCGCGAGGTCCTCTACAACCTCACCGATCGACCGCGCATCGTCGGCAAGCAGGACGAGGAAGGCCGGCCGCTCGTGCCCGCCAACGGCGAGCTCGACGCCGATCGCATCGCGCTGCTGCTGGCCTCGCGGCTGGAGAAGAAGCTCAGCGTGCCGTCCATCACGGCGCGCGTGGCGTTGCTGGAGGCGCTACGCGAGCGGCCGGCGCCGCTGACGCTCGCGCGCCAGCCGTTCTTCTGCTCCGGCTGCCCCCACAACCGCTCGACCGTGGTGCCCGAGGGCTCGATGGCCGGCGGCGGCATCGGCTGTCACGGCATGGCGCTCGCGATGCCGGAGCGCCACACGGTCGGCACCACGCACATGGGCGGCGAGGGCGTGCAGTGGGTGGGCATGGCGCCGTTCACCGAGATGACGCACATGTTCCAGAATCTCGGCGACGGCACCTTCTTCCACTCCGGCTCGCTCGCGGTTCGTCAGGCGATCGCGGCCGGCACGAACATCACGTTCAAGATCCTCTACAACTCCGCCGTGGCGATGACCGGTGGGCAGGACGCGGCGGGCGCGATGCCGGTGCCCGAGATGACGCGGCTGCTCGAGGCGGAAGGCGTCAAGAAGATCATCGTGACCACGGACGACCCGGACAAGTACGGCTCAAGCGCGCTCTGGGGCCGCGGCACGGAAGTGTGGCATCGCGATCGGCTCGACGAGGCGCAGCGTATGCTGCGCGACATTCACGGCGTGACCGTGCTGATCCACGATCAGCGCTGCGCCGCCGAGAAGCGTCGGCTGCGCAAGCGGGGGAAGCTCGAGAACCCGGCGCTACGCGTGTACATCAACGAGGCGGTCTGCGAGGGCTGTGGCGACTGCGGCGCGAAATCGAACTGCCTGTCCGTGCAGCCCGTGGACACCGAGTTCGGGCGCAAGACGCAGATCCACCAGTCGTCGTGCAACAAAGACTACTCGTGCCTGCGCGGCGACTGCCCCTCGTTCCTGACCGTCGTGCCGAAGGGCGAGCGTCGGCGCAAGGAACGTCCGGTGTTCGAGGCGTCGGGTGAGCTGTCAGAACCCACGCTGAAGGTTCCGAGCTCTGCCAATGTGTTCATGGCGGGCATTGGTGGAACGGGTGTCGTTACCGTCAACCAGATCCTCGGCACCGCGGCCCTGCTCGACGGCAAGCACGTTCGCGGGCTCGATCAGACGGGGCTCAGCCAGAAGGGCGGGCCGGTCGTCTCGCACCTGAAGATCTCGGATCACCCCATCGAAGTCTCCAACAAGGTCGCCGCGGGTGAGGCCGACTGCTATCTCGGCTTCGACGTCCTCGTCGCGACCTCGCCGCAGAACCTCGACCACGCCAGCGCCGAGCGCACGATCGCCGTGGTCTCGACGAGCCAGGTGCCCACCGGCGCGATGGTGACAAAGACCGATGTGCACTTCCCCGAGGCCTCGGGGCTCCAGTCCTCGATCGATCGATTCACGCGCAAGGACGAGAACGTCTACCTCGACGCGCTCGGCCTGGCCGAGGCGCTGTTCGAGGATCACATGGCGGCGAACCTCATCGTGCTCGGCGCCGCCTATCAGGCGGGCGTCATTCCGGTGGCGGCCGCCGCCATCGAGCGCGCGATCGCGCTCAACGGCGTGTCCGTGCAGATGAACACGCAGGCGTTCCGCGCCGGCCGGCTCGCGGTGCTCGAGCCGCAGTTCCTCGCCGCGAAGAGGCGGCGCCGTGTTGGCGCCGTCGAGGTCGAGCCCAGCCTGCACGTGCATCCCGAGGCGCGCGCGCTCGTCGATGCGGTGGATGCCGACGGAGAGCTGCGACGGCTGCTCGAGATCCGGGTGCCGGAGCTCATCGAGTATCAGGATGCCGCGTATGCGCGCTCGTACGTCGACTTCGTCCGGCGCGTGCGCGATGCCGAGCGCGCGGCGCTGCCCGGGACCACGGCGCTCAGCGAGGCCGTCGCGCGGTATCTCTTCAAGCTGATGGCCTACAAGGACGAGTACGAAGTCGCGCGTCTGCACCTGAAGAACTCCCTCGCGGCGGCGCTCAACGCCGAATACCCCGACGGCGTCACGATGCACTACAACCTGCATCCGCCGTTCCTGCGCGCACTGGGCTGGCAGGGCAAGATCAAGTTCGGCCGGTGGTTCGACGGCGTCTTCCGGGCGCTGCACGCCATGCGTGGGCTGCGCGGCTCCGCGCTCGATCCATTCGGCTGGCCCGGAGTCCGGCGTGTCGAGCGCGAGCTCATCGGCGAATACCGCGCGCTCGTCGAAAAGGCGCTGGTCGGGCTCGACGCATCGTCGCACGCGCGCGCGGTGAAGCTGGCCGCGCTGCCCGACGTGATCCGCGGCTACGAGGAGATCAAGCTCGCCAACGTCCGGCGCTTCCGCGAGGACGTTCGCGCGCTGGGCTTCTGAACCCGCTCAGTCCTCCGCGGCCGGCCGGGCGCGCATCCGCTTGACGGCGCCGCGCGCCCGCTTGGCGCCCAGGCGCTGCTCGCGCGCCATCGCCGTCGGTCGCGTCGCGGTGCGGGGCCGCGGCCGCACGAGCGCGGCGGTGATCAGCGCGCGGACCTTCTCGCGCGCGTCTTCCAGATTGCGAGCCTGATTGCGCGTCGCCTGGCTCGTGACGACCAGGCGTCCCTCGGCATCCACGCGGTGGCGCGCCAGCGCGCGCAGCCGCTCGCGGGCCGGCTCTGAGAGTCCCTCGATCGCGCCGAGATCCACGCGCAGATCGATCTTCGTCGCCACCTTGTTGACGTTCTGGCCGCCCGGCCCGGAGGCCCGCACGGCCCGGACGCTGAGCGCGCCGGCGGGAACGCGGACGGTGTCGGTCACGGCGATCGCGTCGCTCACGCGATCATTGTGACGCATAATTCATCCACGCACCGCACAAGGAGGCCATGGATGCCCGGCCTGGAGACTCAGTGGAAGACGCTCGTGAAGCAGCTCAAGCAGCTCGAGGTCGACACGCGCAAGGCTCGCGGCGAGGCGCGCACCCGGCTCAAGGTCCTCAACCGGCAGACGCGCCGATTCGTCGAGCGCACGCTGCGCGACGCCGAGCCTCGCGTGCGGCAGGCGATGAAGGACGCCGCGCGCATCGGGCGGAGCCTGCGCGCCGGCATGGCGGCGGGCGCGGCCGCGTTTCGCGCCTCGACACGCAAGCGGACGAAGTGAGGGTCGCCGAGCGACGTCGCCTGACCGCGGTCGCGCGGGGCGCGGCTCCGGCCGATCTCTACGTTCGCGGCGGCACTCTCCTCAACGTCTACACGGGCGAGCTCTATACGGCGAACGTCGCGGTGCGCGGCGAGCGCATCGCGTACGTCGGCAGCCGCGCCGACATGGTCGACGCCACCACCACGATCATCGACGCCTCGGGGCGTGTGCTGGTCCCCGGCTACGTGGACCCGCATGTCCACCCGGCACACGTGATCACGCCCTCCGCGCTCGCGCGTCACGTCCTGGCTCTCGGCACGACCACGCTCTTCGCCGACACGCTGCAATTCTGGGAGCTCGGCGGCGTGCGCGCCTTCATCGCGGTGGCCGACGCGCTCGCCCGCTCGCCGGTGAAGTTCTACTGGATGATCCGGCCGCACGCACAGAGCCGGACGAGCGACGAGCGTCGCCGATTTCCGTTGCGCGACCTCGTGCGGGCGCTGGCGCACGAGAGCGCCGTCGCCGTCGGCGAGGTCACGCGCTGGCCCGACGTCCACGCCGGGGATCCGCACCTGCTGCGACGGCTCGACCTGGCGCTCGCGCGCGGCAAGCGGGTCGAGGGCCACACCGCCGGCGCCTCCGATGAAAAGATCGCGGCCATCGCCGCCGGCGGTCTCACTTCGGACCACGAGCCGATCACCGCGCGCGAGGTCCTCGAGCGGGCGCGACAGGGGATCGCAGTCATGCTGCGCGAGTCGTCGCTGCGACCGGATCTCAGCGACCTGCTCGCTGCGCTCAAGGACGCCCCGGCGCTCACCGCGCGCGCGATGCTCACCGCCGACGGCTCGATGCCCGCCTTCGTGCTCGAGCACGGCTTCGTCGACCATCTGATCCGGACTGCGATGCAGCGCGGCGTGCCGCCAGTCGACGCTTACCGGATGGCGACGCTGAACCCCGCGACCTACTTCGGCAAGGACGCCGATCTCGGCAGCATCGCGCCGGGGCGGTACGCCGACATCTGCATCCTGGGCGATCTCGACGAGCCCCGGCCGGAGACGGTCATAGCGCGCGGCCGCCTGGCCGCCCGCGACGGGCGAACGCTCCTCGCGATCCCGCAGCCGTCGTGGCGGCGCGTGTTCACGACGCCGGCGGCGCGGCTCACCGTGAGCTGGCGCGCGCGGGCACACGATTTTCGGCTGCCGGAGCGAGCCACGCTCCCGGCGCTGAGGCTCGTGAGCGCGGTGATCACCAAGATCGAGGAGCGCGCGCCGCAATCGACGGACCTGCACGCGGCGCTCGTCGATCGCCGCGGCCGCTGGGTGGCGCCGGCGCTGATCGCGGGCTTCGCCGAGCGCGTCGACGGCATCGCGACGACGATCTCCACCGACTTCAATATCCTGGCGCTCGGACGCAGCCGGCATTCCATCGCGCGCGCGGTCAATCGTCTGCTCGAGCTTCGCGGCGGCGTCGTGCTCGTGGACAACGACGAGGTGACGTGGGAGTTACCGCTGCCGCTGGGCGGCATTATGACGGGCGCCGAATTGCCCGAGGCCGCGGCGCGGGAGCGCGAGCTGACCCACCACCTCGCCGAGCGGGGCTACGCGTTTCACGAGCCCTTGTTCACCCTGTTTTTTCTGTCTGCGGATTTTCTGCCGGCGGGTCGGCTCACCCCGCGCGGGGTCTGGGACGTAAAAGCCGCGCGGGTTCTCCTCCCGGCGCGGCGCCGGACGTGATTCGGCTCGTCGTCGGCGTCGTGCTGGTCGCGCTGACGGCCGCGCCGGTCACCGCCGCCGGCACCTTCGGCAGCGGCCGGTACGAGGGCCGCGGCTACGCGCTCTTCACGCCGGGCACTCCGCCGGCAGGACCGCTCGTCGTCGCGCTGCACGGGTGCTGGCAAACGCCAGAAGACTTCGCGCTCGGCACCCAGCTCAACGAGGCGGCCGAGCGCCGCGGGCTGGCAGTCATCTATCCCGCACAGGGTCGGCGCGACAACGCCTATCGGTGCTGGAACTGGTTTGCCAGCGGGCCCAGCGCGACCAGCGGCGAGGTCGGCGAGATCCTGGCGCTCGCCAGGCACGTGCAGGCCGAGCGCGGCCTGCGCGATCCACACCTGGTCGTGCTCGGCTTCTCCGCGGGCGGTTTCATGGCCGTGAATCTCGCGTGCGCCGCACCGCGTGTGGTGAGCGGCATCGGCGTGATGGCCGGCGGCGCGTATCGCTGCGGCAGCGGACCGACGGGAGCCATCCAGTGCATGCGCGGTGCCGGCGCCGACCCCGGCGTCTCCGCGTCGGCGTGCCTGCGCACCGCCGGCGTGTCGACGCTCAGCCTGCGCGCCTCGCTCTGGCAGGGCACCGGGGATGCCGTCGTCAGCCCGGTTAACCTGTCGGCGCTGGAGGCGATGCTGGCGCGCGCCGTCGGCGCGGTCGGCGCGACGACGGAGCAGGCAGACGGCGCCGTTCACGGTGTGCACCGTGACGCGCGCAACCGCCCGGTGCTCGAGACGTGGCTGGTGGCCGGCATGGGCCACGCGTGGAGCGGCGGCGATCCTCGGGGCACGCACACCTACCCGCCGGGTCCGCCGGCCACCGAGCGCATGCTCGAGTTTCTGCTGGGGCGCTGAGTCGTGCGCCGCCAACGCGGGCTCGCCCTCGGCGTTCTGCTCGCCGCCGCCGGGCTGGCTGTCGTCGCGTTTCCGTTCCGGGCCACGTGGTGGGGTGGTTGGGTTCTCGCCATCGCCGAGGCGGGGGTCGTCGGCGGCCTCGCCGACTGGTTTGCGGTCACCGCGATCTTCCGACGGCCGCTCGGGCTCCCGATCCCGCATACGGCGCTGATTCCGGCCAACTGGGAGGGATTGGCCGAGCGCGTCGGCGCCATGGTCGGGGGCCGCGTGCTCACGCCAACCTATGTCGTGCAGGAAATCGAGCGGGTCGACGCCGGGGACCTGCTGACGCGCGGTGCGGAGCGCCTCTCGCGGGCCGATCTCGAGGCGGCGACCCGCGCAGTGGCCGGCTGGGCGGCTGAGCAGCTCACGCCATCGACCGCTTCCGAGCTGGTCGCTCGGCTGCGCGCGCTGCTCGCCGATCAGCCGGTGGCGCCGACGCTCGCCGCCGCCCTGCGTATCGCGCGCGACGCCGGCTGGGACCGGCGCGTCGTGCAGGCGCTCGTGCTGGCGCTGGCGGACGCGCTCGAGCGTCCGGAGGTGCGCGCCACCGTCGCCGAGGTGATCGACGAGCTCTTGACGCGCTACCGGGCGCGGATGGGTGTGTACCCGCGGCTCTGGATCAGCCTCGCCGAGCTGCTCGGCGTCCTCGACCGCGAGCGGATCGTCAACGCGCTGCACGCGGGCCTCCGCGAGGTGGCGAAGAACCCGGACCATCCGCTGCGCGCGCGCGTGAGCGAGATCGTGGTCGAGCTCGAGACGCGGCTGACGAGCGACACCGCGCTGGCCACGCGCGTGGAGGCGGCGAAGACCGAGCTCCTGGCCACGCCGGCCGTGGTGGCGCTGCTCGACGATCTCGCCGCGTCGTTGCGCCGCACCCTGCTCGCCGACCTCGCGGCGCCGCGCTCGGAGGCGGCCGCCTGGATCGCCGAGCGGCTGGAGCGAGCCCGACAGGCGCTGCTGACGGACGCCGCGCTGCGTGCCGAGATCGGCGGCTGGGTCAAGGCGCGCGTCTCGGAGCTGGTGCTGCGTCACCATGGTCGGATCGCCGAGTTCATCGCCAACGGCGTGCGCGCGCTGGGGCCGGAGGGCGTGGTGCGGCTCATCGACGAGCACGCGGGCGACGACCTGCAATACATCCGGGTGAACGGAACGGTCGTGGGTGGTCTCGCGGGCGGCGCCATCTATGGCGTGCACCTGCTGTTCCACCTCCTCTAAGTGTTGAGGGCGTTGCGCTTTTCACGTAGACTCACCCACCACCCGTCAGCGCCCCCGATCGACCGAGGAGGAAACGCATGTCACGCATGCGCGTATCGATACCGCTCGCCGTGGTCAGCCTCGTGCTCGTCATCGCGCTCGGCACTCCGGCCGTCAGTCAAACGCCGAAGGCCGGCGGCACGCTGAACATCACGCAGCGCGAAGACCTGCCGCAGGGCTTTGCGATTCACGAGACGTCGACCATCTCCAGCGTGTGGCCCGTGATGCCGTGTCTCAGCAATCTCGTGCTCTTCGATCCTCTGAAGAAGACGGAGAGCATGGACACAATCATCGGCGAGCTGGCGGAGAAGTGGTCGTGGCAGGACAACTACAGGAACCTCGTCTTCTTCCTTCGCAAGGGCGTGAAGTGGCACGACGGCCAGCCGTTCTCGTCGAAGGACGTCAAGTACACGTTCGACATGCTGCGGGAGGCGCCTGACGCGCCGGCGAAGCTGCGCATCAACCCGCGCAAGGACTGGTACAGCAACATTCAGAACGTCGAGGCGCCCGACCCGCAGACCGTGATCTTCCACCTCAAGCGCCCGCAGCCGTCGCTGCTGATGATGCTGGCGTCCGGGTACTCGCCCGTGTATGCCGCGCATGTGCCGGCCGCGAGCTACCGCACGGGCTGCATCGGGACGGGCCCGTTCAAGCTGAAGGAGTGGCGGAAGGGCGAGTTCGTCGAGTACGTGAAGAACCCGGACTACTTCATCAAGGGTCGCCCCTATCTCGACGGTCTGAAGTACGTCGTCATCGCGGAGCGCGGCACGCGCACGGCGGCGCTGCAGTCGGGCGCAGTGGACGTCGCCTTTCCCGGGGAGACGACCAAGACGGCGGCCGAGCAGCTGAAGAAGGCCGTGCCCGAGCTGGTCGTGACGGAGTACAGCCAGAACGTCAACGACAACATCATCATGAACATGAAGAAGCCGCCCTTCAACAATGCGAAGGTGCGGCTCGCGGTCAGCCGCGCCATCGACCGGCACGCGCTCATTCAGGCGGTGCATCAGGGCGGCGCGGTGATCGGGGCGTCCATGGCGCCGAAGCCCCACGGCTTCTGGGGGCTGCTCGACAAGGATCTCCACACGCTACCGGGCTACGGCAAGCCGGCCGACGAGAAGGCGCAGGCCAAGAAGCTCCTCGCCGAGGCGGGCGCCACGCCGCAGAATCCGCTGCGGGTCGAGATGGTCACGCGAGCCATCGCCATCTACGTCGACATGGCGTCGTTCGTGATCAACGAGCTGAAGCAGGTCGGCATCGAGGCCTCGTTGAAGCAGATCGAGACGGCGCAGTGGCACGCCACCGCCACCCGCGGCGACTATCAGATCGGCGCGAACCTCACCGGCATCGGGCCCGACGACCCCGACGCGAACTTCTTCGAGAACTACTCGTGCGGCTCGCCGCGCAACTACAGCTTCTACTGCGACGAGCAGAGCACGAAGATGATCGAGCAGCAGTCCCAGGAGATCGATCCCAAGAAGCGGCTGGCGCAAGTGGCCATGCTGCAGAAGAAGCTCGAGGACGACGCGGCGCGGCCGCTGCTGGACTGGCGGCTCGACTACTTCACGCACCGGCCGTACGTGAAGAACCTCGTCCCGCACCAGTCCATCTACAACTTCGGGCGCATGCAGGAGGTCTGGCGGGACAAGTAGCCGCATGAAGAGCTACGTCGCCCAGCGTCTTGGCATCGCGATCCTGACGCTCGTCGGGATGTCCATGGTCATCTTCGCGCTGCTGCGGCTGGCGCCGGGCGACATCGTCGACATCCTGTTCTCCACCGCCGGCTACGTGAACGACACCGAGAAGCAGGCGATCCTCAAGGAGCTCGGCATGGATCGCCCGTACTGGGTGCAGTACCTCGACTGGATGCGGCAGATCCTGACGGGCGATCTCGGCAAATCGTACCGTTACGACATTCCCGCGTGGGACGTCATCAGGCCGCTGATTCCGGTGACCATCGAGCTGGCCGTGCTGTCGATTCTCGTCGCGGTCGTGCTCGGTGTTCCTACGGGTGTCATCAGCGCGGTACGGCAAGACAGCACCCTCGACTACGTGTTGCGGGTGCTGAGCCTGGCCGGACTGTCGATGCCGTCCTTCTGGCTCGGCATGGTGATCATCCTCGGCATGGTCTCGTGGCTCGGCTGGATCCCGCCGCTGACCTACGTGAAGCCGACGGACAACTTCAAGGCTCATGTCATCCAGTTCATGCTGCCCGCGCTCGCCGTCGGCTATCGCTCCTCCGCGCTGATCATGCGCATCACGCGCTCGTCGCTGCTGGAGGTGATGCGCGAGGACTACATCCGCACGGCGTGGGCGAAGGGCCAGGCCGGCCGCGTGGTCATCTGGCGGCACGCGCTCAAGAACGCGATCCTGCCGGTGGTCACGGTGATCGGCATCGAGTTCGCGTTTCTCATCGGCGGCCTCGTGGTGACCGAGACGGTCTTCAACCTGCCCGGCGTGGCCCGCTTTCTCGTGCAGGCGATCCTGTGGCGCGACTATCCGATCGTGCAGAACCTCGTCATGTTCATCGCCATCGTCGTGATCTTCTCGAACCTGTTCGTGGACATGCTCTACGGCGTGCTCGACCCGCGCGTGCGCTATGGCTAGTCCGGTCGGCGTTCCCGTCGATCTCGTCGTGGTCGGCGCGCCGGCGCGGCCGGGGTGGGGGACGCAGCTCGGGCGCTTCGTCCGACGTAAGCCCCTCGGCGCCGCCGGCGGCGTCATCATGCTGCTGATGGTGCTGACGGGCGTGCTCGCGCCGTGGCTGCAGATGCACGATCCGATCGCCACCAACGCGGCGTACACCCTGGGCCGCCCGAACGCCGATCACTGGCTCGGCACTGATCACCTGGGCCGCGACATCTACTCGCGCATCGTGCATGGCGCGTGGGTCTCGCTCGTCGTCGGCCTGGGCAGCACGCTGCTCGGCTCGGTGCTGGGCGGCATCATCGGCCTGCTCTCGGCCTACGTGGGCGGCAAGACGGATCTCATCACGCAGCGGCTCCTCGACATCCTCCAGGGGCTGCCGTTGCTCGTGCTCGCCCTCGTGATGTCGGCGTCGCTGGGTCCCTCGGTGCGGAACGTGATCATCGCGATCTCGATCCCGATCATCCCCCGCTCCTCGCGGGTGATCCGCGCCAGCGTCCTGTCGATCCGCGAGATGCAGTACGTCGAGGCGGCGCGCGCGCTCGGCGTGCGCCACCTGCGCACGGCGTTTCGCCACATCCTGCCGAACACGGTGGGACCGTTCATCGTGCTGTGCACGGCGCAGCTCGGCAGCGCGATCCTCGTCGAGGCAACGCTGTCGTTCCTCGGCATGGGGATTCCCGAGCCGTACCCCTCGTGGGGCCGCATGCTGTCGGTCTCCGCGGCGGAATACGCGCAGAAGGCGCCGCACCTGGTCCTGTTTCCCGGCGTCGCCATCAGCCTCGCGGTGTTCGGCAGCAATCTGCTCGGCGATGCGCTGCGCGACACGCTGGACCCGAGGCTCAGAGGGTCGCGATAAGGAATTGCGCGCGACACCGTTAGTCGACTATCTTGCGCCGGGGCCATTCGATGACTGAGACGGACGTCCACTGGCTGTCCGCCACCGAGCAGGCCGCCCTCATCCGGCGGCGGAAGATCTCGCCGCTCGAGATCGTCGACGCGCTGCTGGCGCGCATCGACAAGATCAACCCGCGCCTCAACGCGTTCGTGCTGATCAACGCCGACCAGGCGCGGCGCGACGCGAAAGCCGCCGAGCGCGCCGTCGGCAAGCGCGGCGCCAAGCTCGGGCCGCTGCACGGTGTTGCTTTCGGCGTCAAGGATCTGGTCGTGACGAAGAACGTGCGGACGACGTTCGGCACTCCGCTCTACCGCGACAACATCCCGACCGAGGACGCGCCGATGGTCGAGCGGCTGAAGGCCGCCGGCGGCATCATGATCGGCAAGACCAACACACCGACGTTCGGCTGGATCGGCGCCACGCATAATCTCGTGTTCGGTCCGACGCGCAATCCCTGGCACCCCGATCGAACGCCCGGCGGCTCGAGCGGCGGGGCCTCGGCGGCGGTGGCGGCCGGGCTGGGGGCGCTTCACGTCGGCACGGACGGCGGCGGCTCGATTCGCATCCCGGCCTCCTGCGCGGGCATCTACGGCTTCAAGCCGTCGTACGGCCGCATCCCGCTGCACCCGCCGAGCGGCGCATGGAGCGTCTCGCACATCGGGCCGATGACCCGCACTGTCGCCGACGCGGCGCTCGCGATGGACGTCTGCGCCGGACCGGACGAGCGCGATCCCTACTCGCTGCCGGCCGACGGCGCGCGCTACAGCCGCGCGCTCGGCGGTAATTTCAAGGGACTCCGCGTCGCCTACACCGACGACCTGGGCTTCGCCGAGGTCGTCGACCCGGAGGTGAGCGCGGTGTGCGCGCGCGCGGCGAAAGCCTTTCGCGATCTCGGCTGTCGCGTCGACGAGGTGCAGCCGAAGTGGCCCTCGATGATGGAGTGCTGGGAGCAGATCTTCTGCGGCGGTATCGCCACGCGCATGGCGCCGTATCTCGACCAGCGCGACCTGATCGAGCCGGGGCTGCTGCGTCTCATCGACGCCACGCTGAAGAACCCGCCCACACGGTACGTGCAGGCCTGGTTCGATCGGCTGAACTGGTGGCAGCATCCGCGCGCGTTCTTCGAGAAGTACGATCTCCTGCTGACGCCGACGATCGCATGCCCACCCTTCCGGGTCGGACTCGACACGCCCGGCGCCATCGCCGGCCGCGCCGTGTCGTTCTACGGCTGGATTCCGTTCACCCCCGCGTTCAACCTCACGGGTCAGCCGGCGGCGTCGGTTCCTTGCGGCTTCACGAAGGACCGCGTGCCGATCGGCCTGCAAATCGTGGGTCGGCGCTTCGCGGATGCGCTCGTGCTTCGCGCCTCCGCGGCGTTCGAGCGCGCACGCCCCTGGCGCGATCAACGCCCTCCAATCGGCTGAAACTCAAGCGGCTGAGATTCGTCGGACCAATTCGGGAAATTCGCTGGCATCGGCGTTGCTGCCTGCCGGGCCAGTTCCGTCCCAGGAGGTCCTTCATGAAGCTCGTGACAGTGCTCGCGCTGTGCCTGTGCGCCGTCGTGGCGCTCACCGCCGCCGGCCAGCTGTCGGCCCAGACGTCTACCATGGGCACCGGCGCCACGACGACGCTCGCTCCCGGCTCCACCACGACGACGACCACGTCGCCGCTGGCGCCGACGACCATCTCGTCGCCGAGCGCGCTGCCGATCGCGGCGGCCTCAGCGCCAACGTCGACGGGGCCGACGCCGACGGTCCTCAACGTCGTGGAGATCACCCGGCTGGTACCGGCCGGCACGACGGCGGTGACCGCGTTCACCGTGCCCGCCGGGCAGACGTTGATCGTGACCGACGTGCTCCTGACGAACACGGGCACCGCCGGCGCCTGCGGCGCAGCCATCAATCGCGCGGGCGGGTCCGCGACGACGCCGTCGGCAACGTTCACGACGCCGCCGACTTCGACGACGACCACGCCCGGTACGACGACAACCACACCCGGTACGACGACAACCACACCCGGTACGACGACGACCACGCCCGGCACCGGAACAACGACGGCCACGGTGCCGGGCACCACGCCGCCTGCGGTCGCGGGCACGATCACCCAGACGGACTCCAGCATCACCGGGCCGCTCTGTATCGCGGCCCTCACGACCACGCCGCTGATCCTCAGCACGGGCATCGAGTTCGGTGCCGGCCAGACGGTGCAGCTCGTGAACGCTCCAACTACGACGCCAGCGACGGGCACGACGACGACCGCTGGCGCCGTCGGATTTCATCTGAGGGGCATCCTGGTCGCGAGCTCATCGTAGCGATGTACTGATCATTGGACGTTGACGCGGGCGGCGTCGCCGCCGACGCTGCCCGCGTGAGCCTCGCCGATCTTCTCGTCGCCATCGCGATCCTGGCGCTCGTCGCGGCCGCCGCCTTCACATTGCTTGACGAGGGCCAGCGTGCCTGGGCATTCGGCATCGCGCGCGCGGAGACGCAGCAGAGCGCGCGCGTGGCGCTCGCACGTCTGGCGACGGAGATTCGACTGGCCGGCCGTGGCGTCGGCGGGTTCGACGCGGTCGCGCTGGCCGCGCCGGATGCGATCGTGCTGCAGCAGGACCTCGACGGCGACGGAGTGATCGCCATCAACGGCGAGCGCGTAGCGTGGCGGCTCGTGGGCACCGTGCTGCGTCGCGATGCCGGCGCTGGTCTGCAGCCGATCGTCAACGGCGTGGCTCGCCTGACGTTGACGTACTTCGACGCCGGCGGCGCGCCGACCGCCGTGCCCGGCGCCGTGCGCAGCGTCGAGCTCGTGCTCGCCACGCGGCCGGATTATTCCATCGTCGGCTCGAAGGTCTCGACGGTCTTGACCACCCGCGTGCGTCTGCGCAACCGCTGAGTGGCCCGTTACTGGGCGCCCCTGCCCAGTGACAGGCCAACATGACGGTCCGACCAATCGAGCTGGTGTCTACGTTTCCATACACTTGCGAAGACCGGGCACGCGGCGCGGACTTTGCTCCTCGCGACGGGCGCCCGATGAACGTGCCTCCGTCCACGCGTACCGCCGTGGTGGCTGTCGGTCGCACCGTCGGCCTCCGGATCATCAGCCCGCTGTCGTTCGATCTGCCGCTGCCCGTGCTCGAAGGCCGGCTAGCGCGGGCGCTGCCGGGGTACTTCGGCCTGCTGCGCTATCTGGTCGAGCTCGACGCGTCGCTGCCCGATGGCTTTGATCCACTGGGCGAGCTTCCGTGGTTCGCACGCAACAGAAGAATTCGCTCGCTGGTGATTTCCCCCGCGCCCGACGCGCCGACGCTGGAGACGCCGCCCGACGTGATCGGTCAGTGCGTGCGTGAGGGACGGACACTACACGTCTTCGTCTCCGTCGGACCATCGGCGCGCGCGCTGAGATTGGCCGGCGAGGCCGCCGCCTCCGAAGCGCGTTGCCCGTTCCTCTGCATGGCCGACCTCGAAGCGAGGCCGGGCTCCGCGCGGGCCCCGCTCACGCGCATCATGCGCGAGGCGAGCGTCCGCTAGCCCAAAAGACACCGACACCACGCTCGGCTAGAATACCGGCCGTGCGTCGCATCCCGCGGCTGCTGCTCGTGCTCGTCATCCTTGGAGTGGTCGCCTGCCAGACGGTGCCCCTGACGAATCGCTCGCAGCTCCTGCTGATCCCCGAGGGCACCGAGCTGCAGATGGGGCTATCGTCCTATCAGGACATCCTCAAGAAGGGGCGCGTCTCGCAGAATGCGGAATACAACGCGCAGGTGCGGCGGGTCGGCACTCGGATCGCCGACGCCACCGGCCGTACGGACTACCGCTGGGAGTTCACGGTACTCGAGGACAAGCAGGTCAATGCGTTCTGCCTGCCGGGGGGAAAGGTCGCCGTCTACACCGGCATCCTGCCGGTGACCGCCGACGATGCGGGCTTGGCCGCGGTGCTCGGTCACGAGGTCGCGCACGCGATTGCGCGTCATGGCGGCGAGCGCATCAGTCAGCAGCTCGCCGTGCAGGGCGGGCTCGTCGCGACGCAGGTCGCGCTATCACGCGGTGATCCGGCCACCACGCAGCTCATCGCCGCCGGTCTCGGCGCCGGCGCCACCGTCGGCCTGTTATTGCCCTGGAGCCGTCAGCAGGAATCGGAAGCCGATCATCTCGGGCTGATCTACATGGCGAAAGCCGGCTACCATCCGCAGGCCGCGCGTGATCTCTGGGTTCGCATGGCGTCGCAGGGTGGTGCGCGGCAACCCGAATTCCTTTCGACCCACCCGCTCCCACAGACGCGGATCGCGCAGATCGAGGCCTGGCTCCCCGAAGCCCTGCAGCACTACACACCCCGCTAGCTAAAACCCCGCTAGCTCCCCAGACGCCCGCAGTACCCCGGTCCACCATCTGCCGTGGGATGAGGCAGACGCCGGCCCCATCGGTCCGCCAAACGCGTGGGTAGCGCATTTACCTAAAAAATCGTGCGGTTTTCCCTTGACAGCCCTGAATCGACGACTGTAGATTCGCCAACTAAGTGGGACAAAGTGGGAAGAAGTGGGTGGTAGGAGCGAAAAGTCAATGTTCAGGGGACGTTATCCGGCAACCGTGGACGCCAAAGGGCGGGTGAGCATCCCCGCCAGGTTCCGCGATGTGCTCAGCCGCTATGAAGGGAGCGACCTCGTGGTGGTGCCGGATGGGGAGTGTCTCGAGGTGTACCCCCTGGCCGAGTGGGAGCGGATGGAAGCGAAGCTGCGAGAGCAATCACGCTTCAACGGAGAAGTCCGCGAGATCAGCCGCCTTTACGTGTCACGTGCAAAAGATGTAACGCTAGATGCAG
>Ga0075428_100000266_pt1 | contig 51587 bp, 42 predicted proteins | sample RhiMetdeltSRZDD2_FD_75291 | JGI IMG/M metagenome (GOLD analysis project Ga0075428, IMG submission 75291) | Populus rhizosphere microbial communities from Tennessee, USA - Rhizosphere MetaG P. deltoides SRZDD2 | ecosystem: Host-associated > Plants > Roots > Rhizosphere > Soil | place: USA... | reverse complement strand
ATTCTTCCCCTTCCAATCACATCGCCCGCCTCGAAATTCGTTCCCGGAACCAGTCCGAACAAAAAGGCCACGATGGGCCCATTCTGAATGTAACCGCCGAGATGGATGTGCGCCTGCGTTACGCGTTCAATTGGCCGCGTGGCACGCAATAGATAGCTCAGCGTTCCGTCCCTGTTCACCGCAAACGACGCCACCGCGCCGCTGTCGGTGTCCACTGGAGGCACTTCCTCGCGACCCACAAGCCTTGCTCCACAGAAATTGCCCCCCTCGAACACCCAAAACATCCGGTTGATCGCATCCTGCTCATTGGTCGCAATGTTTTCCGGTGACCAGCGGACTTGCTGCAGCCCGAAAAAGTTCGAACTGGTCTCGATCTCCTTGAATTGGTCGATGCGTTCCAGCGGCCCCATCACCTGAATCCAGCCGAGATTCGCGCCGGCCTCGACGCGATTGATCTCAGTGAAACTGTCGTCGCCGTTCTGCGCCTCCCACAAGTTTCCCGAGTACGGATCGAACGCCATGCCGAACCCGTTGCGAATTCCGAACGCAAACACCTTTTGCAGATTCGCGCCGGCTTCTCCGCCGCGGATCGCGCCCGCGCGGTAAAACGGATTGTCCTTCGGCGTCGAGCCATCGTCGTTCAACCGCAGAATGACTCCAGTCAAGTGCGCGTTGTCCGGCTCCGGTCCGCCGAATTGATCGTCAGGCATGTTGCCCGCAGGGCCGGGACCGTCAGGCAGGTTCTGCATTTGTCCGCGGCGGCCGTTGTCGCCCATATAGATATACAGCTTGCGATCATCGCCGAACCGAAGTATCCCGCCATCGTGATTGCCTCGCGGAGGCTGCCCCGCATCTTCCTGCAACGCGCGGAGGTGAATCAAATTTGTTTCGTGTACCAGTGCGGATCCATCCCATCGAAAACGGTCCACGCGATTGCCTAGCAGAGGAACGTCAGCCAGGTTTGTTGAGTCCGTGCCCGTCGAACTTTCCGTCCAGTACAGATACACCCCCGGGTTGCGCGGAAACCGCGGGTGCAATGCGATGCCCAGCAGACCGCGCTCCGACGCGGAATTGACTGCCAGATCAAGGACCGTCCCGGCGAGTTCCCCATTTACATACCGCTTCACCTGACCAGACGCTTTCTCCAGCACAAGAAAATCATTGTGCCGCAGAAACGCCATGCTGGTCGGTTGCGCCAGATTTGTAACTACCGCCCGCACACTCAGTTGCGGATCCACCAGTTGCGGTAGATTGGTTTGGCCAAATGACGCCTGGGCGGCCACCCCCATCGCCGCCCACAAAATGACCTTCGTTCGTACTTTATGTCGATAGAAGACATTATAGTTTTTCATCAGTTTGTGTGAGAACCTCAGCGCAAGCGTGTTCCCCCAGACAGAGTAGGGTGTTGACCCCAAAAAAGTGCGCCGCCCCTTGGATTTGACTCATGGCTGGATCTTTCTACCTAACCGAAAGTGAATCTTCTTATTCATTTGAAACGTGTTGCAATTCCTGCGTTTTACTTCTTCATTACGCCCAGATGCCCCTTGTTTGATGAAACGCAAGGCCACTATTGCACTCGCGGTCACCGCTCTCCTCTGTCTCGCCTGGTTCACGGGCCGCGTCCCTTATCACAAATGGCGCTGGCGGGTCTCTATTCAAACTTCCGAACGCTTGCGCGCCGGCCAGTACACCCGATCCGATGCGATCGTTGACCTGCTTCGCAGCGATCCAAAAACGTATCAGGACTACGAAGCCGCTGCCGCCAAACACGAAGCCGCGCTCATTCGCCTCGGCTATCTCGCCCGCCAGGAGTTTCGCCTCACCGAATCCATCCGTACCGATGCCGCCATCATTCGTTTTCTCATGCTCGCCTCCCAACGCTTTCCGAATCGCGCAGAATGGTCCGTTCTCTTTCCCACCAGCGGCGACACCGTCACCGTCACCACGATCAAAGAGCGCATGCCTGACTGGGAAAAATTCATCCTCGAATTCAACACCACAAAAAAGGCCAGCCGAAGTTCGAAGTGCAAACCCCGCTCGCGTCCGCTCAATCCCGTCCAGGTTCGGTGGTTCTAAACCCACTGCGCTACAGCCGCTTTCTCTATCCGAACCTTGTCAGCACAATGATCGCTGTGGTTTATTGTTCTGCGCATGCCGGAACAGGCGCCCAGCCAAAGCGCGGAAGATTATCTTGAGCGAATTCACGAGTTGATCGAGGAGAAGGGCTACGCCCGCGTGGTCGACATCGCGTCGTCGCTCGATGTCAAGCAGGCCTCCGTCACCAGCATGGTCCAGAAACTCGGCGAGCTCGGTTACCTCAATTACGAAAAATATCGCGGACTCGTTCTCACTGAAAAAGGCAAAGCCGTCGCTACCGGAATTCAAAAGCGCCACGAAACCTTGTCGCGCTTTTTCTCATTGTTCGGCCTCGATGAGCAAACCCAGAAGCGCGACATCGAAGGCATCGAGCATCACCTCAGTCCGGCCACCGTCGACATCATCGCCGACCTCGCCACCTTTTTCGAAAGCAATCCCGATCTCCTGAAGCAATTTCTAAAGACCCGCAAAAACTCCACGCGCCAAAGGTAGGGATGGCGCTCCGCGCCGTCCCTCAATAATGCTCCCGCCGCGGCGTTCGCGGCTTCGACTGCGTCGCCCTTGCGACCACGCTCGCTGAACACTCCGGGCAGACGCATGGGCTCACCTGGCCGCGTGAATGCTTTTGGATGAATAACTCCACGCGATGCCAGCGTCCCTTCGCGTCGAGGATGCGTTTGCAACTCACGCAAATCGGCAGCATGCCGTTGAGGCGGCGCACTTCTTCCGCGGCCTCGCGCAATTGGGCAATCAGTTTCTCCTTTTCGAGTGCGGCTTGCCGTCGTTCGCGCATCAATCGCTGTTCGCGCATCACACGCCGCACCGTCAGCACCAGGCGATTGAGCTCGTCTTTGAACAGATAATCATCCGCCCCGCGATCGATCATCTCCAATGCCGCCTTTTCGGACGCCTCACCCGTGACCAGAACAAACGGGACCTCCAATCCGCGTTCCCTCACCAGTTCCAACGCCTTCAAACCGCTCCACCCAGGCAATTGGTAATCGCTCAGGATAATATCGTATTCCTTCGAGTCCAGGCAGGCGGAGAACTCGGCGCTAGTCGCCACGACGTCTCCTTTAACCAAGTAGCCACCCTTTTCCAGCGCAAGCATCCACAGCTTCGCGTGGTCCGGATCGTCTTCCAACAGAAGCACTCGCAGGGTCTGACCCTTCGTAAAACTCGTTTCGTAATCACGTCTTTTCATACTGCTCTCACTACCGTCCAACCGCTGTGAAGGGTCGGCTTCCAGCCGCAAGAACGATGCCACTGGCTCCGCGCTTTGCCGTCGCATTCGCGTGTCCTGAATTGAGAAATAGCCCTTTGGCGTTGAGCGATTACGAGGCGATGCCCACCGCCTCCGAAAGCGTGCGTAACCCCCGTTGCTCCAACCGGCCGATCAGCCCTTTCACGAGCTGGCTCGCCACCCCGGGCCCCTCATAAACCAGTGCCGTGTAAAGCTGCAGCAGGGACGCCCCCGCCGTGATCTTTTCCCACGCGTCCTCCACCGTGAAAACTCCCCCAACACCGATGATAAGTAACTTACCTTTGGTCTGCCCGTACAAATGGCGGATCACCTCGGTGCTCCGTGCCTGCAACGGCCTGCCACTCAGCCCTCCAGGCTCGGCGTAGATCGGCCCCAGCTCGGCATCGGCCTTCCCGGGCCGAGCGATAGTGGTGTTCGTCGCCACCACTCCGGCCAGGCCTCGCGGCTCAACCAGCTCCAGTATTTCGTCCAGTGCCTCGAACGAGAGGTCCGGAGCGACCTTGACGAAAATCGGCCTTCGCTCGCCCGCGAGTTGCTGCGCCTGAATTGCCGCCAGGATTTCATCCAGCGCCGCCTTGTCCTGAAGCTGTCGCAGATTCGGCGTGTTCGGCGAGCTCACGTTGATGACAAAAAAATCCGCAAACGACCGCAAACAACGAAACGAGTTTGCGTAGTCGTCAGCCGCCCGCTCCAGCGGCGTGACTTTCGATTTGCCCAAATTGATTCCCACCGGGTGCCGCGGCCAGCGTTCCGCGCGCTTCCATCCCGCCAGCTTTTCTGCGACCGCTTCCGCGCCGGGATTGTTGAAACCCATGCGATTGATCAGCGCGCCGTCCGCAACCGCGCGAAACATCCGCGGTGGCGGGTTGCCCGGTTGCGCGTGCCACGTCACGCCGCCCAACTCGACGAACCCAAAACCGAGCGCCTCCCACGCCGGCACCGCCGCCGCGTGCTTGTCCATCCCCGCGGCGAGCCCGATCGGATTCGGAAAGTTCAACCCGCACAACTCCACTGGAAGCCGCGGCGCGCCGAAAAAATCCTGGAGCAAATCGCAACACACCGCCGACCCGCTGAACCCGCCGAGCGCTTTGATCGTGAAATTGTGGATCTGCTCCGAGTCGAAGCCGAACAGCATTGGTCGAATGATGTTGCGGTAGAATGCGCCCACGCCAGATTGTGCCGGGTGCAAGCCGACTCACAAAAGCAAAAAGCGGACGCCGACTCACCGGCGCCGCGCGCGCCGAGCTTCGGAGAAGCGTTTCGGTTTTGGCTCAAGCTCGGCTTCATCAGCTTCGGCGGGCCCGCCGGCCAAATCGCCATCATGCACTCCGAACTCGTCGAGCGCCGCAAGTGGATCGACGAGAACCGATTTCTGCACGCGCTCAACTACTGCATGCTCCTGCCCGGTCCGGAAGCGACGCAGCTTGCCACTTACATCGGCTGGTTGCTGCATCGCACCTGGGGCGGGATCGTCGCCGGCGCGCTCTTCGTGCTCCCCTCGATCTTCATCCTCTGGGCGCTGAGCTACGTTTACGTGACGTTCGGGAATGTTTCGTGGGTCGCGTCCGCCTTCTACGGCCTCAAGCCCGCCGTGCTGGCGATCGTCGGCGCGGCCGTCATTCGCATTGGCAGGAAAGCCCTCAAGAACGAAGTGATGTGGACCCTCGCGGGGCTCGCCTTCGTGGCGATTTACTTCTTTCGCGTCCCCTTCCCCGTCATCATCGGCGCGGCCGCGCTGATCGGCTTCCTCGGGGGCAAAGTCTGGACGAAGAAATTCCTCGTCGTCACCCACGGAGCCGATGCGTCCACCGCCGCGTTCGAACACACGCGCCCGTCATGGTCGCGCGCGCTCCAGGTCATCGCCGTATCTTGCGCATTGTGGTTTGCTCCTCTGCTGTTGGCTTTCGCAACGTTGGGGGCCGACCACACCATCACGCAACAAGGCTTGTTCTTCAGCAAAGCGGCGATGGTCACTTTCGGCGGCGCCTACGCCGTCCTGCCCTACGTCTCGCAACAAGCCGTCGACCACTACCATTGGCTCAGCGCCACCGAAATGCTCGACGGCCTCGGCCTCGCCGAGACCACGCCCGGCCCGCTGATTATGGTCCTCCAATTCGTAGGCTTCGTCGGCGCATGGCACCATCCCGGCACGCTTCCCCCACTGACGGCCGCCACCCTCGGCGCGCTCATGACCACCTGGACAACCTTCGTGCCGTGCTTCCTCTGGATTTTCCTGGGCGCCCCGCACATCGAACAACTCCACGGCCACCGCGGCCTCACCACGACTCTCTCCGCGGTAACGGCCGCAGTCGTCGGTGTCATCCTCAACCTCGCCATCTGGTTCGGCTGGCACGTCATCGCTCCACGAGCCGGCGTCTTCGATCCCTTCGCATTGGTCCTGAGCCTCGCCATCTTCGCCGGCCTGGTGAGGTGGAACTGGAACGTAGTCCCCGTAGTCCTCGCCTCCGCGGCGCTTGGGATCATTTACAAGGCACTTTTCTGAAGAGGCGAACAAACTGCACTGGTCTGTCCCTCACCCTAACCCTCTCCCCGCGGGAGAGGGGACCCGCGGCATCGCGAAGCTCCGCCTCCAAAACGGCCCCCGCGGAGCGGCGGCCCTACCAGCTTCGCCGTTTAATTAGACTGTTAAAGAACGATCCGGTAAGCAGAGGCTACCGGATTCCGGAAAATTCCGGTTTTTTCCGGAAAATGGTTTTTGCAGAAAATCGGCGTACGCCGATTTTCTTTTGCGTAAGTACTTGGTACAGCGTGGTCGATTCGGTCGAAAATCGGCGAGTTCGCCGATTTTGACGATTCTGTACAGTGTTGTAAATTTTGTTGCCACGTGGGGAGACCTGGAACGGAGTACTGGTTTGTCCCTCATCCTAACCTTCTCCCCGAGGGAGAAGGGATGATGGCTGGAGCCGACAGAAAACAAAGAACCAGTCTGTCCCTCACCCTGCCCCTCTCCCCAAGGGAGAGGGAACCGCTCCGTCGCGGGAAAATGCGACCACTTTTTGAGCTCGAAGTTGTAAGTTGTTGGTAATGAATTGATTAAGATTTGCGTTTTGAGATTTGGACGCATTTTGGACGCATAATGGTCGCATTTTTCGGACGGGAGGGGACTCAATGAGGAAGGGAGGAAGAAAGGAACGGATCGGGAGAAAGCAGTGCGGCGGCTCCGGATGGAGCCTGGAACGTGGCGGGCATGGTCCTTCATAGGGTTACCCTTTCCAAGGCTGGTCACGGCCTGTCTGCCGGTGGTCAGCTTTGGCTGATTTGCACCTCGTATGTATAGCATAAGCCGATGGAAACGCAAACGAAAAAAATGAAGAGTTTTGGCGGCCGGAACGTAAGTACATGAAAAGCCGCTCCGGGGGAGCGGCTGAACCTGTTGTTTATTGGGACTACGGGTTTTGGAAAACCTCGACGCCGGAGACGACGACCCAATTGCCGGCGGCGGTCGGAGTTATTAGTCCGCCAATCTCGCCCTGGGCGGAAGGCTGAAGGTTCTGTGGAAACTCCACTATCATTCCCACGTTAAAACCACCCGATAGATAGGGGGTGACGTTTGGTATGCTATAAGAACCGTTCGCATCGTTTACTGTCAGCGTCTGGGATACCTGTGAATACCAGGGGAACTGAACACTGGAGAGATGGATGCGCACCTTGTACGACCCTGTTTGTGCGAGATCGCTGACACCCCACGTTAAGGTGGACCATTCCGCCTGTATCTTCTTGTAAACGGCTTGTGGAGCCGGATTTTGCAAGTGCGAGGTAGCGACGCTGGAGGTCGTGGAAAAGTGCTGTTGGGAACCCCCTCCATTCAAAAACGGGTAGAATGTCCAACCCGAAGTGGTGACTGTGGCGAGTCTAACCTCCTCTACCGCTGCGCCAGCAGACAGTGTCAGGGTAAGCAGCAGCAGCCACAGGGAAGCTTTAAGTGACTGAACGCACGCTGCAGACCGGATTACATGCTGCGTCACAGCGGCGCAACGTGTTGCCGGTTCTTCTGCAATGAACGCGGCTGATCTCTGTCGACCGAAGTTAATTGTCTTCACACGCAATCCTTTCGTTATTGCGAAGGAGAAACGCAATCAGCACGACACTTTATTGTGGAATACCGCTCCTCGCGGCGGTTAGTCAGGTCGGAATCCTCAGGCGGAGAAATGGGATGTTCACCCCAAAACGGTACGCGGAACGTGTTGCGTTGCGTAGCGATTCACGCGTGGTCCTTGGTTCAGTCTTCCGCGCGCCGCCAACCCATCGCCCGACACTGTGTAAATACCGGGGACTGACTTCTACGGTCGCCTTCGCTTTTACGATTGACGAATGTCACCAGAGTCATAACGGCTACCTGAGGTGGAGAGCAAGGGCTGGACTTTGGTTAGCAGGACGCTCGACGTGTCATAGCCGAGTAGTTGCAGATATACCGCCATTATCGAAATGCCCAGAGCGACGGTTGAGCACGTCACCAAGGCACATGTTAACCGTGGCGTTTGCTACATTAAAAAGGGCGAGATTGACAAGGCAATGACCGACGGCGTTGGGAGCCCTGCGCAATAATCGCTGCTCGCCTCCGTTTGGAAATGTGTCAGGCTGGCGGCAACGCGATGAACATGCGCCGCCCCGGAGCTTGTCGGACGCTGGCCGTCGGCTTCTTCCTGCTGCTGGCGTTCGATGTCCATGCCGAAGACTGGCCGCAATGGCGCGGGCGCAACCGCGACGGCGTCTGGAACGAATCCGGTATTCTTCAGAATTTCTCCGCCGAAGGCTTGAAGGTTCGCTGGCGCACGCCGGTTGGACCTGGTTGGTCAAGTCCCGTGGTAGCCCGAGGCCAGGTTTACCTGACGGACATGCGGCTGGAGAAGCCGAGGGCATGGGAGCGTATCCGGTGCTTTAAGGAATCAACTGGCAAGCAGCTCTGGAGCCGTGAGTACGAGCTCGTTTACCCGGAATGGGCCTTTATCCCAGAGCATGGTGGCGGTCCGGCAGCGACGCCAATCGTGGAGGAGGGAAGGATTTACTCGCTCGGTCGAAATGGCCAGGTGAATTGCCTGGACGCGCGGAACGGGAAAAGCATTTGGGAAATAGAATTGGGTCGAAAACACCAAATCCTGGAGTTGAGTTGTCGCGGATCACCGTTGATCGAAGGAAATCTGTTGATCGTTTTCACCGGAGCAAAGCCGGGGGGATGCGTCATTGGGTTAGACAAACAGACGGGCCGGGAGGTTTGGAAGGCGTTGGACGACATCGTTTCCAACAGCTCGCCGTTGATCATAACTGGCGGCGGTAAACGGCAGTTGATCGTCTGGACGAGCCAGGCCGTGAATTCCCTGAACCCCGCGACAGGCGAGATCTGGTGGCGGATGCCGATGGTGACGAGCGGCAACGATTCGATTCCCACTCCGGTCGTGGAGGGAAACCGACTGTTGATTTCCGGTTTGATGTTGGAGTTGGACAGCGATAAGCCGGAAGCCAAGGTGCTCTGGCCCGAACCAATGACCGCCACCAAAAGGCTTTTGAGCAACACATCGAACCCGGTATTGCGCGGTGATTACGTGTACTCAGCGAAATCCGGCGGCGAACTGGTCTGCCTGAAGGCCAGCAGTGGCGAACAAGTCTGGGGGACAACCAATGTCACGGAGCCGAAATCCGGCGCCAGCGTTCACCTGACGCCAAATGGTGATGCGACGTTTCTTTTCACGGACGAGGGCAACTTGATCATCGCGCGACTGACTTCGGACGCTTATCGCGAGATCAGCCGTGTGCATCTGCTCAAACCAACGTCGGTCCTGGGGTCGCGAAGGTTTGCATGGGTTCCACCCGCTTATGCGAATCGGTGCATCTTCGCGCGCAATGACGAGGAACTGATCTGCGTGTCGCTGGAAGCCACGCGATGAATCGCAAAGAGATAGGCTCGAAAGCCGAAACGAATGTTCATTGGAGTCCTTCGCAATAGGAAGTGTTCGATCCGTTGTGGCGCCTATGGACAAATTGTTCCGGGTGAAAGCAGGTTAGTTCGTCGACGGCAATCAACTGCCATTGCTTACGGCGCTTGGTCGTGAAAAAGATTCACAACCTCCTGGGTGGTGAGAACGCGATTGTAAAACCGAATGTTATCGATCGCCCCTTGAAAGAAGTAATCTCCGCTGCCTTTACCGAAGCGGACGGGGGCCTTCCCATTGGCTGGCGTGATCGGACTGCCATTGTAGAGGAAGGGATCCGTATCATTTGTCCCGCCATTCTTGTATAACTTGTATAATTTGATCTGCCCATTGGTGATGCCTAAACCAGTGTATCTAAAAGTGGCAACGTAATGGGCCCAGTCCCCTATGATCGCCGGCGAGCATTGTGTTCGGCTTCCTGCCCCGAAATTGGAGTTGGTGGGGGCGCAAAGGTTAAAGGCATAAATGCTAACCCAATTGGGGCGCCCCCCGGGCGTCCCCGAGCCACACGTTCCCGGGTCTGGTTCAGTCTCCCCACTGTCTTTATTGTACATGCGGAACGCCCATTCATCCTGCGAGCCTGTGGTGGGATCACAATTGTTACCGGTCTGAACCTTGCTCATCCAATAGACCCAGTGTCCGGGGGCCCTGCCGTCAGACTTTGGAAACGTATCCGTATCCGGTCGCATCCAAGCCGAGATGGAGAACTCTCGCGTTGTCGAAATACTGAAGTGGTCGTCGTCCGGGACTTCGATGAAGCCGTTGGTGCCGTTGAACTGACACGCGCTATTGCTTATCCCGAACCGGTTAGTTGTGAAAGACACGCCCGGCTGGATGGACCCGTTTCGTTGTCGGCCCTGGTAAACTACGCTATCAACGGCGTGGGCGTTCAGAAGATATTCCGCAAAGAGACCTTCTCTGCTAATCTGGGGGTCTGCTGTCGCGACAGAAGCCAGTCGATAGAAACGAGAACGTGCTGTGCCGGCTGAGATGTCGATGGAGAGAAACATGCGATTGGTCGCAAAACTGTTGGGCACCATGATCCAAGTCGCCGGGAGAGTTGCAGCCTGTTGTAGATAATAGTAACCGACGTATTCAGTTGGCCACGAGAGTACTAGTGTGGCGTTACTCCGCAGCGCCGACAGCGCCAACTCGGCGCCCTTCGCCTCGCAAGCACAGGTGAATAGGCACCAGAATCCGAGGCCAATCACCGCCTTCGAAATACAAAGCGCAATATTCATAAAGACTCCTTGAACCTAACAGACGATAGGTTACAAGAAGTGGATCGCCGAACAACTATCGTTTGGACTTCACCAAAGCGCGCGCTGTGCGAGCCCGATCGGCTAAGATGACTAAGAATCGGCGCGGTGTCGCTATGGTTCATCGGCACCAAGCGGCCATCTGTGCCGCACGATGTCACAGCTCTAATTTTGACTCTCGTAGCGGGGCGGTAAGCCCATAAAAGCGCGCTTCGCGCTGAATGGCCCGTGAAAACTCGGGCGTCGCGAAAGGGGAAACGTAGACCGCTTCAATCAGTTCTCGGAGATCGCATTTGAGATAAAACCCTTTTCGTTCCGGATCGTAGTGACCGGAGCCGTCACGAAAGGTTATACCTGGCGTGCCGTCAAGATGGATAGCTTCGCCGTGCACATGGTTAAGCGTAATGGCTCTCACTTCCTGTTCGAAGCGGTACTTTCTATCCTTAAGGTAGGAAGGTTCTATCGAGTCGCGCTTGTTCCTAAACGTCTTTAAATTAACGTATTTAATCGCCACGATCTTGCTCAGCAGGATGTAATAGCTCGGGAACGAGAGCGACTCGCGCAGGCGCATCACTGTCGATCTTAAGGCAACACCCTGGCCTTTGTCTGTGTATTGTCGCCACATCGGCAGTGATTCTTGCTCACCAGCGAACCAACAGTTAACGGCGAGCAATCGCCGCTCTTCTTCAACCCTCTGATCGGCCTGGGCGCGAAGCTCTGCCAAAGTTCCGGGCCAGATTTCTTTCAGTTTCTCTCCTTCTTTAATGGCAAGGCGTCGAATTCGTCTCGGGAATTTACCCTCGAACTTATCTTGCAACGAACCGAGGCGCGAAAACCACAACGCTTGTCGTTGCAGAAGAGACACAAATTTCTCGAAAGTCAGATAACGCCACAGTGGCTGCCCTAATAACTTTTTAGTTGGAAAATGCTGTCGCGTAAGGAGTTCACGATCCCGCTCATCCGTCCACTTCATGGCGGCTTTTATAGAACGCGGAGGTTTTCGGACGCTCCAACCGCTATCACCTGGACGACAGTATCTCATCGGTTTAAGTCGAGTGCAGCGTATCACGCGGCTTGAGGGCCTTCACACGGGAACGGCCTCACAGACGAGCGTCAACAAATTTCTGAAAAGAATTCGTTCGGCAGGAGATAGGCGCATTTCGGGGAAGTCCGCGAGGATGTGGAACGAAGAATTGCGCGGTTGGGCTTCATAAATTATTTCCAAAAACGTGGGCTATAAGGAGGCGCCGGCGAGTTAGCCCCCTCGAGGTCGCCCTGGTTCTGTTCGCCGAGGCTTCGCCCGCAGGTCGGGGGTTACAGCCGGAGAAAATTAGCGCGGAATTCCGACGCGGGGCGGGTTACGGGGACAAGTTAGTGGGATTCCAAAGCGGTAGAGGACTACCGCACTCCACGACGCTTCGCGAATTCAACAACCACCTGACTGCATGCGGACGGCGGCGGAGCGCCGTCCCTACCCCGCTTCGCGAGAATGGAAATCAGTCGGGAATGGCGGCGCCGTTTTCAATCCATTCGCGCATTTTGGCGGCGAATTCGGCGTGGGCGAGAGGTGGCTTTGATTTGCCTTCGGCGGGGTTCCAGCCGGATTCGAGGACGAGGCTGCCCTCGGCATCATTTACAAATCCGTGTTTTGCTCTTAATCCGATTTCGCGAGAGTGCGGTACGAAATGCCGGGCCAGCAACGCAACGTGCATAGCCAACCCCCCGTTCGCCTTCGGATTCTCCTCGCAAAGTTTGAGATTGATGCCATTGGGAAGGAGTCCAATCATGGCGATCCGAGTCCAGCATGAGTTCAAAGTGCGTCCACGTGACTTTGGAAGCGGCTATGGCGAAAGGTTCGCCCCCACCTGGCAATCTGGCCGTTCCCATCTTTTCGCATGGCTCGCTGGCGGTGGAGCTTTACACGCCGGTCGATCAGGATCCGCAAAAGCCTCACACTCGAGACGAGGTCTATTTTGTCGCCCGCGGGAAAGGTTTCTTCTTTGATGGAGAGCAGCGGCATCCCATTGCCGCTGGTTCATTCCTGTTCGTTCCGGCTGGTCAGATCCACCGTTTCGCGGATTTTTCATCTGACTTTTCGGTCTGGGTAATCTTCTACGGACCAGAAGGAGGCGAATCGAATCGTTGACGGCAATGGAGTACAGACTACGAAATCTGCAATGACAAACTCACCCGAACAAAAGGTAGCGGGCGACGTTGATTACGGCCGACACGGACAAGGCTACGCGAGTATACGCCGCACTGACGCGCGAATTGCCGCCCGGGTGCACCAGGCGCTTGGCGATGCCCGCACCGTTCTCAACATCGGCGCCGGCGCCGGGTCTTATGAGCCGCAAGACCGTTACGTCCTGGCCATCGAGCCTTCAAAAACGATGCGCGCGCAACGCCCCGACCATCTTGCTCCGGCCATCGACGGGGTCGCCGAGCAATTGCCCCTGGACGATCAATCGGTTGATGCGTCGATGGCGCTCGTGACCGTGCATCAATGGCGCGATCTGGACAAGGGGTTGCGGGAACTGCGCCGCGTCACTCGCGGCCCGATTGTCGTGCTGACCTTTGATGGCGATGCCCTGGACCGATATTGGCTGGCGCACTATGCCCCGGAACTCATTTCCGTCGAGCGTCGTCGCTACCCGAGCATTGCAGCGATTGCCGGCGGCCTCGGCGGTGCAACGGAAGTCCAGGTCATTCCCATACCCATTGACTGTGTGGATGGTTTTACCGAGGCATACTACGCCCGGCCGGAGGCATTCCTTGACCCCGCAGTGAGACGCTCCCAATCCGCATGGAGTTTCGTATCGGAGGAAGTTCAGTCGCGCTTCGTGAAAACACTGGAGGATGATCTAAGGTCCGGAGAATGGGATCGCAAGTATGGTGAGTGGCGAGCGAAGCCGCATTCTGAAGGTTCCTTACGCCTCATCGTCAGCCAGGCTGCCGGTCATAGTCGATATGAACGGCCTGAGATCGGGTAGTCGTGAAAGTTTCGCTGTTTCACGCGGCCTTTCTCGAAGGTGATTTCGCCGTTGAGCGCGGTGTTCGGAGTCCACCGCAATAGGGAATATTCGATCCGTGCGCCCGCTATGGACAAAGCGCTCGGCGAAAAGTGAGAGCAGTGAGCAGTGTAAATACTTGGGACCGACCCCTTCGCGCCAGGACCCGACCCCTTCGCGCGACCCCTTCGCCCGGGACTTTACTCGGCGTCAGACTGCCGCTGGTTTTATTAGAACGCGCCAAGCGTTCAGCTTGCCTTGATCTTGCGCGGCCAGATCCATCACCTTGAGTCGCCATGCACCGGCTACGGCTTGCCCAGCCAATGTTGATAGCGCGGGTGTCGTGGCGCCGGTGAAGTTGCGCACCAGGTTGTCCTCCGATCCGCCAGTGCCATTGTGCAGTAAGACTTCGGTGCCAGCAGGCGAGACCAAGCTCACCCTTAAATCGCCGATCCAGGTGTGTGAAATGTCCACCGACACCTCGACGCTGCCAATTTTTCCCGCGCCGGTAGCTGCAAGCGCACGTTCGACGCCAGCGTTGGGAAAATCCGGGATTGCTGTTCCGGGAGACTCTTTCAATTCAACTGGCGTCGCCACGCCGCCAGCAGAGGTGAATTCCAGCGACCAGCGGTTAAGCTTTCCGACGTCCTGGTTCGCCAAATCCTGGACCGCCAGCCGCCATGTGCCCTGGGCGCTGCGCTCTCGCAGTGTCGCCAGCGCGGGCAAGTTCGTCTCATCATAAGTGATCTTCAGATCATGGGCATTGCCTCCCTGGCCCTTTGGGTGCAGTTCAATCACAGTGCCCCAGGGGGTCGTCAATGTGACGCGGAGGTCGCCCCGGTAGGAGTGAGTGATGTCGACGCCGACTTTGATCGTGGAGATCGTGAGCGCTTCGGCGATATCAATTGTGTCACTAATCCCCGTTGCATTGTTGTCCGGGATGGACTTATTGGGAGTGGACGTTCGGCTCAGGGTCTGTGGTGGCGTGGGCACATCGGAAAGCAGACAACGGAAAGTAATCGATGCGCCGACAGGCGAAATCTGGTCGATAGTCAAGTTTGACGAGGTGCCATTCCACCATTTGCTGTCAGGCATCGTGTGGTCAGCGAAGCGTGCGCCGGGGCCGGCGTAAAGATCGTTGGCATCGCCGCTTTGGTACTGCAAGCGCTCCAGTTGAAACAATCCGTCTGCCTGTTCAAGCGAGAGTTCATAGTGGCTGGAACTGGTCATTTGTTCGTTGCTGTTATCGCCATCCTCGTCCACATGCCAGATGGCCAGCCCCTCATCTGGTAGCGCCGCGTCGCGGCCTGTCCTCCTTCGGTTTTCAATGAGAAAGTATTCACGACCACCGCGCGAAAAGATCGCGCAATCGTTGCTGCCGGCGTCCAGCGTGACTTGTTTGTTATGCTCGAGGGGAATGACGTTACGTGCCCAGCCCGAAAGGCGTTTGAGGTATCCGTTAATCGCAATTGGATTTTTCTGATCGGCATGGTTGCCGCCGCACATCAGGCAAAAATCGCCGATACCGCTGGATTGGTTGCCGTAGTCGTAGAGGTCCGGGTAGTCGCACAACATGTGCCCGTTTTCATGGCAGAAGGTGCCAAGTTCCAACTCCGTGCCCATGGCGGTGAACTGGTAATCGCGAGCCGAACGGCCGGGCGCCAATAAAACGGGCGTTCCAAGTGCTGAGGCATGGGGCCAGAGTCCCTCTGACCATTCGTTCACGACCGGGCCGGCGTAATACACGTTCAGCGCGTAAACAAACCCCGCATTGTCCGGAGTCAACGACGAGAAATCGAAACCATTCGCTTTATGAAACGTCAGGGCTTCTTTGATCAACTCGATGGCGCGCTGCGTGTACGTAATACCGGGATCGGTATAATAGGTTTTGGGATGCTTCGCCCGGTAATACGGCGCAACGACGTTCGTGTAGCGGCAGCGGCCGATTGAGTTGTCGTTAAAGAAATCAAAAACCGACCCGTGATTGCCGAAGCCACTGTAACCGGGTTGATTGCAGAACCGATCCACCTCGTCGCGCGGAATGGTTGCCTGCGCATCGCTGAAATCCACCAAAAGACAAAGACCAACGAAGTTGCCGACAGTTTGACGCTGGGGCGGGGCGAGCATCGGCCCGCCTGCAGCGGCTACGGCCCGAATAGTCTGCTGCTGACGGCGGCGTTCTTCGCGGCGCTCGTCGCAACGGCGTTTGGGCATGCGTCGCACGGATTCAGCCGCCGCGGCGGTGGCGCCTTCGGGGCGAACGCGCAAGCCTCGCGCTACCCCCGTGCCCGCGGCATTGAGTCGACCGTTCGGACTGGTCGCCGGCTCCAGGGCATTTCCATCTGCGGACAATCGCGCCAGTTCGTAATAACCGGTCGCCGGATTCCTGGTCACAGTGTGACCATCGAGCGTCTCGAACACGGCGTAGTGCTGATTTCCCGATCCGCGTAATTGAATCTTGCTGCCATCGGGCTGGGTGAACGTAAAGATGCGATTCTTGAATTGTATTGCCATAAATGATCTTTCATATGAGGTGGAGTTTGATGCATGACGCTTAATGAAAATGAGACGGCAAAGCGAAAATTTAAAGAAGTGGGCCGTTCATTGCCACGGCGTTTGAAACGAAGCGGGAGACTCAGATGCGTCTTACAATCATGATGGAAAGATCGTTCTCTTCGTGTTTCACGAATGTAGCCAACTTCAACCAAGAGATTCATCGATTTCCTCTTCACCTTCACACCATAGATACGTTTCGATACAGGTCGTACTTTCAACAAGTTACCCTCCGGTCGACACCGACGCCTGGTCCTCACATTTGGCGATTCTGCTCCATCCGCTCTGAATTATATGTGTGCTCCACTTCGGCCTTGTCTCCGCCTCTGTCGACGGGATTCCAAAGCGGTAGAGGACTACCGCACTCCACGACGATTCGCGGATTCGAAGCAACCGACTGATGCGGACGGCGGCGGAGCGCCGTCCCTACCCGCTTCGCGAGGATCGAGTCGAGCATTCCGGGCGAAATCAGTCCGGAATGGCGGCGCCTTTTTCGATCCACTCGCGCATTTTGGCGGCGAATTCGGCGTGGGCGAGCGGTGGCTTGGATTTGCCTTCGGCAGGGTTCCAGCCGGATTCCATGACGAGGCTGTCGTGGGAAACGTGGTGGAGGATTTCTTCGAGGGTTTTGCCGCCATTTTGTTTTGGGTCTTTCAATTGGCGCGCGAGTTCGGCGGGACTTTTGCCCTGGAAGACCATCCGCATGTTCGCAGGCGGGAGGTGCCACTCGGGATGGCCGGGCGGCATGTCCTGGCCAACGAGGTGAGATGGAACTGGAACGTAGTCCCAGTCGTCCTCGCCTCTGCCGCCCTCGGCATCCTTTACAAATCCGTGTTTTAGCTCTTAATCCGGTTTCGCGAGAGTGCCGTACGAAAAACAATCTCTTTGGTTGCAGCTCAGCATCCCGCTGGCCGGGGCGCTTCTTGCGAACATTTGCGTTGGCGCTCAACTCCCAAACGATCGGTGCGATGGCGCCACTCTCCTCCAATCGGGTGTACCCGTCATCCTCAGCACTGCAGACGCCACCGACGCGACCGACCCGGAGCCCACCTGTGGAGCCGCCTTTGGAAGCGGCGTTTGGTTCCGCTTTACGCCCGCGAGCAACGGTCTGGTGCGGGTAAGCACTTGCGGCAGTACCTTTGATACTGTGCTGCAGGTTTACACGGGCAACTGCAACTCACTGACACCGATGACCGGTGCGTGCAATGATAACGAGGGGCCCTCCTGTGCAGAGTTGCAAGCCAGCGTGCAGTTCCTGGGTGCCGGCGGAGCGACTTATTGGATTTTGGCGGGAGGCGCTTCCCAGGCCAAAGGCACGCTGCACATTGTCGCCAACCTGATGAACGCGTTGAGCAACGATCGGTGCAGCGGCGCCACGCCACTTCAGGCAGGCGTGCCTTATGCGATGAGCACCGTCGATGCCACAGACACGGATGATCCTGTACCCGTATGCGCCAGCGCCTTTGGCGGCGTGTGGTTCAGCTTCACGCCCGCCAGTGATGGTATGGTGCGCGTGAGCACTTGTGGCAGCGACTTCGCCACTGTAGTGCAGCTCTACAGTGGCGATTGCTTCGCACTCACACCCATGGCTGGTGGTTGTAACGATTTCAGTGGTTCGGCTTGTGCGGGTTTCCAGGCCAGCGTGCAGTTCCTCGGATCCGCCGGGACGACGTACCGGATTCTGGCGGGCGGCTATGGCGGCGCGCGGGGCCGCCTGAACATTTTGGCAGAATCATTCCCCAGCCTGATAAACGATCAGTGCCAGGGTGCCCTCACGTTGCAGCCGGGCGTTTCAATTGCGATGAGTACCACCAACGCAACGGCGACGGGCGACCCACTCCCCACGTGCCAGACCAACTTCGGGGCCGGCGTCTGGTTTAAGTTCACACCGGCAAACGACGGAATAGTCACGCTCAGTACGTGCGGTAGCGACTTTGACACCGTTCTTCAGGTCTACTCCGGAAGCTGCGGCACCCTCATCCCCGTAGCCAGTGGCTGCAACGACTACAGTGGTCCTGCGTGTCCGTCTCCTCTTTCTGCGGTTCTTCAATTCCCGGGCATCGGTGGACAAACCTATTGGATTCTGGCGGGCGGCGCGCTCGGCGCGCGTGGCACGCTCAGCATGGTGGCTGATCCACCGCCACCAGCCAACGATGCGTGTAGTGGCTCGATCACACTTCAACCAGGAGTCCCGTTCATCATAGATACTTTTCTGGCCGGAAACGGGAGCGATCCGGCGCCGACGTGCCAACCCAACTTTGGACATGGCGTCTGGTTCAATCTCACGCTGGGCAACAGCGGTCAGGTGACAGTCAGCACCTGCGGAACCGGTTTTGACACCGTTCTCCAGGTTTATACTGGTGACTGCAATGCGCTTGTGCCCGTGGCCGGTGGCTGCAATGACGACCAGGGTCCTGCCTGCGGTGGCAGTCGCGCCAGTGTGCGATTTCAGGGTACCGGCGGTGTGACCTACCGGATTCTTGTCGGCGGCTACGGCGGGGCACTCGGCCTCATCAACATCGTTGCTGATTTTCCGTTCTCGTCGCCCACTATCAACATCAGCCTTGAAGCCGGGTCAGCTTTCCTGTTGCAGATCAACGGTGTGCCGCGCTGGACTTATCTCTTGCAGACTTCCACCAATCTCTTCAACTGGCTTGACCTCACTCCCGTCACCATGGGGGCGGATGGCCGTTTCAACTTCTGGCACACAAACCAACTCAATCCTCGCGCCCGCTTCTTCCGGCTAAGGACACCATGAGTTCCCCAGGGCGACGGCAACCCTCGGCGCCCTCGTCACCACGTGGACCACGTCGTCCCGTGCTTCCTCTGGATTTTCCTGGGCCCACCGCCTTCATTCCGTGTTCTGCCAGCAGATGCCGCAACGCATCCAACCCTTTGACTTTGCCTTCTCGACCGCAATGGCCATGGAGACCCAATGTATGCCGACATTCCTCGTATATTGCCGTCAGCGGACATCTGCTATGTTGGGTCGGGTATGAAAAATGGGACAACCAATGCGAAGGGCGAAAGCTGGGAGCCGGTCATCTATCTCGACAAACTATGCGGGCTCGTCGCCGCGGCCGGAATCGGTTATCTCCTGGCAAGGTATGTGCCGATCGGCGCTACAATCGTTTGGGTGATTGTCGGCGTCGCACTCGCAGTCAAAATCGTGCTTCATGTCTTGTAAGGACACTACCCAGTGCCGTATGGAAAAGGAAAACCACACCGGAAATCCCCAGGCAGACGCGGCATTCCGTGGGACGTCCTCCTGATGGCAGCCTAGATCTGCATCTGCATTATTGCAGTTCTGGCTTTCGCCTTCTGAGCGCCCCGTAATCCGTCATCACGGCATCGTCCTCAGAAGTGAATATAGCATCTGCAGTGCATGGGCGATCACCAGCGGCCATAATTGGCGCCACCGCCAGTAAAACAACCCGTAAAGCAATCCCTGCGCAAACATTGCTACGACTCCGCTGAGGCCCATCGTCGCGTGTAGGAATGCGCGGAACCCAGCCGACACAACTACCGTGAGCCACAGGCCATGCTTCTCCAGCGCGTAGAAGATGTAGCCCGACTCAATCGTCTCTTCAAAAATCGGATTGATCAACGAGATCAACACGATAACGGGAAGGGTCAACTGGTTGATGCGATGATAGTCAACGGCGCTGTGGAATACCTCACGGGTGACAAATCCGATGACTTGCTGCAGCAGAAAAAATGCGGCAAACAGGAACACCCCCGCTGCGGCCCATTTCCATGAAAGACGAAAGCCAAACGTGGCCAGTGACCATCCGCGAATGCGCCCAATGCCGAGCGCGATCGCCAGTGTCATTACTTCCATGACGGCCAAAAAGATAATGCCGTCGTTCTGTAAAGGCCGTGTCTCAACCGAAGAAGGTGCGTGCCCGACCCACACATTATGAATTATCCACGCCGTGATGTGGACCATGGTCAATCCGAAGCAAACGAAAAGAACCAGTAGGAATTCCGTGGGTGCGGAAAAACCGCGGATGATGGACTTCACGCTGATACAGACCGCGGAAAGAGCCGCAGCGTTCGTTTGTGCCGATTCGCGTCTTTGCGGCTAATTCGTGCCTATTCGTGTGAATCCGTGTCTCTCCACACGTCCTATGGCGCAGTGGTGTACTGGATCTCGATGTTGCCGCCGACCAGCCTGATGGAGGTGATGCGATACTGCGTCGTCGAGGCGAGGCGGTAGAAACGCCTGGCGCCGCTCGGAGGAACGCGGAACGTGCTTTGGCCCGCGTCATGGACCGCATTGGGATCGTCTGCGAAGGGGCCTGCCAGGTCCGGCGCGGTCTGGAGTTGCACTTGCGCCTGCCCCACATCGAGGTAGGCCTTGATTGCTTCCGCGCTGTCCGGATCGTTGATGAGCGTGCGCACACCCGAGGTCCGATTTGTCGAGAAAAGTTCGCCATGGGCCGAACCGCCGCGTTCGTACCACAGGAAGCGGAAGGGATAGAGCCCGGGCTGAGTCACAACAAAATTGAAGGTTTCGTTGGCCGGACCGCCGTTGTGAAAGGCGATGACCGCTTCCGAGCTGGCGTCGTGAAGCTGCGAGCCAGAGGAAGTTTTGTAGCCGTCGTCGGTGGTGGCACCGAAGGTATGGATGCCGGCCGGCAGATCGAGGTACGCGACCATCTCGACCACGAAGTCATTGTCGCCATTGCCGAAGCCGTTGGAGTCTGCGTCGTAGAGTCCCGGAACGACGTAATCGCCAGGGAAGTGGCCGGAGGAACCAACGAGCAACTTGTTTTGATTGATAACCTGCACGGTGGTGTTGGTATCCATGAAAGCCGTGTAGGGCGAGGGCACCCTGAGTTGATCTTCGGCACGGGCGAGCGAGTTGTCGAGCGCCGTGCCGGCGGGGGCCTGCACCATGCGCAAATGAAAACCGCGCGCGCCCGGCGCGCCTTGCACGCGGTTCACCGGGTTCAGGGTCTCATAAACCACGGTGAAGGTCCACGTGTTGGTCTGGGTGACATTAAAATTGTCCCTGAAGATAATCTGCGCCGTGTTGAGCGAACCGGAGGGAGGCAGCGGGGAAATGTCGTAAGTCACTGTGGCGCCGGACGCGGTCGCCGTGGCCGTGGCCGCGACCGTATTGCCGTTCAGCTTCAGCACGATGGAATCGACCTCGACCGAGGTATCGAAATTCTGGATGGTCACGTTGATGGCAGGCGTGACGGTGTTGACGGTTGTCCCGTCGGCCGGCGAGAGGCTCACGACGCGAGCGCGTTGCAGGCCCGGATCCGCGGTGGGCACGAGCAGCAGATAGTTTTGCGCAATGCCCGCATCGCCCGGGGGCGTGGTGGCCTGCCGCAGGCGGATGGTGTCAAAATCAGTCAAGCGCACGATAGCCGGATTGCCGAGTGCGTCGGTCAACAGCACGTTGCGATACTGATAACCGCTCAGCTTGCCCAGGAAAGACCCGAGCGGCACTGTGGTTTGGTCCGGGAGGGCGTGGTCGCTCGTGACTCTTTCCAGCACGCACTCTCCCTGGCCAAGGTTCACCATGGATTGGCGCAAGTAAACGAGATAGGAGCCCGGCACGAAAAAGCGCGAGTAGTTCAACCATTCGCCCGAGACGATGTCTGCGACATCGTAGTCGAAGACGCTGTTGGCCGCACCTCCGGCGTCGATGTATTTCTGGCGCTGCACATCCAAGGTATGCTGCATGCGGACCGGGTCACCGGAACGATATTTGGTGTTGGTAAAATTGGGAGAGGGACGCGTATCGGTAAAATCGATGTCCCGCGTTCCAAGCTGGTTGTTGTAGGAGTTGTCCTGCGGACCGCTGCCTTCTGGTGCCGGCACGGGCGCGTCGTAGAAACCGCCGGAGCTGAAATTATAGTCTTCGACTTCGATGACCATGTTGTTGGTATCGAAGGTGTCAAAATGGAGGAGGACCCGGTTGGTGGCATTGTCGCTGTCAACGACCTGCAGCACCGCGGTGTAATCGATATTAATCTGCAACCCGCCGAGGGTCACGCCGCGCGTGTTGCCCGAACCGGTGATCGTGAGCCCGTTTGCGGACGTAAACGTGTTCGTGCCGTTGAGGGTGACGGAGATGCCCGTGTTGACCAGCGGTTTATCGTCAGCGGCATTGAAGGTGATCTGTGTCGAGGGCGGCAGGAAATTGGCCGTCTCGGGCGGATTGACGTCGGCGATCTGCGGTGGCTGGTTCGCCGCCAGAGCGGGAGCGAGCACGGCGGCGTTGTCATAAATGACCTGATAATTCGCCTGCGGGGCGTTCTGATCGAAGTCCTCGTAGCAGAAGAGCGAGAAGTGCCCGGTGGTAATGTAAGGCGTTGCCGGGTCGTCCGTGCCGTCGGCCAGCACATCCGGATCGGGCGTGTCCACGACGGTTTGTTCCCAGAGGACTGCATTGCCAGCATCTTTGTCGAGGACTTGCGCCTTGATGAAAACAGTGGCGCGGTTGGAGACCGTGAGGTCAAGCACGAGCGTCACGTTGTCATTCTTGATCGCTGGCGTCGGATTCTCGTTGTAGAAATATTTGCCGATGCCCTTGGTGAGAAGGATGTCGGTGGTGGATTTGGCAAAGCCATAGCCGGCGAGCGTGCCAAGGGAGTTCGTCGTGGGAATGAACCCGAGGACCGCGAAGGAATCCTTGCCTTCGCCATGGACGAGGTCAACGCGGAGTTGCAGGCGATCGCATTCGCGCAAATCGAACGCGCGCGAGGTCTTGCGGCTTCCCGAGAAGATGGCCCGGTTCGCGTTTGGAAGATTAAATGCAAATTGGCCATTCGCCTCGGTCGGAAGTCCCACCCCGGGAATGAAGGTGAAGTCTTCCCAAGCCGTCTTCGTATTATCGTCGAAGTCGTCCAGGACCATATCATCCAACACGCACGTCTCGGCATTGTCGTAGACCACCTTATACTCGGTCTGGGTCGTCCCGTTGTCCTCATAGCAAAAAAGCGCGAAGTGGCCCCGCGTGATGTACGGTGGGGCCGGATCATCGGTGCCATCGGCCAAGACGTCCGCTGCCGGCGTATCCGTCACGGTCTGTTCCCAAAGCACGGCATTGCCGTTGTCTTTGTCCAGGACCGAGCCTTTGATAGTCACGGTACCGTCTTTGGCGGTGAGAGAAAGAACGAGGGTGACATTAACGTTCTTGACGGGCGGGGCGACGTTCTCGTTGTAAAAATACTTTCCGATGCCTTTGGAGAGAAGGATGTCAGTCGTGGACTTGGAAAGGCCATAACCGGCGAGCGTGCTGAGCGCGTTCGTGGTGGGAATGAAGGCGAGGACCGCAAAACTGTCTGCCCCAACTCCTTCCACCAGGTCGACCTTGAACTCGATGGTCCGCCCATTCCTCAACTCGAATTCCTCGGAAGTTTTCCGGCTGCCTGTAAAGATGGCCCGCCCTGCCGGCGGGAGCACAAACTGGAATTGGCCGTTGGCCTCGCTGGGAATGCCGAAGCCGGGGACGAACGTGAAGTCCTGCCAGTCCGTTTTGACGTTGTCGTCGAAGTTATCCAGCACGTGGCCGCAAAGGGGGGCTGGGATCAGCAAGGCGGTAAGAAGCGGGAGGGCGAGTACAACTTTTGTGCTCATAGACACTACGTGTTCGCGTTGGTGGTGATGTTGAGTGCTACCACATCCGCCTCCCCGCGTCAACAAGCGGACGGCGACGGAGCACGTCCCTGCCCCGCTTCGCGAATGGCAAACTAAATGTAGCCAAGGTGCGGGGAGGCGGATAATAATTCGTGAAAGCTGACAGTTTTAATCCACGCGGAGTAAGACGCTATGAAGACCTACCTGGCTGGAGATATTCGGAATTTCGCAATTGTTGGACACGCCTCTTCGGGAAAAACGATGTTGAGCGAAGCCATGCTCGCGTGCGGCGGGGTGATCAATCGCATGGGCAGCATCGCCGCCGGGAGCACGGTGTCGGACTATCACGACAGCGAGAAGAACCGGCAGATTTCCACGCACGCCTCGCTGCTCCACACGGAGTGGCTGGGCAAGAAGTTCAACATCATCGACACGCCGGGCTACCTGGATTTCATCAGCGAAGGGCTCGGGGCGTTGCGCGTGGGCGACTTCGCGCTGGTGGTCGTGAACGCGCAGCACGGTATCGGCGTGGGCACAGACCAGGTGTGGAAGTACGCGACGCATTACGGCATTCCGAAAATGATCGTGATCAACGGGCTGGACAAGGAGAACACCAACTTCGAGGGGTTGCTCGCGCAGCTCCAGTCGCGCTTTGGGTCGCATGTGTTTCCGCTTTCGATCCCGGTCAATGCCGGGCCCGGTTTCAACCAGGTGCTCGACGTGTTGCGGAGTGAAGTGATCACGTATCAAACGGATGGCAGCGGCAAGTTCACCGAAGCGACCGCCTCCGGCGCGCTCGCGGAGCGCGTGAACGCGCTGCATAAGCAACTCATCGAATACACCGCCGAGTCGGACGACGCGTTGCTCGAGAAATTCTTTGCGCAGGGGAGTTTGTCGGAGGAGGAACTGCGCTCGGGCGTCCACACCGCCATCCAGACACAGAACCTGATTCCGGTGTTTGCGACGGCCGCGGAATCAAATGTGGGCGTCGCGCGATTGATGGACATCATCGCCAAGTACGGCTCTTCGCCTGTGGACCGGCAGAAGGTGCAGGCAGTCGATGCGAACGGAAAGGAAGTGGAGATCGCGCTGACGGCCAATGAACCGGTGCTCTACGTGTTCAAGACGATGAGCGAAGCGCAGTTTGGGGAACTGTCGTTTTTCAGGCTTTATTCTGGATCGATTCACATGGCGATGGATCTTTACAACAGCGATCGCAAAGCCACCGAGCGCATCGGCCAGATTTATCTGCTTAACGGGAAGACGCGGTCGACCATCGAGCAATTAAACGCCGGCGACATCGGGGCGGTGGTGAAGCTCAAAGACACGCACACCGGCAACACGCTGTGCAGCCCGAAGAAACCGGTAGCGCTGCCGAAAGTGGAGTATCCCAAGCCAAACATTCATGCCGCGCTGAAACTCAAGAGCAAGGGAGAGGAAGACAAAATCGCCACTGGCCTCGCGGCGTTGCACAATGAAGATCCCACGTTCCTTTATCACGTCGATGGTGAACTGCACCAGACGGTGATCTCCGGCCAGGGCGAGTTGCACCTGCAGGTGATTGCGGACCGCTTGAGACGCCGCTATCGCGTGGATTTCGAGTTGATCGAACCGAAGGTGCCGTATCGCGAAACGATCAAAGGAAAAGGCGACTCGAAATATCGGCACAAGAAGCAGACTGGCGGAGCCGGGCAGTTCGCTGAAGTCTGGATGCGCATTGAACCGAAGGCGCGCAACGCCGGCTTGGAATTCACGCAGTCGCTCAGTGGGCAAAACGTCGATCGCGTCTTTGTCCCTTCAGTCGAGAAAGGCGTGAACTCCGCGTGCAAAGAAGGAATTCTCGCCGGATACCGAATCGTCGATCTGAAAGTGGATTTTTACGACGGGAAGATGCACCCGGTGGATTCGAAAGACATCGCGTTTCAAATTGCCGGCAAAGAGGCGTTCAAGGAATCGTTCGAGAAAGCGCGGCCGTGTCTCCTGGAACCGATCTTCACCGTGGAGATCAAAGTGCCCGAAGAGTCGATGGGCAATGTGATCGGCGATCTCTCGAGCCGTCGCGGAAAAATTCTGGGGATGGACACCGCCGATGGGTTCCAGGTGGTCAAAGCGCAGGTCCCGCAGAAGGAGCTTTATCAATACTCGACCGTGCTGCGCTCACTGACGGGCGGGCGCGGCATTCACACGGAAGATTTCAGTCATTACGAAGAGATGCCCAAGGAAATGGAGGCCAAGGTCATCGCCGAGGCAAAGAAACTGCACGCTGAACTGCACGGGCATGCTCCGGCCGCTGCGCACGCCCATTAGAGCCGAACCGGCTACTTGCGCTGGCGGCGCTTGACGTTGAGTTGGGCAAGAGAGTGCGCGAGGGCAGCGCTGACCATGGCCGCTTCTTCGTCGTCGAGTTTTTCGCTGAGGCGGGCCTCGGCGCGTTTGCGGGCTTCTTCGGCCTTTGTTTCGTCGATGTTCTCAGCGCGAATGGCCATGTCGGTCAGGATGGCGACGCGCTCGCCGGTGATCTCGACAAAGCCTTCGCCGACGGCGAGAAAATAATCCCGGCCGCCTTTGCGGACGACGACTTCGCCGGCGATCACTTGCGTGAGCAACGGCACGTGCTGCGGGTAGATGCCCATCTCGCCCTCGACGCCGGGCAGCGTGACCATCTCCACGTCTTCGGAGTAGGTCTTCGCTTCGGGCGTGACGATTTCCAGCTTGAGGGTTGCGGCCATGCTTAGCCTTCCTTGATCTCGTCGATGCCGCCCTTCATGTAGAAATTGACCTCCGGCACGTCGTCGTGTTTGCCGTCGAGGATTTCCTTGAAACCGCGCACGGTTTCGGCGACCGGGACCTGCTTGCCTTCGCGGCCCGTGAAGACTTGCGCGACCGAGAACGGCTGGCTGAGGAAGCGCTGAATCTTGCGCGCGCGGAAAACGGTGAGCTTGTCGTCGGGCGACAACTCATCCATGCCGAGAATAGCGATGATGTCCTGCAGGTCTTTATAACGTTGCAGCACGCGCTGCACGCCGCGCGCAACATCGTAATGTTCCTTGCCCACGATATCCGGCGCGAGCGCGCGGGACGTCGACGAGAGCGGATCGACCGCGGGATAGATGCCCAATTCAGCAATCGCGCGCTCGAGCACGATCGTCGCGTCGAGGTGCGCGAAAGTGGTCGCGGGCGCCGGGTCGGTCAAGTCGTCGGCGGGAACGTAGACGGCCTGGAACGACGTGATCGATCCCTTCTTGGTGGACGTGATGCGCTCCTGCAGGTCACCCATTTCCGCGGCGAGCGTTGGCTGGTAACCGACAGCGGAAGGCGTGCGCCCGAGCAGCGCGGAAACTTCGGAGCCGGCTTGCGAGAAACGGAAAATGTTGTCGACGAAGAGCAGCACGTCCTGGTTCTTCTCGTCACGGAAATATTCGGTGACGGCGAGCGCCGAAAGCGCGACACGCAAGCGCGCGCCGGGCGGCTCGTTCATCTGGCCGTAAACGAGGCCGATCTTCGAGCCGGGCTTGATAATCGGGAGGCCGTTGGGGCCTTTTTTCGGATGGTCGTTTTCGTCTCGCTCGACCTTGATGACCTTGGCCTCGATCATTTCGTTGTAGAGGTCATTGCCTTCGCGGGTGCGTTCGCCGACGCCGGCGAACATCGAAACCCCGCCATGGAGTTTCGCGATGTTGTTGATCAACTCCATGATGACGACAGTCTTGCCGACGCCTGCGCCGCCGAACGCGCCGACCTTTCCACCCTTGAGGAACGGGCAGATCAGATCGATGACCTTGATGCCGGTCGTGAGGACCTGCGGACTGGTCGATTGATCGACCAGCGGGGGCGCGGGGCGGTGGATCGGCAGATACTTGTCCGCTTTGACCGGGCCCTGTTCATCCACGGGCGCGCCGGTCACGTCAAACACGCGACCCATGACGGCTTCGCCGACGGGCATCGAAATCGGCGCGCCGAGATCGGTGATTTCCATGCCGCGCTTCAGGCCTTCGGTGGTGGACATGGCGACGGCACGGACCCAGTTGTCGCCGAGGTGCTGCTGCACTTCGAGTGTGAGTTTGGCGCGGCCAACGCCGGGCATGTCATATTCCACCGCGAGCGCGTTGAACAATTCCGGCAGTTTGTCGGCGAACTCGATGTCCAGGACGGGACCAATGATTTGAACGATCTTGCCTTTATTCATGAGAGTATTAATTAGCCCATCGCCATGGCGGCGCTGGTGATTTCCAAAAGTTCCCTGGTAATATTTGCCTGGCGCAGCTTGTTGTACTCGAGCGTCATGTCCTTGATAAGCTGCTTGGCGTTGTCGGTGGCGTTTTTCATGGCGACCATGCGCGAGCTGTGCTCGCTGGCCTTGGCTTCGAGTAGAAACTGGTAGACCTGGAAATTGACGTAGTGGGGAATCAAAGCGCCGAAAACAGTGCCGGGATCCGGTTCGAACAAATACTCGATGCCCGACTTCGTGAGCGCTTCGGCCGCAGCGTCGCCGCTCACATCGGCGCTGACGGCAGTGATCTCACCAACCGGGAGCAGCGTTCGCACTTCGGGCTTCTGATTCAGCGTGGAAATAAAATTGGTGTAGAGCACGTCCACGCGGTCGACCTCGCCGTTCGTGAACAGGTCGCGCGCGAACCTTGAAATCGCTCGCGCCTCACTGAAGAGCGGCGCGTCCTTGTAAGTGAATTCCGCAGCGAGAGTTCGCTTGGTACGCGCGATGAATTGCGAGCCTTTCCGGCCCGCGCAGACGTAAACAGTGTTCGCCTTATCAAACTTGGCGGCTTCGCGCATCAGATTGCCGTTGAGCGCGCCGCACAAACCCTTGTCCGTGCTGACCAGGATTACGGCGACTTTGCGCACATCGCGGACTTCGGTGAGAGGATGGGTAAAATCGCTGGCCGAGGCCGTGACTTCCGCGAGCACCGAATTCATCAGCGTCGCATACGGCCGCCCCGAGAGGGCAGACTGTTGCGCCTTGCGCATCTTCGCGGCGGCGACCATCTGCATCGCCTTGGTGATCTGCGAAGTGTTTTTGACCGACCTGATCCGCCGGCGTATGTCGCGTGTGCTGGGCATCCAATTATTGTAAGTTGTTCGGTCTCAATAGCTTGCAAGCGTGAGGTCGCAAATTACGACCTCGTTCTTCTATCGATAAGTTTGCTTAAAGTCTGTTACCGCACTCTTCAAATCAGCCGCAAGAGCATCGCTAATCGCTTTCTCGTTGCGCAGCTTTGTCAGGACATCCGCTTTGCGCGTCGTCAGGTACTCTGTGAGCTTCGCCTGGAAGTCCTTGATCTTGTCCACCGGGATGTCGTCCATGAGATTGTTCTGCACCGTCCAGAGAACCGCCGCTTGAATTTCAATGGGAAGCGGATCGTACTGCTGCTGTTTGAAAATCTCGACGATGCGCTTGCCACGCTCAAGCATCGCTTGCGTTTTCGCGTCGAGGTCAGAGCCGAACTGCGCGAAGGCAGCGAGCTCGCGGAACTGTGCCAAGTCACCTTTGATGCGACCCGCGACTTGCTTCATGGCTTTGATCTGCGCGGCGGAACCGACGCGTGACACGGACAAGCCGACGGAGATGGCGGGGCGCACGCCCTGGTAGAACAAATCCGTTTCCAAATAGATTTGGCCGTCCGTGATTGAAATGACGTTGGTCGGAATGTAGGCCGAAACGTCGCCAGCCTGAGTCTCGATAATCGGCAGGGCGGTCAACGAACCATTGCCGTAGTTTTCGCCGACGCGGGCGGAACGTTCGAGCAGGCGGCTGTGCAAGTAGAACACGTCGCCCGGATAGGCTTCGCGGCCGGACGGGCGCTTCAAGATCAGCGATACCTGACGATAAGCAACGGCGTGCTTCGACAGATCATCATAAATGATCAACGCGTCCATGCCGTTATCCATAAACCACTCGCCCATGGACGCTCCGGCGAAAGGCGCGAGGTATTGGTTGGTCGCCGAATCCGAAGCAGCCGCCACGACGACGATCGTATAGGGCATCGCTCCCGCCTTCTCCAACTCCGCGACCACGCGCGCGATGTTTGACTGCTTCTGGCCGACCGCGACGTAGATGCTGTAGAGCGGACGATAGTTTTTGTCGCCCGCGGCTTCCGCAGCTTTGTTGCTGCGCGCCTGATTGATCATCGTGTCAATGCCGATGGTCGTTTTTCCGGTAGAACGATCGCCAATGATCAACTCGCGCTGCCCACGCCCGATCGGGATCATCGCGTCGATGGCCATAATGCCCGTCTGCACAGGCTGGCTCACCGATTTGCGCCTGATAATGCCGGGCGCGATTTTCTCCACAGGATAAAATGCCGTTTCCTTGATCGGTCCTTTGCCGTCGATGGGCTGGCCGAGCGAATTCACGACGCGGCCAAGCAATCCCTTGCCTACCGGCACCGACAAGAGCCTGCCCGTGGTGCGGACTTCCTGACCTTCTTTGATCTTCGCGAACTCGCCGAGGATGATCGCGCCCACTTCGGTTTCCTCGAGATTCAGCGCCTGACCCGTAATGCCGCCGCCGAAATCGAGCATCTCATTGGCCATACAATCCGTCAGGCCCTCGATCTTGGCCACGCCGTCATAGATTTCGCGCACGACGCCGACGTTCTGCTTCATCGCGGTCGACTTGACGCCGGCGATTTGGGACTCAATTTCCTGAAGGATCGAATTCATAATGATTTCCTAAAAGCTTTCTGCGAGCGCATTCAACCTGCCCTGTACCGTCGCATCCACGACATCACTGCCGACCTTGATACGCAATCCACCGAGCAGCGAAGGATTGTGCACAAACGAAATCTGCAGGCCCGGCCCATACCGGCGCGAAAGCGTGTTGCTGATCTCGCCTTCGTGTGCCGGCGATAAGGGCGTCGCGCTCTCGACTCGCGCAGTGCGCCGGTCGATGTCCAGCTTCACCAGGCGTTGGAAGTGCTGAAGAACTCCCACGTAACCCCGGGGTTTAGCAGCGATGACTTTTTGCACCACTTCACGAGCCTTGTTCTCGTCGAGCACGCCGTTGACCCGGCAACTCTGGAAGAGCGCCTTGGCGTCGCGACGGGCTTGCTTGGCAATCTTCATTCGGGCTCTATCTCACTCCGCTAGGCGGCCAATTCACGGGCGGCTTCATTTGAAAGCCGTTGTTGGTCGTCCGGCGTCAGTGTCTTGCCGATGACCCGACCGGTCGTCTGCACCACCAATCGTCCGACCTCGCGGCGCAGTTCGGTGAGCATGCGCGCGTGTTCCGCTTCCATGGCCTGGCGCGCCTTTTCGACGATGTCTTTCGCAGCGGCAATGGCCTTTTGCGTTTCCACTTCCTGCACGCGCGCGGCGGCATGGCGTGCTTCTTCAATCAGCCTCTGCGCCTGAGCATTGGCCTGGTTTATGACTTCCTGGCGCGAAGCCTCGGTGCGCGCCAACTCCGTCTTGATCTTGTCGGCGTTCGCAAGGCCTTCGGCGATGCGCTGCCGGCGTTCCTCCAGAACCTTGAGGACCGGCTTGTAGGCAAACTTGTGCAGCAGGAAGGCGACAATAGAGAAGCTAAGCACCTGCGCAATGAAGTGCGGCAAATCGAGACCGAACGTGCGGGCGGTGTCGGCGGCGGTATCGGCCAGACTGGCGGCGGCAAATATTGTTAAGCTATCCATAAAATTCAGATGGCGCGGAAGCGTCGCGCTTCCGCGCCGATGACTTACCTCACAAGGAAGATGGCGAAAAACACAATACCTTCAGCGAAGGCCGTGCTCAGGATCGCCTGGACGAGGATCTTCGTCGCAGCGCCGGGATTACGTCCCACCGCTTCCGAAGCCTTCATCCCGATGAACCCCACGCCGATGGCAGCTCCAAGAGCAGCCAGGCCGACGTGAATGTTTCCCGTCATCTCTGCCAACAATGGCATCATACTGTTCCTTTCGTTGCTCCGGCAGGCTCCCGCGATTGAACACGGTCAAACCGCCGAAATTCTAATGGTGGGCCGCCTCATGCCCTTCTTCATGCGTGCAAATCAGCAGCGTGAACACGGCCGTCAACAGCATGAATACGAGCGCCTGAACCAAACCAACCAGAACTTCCAAAAAGTAAAAAGGAATCGGGATAATAATGCTTCCGAACCAACCCGGCACGAGACGAGCCATTGATTCCAGCATGTTTTCACCGGCAAAAATGTTGCCGTACAAACGAAAGCTCAGCGATACAGGGCGAAACAGGATCGAAACCACTTCCAGCAAGCCGACCAATAAGAAGACGGCGATCATCAGCACTTTTAAAGCGCCAGTCGTATCGCCCTTTGGCCCGAAAAGATGCAGCAGAAAACCGCCGGGACCATTCGCTTGCAGGGCCCAGACGATCCAACACAAAAAGAAGATCGCTGCCATGGCGAACGTCATGTTGAGGTCTGCATTGGCGCCGCGCAGAAGCGGGTCGGTGACGTGGAAGCCATGGTCGGTCTTCGTTCCCCAGCCGATTGTTCCCACGCCGGGGATAAGGCCGAACCAATTGCAGAACAGGATAAAAATGAAGATCGTCGCGAAAAACCAGAAGGTCTTCTTTACGAGATCATGCCCTATAATTCCTTCCAGAAAGTCATGAAGACTCTCGACAAGCCACTCCCAGAAATTCTGCGCCCCAGCCGGGACGGCCTGGATACGCCGCGTCGCGTAACGAGCGAAGACGATCAACACCAGCGCGACCGCCCATGTTAAGATCATCGAATTGGTAACCGGCAGGGAGCCAATGTGGAAGACATCGACAGCCGCGGGCGGCAGGCCATGGTGCTCTGCCTCTGCGTGAGAGTCGACGTGGCCGGTCAGCGCCTCGGGTGCGACCGGCGCCTGGGCGTCCGCAGCAAGAGCCGCGCTCGCGCTGAAGAGCGACAACAGGAGCGGCAGTATCAAAGGTCGTATAAATTGCATCGGACCAATCCTGCAACAACACCACGGGGGATCCCAATCCTTACCCCGAAAACCCGACAATTCGTCGGAAGCCGCGAAAAACTGCCTGATCGTGAAATTTTTCACAAGCGTTTTTTGCGGGTAGCGTCACATTTCGTTATGTAATACTACCTTTTTGCGGTTTTTTCCGATAGCCACCCTTTGGTCGTACGCGGTCTTCGGTCGCGCCGGAGACACTTGGAAGGCCGGGAGCGAGGCTTTACGCCGCCTTGTCGAGGGAAGGATTCTGGTTGCGGCGGATTTCCAGGAGGCGGGCTACGGTTTCGAAGAGTTCGTTAATTTTCGGCGGCTTGCTCAAGACCGCGTCGACCTGCGTGGGCGTGTCGCCGTCGTCCTTCATCATGGTGCCCCAGCCTGTCAGCATAATGACCGGTGTGTCCGGCGACTCGCGTTTGATGGTTTGGGCGACCTGACGGCCATCGACGTACGGCATGCCGAGATCGGTGATGACGACATCAAAAGGATCGCCAAGCTGGCGAGCGTTGCGGAACATTTCGAGGCCGACCTGGCCGCCATCCGCCACCGCCGCGGTGTGGCCCGAATTTTCGAGCAATTGCTCGAGCATCTCCCGCAGAAGCGGCTCATCATCAATGCAGAGAATGTGCAAGGTGGGCAAGGGCGCATGGGTCGGTTTGGCCCTGCCGCCGACACCAGCCGTGCTTTCGCGCATCGGAAACACCAGGCGCATGTTCGTGCCTTTGCCGGGTTCGCTTTCGATTTCGATGCTACCTTCATGCCGCTCCGTGACACCGTAGACCATTGCAAGGCCCAGGCCCGTGCCGCGCTTGCCCTTGGTGGAAAAGAACGGCTCAAGGCAGCGCTTGCGGGTTTCCTCCGTCATGCCGATACCCGTGTCGCGAACTTCCAGGGAGACATGCGACGGCTTGCGGCTGCCGTCGGCTCCGACGATCCAGCCGCGCGTCTGCGTGCGGATGACTAACTCGCCGCCTTTCGGCATGGCGTCGACAGCATTGAGCAGGAGGTTGGTGATGGCCTCGCGGAGTTCGCTTTCGCTCGCCGGAACTTGCGGAAGGCCATCTTCAAATTCGGTGCGCAGTTCGATCATAAGTCCGCGCGCCTGCGGGATGTCCCGCCAGCGCGGGCGTGTCAAATCAATGACCTGCATCGCGATCCGGTTCAAGTTGACGGGCAAGTGGGCATCACGATCGTCGCGGCGGCGGTAAAACTCGCGCATGCGCGAAACAATGTGCGCGATGTCTTCGCCCGACGTTTTGATATTCTGCAAATTCTTCAGGCCGGTTTCGGTGAGGCTCTTTTCGTTCGAAAGCATGAGGTCGGCGTAAACGACGATCGGACAGAGCGCATTATTAATATCATGCGCGATGCCGCTGGCCATCTGGCCAAGGGCGCGCAAGCGCTCTTCCTGCATGATGGCAATTTGCGTTTGGCGAAGCTCGTCGTAGGCACGCTGCAATTGCGTGTGGAGGCGCGCCTGATGCGCGGCCAGGGCGACCTGTTCGCTCAACATGCGGAGGAACTCGCATTCGCCGCTGCTGAACGCGCCGGCGGCTTTGCGGGCCGTCATGAGAATCCCAAACAATTCGTTCTCGACCATCAACGGCACGCCAATGAGGGAGCGAAAACCCAATGCTTCCATGCGAGTCCTGAGCGCTCCTTCGGCCGAAGGCGAGTCATCGACCACGACGGTCTTTCCGTCGGCGCAGGCCTCGAGGCCCGACCCCTCGAGCGGCGTGTTCGATGTGAATGCGCCCTGGCGACGATAGTAAGCAGTGCCGTGACGAGCGGGAGAGATGCTGCGCGTTGGCTTGTCGTACAATTGCACTTCGCCGAAATCGATCGGCAGTTGCTCTTCAAGGTGTCGCAGAACGACCTTAACGACGTTCTCAAGGTCCTGACGCGCGGCGATGGCCCGCGTGATCGAATTCAGCAGACTGATCCGCGTGAGTTGCTGCTGCAGATCCTTCTCCGCGCGGCTGCGATCGATTATCTGGTGTTGCAACTCCGAGGTGCGCTCGCGCACGCGCGTCTCCAGATCGTCGTGCGCACGCTGCAACTGCGTCTCGCGCTCCTGGATGTGTTCCAGCATCTCGTTGAAAATGGTCATGAGTTGTCCCAACTCATCCTGGCTTTGCACCTTCACGCGCAGGCTGTAGTTCTTGTCGCTGGAGACTTTCTTCGCCGTCCCGGCCAGGGCGAGGATCGGATTGATGATCACACGCTGGAGTCGCACCGAGAGCAACAACGCGACGAAAGCCGAGACAAGAAGCACCAACAAAACGATTTGAACGTACTGGTGAAGCCGCCCGGAGAGTTCGCGCAGGTCCGATTGGAGATAGATGGTGCCCACGCGCTCGGCTTTGCTGGTGATCCGGCGAAAAAGCGCGAGGTGCGTGGCCGAGAAGTCGTGTCCGTCGGACAACGGCGCGGGAGGTGTGAAAGCGCTTTTGCCGCCGGCAGGATCGGGCCGAACATATTGCGCAAACGGCCGGTCCTGGCGGTCGTAGAGAACCGCCGCGGTGATGTTCTCCTCTTCAGCAAGCGTGGCCAATATTTCCTGGGCAACTTTCGGGTCGCGAAATTCCAGGGAAGCGGTGGTGGCGATGCCCACGATGGTTGCGAGCGATTCCAGTTTGTGGGTCAAGCTTTCGCGAAATGAAAACCGCTCGTAGACCAGGAAGGCCGAGCAGGCCAAAAGCAACGCGACGCCGCTCGTGAGCATGAGCAGCAGCATCTGCTTGCGTTTGATCGATTGCCGTGGCATCAGCGCGCAAAAGAGATATCGGCGAAAAATGGCGCGCGTACAGGGAAAATCTGCCACCGGCAGCTACGTCGCGAAAGCAAGTGCTTTTCGCCCATTCGTATCCGTGCGCAGCAAAGGCTGAGCCAGCACGCCCGTTGCTGACGCAATTGCGTCCCGCACCGATGCGGCGCAGAACAATTAACCGTCGAAGCCGACGGGACTTACGTCACCTTTGTGACTCCCGGAATTGCGATTGGAGATTCCGGCGGTTTGGCATCCCAGTCATAGCGATCAGGGGCAAGTTTCTCCTGCGAGCGCAACGCTTGTTCCCACGTGACCGCCTGCCCGGTATAGGTAGCCATGCGGCCCATGATGGCCATGAGGGTGCTTTTGCTCATGTACTCGCCGTTGTTGATCGGCTTGCCGCGGCGGATGCTGGCGAACAACTCATCGTGCTCGGTTTGCTGCGATACGTTCCGTTCGCCGCGATAAACCCAGCTCTCTGTTCCCTGAATTTCCAGACTGCGTTGAGCCACGCTCGCGATTCCTTGTGTGCCCATGACGCGCGTCGTCGTCTCGCTCATGCAGCCAGCCATCTGACGGCAGGTCGCAAACAGTCGGGCGCCGTCCGCATATTCGTAGGTGACTGAATGGTGGTCGTAGATGTTGCCATATTCCGGCCCGGTGCGGACCTGGCGGCCGCCGGTGCCATAAGCGCGCCCGGGGTATTCATCGCGCATGATCCAGGAACAAAGGTCCAGGAGGTGAATGTGCTGTTCGACGTTAAAATCGCCTGAAAGCCAGGTGAAATAATACCAGTTCTGCATGTGGTATTGCATGTCGGTCCAACCCGGCTGGCGGGGCTTGACCCAGATTGGGCCGCGGAAATCGTTGACCTGGATGGCGCGGATTTGGCCGACGGCGCCTTCGTGGAGGCGCGTGATCATCTCGCGATGTCCGTAGGAGTAGCGCGTGGCAAGGCCTGAGACGACAGCCAGACCTTTGGTGCGGGCGGTCTGGCAAGCCGCCAGCACAGCGCGCACACCGGGGGCGTCGACGGCGATCGGTTTCTCCGCGAAAATGTGTTTGCCCGCCGCGACCGCAGCTTCGATGTGCATGGGCCGGAAATGCGGCGGAGTGGCCAAGAGAACAACGTCCGATAGCTCGATCACTTTCTGGTAAGCGTCGAAACCGATGAAGCGATTCTTTTCGGGCACATCGATCTTTGAGGCGACGGTCTCTTGTTTCTTTAGAGTCGAGAGGCTGAGTTGCAAGCGCGCATCAAACGCGTCGGCCATGGCAACGAGTTTGACGCCTGGATCAGCGGCAAGTGCTTGCGCTGCGGCGCCGGTGCCACGGCCACCACAGCCGATCAAGCCGATGCGCAACGTGTCACCGGGAGATGTTTGGGCCCGAACGCCTGCGGCGCTGAGTGTTGTGGCTGCGACGGCGGAGGCTTTGAGGAATTCGCGACGTGAGAGGGAGGTCATATCGCGAGAATAGCGGGTGCCGCCGCGACCGTCGAGGGCGACAAGACATGACCCCAAACAAGACACCGCAGGAAGTGCGCCATCCCGAAATGAGGCAGTGTCCATGACAACCTAAGCTTAACAGGCACAGGCACATCGGCTGCTATTGGATAGGACTTCGTTCCGGAACGAGGTCGTGTTGTATCGATGAGACACATCCGCCACCCTTGTAACGTCCTCGCGATTATCGCGCTGCTACTCCTCATCCTTGGAGTTTATCGAAAGGCGGCGCAAATCGACGATTCGAGTTGGGGCGCCGACTTGCCTGTTTTGGCCGCGACGGCGACGAACCGAACGCCTTCGTTTCTGAATCGCACCGCGACGCTCACCGCCGCGCGTCCGGCGAGCGCGCTGCATACTCCCCCTTCGGAGGCAGCGTGGTCTGGCGCGATCGACACGATTTTGCGCGACGAGTCGGACGTGCGCGAGAAGTCGAAACGCATGGCGCAGCTTTATCATCACTTGCCCGCAAGCCTTCAGACCGAGTGCGCGCAGCACCTCGTGAATTTTGCGACCGACGCGTCGCCAGAACCGATTGTGGAGCCGCTGCTAAGCGAGCATTCCAACGCGACCGCGCAAGGCGTGCTGTTACTTGGCTTACTGCAACGCGCCGATAAAATTCGATTGCCGGTTTTGCTCAAGATCGCCAGCAATCCGAATCATCCTCGTACTGGCGAGGCGCTCCAGTATCTTCAATTTCTGCTTGAGGCCGACCACGGGCTGGATTGGGACCGCTGGCAGGAGGCCGTGCAAAAGCGCATCAGCGAATCTTCCGCCGAGTAAGGCCGTCTTTACCTCGCGTCACCGGAGCACTAGCCTGCTCCGCGCCATGGCTACAGGATTGTCACGCGAGCCGCGCTTCGACGTTGTTGTGCTCGGAGGAATCAACCTCGATTATCTCGTCCGCGGCGAAATGCTTCCGCGCCCCGGCGATACGGTTGACGGTTCGGAATTTCTCCGCGCCGGCGGGGGCAAGGGAGCGAATCAGGCCGTCGCCGCCGCGCGCCTCGGCGCACGCGTTGCCTTTGTCGGGCGCGTTGGACGCGATCCACACGGGGAGGAGTTGCTCCAGTTGCTCGAAGATGAAGGGATCGATGCGCGATTCACGACCCGCGATCCGCAGGCCGCCACGGGGGTGGCGCTGATCATGATCGATTGTGTGGGCGAGAAGCAAATCATGGTCGCGCCGGGAGCGAATCATCGCGTCTCTTCGGGGGACGTGACCGCAGCGAAAGACATTATCGCGGGCGCACGTGTGTTGCTGACTCAATTTGAAATTCCAATGCGTTCAGTCCTGGCGGCGGTGCGCCTCGCGCATTCCGCGGGAGTGAAGGTGGTCATCGATCCCGCGCCGCCGCAACGCGCACCCCGCGAACTCCTTCGAAGAGCAACGATCATCCGGCCGAACTCGGCCGAGGCGCAGGCGCTGACTGGCGTCAAAGTCTGCGACGTGGCTTCTGCTCGCAAAGCGGCCCGGAAACTTTTGGCGCTCGGCGCAGGCGCTGTCGCCACGCAGGCCGGTGATTCCGGTGATTTGCTCGTGTGGCCGGACGGGGAAGCCTGTTTTCCGCGATTGCCGGTGAAAGCAATCGATGCGACCGGCGCGGGCGATGCGTTTGCGGCCGGTCTCGCGGTGGCGTTAAGTGAGTGTCGTTCCTGGAGCGAAGCCGGCGCGTTTGCGAATTCGGCCGCGGCGCTCGCCACCACGAAGTTCGGAGCACAACCCGCCATGCCGCGGCGCGACGACGTGCTGCGCCTGATGCGCAAACATGGTCACGCAAAGGAAGCCGCCGCGTTTACACGGCGTCCGAAAGCGAGGCGAAGTTAAAATCCTTGACCAGGAGCGGCGGGACGCAGACCGGCCAATCGTCGACCTCGCTTCCCGTGGTTCGTTCCGAAATACCCATCGCCTCGATATTGCTCAGCATCGCGACAGGGCTTTCGTTGAAGCGAAAATTTTTGACCGGCTTACTGATCTTTCCGTCCTCGATAAGGAACGTGCCGTCGCGCGTCAGGCCGGTGAAGAGCATCGTGCGCGGATCCACTTCGCGGATGTACCAGAACCGCGTCACCAGCACACCGCGTTTGGTGTCCCTAATCAACTCGTCAGTGGGCGTAGTGCCGCCCTCCATGATGAGGTTCGTCGGGTTGGGCACAGGCTCGCGACCGTTCTTCTTCGCCCAGAAGCGCGAGTAAATGAGTTCATTGACGACTCCCTCTTTGACCCAATCGCGGCGCGCGACGGGCAGTCCTTCGCCCGAAAACACTGACCCTGGCGCGAGCGCATGGTGCGGGTCAGAGTAGAGATTGATTTTTTCCCCGAAGAGTTTCTCGCCGAGCTTGTTTCCGCCGCCCTTCTTTGTGAAGAAACTGCGGCCCTCGTCGGCGCTGCGCGCGTCAAAATTCCCAATCATCAGTCCGAGCAGGTCGCACACGGCCGCAGGTTCAAGAATGACCGTGTACTTTCCCGGATCGAGCGCGACCGGGTTGCGCGACTGCACCGTCTTCTGCATCGCGCTTTTCCCGAGGCGCGAGACATTCAACCGCGCGATGTCGTGTTGATGTTGGCCTGCCCAACCTGAGCCCGTGCCGTCGCTGGTGCGCGCCGAAACGGTGAAGCGGACGGCGGTGGACGGCTCGAAAACGAACAATCCATTGCTGGTCGCCAGCGCTTCACACTCGGCCCCTGCTTCGAGAAACCCGGCCGCGGTCACGCTCTCGCGGTCCGCCTCCTGAATCACGGGCCCGCACAACGCCGCCAGCTTTTCGGGCCGTGCGCCGGCGGTGCTCTCGAAAAACGCGCGACTCTCCAGATACTTCTGCGGTCCGAGAGGCGGCAAAAATTCCGCGTTCTCGGGCGCCAACCGCGCGTTCTCTTCGGCTTTTCGCACCGTTGCCTCGATGGAGCGGTCATCGAGCTCGTTTGTGCTGGCGCTGCCGGAACGCTTGCCGAAATTCGATTCCACGCTCAGCGATAATCCGTCCTGAAAACCGTTGGTTGTGGAATTGTTCAACGCAAACCGAATGTTCCCGCGCTCGTGTCCTCGCAGTCGCACCGTCGCCGACTCCGCTTTCGAAAACGACAGCGCCCTTTGCGTGATCCGCTTCGCTTCTGCTTCAGAAATGATCATGGCTAAATGTCGCTCCGTTCCGTGTTGAGAATGTTGACCTTCCGAAACCGCGCCGGCACCGCGCCGTGCGACACGGGCGCAATCTGTTGCGGCTGGCCTTTGCCGCAGTTCATCGCGCCGCCAAGGTGATATTCCTCCTTGCCGCACAATGCGTCGCACGAGTTCCAGAAGTCCACCGTGTTGCCCTGGTAAGCGACATCGCGCAGCATCTGGCCGAGCTTGCCGTTTTTGATCTCCCAGAACACCTGCCCCGTGAACTGAAAATTGTAGCGCTGCTGATCGATGCTGAAACTGCTGTCGCCCATTATATATATGCCGTCCTTGATGTCCGAGAACAGCTCCTCTATGGAGACCTTCTTCTTGCCTGGCTGCAGCGAAATATTCGGCATACGCTGCAGGGGAAAATTGTCCCAGCTGTCGGCGAACGCGCAACCGTTGGAGCGTTTACGGCCAATCTTTTGCGCAAGGCCGACGGACATCTGATAATTCTCGAACCTTCCGTCGCGCAGAATGTGAAACTCCGCGCCCTTCGTCTTCACACCGTCGTCGTCATAGCCAATCGTTGACAGTCCGCCCTTCTGCGTGCGGTCGCCGACGATGTTTACCAGTTCGCTTCCGTAGCGCAGCTTGCCGAGTTTGTCGGGCGTAACGAACGAAGTGCCCGCGAAATTCGCTTCGAAGCCGAGTGCGCGATCCAACTCGGTCGGATGACCAACCGATTCATGGATCGTCAGCCACAGGTTCGTGGGATGCAGGACCAAATCTTTCTTACCCGGCTCGACGGATTTCGCCTTTTGCTTTTCCTTCGCCTCTTCGCTGGCGCGAGCCGCTTCGGCCACGAGGTCGCACTCCTCAACATACTCGTAGCCGCGGCCGCGCGGCGCAGCCAGACTTCGGCGCGTATCGAACCGGCCCGTCCCCTTGCCCACCACCGTCACGCGAAACCGCGGAAAACTCCGCACGCGCACCTGACGCAGCAACGTGCCGAAGGTGGACGCAAAGAACTTTTCTTCGCGCACGAAGGTCATGCTCGAGCTGCAAAAATTTGCCCCGGCTTTCTTGGCGGAGTCATTGACCGCAAGGAGCAGCTTGATCTTGTCCTCCACCGAGACCGTGAACGGGTCACGCTTCATCGGCATCGTCCATTCATCGTCGTAGCCCGGCAGCTTTTCGATCTCGACCGGCTTCTTCCGGATGGCGCGGTTCGCTTTCGCGATTTCCACCGCGAGTCGCGTCGTCTTCTCTATCTGCTCTGGCGTGACGACGTTGCTGGAGGCAAAACCCCAAGTCCCTTCGACCAGCACGCGCGCTCCGAAGCCAGAATTCACCGAACTGCTCACGTCTTCGACGCGCTCTTCGCGCGTGTTGATGCTCTCATTCATGTAACGCGCCACGCGCAGATCGCCGTAACTCGCGCCGAGTTTCTTCGCGGTCGAAAGCGCGATATCGGCCAGCTTCTTGAACTCGCGCTTGTCGAGCGCGATGTTCTCATTGCGAATGGCGGCCTCCGCGCTTCGCAGCCACAACTGCGGCGCACCCAGCAGGATGGCGGCACCCGCTGTTCCTCGAACGAACTCTCTCCTGTTCACGCGCGACATACCACTGGCTTCACCGCTAAAGTTCAAGGGCGAAAATCCCGTTTCCAGATTCAAATTACAATCGCAACAGGAATTTGATGATCCGCGTTGAGATTGTTTCAGTCCTTATTTAACTGATTTAACTCTTTCACCCATTTACCTACTCTCCGGGTAATGCCATCCGAACCTCTGCTGGAATTGCGCGGCATCACAAAAACTTTCCCGGGAGTCAAAGCGCTCTCCGGCGTGGACTTCACCGTGCGTGCGGGAGAGATCCACGCCCTCATGGGCGAGAACGGCGCCGGCAAATCCACGCTCATCAAAGTTCTTACCGGCGTTTACCGCCGCGACGCTGGCGACATCCGTCTCAAGGGCGCATCGATCGAGCCCACCTCCGCCGATGCTGCGCAACGGCTCGGCATCAGCACAGTGTACCAGGAGGTCAATCTCATCCCGCAACTCTCGGTGGCCGAAAACATTTGCCTGGGCCGACATCCCAAACCGTGGATCACCTGGGGCAAAGTGCGCGAACGCGCGCGCGCCGCGCTCAAGCGACTCGGCATCGACATCGACGTCACCGAAACGCTCGCGAAGTACTCCATCGCGATCCAACAACTCATCGCCATCGCGCGCGCGCTCGACATTTCGGCGCAAGTGCTGATCCTCGATGAACCGACCTCGAGCCTCGACGAGGGTGAGGTCGAGCGGCTCTTCAGCATCATGCGCCAGCTCAAGGCCGAAGGTCTCGGCATCGTCTTCGTCACGCATTTTCTCGACCAGGTTTACGCCGTGTCCGACCGCATCACGGTTTTGCGCAACGGCAAACTGGTCGGCGAATTCGAAGCCGCCGCCCTGCCCCGCCTGCAACTCATTTCAAAAATGATGGGCAAAGAGTTGAGTGAAGTCGACTTCAAGCCGATTTCGCAGAGCGCCGCCGCGCCGGGTGAGCGCAGCGCGTTCTTCGAATTGCGCCAGGTAGGTCGCAGAGGCTCGATCAAACCGCTCGACCTCAACGTAGCGAAGGGCGAAATCCTCGGCCTCTCGGGTTTGCTCGGCTCGGGCCGCACTGAAACCGCGCGTCTCATCTTCGGCATTGATCACCCCGATACCGGCGAAATGCGGCTCGAGGGCCAGCGCACGCACGTCAGCTCGCCGCGCGATGCCATCGCACACCGTTTCGGCTTTTGCCCTGAAGATCGCAAGGTCGAAGGCATCATTCCGAACCTTTCCGTGCGCGAAAACATCGTGCTCGCCCTGCAATCCAGCCAGGGCTGGACCCGCTACGTGAGTCGCGCTCGGCAACTCGAACTCGCCGAGCAATTCATCAAGGCGTTGAACATTGTCACTCCTGGCCCCGAACAACCCGTGCGTCTCCTCAGCGGCGGCAACCAGCAGAAAGTCATCCTCGCCCGCTGGCTCGCGTCACATCCACGACTGCTCCTCCTCGACGAACCCACGCGCGGCATCGATGTGGGCGCGAAGCTGGAGATCGAAAAGCTCATGGCCAAACTCACAAACGAAGGCATGGCTATCCTCTTCATTTCCTCCGACCTCGAAGAAATGGTCCGCAACAGCCATCGCGTCATCGTCCTGCGGGACCGCCAAAAAGTCGCAGAACTCGGCCCCGGCCAAATCTCCGAGCAATCCATCATGCACGCCATCGCCGCCCCGCCAGAAGCCGCCGAGACAATGGGGTGCTGACTGTCCTCCGCAGCCGATTGCTGAAAAACGCTCGAACGACACGAAAAAAGTTCAAGGTCGATGCCATTATTTTGTATCGTCTCGAAACCGATGCGAAAGCCCGGTTCGTGCATGCCGAATGCCTCTAAAACCCGGATGAAGATTTGGATTGTCATTGCGACCATGGTGTTTGCATGCGGCGCCAGCCGAGCCGACCTGCTCGTCTCCAGTTTCAACAACGGGCGTGTGTATCGCTTCAACGAACACACCGGGCAATATCTTGATACCTTCGTGCCAAACACGAACGGCTTTCTCGGGTTGCCGCACGGCCTGGCGTTCGGGCCGGATGGAAATCTGTACGTCGCGAGCGCGGCCAACGATACCGTGCTCCGATACAACGGGACCAACGGCGCTTTCCTCGGCGTCTTCGTGGCGTCCGGCGCGGGCGGCCTGGATTATCCCGTTTGGCTTGAATTCCGCGGCGATTCTCTTTACGTGAGCAGCCAACTAAACAACCAGGTGTTGCGATACAACGCGAATAGCGGCGCTTCCGTCAGCACGCTTGTCTCGTCTAACAGCAATCGTGGCCTGAATGGCCCTTCAGGAATGACGTGGGGACCCGATGGCCATCTCTACGTAGTCGGCCGTTTCGGAAATCACGTCATGCGCTACGACGGAACGAACGGAAATTTCATAGGCGCGTTTGTGCCCGCAGGTGTGGGCGGGTTGGCGCAGCCCTTCGGTTGCCGGTTCGGACCTGATGGCAATTTTTACGTCGCGAGCGGCAACAACGGTCGCGTGGTGCGATTCAACGGAACGAACGGAACGCCCCTCGGCGATTTTACGACCGGCGGCTTGTCGTTTCCTATTGGCCTCGAGTTCGGTCCCGACACGAACCTTTACGTGGCAAGCTTCAGCAACAATCGAGTCGTCCGCTTCAACGGCGCCACAGGTACGCTGATGGGTGACTTCGTCACCGCAGGCACAACCGGACTCAGCGGCCCCAATTTCATGCTCTTTCACGATTTTGGACCACCGCGGATCAATTCCATTGCACGCGCGCAGACGAACGTTGTGCTTTCCTGGAGCGGTCGAGCGGACACGCAGTTGCAATTCACGACAAACCTGGCGCAGTCCAATTGGCAGAATGCGGCGGACACACTCGGGCGCAGTTCAGCCACCAACAGTTCGAGTGGAGCGAGGTTCTTCCGGTTAGTGCGGGACTGAAAACTTTCGCACCGCGAATTTGGCCGAACTCTTACTGATCGCTCGCCTCGCCCTCTTTCGCTCCCGTGGTCTTCGCGCGCCACGCGCCGAGCGGCAGCAGGTTGGCGCGTTCGGCACCCGATATCCGAAAACCCCATGTCGTCGGAAAGAATGACGACGATGTTGGGCTTCGCCGCACCGGCGGCAAACGCAACCAAGAGCACGCCGCTGATCAGGGCGAGCAGCTTGAGGGGTCTCTCGCGATGCACGCTAGCTCACCTGCGGCGGCGCGAAACCTTCCCGGTAATTCCGCTTCAGAATCTCCTCGTTGGCTTTGTCGTGGTTCGTGAAGCGAAAATTCTCCGCGTCCCACCACAGTTCCTGGCCGGGATAACGCGTTGCCTTCACCGACAGCAGCGCCGGCTCCGTAATGCGCCACCCGATGTCAAACGGCGTCCAGAGTGGTTTCTTCGCGCCCAGGCAATTATCTGCCCAGTCCTTCCAATGATTGCGTGGCTCCACTTCCGGCAGCGGCTCGTTTTCCGCCAATGCTCCTTTGCGGAAAATCCGGATCCGGCCGTCCGCTTCCAGCAGCAGCGTCCCTTCCTCGCACACCACCATCGTATGGTTCGCGCCCACCTTCGTCGGCGGCAATCCCAGCGCCGCAAATGACGGCAGCAACGCGTCGTCGTTGTAATGCACGACAAATTTCGGGCGCACGAACTTCCCGCCGCCGGGATACGTGATCGTGCTTTGATTGTGCGCCGAATGCCCCATGCTCGCAGCGCGAGGCGTGTGGGTTAAAACCGCTTCCGGCGACGGGAGGTCATAGGCGAAGTAAAGCAGGTCGAGCAAGTGACAGCCCCAATCCGCAAGCTGCCCGCCGCCCGTTTCCCAAAACGCCCGCCAGCGCCGCGGCGCGAGATCTTCGCTGTACGGCAACTCGGTCGTGATTGGTCCGCGCCAAAGATTCCAGTCCAGATATTCCGGCACCGGTTGTGCGGGCGGATAACTGCTCCATGGGTCTGTGAAATAATGTCCGCGCGCCACGCCGCCCGTCCACACCCACGCTTCGATGGGACGCCCAAGCTGATTCTTCTGCAAAATATCCACCGACTGCATGCGCCCCTTGTTGCACGCGCGCTGATTGCCCATTTGCGTGACCAGATTCGGTCGCGCCTTCAACCCGGCGCGAATCATCCGCAATTCCTCCAACTGATGCACCAGCGGCTTCTGCCCGTAGATATGTTTGTTGTGCTTCATCGCCGTGAGCATCGCCGGCGCGTGATGGAAATCCGGCACATCCACAATCACGGCATCGAAATCACTCGCCTTGTTCGCGAACGCCTCGCGATAATCCTTCAAAGTCCACGCATTGGGTTGCTCCTTCTTGATCTTGTCCAACTCGCGCTGATCCACGTCGCAGAACCCGGCCCATTCGATCATCGGATGCCCCTTGAGACCGCCGCGTTGCATCCCGCCGATCCCTCCCACGCCAATCTGAAAAATCCGCAATTTGCTGTTCTTGTTCGCCTGCGCCCTGGCTAGACGGCTGAGAGTCGCGAGCCCCGCCGTAACGATTGCGCCTGTTTTGAGAAAACTCCGCCGCGTAACCGGAGAAAACGCCTTTGAATCAGTTTGAGTTATCATAGTGAGTCGCCCCCATTAAGCACGGGCCGGCCCGGCACCTCAAGCAAAACAACGGAGCGCGGGGCCTCCCCGCATCAATTGGCCCATAACATGGACCTGTCGAAACGCGGCGAGACGGTCGCTTTGCATCAGCAGGCTGTCATTTATCGAAGAGCGCAATTCAGCGCACCTCCACCGTTGCCACCACGCCTCGATGATCCGACGGATACGGCTGGACGACAATGTGCGCAAACTTTGCTCCCTCGCCGACCATCTCGCACTTCTTCACCGTCACGCTCGGCGCCTCTCCCACGAACACGAAATCGATTCGATCATGCCGGTCTTTCGGATCGTCGGGCTTCGTCGTCGGCGTCCATGTCCAGCCGGGCGCCACCGTTTCGTCGGCGAACACGCTGCGAAACGCATCGCGCATCCCGGCGCGCGTCACGCACAGCGTGGACGGATATTCGACCGCCAGCGGACACTTCCCCGCGCGCGCCGCGCGCTCCGTCCAGTCCAGATGCGACGGTTCGTTGAAGTCCCCAGTCAGAAAAACAGGCTTGCCGCTCGCCAGCGCCGGTTTCAAATCGGCCAGCAACCGCTCCACCTGTTGCCCCCGCGCCTTCCGCGCCTCGCTCACCGCTTCTGCCGCCGTCTTGATGAACGGCGCATTCGCGTACGGAATCCCCAGAAGCTGGTAGGGCTGATACGGCGCGTGCATCAAATGCACATTGAACATCCAGGCCTGCTCGCCGGAATCCAGTCGCACCGCGACCCCCCATTTTCCCGGCGTGTTCGTCACGATCGGAAACCGGCTCAAAATCCCGGTGCGCTCGCCCTGGTCGAAATAATTCCAGCCGAGCATCTCCGCAATCTTGCGCCCGTTATCGGGCGCGCGTCCCTCCCTCCGGTTGCCGTGCGTCTCCTGCAATCCCACCATGTCAGCCTTCGCCGCGCGGATCACCGCGACTGTTTGCGACAACGGCTGCTTCCCCGACTCGCCACCGACCCAAATATTAAAGGTCATCACCCGCACCGATTCCGCGCTCATGCCCTTCACACAAAACCCCAGCAGACAAACGACGATCCACCGCAGCACCAACTCGCGGCCATGGCGACAGTGCAATAACCCATTTCCTTTCACCTGCATGCTGACAACCTCCTTAACATTTCACCACTCCGCCCGCAACGTTCTGCCGCGACCTCGTAACTGCGAAGCAGCTTGTAGAACCAATCGACCAGTGCCGATTCAACCCAATGTTGCGATTGTACTATTTATTTGATAACCCCTCTTTGCCTTGCTGCTCATTTTCCGCGCCGGCTCGCATCCACGCGCGACCAAAAGGAATGCACCACATGCCACGCGAGAAACCCTGCGCAGACCGCTATGCAAGGCCAAATCAAAAAACGATCCGCCGGCAATCGGCCCCTTCGCGGCAACTCGAAACTCGCCTCCAACGACTTGCCCTGACCAGGAAAAGGCGCCCTCGCCAAAACTCTCCCGTATTGATCTACCGCTTGTGATATCCCGGAGCTGCACAGCCGAAAAATAGGAACGCCGTACTCAGCCGCTCGAATCGGCGCCACGCGACCATGCAGAAGATGCTGCCGCTTGCCCCAGTCTTCCACGTCCATCGTCGGCGCAAGGATCGCCTGTGCTCCTTGGCGGATGAGCTCATCCGTCACGCGCGTGCAACTCAGATCATAACAGACACACAATCCAATCTTCCCCCAGGGCGAGTCCCAAACCGCCTGTTTTTCCGCTGGCAACCCATCCTTGAAGAATTGGATCGGCACCGCTTTCACCTGCGAAAAGATCTGCTTGCTGCCCGCGTCTCCGTGGTTCCTCATTTTGCATTTTGCACTTTAAATTTTTCACTTTGCATTTCCTTCATTCACTTCACCCCATACGTCCGCAATTGCTCCAGCGAATAAAACGTCTCTCGCCAGCGGATGCCGCCCTGGCGAAGGGTCACTGCGGCCGACCGTATGATCGCGTAGAAGAGCAGCGGATAAATAAATGGAGTCATCAGCGCTCCGCCGATTCCCCAGCCAAGCCGGCGTGAGCAAACGTAAGCCGGCATGGCCATCGTCAGCCAACCGACCGGCGCAGCCATCCCGGCCCACATCCCGGTGAACGGGCCGGTGACGATCAGGCCGAAGCACAACAATACGATAACCGTTCCGGCGAGGGCAGCCCACGTGCGGTAATCCAAAGCCGCAAAATAATTCTTCTCCATGAGCTTGACCATCGCGCGGGCCGTGTGGCCCCAGTGACATTCCACGTCACTCCCGCCGATGAACGCGCGCGTCCGTCCACCGGCGCGGCGCACCAGCAGCCCGAGTCGCACGTCGTCGATTACGGTCAAGCGAAGCGCTTCGTGGCCACCACAACGGTCATACATTGTCTGGTGAATCAGGTTGAAGGCGCCCATGCCGAAATAGGCTTTGGGTTTGTCCTGGTTCACGCCGGCAAACCAGCCGGCGAGGCTCATCAAAAATGCGAGATGCCATCCCTGTGCCGGGACGGTTTGCGCGGCCACGCCCGGCGTCAGGGCCACGTGCTCCACCTTCTCCCGGGCCGCGACCCGCAAAGCGCGCGCGATGATATCCGGTTTGATCCAGCAATCCGCGTCTGTGAAAAGCAGCCACTCCCCGGTGGCCAGCCGCGCGCCTGTGTAACAGGCATGACACTTGCCAAGCCATCCTTCCGGCAGCGTTTCGATTCGCGTCACCCGCACGCGAGAGTCTTCCGCCGCAAGCCGGGCGAGGATTTCGCCGGTGCGATCGGACGAGCGGTCATCGACCGCGATAACTTCGATCGCGACACCGGACTGGGCGAGCAAATGCCGGATTGTTTTCTCCACTCGATCTTCCTCATTGCGGCCTGGCACGATCACAGAACAACGGATGGCGGCGCCCTCGGGAGCAACAGGCAAATCTTCGAGTGGTGGTAATCGGTGCGCCCATCGCAAGTGGATCAGCGCAGACACGCTCATCATCAAAAACAGGACCGCGGCTCCACCAAACAGCAGATTCATAGGCGGGTCCGGCTCACTACGCGAGAGTGCAGTCGTAACGATTGCAAGTCAATGAACGCACCGAGGGTCATTGCAAATGAATTGCTAACTTGTAACTGAAAAGGTTTGATTCGGGAGGTCGCGGCGCGACGGGATGCCGATCGCCCCGCGGCGTTTGAGCAATGCGCAACAAACTTCTCCATGCCCACTCCCGCGGGTAAAACTTCTGGCTTTCTGACCCGCCACGGCCTGGATGGCGCGGATGTGGAGTCCCTGGCCAAACGCCTTCGCCCCAGCAACGCTCCCCTGCCCCCGCGCGTCCCCGGCGGCGCAAGGCTCACCCCCGAGGCCATCGAGAAACGTTGGGCGCTGCTGAAAGCGGGCGACGACGCAAAGGCCCTCCTGGCCGATCCGCAAACCCTCGCCACCATGGAGGCCTATCAGGCCAACGTTGAAAACTTCATCGGCACAGTGAAGGTGCCTGTTGGGCTCGCCGGGCCGATCCGTATCAACGGCTTGTTCGCGCGCGGAGATTACTATCTGCCCCTCGCCACGACCGAGGCGGCGCTTGTCGCCTCCTACAGCCGCGGGGCGTTCACGATCAGCCAGGCCGGCGGTTGTGCGGTGATGCTAGTCAACGAAGGCGTGAGCCGCGCTCCCGGCTTCGCGTTCCGAACGCTCGAAGAAGCGGGGCGCTTCGTGGTGTGGGCAGCGGCGCAACAGGACGCCTTCCGGAAAGTGGCCGAAGCCACCACGCGCCACGGCCGCCTGACCGACCTGCGTTTCCTCGTCGAAGGCAATCACGTTTATCTCACCTTCGAGTTCGTGACCGGCTCCGCCGCGGGCCAAAATATGGTCACGATCGCGACCCAGTCGATCTGCAACTACATCGGCGAGAACACCCCGGTGCGTCCGGCGTATTCGTTCGTGGAAGCCAATCTCTCCGGCGACAAAAAAGCGAGCGCGCTCTCGTTCTCGAGCGTTCGCGGCAAAAAGGTCGTCGCGGAAGTAACACTCTCGCCAGAGTTGGTGAAGCGCTGTCTCCACTCGACACCGGCGATGATGGAGAAATACTGGCGCATGTCTGCGCTCGGCGGCGTGATGAGCGGCACCATCGGTGTGCACGGCCATTATGCCAATGGCCTCGCCGCGCTGTTCATCGCCTGTGGTCAGGACGCAGCGTGCGTTGCGGAATCAGCGGTCGGTGTGACGCGCTTCGAGTTGACCGATGATGGCGCTCTCTACGCGGCGGTGTCGTTGCCGAACGTAATTGTTGGCACAGTGGGCGGAGGCACGGGCTTGCCGAGCCAGAATGCGTGCCTGAGAATTCTCGGGCTCGCGGGACCGGATCACGCTGAAGCCTTGGCGGAGGTCTGCGGCGCGCTCGCGCTCTCGGGCGAACTTTCCATCATCGCCGCCTTGAGTTGCGATGAGTTCACCCGCGCTCACAGCCGCCGCGCCCGCGGTCGCGGGAACAGCGGACCGGCAGCGACGAAGCCGTGAATACGCAGGAACTGCCGCGGGCTAAGGCCGAGGCCGAGCAAACGCCGCGTTGGTGGACGTATCAGAAGGAGCGGTTTCCATTGCTCGCGCACGGCCCGCTCGTCCTGGCGTTCAGTTCCTCGGCCGTCTGCTTTTCGCGCCTGCTCCGCGGAGAGAATTCATGGCCGGAATGGCGCGGGCTCGTCGTCGCATTCGTCACGTGCCTCTTGTTCTTCCTCGGCCTGCGAATCGCGGACGAGTTCAAGGACTTCCAAGAGGACTCGCGCTATCGTCCGTATCGTCCCGTACCGCGAGGGCTCGTAACCTTGCGCGAACTCGGCTGGGTCGGCGCGGGCGCGGCGCTGATCCAGTTGGCGCTGGCCCTTTGGCTCGCGCCGTTCCTGATCATCGTCCTGCTCGCGGGCTGGGCTTACCTGGCGTTGATGAGCCACGAGTTCTTCGCGCGCGACTGGCTCAAGGCGCGCCCCATCACTTACCTGTGGACGCACATGTTCATCATGCCCATCGTGGATCTCTACGCGACAGCGTGCGACTGGGTGCCGGCGGGCCTGAAGCTGCCGCCGAACGGGCTCGTTTGGTTTTTGGCCGCGAGCTTCTTCAACGGCATCGTGATCGAAATCGGGCGAAAGATTCGCGCGCCCGCGGACGAGGAAACCGGTGTGCAGACTTACTCGGTCCTGTGGGGTCGCCCAACAGCAATCGCGGCATGGCTGGGGGTCATGACCGCAACCGCAACGTGCGCGGTGCTCGCGGCCACGAAGATCAACTTCGCGATTCCCGTCGCCGTCGCGACTGGAACCGTGCTGGCTCTGGCAGCGGTCGCAGCGACCGGTTTCCTGCGGGACGCGAAGGCGGGCGGCGGGAAGCGCTTCGAAGTGGTAGCGGGCGTCTGGACGCTGGTGCTGTACTTGAGT
>Ga0075428_100000264_pt1 | contig 51710 bp, 78 predicted proteins | sample RhiMetdeltSRZDD2_FD_75291 | JGI IMG/M metagenome (GOLD analysis project Ga0075428, IMG submission 75291) | Populus rhizosphere microbial communities from Tennessee, USA - Rhizosphere MetaG P. deltoides SRZDD2 | ecosystem: Host-associated > Plants > Roots > Rhizosphere > Soil | place: USA... | reverse complement strand
CTGTGGATCACCTATGCCGTGGCGACGCACCAGTACGGGTTCATCATCTCGGCGGTCGCGTACGCCTGGGTCTACGGTCGCAACTGGCTGCGGTGGCGGCGGGATGAGCTCACCGGTGAGGAGCAGTCGCACATCATCGAGTTTCGTGATGACGGTTGGACGATCATGCACCCGCTATCCTGTCGACCCAACCTCTTCAGCTGCCCAATGAACCGGGCGATTCGGAACGTCGACGGTCCGCCACCCGGCGGTGTGGGACGCTACCGGTGCAGCCTGGCGGGCGACGACCGAACGCTGGTTGTAGGTGACCGGGCGTGAGGGTCTACGTTTACCCCGCCGACGAGTACGGCTGCGGCCACTTCCGGCTGATCTGGCCGTCGAGGGTGCTGCAGGCGGCCGGACACGACATTGTCATTGTGCCACCCAGTGAGCGGCAGTCGTCGCTGCAGGGAGAGCTCAAGAATGATGAGCTCGTCGGCGTCCGGATTCCCGAGGACGCCGACGTCGTTGTGATGCAGCGCGTAACGCACCGACACCTGGTCCGGGCGGTGAGCCTGATCAGGGACAAGGGTGTCGCGGTGGTGATCGACATGGACGACGATCTGACGCGGATTCACCCAGCCAACCCGGCGTTTGGCGCGATGCACCCGACTCACGGGGTCAAGGATCACAGCTGGCACAACACGACCCGAGCCTGCGAGAACGCGACGTTGGTGACGGTCTCGACGCCGGCGCTGGCCCAGCGGTACGGAGCGCGGGGACACGCGCGGGTCCTGTTCAACTGCTTCCCGGAGTTCTACCTGGGGCACGAGCACACCGACTCGGATGTCGTCGGCTGGGGCGGGGCGGTCTACTCACACCCGGACGACCTGCAGGTCATGGGTACGACCGTCGCGCAGTTGCTGCGAGCGGGTGGTCGGTTCCGCCTGGTCGGCCCACCGACTTATGCCCACGACGCGCTCGGCCTCGACGATGGTACGGAGTTGGAGACCAGCGGCGTGGTTGACATGCACGAGGGTTGGCCACGTGAGTTGGCGGCGCTCGGTATCGGCGTGGCGCCGCTGGCTGACACGCAGTTCAACGCGGCCAAGTCGTGGCTCAAGCCGCTGGAGTACGCCGCACTGCGTGTTCCCTGTGTGATCTCACCGCGAACGGAGTACGTGCGCCTGCACCGAATGGGCCAAGGTGTCGGCATCCTAGCCGAGAAGCCACGCCACTGGATGGCGCGGATCGCCGCGCTGCGTGCTAGTGCTGAGATGCGTGCCGACGTGGCCGGTCGGGCCTTCGAGACCGTCCGCGACATGACAATCGAGGCCAACGCGTGGCGCTGGGCTGAGGTTTGGGAGCAGGCCTGGCTGAACCAGCGGCAGGGCGCCTCGGTGCTCTCCAGGCGCACGTTTGGTGCCTGACGGTAGGTACTAACGGACTCGACATACCCGTGGCACCGGGATGACTCGGGGACGTGAGATCGGGTTAGATGCGCCACGACAGACCGCAGAGGTGACAGATCTCGACGTGGCCGTTCGACTCGACCGCCGTCGAGCGGCAGCCGGGACACCGGACGCGGTGGTACGGGTATGACAGCTTGCGCCGGTCGTCCTCGTCCATTCCGCCCCAGACACCGAAGGGGATCCCCTCCGCGAGTGCCCGGTCCAGGCAGTCCCACCTGATCGGGCACAGGGAGCAGATCCCCTTGGCGACGTACGATAGTTCCGGTGTGAAGAAGATTTCCGGGTCGTAGCCCAACTTCCCGTGACCGGAATTGCACAGCCCGAGGGCCCAGTCCGTTACCATCACAGTGTCACTCCGAGTCACTCGAGTCTACGTGTAGAGTGGCGCACCCGGTGTGTGTGTGTTACCGGGTGCGCGTCACTGTGCTGTCCTACGCGCGGCTGAGCAGTCTCGCGGCCACACGGTTGATCGTCTGGTGCGTCGGACCCTGGAGCGCGCCGACGAACCGGGACTCCGGGTTTCCACCCGGACGCTGCCACTCCATGTGCCCGCTGACGGCGTTCAGCAGTCCCCAACCGGTGCCGTCGAACCCGACGGTCGGGTCGGTGGTCCAGGAGGACAGGATCTGCTCGATCCGGCTACCGCGCTGCGGCCGGTCCGGAAACACATTCTCGAGCAATTTCGTCGCTTGCGGCTTGGTGATCTTGATTTCGATCAGCCGCTTGGCGACCGTTTCGTACTGCTTACCGTACGCGCCGAGGTTCTCCAGCGACAGCTGCGCCTCGGCCAGACGCTCACGCATCGTGGTGGTGTGACGCACAGTCCACCGGTAGGGAACACCCGATGTGAAGGACCGCAGTGTCAGCTGGTTCATGCACCGCCCGCGGAGCGGCATCGCGGTGACCTCGATGGCACGTGTGCAGTCGTGCGACGTTCGCAGCACCAGGTACAGGTCGTGCGGGTCGACTCGTGTGAGCAGCTTGGTGGTACCCGGTGCCTTGACGACCATGAAGCCCTGCCGTCCACCCTTGAGTGCGCCCGCCGCCACGTAGTGCGGTGAGACGCCGTCCATGAAACTGAACGCCTCGCCGTACTGCAGGACCGGGTAGTTCTTGGACACGATGCCGAGTGGTGTGCCGGTGTCCGAGCGGATAACTGCCCGCCGGTTCGTGATCTTCACGTAGTCGCCGCCGTCAACGGCGCCGTAGTAGACCGGTCGGAGCTCGACGTCAAAGTCGAGTCCGCCCAGCTTAGCAGCTTCGGTCGCGGTCATCGGCTCGTCGACCAGCTGACCCAGGGTCATCCAGGGTACCTGGCGCTCCGAGACCAGAACGTTGCCACCTGCCTCGGGGATTGTTGTGTCGAGTGTCACTGATCACTCCTGTCTCTTCGTCAACAGTCTCTTGTTCGTCGAGTCTAACCGTACCAGGTAGCACAACACTGTGCAATGATTTCGGATCACGCTGCCGGCGCATCGGCGGCACCGCGCAGTGTGCGCAACTCACGCACAGGCGGGCGCTGCCGAGTAATTGCCACGGAGTGCATGGGAACGCGCTCCGGTGCCCAGATCGGGCGGTTGTCGACCGGAGGTGCGGTGTTCGGCGTGACGGTGATCGCCGGCGTGGTGGCCGCTACCGCGACCGGCGCAGGTGTGACGGTAGCAGCGACTGGTGCGTGAGTCGACTCGGTGATCCGAGACTCGAGATCACGGATCCGCGCGCCAATCTCGACCAGCGCGATCGCGGCCACGGTCATCAGACCGTCGACCGAGATTGGCCAGATCAGGGAGCTGATGCCCTCCTCACCGTGCTGCGCGGCGGTCGTGGCCATGTGCGTGTAGGACAGCCAGGCCGCGGCACCCGCGACGGCCAGCGTCGCCAGGATTCGCAGGAGGCTGACGTACCAGCGACCGATCGGGATGCGGGGTAGCAGTTCCAGCGTCAGCAGCAGGGCCAGTGGTGGCCAGATCGCGAACGCGGCGTTGAGAACCGTCTCGGAGCCGACCGCGTTCGCGGTTACCGAGACGGAGACACCGATGCCGACGGCCCAGCGAACCAGGACGCGGTCCTTGCGGTGCTTGTTGACCTGTGCGGTGATGCTGGTCATTGTGTCCTCCCGGACGGTGTGTGCCCGCGGAGCGCGAGGGCGCTGCGACGCGGGGGTGGTCTGCTAGGCCTGGTGGCCACCGGTACGCACCCGAGGTGAGGTGCGCACGGGGAAGCAACCAGAGCTAACGCGCGCCGCCGATGACGGCGACGTCAAAGATGAACGCCCACAGGTACCAGATGCCGGGTGAGTAGTTGATGTGATTGTGCATGTCGAGGAAGAGCAGAACGAGGGTCACGCTGTGTCCTCTCCGGAGCACTCGCAGTTCAGGGTGTGTGTTGCGCAGTGCGGCTGACCGTCGACCATGATCGTGCCCGGCATCCGGCAGTGTGCGCAGCGTGGTGGCAGGTCGGTTCTCTGCGCCGCCTGGTGCTTCTTGGCCATGTCCTTGCGGTAGAATGCACGCTTGCCGAGGTACGTTTCGACCCTGTTGCGCTGGGCACTCACTTGGCGGCCCACTCCTTCTCGCTGATCACCAAGTTCTCCACCACGGTGATCATGGAGCGCGGGACGCCGGTGAAGTAGCGACCGGCCGGGTCGCCACCCAGCAGCGCGACGCGGTAGCCCTTCGGCACCGATCCCGTGATGACCCAGAGCTTCCCGGCCGGCTGGCGCCAGCCGGCACCCGAGATCTTGACGACCTGGCCGGGGTGCAGCGTTGGCAGGTCGACCAGCGGCACGGCGGTGACGACGACATCTGTCCCGGTAGTGGTGGTGGCCGGCATCATCACGGATGGCGCGGCGCGCAACCCCTGGCCGCCGCCGACACGCGTCATCACCATGTTAACCTTGTTGATCTTTGCAACGCGGAAGGTGACACCCGTCCAGCGGCGACGTGGGTCGAACCCGGGATCGACCTGGACGAGATCTCCGACGCTGAACTTCCGGGTGATTGTGGGCTGGAAGGGTTTCCCGGCGGTAGTGGTCACTCTGATCTCCCGTCACTCGGTCTCTTAGTCTCATACTAGCACGGTAGTGTGATGATGTAAACATTAATGTGCGGGGTCGCCCAAGATTTTTTCTAGGCGACCCCGTCGCGCGCTACCGGCCCGGCGCCTCGTCGGTGACGCCGGAGTTTTGCGCCCGCTGGTTCAGCTTACCCGATCGCTGAAAGCCGAAGTACGCCGCGAGTGCGATCGTGAAGTTGATCGCGGCGGTGTACAGCGTCGTCCACAGGTTGAAGTTCGCACCGCCCGCGATCGCGGCCTCGACGACTGCCTTGGCCGTCGCCAGACCCAGGAGGATCATACCCTTGGCCGAGGCGGGCCACGACTGGCGAGACAGTAGTGCGGCCAGGTACGGCAGCACGAACGTGACTACTAGACTCAGAATGCCGGCCAGGTTCGGCTCGAACAGGAAGTTCGGCAGGGTGGGAATGTCCATTGGTACCTCCTACGCGCCGGCACGCACCTTCTCCGCGCCGCCCTCACCCAGGTCCGCGACCGCGTCCCGGGTATCCTCGTCGAGCTGCTTTCGCAGCGCGTCCAGCTTGGTCTGAACGCCGGCCAGGATCGCGACCACGTCGGCGCTACCGCCCTCGGCCCCCTCAACCAGCGTCGCCAGGCGAGCGACCTCGGCCGCCAGCGCCTTGACTGCTGTGCCAAGATCCGAGACCCCGAACTCGGTCTTTACTACGTGGTCCTGCATGTTGTACGTGGTGCCGTTCGGCCCGACCGGTGCCCGGAACAGCTCCCAGACGCCTAGAGCGATGCGTCGGACGTCATCATCAGTTACCACCTCGGTGTCTCCCCTCATCCGCGCGATCGGATCGTACTCCACCGCGCCGGCCCAGTTGTCCATGTCCGACCGACCACTGACGTGAATGTGATCCCGGTCGGTCGACCGCGTCACGCGCTTGGCCGGCTGCCACGAGACGTGCCAGCAGTTGCCGTCCAGGTCGGTGTAGTTCAGGTACTTGATCCACTCCGTGCCCGGGACCCCGGCGTCCTTGTCGGCGATGATCTGCTCGGCGATCGCGGCGTTCTCCGCCCGCCCGGCGTTGGTCTGCGCCCGGGGCATCACGTCGAGTCCCCGCGCGTTCCAGCGGGTGTTGGCACCCGGCCAGCCGGTCGCGCTGTACGGCGTGTGGTCCTCCGGCGGGTCGGCCTTCTGGTGTGCCTCGTTCGGATAGTCCCAGACCGTGATGCCGTACCGGCGGATGATGCGCTGGAGGTCTCGGGCCGGCCGGATTAGCGTGTACGGCTTATTCAGCGCCAGCCACTGGAAGTAGTATGTCGACGCCACTCTCCCTCACTCTCCCTCCGACTTCCGGTCGAGGCCGCGGATCTCAGGCAGAATGAGCCCGCCGTTGCCGCCGGGATCACCAACCATTGCGCGCAGCCTGTCGATGGTCATGTACGGATCGTGGATCATATTGACGAGTCGCCGGAGGTACGTTCCGATCTTCTCGGCGTCATCGTACGCGCGGGCGAGCTGCCGCTGGATCTGAACGGCCTCACTGCGCGCCGTCGTTGCCTCCTGCCGGGCGGCTGTGGCCTCGGTGTGCGCGGCCGACGCCTGCGCCTCCAGCTTCTCCGCCCACCCGATGGTCGACTTCGCCAGACGATCCGCCACGTCCGCGCTGCGTGTGCGCCGCTGGGCGATCGAAGTGATGATGTCACGGCCGCCGATCGCGACGATGACGGCAACAACGATCTGGAGGAGGTTTCCCAGGTCCATGCATGGGCCTCACGTAGCTGGTCGAAGGTCTCTTGTGATGCGGATAACCCTCAGTACGTGTGCTGCGACCCAGACGGCCGCGACACCACCGGCAACTGCGGCCCGCCGTCCGCCGGCGTCGAACAGTGCTATCGTATACAGAAAGACGACGGCACACTGAATTATGAGTGCTCCGCGCTCGAGGCGGAGACTGAAGTCGACGTCTCCGCGCCAGTAGCAGCCGACCAACCCAACTGTGCCAGAGAACAGCAGGAGCGCTGCCCAGGCCGTGAACTTCCACGGGTCGAGAAGTGCCGCTAGGCTGTCGTGAGGTGCACCTCCGATGAGGTAGTTGATCCCGAGCACCACTGACAGGACGAGAAAGAGAACCTCGTGAGGCATGTCGCGGCCCAGCATGACCAACTTCATCTCAACTCCCTGAGACGACACGAGGACCGACCCTCTGGAGAGAGTCGGCCCCCGGAAGAGCACGCGCCACCGGCTACTCAGCTGACACGTGCGCCCAGACGTGATCGCCGCCCTGGCGTGTCCGCACAATGCGGCCGTCGCGCTTGAGGCGGTAGAGCGACAGGTAGACCTGGTTCGGGCCGAGCTCGGTGTCCGTCGTGAGCTGGGCGCGAGTCTTCGGTCCGGTGAGCGCGGCGAAGACCTTCTCGTCCTGCGCGATGGTGTGCTCCGGGCGTGGCCGACCACGCCGCGCCGCGGCAGCGGTGGGTTCGGCAGCGGGTTCCGTCACCGTGTGTTCCTTCCTTTGCACTGTGAGCTAGTCAGTTCAACTCTACCAGAGTTTGTGATTTCTTCCACGAGTCTGTGACGTCGATCAGGTACTCGCGATCACGGAGCTCTCGTCCGGGATCCGGACCCGGAGACCCGTCCAGGGCGCGCCGGATCCACTGCCCGATCCACCGACCGCAGTCGACGGTGATCCCCTTGCCCCACGTCATCTGCAGCCCGGAGCTGCGGCGTAGTGGCGCGATTCGCCAGTCGTCCGGGAAACCGAGGATTCGCGCGGCCTCGCGGTGTGTGATCACCCGATCCAGCCACGGGTGCAGCACCATGACGAGACTGCCGCCGGTCACGACACGGGCCGCGCGCGTGCCGTCCCAGCGGACGGGCGTCGTGAACCCCATCATGAAGTCGTTTTTGACGATCTTCTCTTCCGACGCCTCGAACGACGCGGGCAGCCGGGCAAACTCGTCGCGGTACCGGCGGGCCACAGTTGAGATCGACTCGCCGGGATGCCACGGGACGCCCGCCACGAGGTCCTTGATGCGGCGAGTCAGTGGAGTGTCCGCGTCGTGGTGACCGTCGACCGTTCCCGAGTTCGAGAGCAGCCGCCGCGCCCAGCGGCTGGCCGGCGCCCGGTACGGTTGCGGGTGCCACGTCCGGCCGAGAGGTGCCAGGTCACCGATGACGTCGTCCAGTACTGGCAGGTGGTCGGGTGTCGGCTCCTCAATGCCGAACGGTACCCGGCTGATGAGCCAGAAGTAGCGCCGCCGCTGGGCGGAACCACCGACCGAGTACGCGTTGTGCTTGACGTGGTGAAGCGCCCACCCGACGCCCGTGCCGTCCTCGACCCGGGCGCGCAGTCGCAGCATCAGGTCGTAGCCGTCGGGCTTGGTGAACGCCTGCTGGACGGACTCGAACACAGCGACGGTCGGCATCGCGCGGATCACGTACTCGGCGAACGACCACATGCAGTGATTGATCTTCGAGTCGGCGCCACGGAACTCCTTCGAGGACATGACGGAGAACCCGCTGCAGGGTGGATTGCCGAAGACGACGTCGACGCCGCCGGGTGGGACCGACCAGTACGCCGGGTCCGTCGCCTCGACGTCCCAGTCGTCACCGAGGAGGTGCCGGTTGGCCTGGCAGTTGGGAACGCCGAAGCCACCGATCATCTCGCGCTTACCGACCAGGTGAAACCCCGCCTGCACCATACCGAGGGTGAACCCTCCGGCGAAGCCCATCACGTCTACCGCACTGTACACCACCGATCGATACTAATCTGTCGAGGTGACTCGGTGGCTGTCGTGCGTCGCGATGATCTCCGGTCCGAGCACCTTCTCGGTGTTGAGATGCGCGCCGCAGGCGCCGCAGACGAACACCATTCCACCGGACGGCTCACCGACGTCCGGGCCCCTCGACGCGCGCTGGTCGACCCCAACGTCGTCCAGCGACCGGGTGCACGCGTGACACTTCCCCGAGCCGTCGTAGTCGGTCTCCTGGCGTCGGACGTTGACGCGGTGCTTGGCGTGGTACTCCTCGTACAGCAGCTGGGCTAACTGCTCGGGAGAGGTCGGGCCGGCGGTGGTGGCCCACATGAGGTTCATGAGGAAGTGCCAGCAGTCCACGAGTTCCCTGAACATCAGTTGCGAGTTGACGTGCGGCTGCGCCGCCGACCACGGCTTCCACGTCACCTCATTTAGGACCTCGGACTGGAGCTCGTTGGAGAGCGCCAGTACCATGTCCTTGACGTACTGGACGCGCTTCTCGATCGGCATGAAGGAGAAGTCAACACCCATGTGACGCTCCTGCAGCGCGCGCTGCATGGCGAGCATCGTGCTGAGACGGTCATGAGGTGGAACGTGCGATGACGTCGACTGCACGGCGAATCCCCTCCGTGAGCGTGATCTTAGGCTTGTAGATGTCGAGCATTCGTGTCGGGTCACCGACCCGCGCGAAGACGCCGGTTGGCTTTGACTCATCGTACCTGATGGGCCCGTGCGTGGCGCTGGGTCCGGGTGCGGAGCAGAAACCACGCACGCACACCTCGTAGTGAATGAGGCGCGCGAGGTGTCCCATCTCGGTGGGCACGCCACTACACAGGTTGACCGGCAACCTGACGTCGGCGTCGACCACCGCGAGTGTGCCGGCGATGACGTCATCGATGTGAATCCAGTCGCGGAGCTGGCCGGGTGGGCCCCACACCGTGAGGTCACCGGTTCGCACCCGCCGGATGATCGCCGGGAACGGGTACTCGTCCGGGTTCTGGTCCTCGCCGTAGCCGGAGAACGGACGAAGGATGTGAACCGCGAGACCGGACTCCGCGGCGCGCCTCGCCATTCTCTCCCCGCAGTACTTAGCCCAGCCGTAGTCGGCGTCCGGGATCCGAACTTCCGGGTCGTCGAGGTTGACGTCGTCCTCGGTCAGCTGAACGTGAGGAACGCTGATCCCCCGCGTCTGCAGCTCGACCGGATACACGGCCGATGATGAGAAGTACACGACCCGCCGCTGACCCGTCTGCAGCGACCAGCGGAACATGGCGGCGTCGAGTTCCTGGTTCAGCACCAGGTCGTGGTTGCGACCGTCGATTCGGGCGCGGCCGCCGACGTGGTAGGCGCAGTGAATGACCAGGTCGAAGATCCGCGGGTCGCGGTTGCGGAAGGCCGACCGCGCGTCCTGCCCGGTCTTGAAGTCACACTCCGTGACCCACCAGCCGTCATCCCGCAGCCGCTGAGTCATGTGTCGGCCGACGAAGCCCGCCGAGCCTGTGACGAGTGCGTGTCGCGTCCGGTCAGTCACCGGTCGAGTTCCATCTGCCACGCGACGAACGCACTCGCGGTGACGGGCGGCAGCCACGGCAGCAGTGTGAGTGCGTCGAAGCAGCGGGCCATGCCGTCCTCAGCGTCCTTGATGCCGTCCAGGTCGACGTTGCGCAGGCACCGAACGACCTCGTGATTGTGGCGCATGCCGAGTATCTCCGCGTCGAGGTCGGCCAGCACATCGTGTGGGTTGCGACGCTGCTCGACCAGTGGCTCACCGTACCAGGCGACGAAACCGAGCGCGTCCATGACGCGGCGTGCCAGGAAGGACGCCCAGATGTCGTCGTAGCGACCGACGCCGGGCCAGACCATCATCAGCGGGGCGAGTTCAGTCCGGTACGCCACGGCCTGCGAGTTGAACGGGCACCACGTGCCGACGTCGAGTGCGACGCCGTCCTCCAGGGCGTTCGCCATCCGGCGGACGCTCAGGTTCTGCCCGAGCGCCAGCCGTGCGACGGCGTCGACGTCCGGGTCGCCGAGCCACAGGCTGGCCGCGACACCGACTCGGTCGACGATCTCCAGCGGCGTGGTGCGCGGGCGTGGCTCACGCATCCCGCGCAGCCAGAACGGAAAGCCGCGGTGGGATGTCGCCGGGTCGAGGAGTTGCCCCACGTCGTACCAACCGCTCTCAGACGCGGTGAGTGGGATCTCCCGGAACAGCTGCTCCGGCCCCTCGGGATCGAGTAGCCGATCGTATCGGTCGAACTGGTCGGTCGCGGTCGGCCAGTTGTCGTCATCAACGGTGATGATGTACCGCGGCTGCAGCCGGATCGCCTCGGCCAGCGCGACGTTGCGCCGCTGCACGCAGTTCCAGCCAACCGCTGTGCTGATCGGCGAGCCGATGTCTGTGCTCGGGCTGACGTAGCGGTTGTCGCCGGGCATGTCGGCGAGCAGCTCAGTGACCTCGTCGTGCGGGGTCTTCCGGTCGCCGGCGACGATGATGACGTCGTCATCGGCCATGCCAGCCGCGCGCCACGCGCGCAGGCTCTCCGGAACGTGAATCGTTGTTGTGATGAGCACGCGTCGCACGTCCTACCTCCTCCGATCTCGAATGAGCACCAACAGCAGTCCTGACACGGACACGATGAGCCCGGCCACACCAAAGATGATGAGCCCGCGTGCCAGGTCACTCACGAGAGTCTCCTACCGCTCATAGCCACACTCACTGCACTTCCAGTCGGCGAACCCGTCGGGTTCCCAGTACCAGTAGCTGTCAGGTTTCCAGGCGTGGCCGTGGTGTCGCCGGCGCGCCTCCCGGTCCCGGCGCCACCACGACACGAGCTCGCGGACCCACGCTATCACGGTGTTTCCCCGTAGAGCCGGTCCTCAATCATGGTGAGGTACCGGCGCTCAGCCAGCGCTTGCTCGAAGTGCTGGCGCTGAGTTCGCACCAGCCACTCCCAGGCGGGCCGGTCGTGCTGTAGGTTCGAAACCCGCGCGCGAAGCTCGGTCGGAGATTTGACGCGGAGAAACTTCCGAAGCACCGGATCGGCGTCGCCGAGGACGTTGTCCTGCGTGTCGTAGGCTGGGTGGAAGAAGCACACCGTTCCGGCGGCGAACGCCTCCCACGGCTTGGCGGTGGCCCAGCCCGAGCCGCTGGACGGCGTCGTGAAGGTGCAGCGCACCGAGTGGAGCAGCGGGTAGTACCGGTCCCACGGCGCCGGCTTGATCTCCATGTCGAGGACCTTCAGCGACTCCCGTGACCAGGTACCGTGGAGCCACGCGGGCTCGACGGGAAGCACCCACTCCCGCAGCGCGTTAACGCGTTGGACGGCGGGAGCGACCTGGCGGCGCGCCTCATTGATGAACATTCCGAAGTGCCGGCGGCCCTCCCAGGTCTCGTCGTATGAGACTAGGTCACCAAACGGCGTCCCCGGTGCCAGGCCGTTGACCTCCAGCCGGGCGTAGACGTTGCGAACGATCGCCGTCCAGACTTCACCACCGTGCTCATAGCCGAGGTTGGCACCCAGGCTCCAGCTCTTAAGATCCTGGTAGCCGGCGCGCTCCGCGGGGAAGACCTCGGGTGCCGCGGCTAACTCGTCCCAGCCGGTGGTTCCGGCGCCGTAGCGCGCGTGCTTGATGTTGTGCACGAATGTGTACTGCGTCAGGACCGGGTGACGGAGTGGCCACTTCATGTCACGCATCTTGAGGTAGTTGCGCGGATCGGCGTTCAGAAACACCGGTTCACGGCCGAGCGGGTCGACGTCTCGCCAGTGGTTGATCCCGCGGAGGAGGTATGAGGCGTAGTAGGCGAACGCGTCCTGCGGCTTGGTGAGCCCCGTCTTGGCGACGCCGGGGATCGGCGCGTTCGACGTGCCGTGCTGACCGATCCAGACCACCATGGCGTCGAGTTTGCCGAACGCGGGCAGAGTCAGGCGGTCGAAGATCTCACGGCAGCGCACGTGCTCCTCGATCGTCAGGTTCGCGTGGTTCAGGTCGGCCTCGTTGAGCTCACGTCGCAGGACGGCGGACCACGCCGTCCACGGGTTGACGACGTTGACCGGTAGCCCCACGTCGGTCGGAACCTCACCGGTGTTGCGCCCCATGAGAACGAACACGTCCTCGGGGTGTCGTCGCGCCAGCTCACCGACGACGGCGGCGCACTCGACGTCACCGCCGAGGTTTCCGCACTTGGCGAGTGTCAGCGGCATCGAGCGGCCGATCTTCCCGTATCCTACGATCACTTCACTCTCTCCGTCTCTCCGCCTCCGGTGGGTGACCCGTGTCTGGGTCACCCACCAAATCGTACCACCTAGAACGGCAGGTCCGGCGCCGCGGTCACCGGCGACTGCGGTGTGGTCACCTGCGGTACCGGCGACGCTGCCGGAACCGGAACCGTGGCTGGAACCACCGGTGAGCCCGGGACGACCGCACCCGGGACGGGAATCCCGGCACCGACCGCGACCTGGCCACCGGTCGGTTCGACGTACTGCTTGATGTCCTCCCGCATCCGTCCCTGAAACTCACGGTGCTCGACCTGGACCCGGGCGCGCCGGTTGACCAGCGCGGCCGCGACGGGGTCCAGGCTGCCGTCGGGTGAGACCGCCTCCGGATCGACACCGAACGCCGCCATCGTGCCGAAGAAGATCATGAGTGCGAACGGGCTCTCCGGTGACAGCACGTACTGGTCGAACAGGATGCGACCGTCGTACGGCCCACCGTTGATCTTCAGCCGAACCTTGATCATCGGCTTGCCGGTGCTGGACATCGTGGCGTCGGCCTGTGACACGGTGACGTCATACCAGTCGGCGGGCACCGGCTTGGCGGCGTCTCCCGCCGTCTTCTTGAGCTGACCCCACGGGATCGTGGTCATCCAAGTACCTCCTCGGTTCTCCTCGGCTGTCCGGCGAACGTGTTGGTGCCAAACAGCGTGGTCATCATATCCGTGATGTTGGGGTTGTCGATGATGTCGGGCAGCGCGCCCTGGACCCGCTCACCCGCGACGATGTTTGCCGAGACGCCCTCACCGATCAGCAGCTTCTTCTGCTTACCCGTCGGCTGTCCGCGCTCGTCGAGGGCGTTGACCGTGAACATGTAGCCGCAGATGTCGACCCAGTACGGGAGCGCCCGGCCGATCTGACCCTGCATCGCGGGACGCCACGCGCCGTCCTTCATCTCCGACTCGGCGATGAACATCACGAGGCGCAGCGGGTTGGGCGGCGGCAGCAGGACCAGGTCACGCATGTCGCGGACCAGTCGGTCCATGTGCATGAGCAGATCACCCCAGTCCTGAATGCGCATCTGCTCGATCCCCCGGAGGTGCGTCTTCAGCTTGCGCTGGGTCTCCGTCACGGAGTCCAGGACCAGGCTGCGGAAGTCGTGCGGCGACTGTGCCAGGTGCACGTGTGCCTGGGTCAGCGTCAGCCAGCTTCGCACCATGACGTGGCAGAAGTCCCAGCTTCCGTCGTGCCGCGGAGGTGGGCCGGCAACCGGGTCCCACTCGGTCCGGCGCAGCACCCTCTCCCCGCGGTAGCCGGCGCGCTTGACGTACTTCCAGCCACCCTCGGCGTCGAGGACGCAGATCGGCGGCGGGGCCGTGGTGGCCAGTGTGGTCTTACCGACCTTGGCCGCACCGTGAATCAGCGCGGAGGTTGTGTCGTACGTCACTTGACACCCTCCCTGACGCACTGCTCACACGTGTACGACCACCGGGGTTCACCGGTCACCGAGTCGCGCGACAGGACCCGGTCACACACCTGTCGATAGTGTGTTTGGCACGGCTGGTATCCGAGGAGGCCGCCGAGCTGGTCAAAGACATCAACGTAGTCTCTGTCCTGCAGCCACGAGCTGCGCTCGAAGATCGGCTCGCACCTGTGATGGGCGTAAAATCCCTCACTTACCCGGTTGGTCCAGTGAGACCGTGCCTGGAGCTGCCCCCGGAAGATCTCCCACCCGCAGTCGATGCACGTTCCACCGCCGTAGTGCGCCGGGTGTGCCGCGCCGACGCGGACTACCGGGCCGTATCGCAGCCGAATGTCGTGCATCTGCAGCGCGAGACGCTCGCGCCTAAGTTTCACTCTCTCAGTCACTCGTCTCCCTCAACTCGGTGTCAACATAGTAGCTCGTAGGATCGGTCTTCTCGTAGTAGCGGTTCACGGCCGCCTCAACGCGCGACCCGTCGTCAAACATACCGCAGACGCCGAAGAACGGGCACTGCCAGGCACAGTCTGACGTCGGTGTCGGGTAGACGAGTTGCAGCGGGTCCGAGCTCGTGTTCTCGAGGTGCCAGCGCACGTCCTCGATCTGGCCGACGACGCCGCGCAGCCGCCGCGTAAACGAGTCGAGCTCCGCCGGGTTGTGGTGCACCTCGACCCGCTGGAAGAACGGCGGCCTGGCGGCCGCGGTCCTCTTCGACCGGCGAAGCATGTTGTAGAGCGCACCGGCCGTAGCTTGATCATCATCGTCTGACTGGAGCTGCTCGAGCAGCATGTACGTCAGGACCTGCTCGTCGAGGTGGAGGACGCGCGTCGAGCGCGTGAAGTCGCCGACGACCTTGTGGTCCATGAACAGGCGCAGGTCGTCGGAGAGCCGGCGGACGCGGACGTCGAGCCGGCCGATTACCAGGACGCCGGTGATGCCGGGAACGGGCGCCTCGAGGTACGCCTCCGGTTCGATCACGACGTAGTCCGCGTCGACTCCCGTCTCGGTTAGCCACTGCACGTAGCCGTCCAGGATGACGCGCTCGAGGTCGGCCTCCTTCTGAAACTGCGCGGCGACCGCCTCCTGGGTGATCTCACCGGCGGGTGGAAGCTTCGCCAGCGCCTCCCAGTCCGACTTAATGAGAGCCTCCAGCGCGTCGCGCGGGTCGGCTCGGCCGGCTCCCCTGTGCGGAACGTACCACTCTCGCAGCGCGCGGTGAACACGGTCGCCGATCTGGCGGACGCCGACGGGAGACTCGGCGCGCAGCCTGAGGTCGCGGAACCACGCCAGCCACCACTTCCGCCGGCAGCGCTTAAACGTCTGAATCTCCGAGTTCGAGATCCGGCGCAGGCCGTCGACCTCCGACATCTGGCGGGGTGTCGGCACGGCGGGGAGAAGTTCATCCTCGGTGTCGGGCTCGGCGGGAAGCAGGCGGAGGTTGCCAACCACGCGGCCCGGGGTGCCGACGTCGAGCGTCGGCAGCGGTGGCGGGTCGACGGCGCGACGCACCCACGCCTCCTGCGCCTCCGAGACGGTCGGCTCGGACGTTGGTATCGGATCCAACACCAGCGGGGGTTCCGGTGCCGGAGCGGGTGGCTGGACCGGCGCGGGGGTGTCCTCGGGGACGGATGCGTAACCCTCCAACTGGTACGCGTGCGCGATCACGGCCGCCTCAGCCTCGGTGGTTCGCCGGCCACGCTCGATGTTCCAGAGCTTACCCTCGCCGAGCCCGAGGAGTTCGGACAGCGCCCGGCGACTGCGCGTCCTGCGCATGACCAGCAGCTGCTCGTTCGGTGTCACGTGGTCTCCGTTCGCTCTCGTGGGCAGTCGGCCGCGTGGGGTGTGATCCACGCGTCACATCCCGGGGGTGGGTCGCGTAGCAGCCCACCGATCATGCCGCGTGAGGCAAGTGTGACCTGCCCGGCGCACGACAGCCGGCCGCCGACGATGACGAGAGGACTCAGGCAGACGCCACAGGGCAGCAGCGCACCAACGATGCGGATGTCGCCACGCTCGAGAATCGTCCGCACCGGTGTCACGGCACCCCCAGGTCGCTGTTGACGATCAGATCATACTCGGCGTCGAGCTCGGCGCGGCGCGCGTCCGCGGCGGCGAGCCGCGCGCGGTCGCGGGTGATCTCGTCCAGGCGCTCGGACTTCTCCAGGAGTCGCGGCATCTGCTCGGTCTCCTCGGTCGTCCCGCGGGTCACGATGTCGATGAGGTGAACGGAGTCGTGAACCTCCGAGCCGATCCGGTAGTACCGATCCTCGGCCTGGAAGTTGTCGATCATCGACCACGAGCGCTGGAGTCGCACCATCGTGTCGCAGACTTGCAGACCGTCGAGACCGGTGCCGCCGGCCGCGAGAGTGAACATGATGACCTGAAGCTCGCCGGCGATGAAGCGTTCCCTGACGCGCTCGCGCTCGTACTCGCCGACCGGACCGGTGATCAGGCCAAACGGGATCTTCCTCTTCTCGTAGCGGGCGGCGGCCAGCTCGATGAGCTTTCGGTGCATCGCCGAGACGACGTACTGCCGCGGGCCGAGCTCGTCGTGAACCTCCTCCAGCGCGTCGAGCTTCGGGGACGGCTCCCGCAGTGTTAGGATCATCTTGAGGCGGAGCGGGCACCGCTCGGCGTGACGATCGAGACCGCTCGCGTAGCACTTACACTTCGCGTGAACGGTCAGCGGTCTCTCGATCCACTCGACGTCGCAGTACGACGACGCGAGCTGCAGGAGCCGGATCGAGGCGTCGAGGTTACCCGGCGCCACGAGCACCTGGCCGTTCTCGAGGACGGTCAGCGCACCGGCGGCGAGGTCGTCATACGCCCTCTTCTGCTTGGCACTCATGTCGACCCAGCGCTGGCTGCGGATCTTCGGCGGGAGGTCGAGGACCTCCGCCTTGGTGAGCCGCCGGAACCGCGGGTCGAGGATCTTGTAGAACTCCTCCCGGGCGTGCGGGTTGACGCCGACGATGTCGAGTCCGCCGAACGGGTTCCACGACTGGAGCGCGTAGCGGTCGACGAACTTGCCCTTCACCGGGTACTCCGTCGGCGCGACGAAGTGCATGACCGACCACAGGTCCCCGACGTGGTTGGCGATGGGTGTGCCCGTCAGGGCCCAGCGCCGTTGGACGGACGGGTCGTGACCGACGGCCCAGCAGGCCCGGGTCTGCTTCGAGGACGGCTCCTTAATGCGGTGTGCCTCGTCGAGCACGACGGTCTGGAAGCCGAACCCGTTGAGCTCCTTCGGGTGAACCTCACACCGCGACGCGGTCAGTCCCTCCTCGCCGCGAGAGTCGCACGCGCGGCAGCGCGCCAGCCGGATCGAGCCGAAGCCGGTGAGCCGCGAGAACAGGCGCACTGACTCCAGGTTGATGATGACCAGCGCGCGCGGGTTCTCGGCCGCCGCGGCTAGGATCTTGCGCCGGCCGGCGGCGCCACCGTGAACGACGTAGGGCCGGGCGTCGGGGTACCAGTTGCGCGCGTGCTTCTCCCAGGCCGTCTTGGTCGAGTTCGGGCAGATGACCAGGGCGGGCAGCGCGCGCTCGCGGCCGAGTCGGCGCAGTGCGGTGAGGACAGAGATCGTCTTACCCAGGCCCATGTCGTTGGCCAGTAGGACCGATCCGCCGAGTCGCATGAACTCGACGTCGACCTCCTGGAACCGTCGCAGGCCGTGCGCGTCGCGGGCGGGGTCCGCGACGACCGGCTCCAGGAGCTCGCGGACGGCGGTCACCGGCTCGACTCGGCCGTGGAAGTCTTCCCAGGCCCAGCGAGCCAGCTCCGGACCGACGCGCAGGTCGGGAAAGACGCCGCGGGCGGTCACGCACGACGCCCAGGTCAGCGGGAGCTCCCAGTCGCGGCTGTCCGGGTTCCAGCGGGATCCGGGAACCTGCTTAATGAGTTCCTTCTCGGTCCAGACGGTCTGGACGGCGATGGAGCCGTCACGGCACTCGGCGTACGCCATCTACGTTGTCACTCCGTCCCCGTTGGTCGCTGGTTCTCGGATCATTCTAGCACCACCGACGAGCTTGGCGTACGCGAAGGGTGCGACCGTTGCCAGCGCGAGGAGGACCTGCGCGGCGGCGCGATTTCGGTGCGCATCGGGTTCGACGACGTACCACTTGAGCCTTCGCAGCACCGTGTCGGAGCCCGCCCGCCGGGCCTCGGCCGCTCCCTGGTACCGGAACTGACCGCCGCCGGCGTGCGTGATGTGCTCCAGCGCTCCGAGGAGTTGCAGGGCGTCGGGTTGCTGGGACTTATGCCGCCCGCCGAGTGTGTAGCGCTCGCACGCGACGACCACGTCGGGATACGCGATGAGCTGTGACTCGACGAACCGGATGACCTCGGGACGCCCTCCGGAGAACGAGTGGAAGTGTTCGTGACTCCCGGCGTAGAGCGCGACACCGGACACCAGCCCGGGGTCGACGCCGATGATGACGACGTCTCTCACACGGCGTCGACCCACTCCCGCTTGCTGCCCCAGTTCCGGCCGTACGAGACGGAGGCGGTCACCGGGACCGAGTACATGGTGTCGTCGTTCATGACCTTTTGGAGAACGCGAACGACGTCGTCGACGTGCTCACCCGGTACGTCGAGGATCACCTCGTCGTGTACCGGCGCCACCATCCACTCACCGAGTCCGGCCGCATCGAGCTCCACCAGCTTCGACTTGAACGTCTCGGCGGCGCTGCCCTGAATGAGGTAGTTGACCAGGGCGTACTCCTTGCCCTGCTGGGCGATGAACCGACGTCCGGTGAGGGGAGAGGTGACGAACGGCACTCCGGTCTGCTCTCGCCGTTCAGTCGCCAGGCGCTGCACCAGGTTCTGGAACGTGCGCACTCCGGGGTACAGGGCGTTCCAGCGACCCATGAACTCACGAGCCTCGACCTCGCTGATTCCGGCCGTCAGCGCGAACTTCCGCGTGCCGGCTCCGTAGATGTTGGCGTACCCGGCGTTCTTGACGATCTGGCGTCGGGGATCCTTGCGTCCGATGGTCTCATCACGGTAGACCTGGCGCGCCAGTGTCACGAAGAAGTCGTCTGCGCCGCGGAACGCCTCCAGCATGGCGGGTTCCCGCGACAGGTGCGCGAGTAGGCGCATCTCGATCTGGTCGAAGTCGCACATGAGCAGCGTGCCGTGCAGCCGCGGATTCCACAGCTCGTCGGGCACCCCGGGATCGGCGTAGCGCGTCGTGATGCACGACCGCACGACCCTGACGCCCGGGTTGCTTCCGCGGACCGGTAGGTTCTGGAGGTTCGGGTCGGACATCGACATCCGGGACGTCGACGCGCCGAGCGTGTTGATCGACGGGTGTACGAGGTCGTCCGCGTCGGCCTCGGTGACGTAGTGCCGAAGGTACGTCGAGGCTAGCTTCTGCAGGCGACGGCGGTTGAGGACCGCGGTCGCGAGGGGGTGGTCGATGCCCTCCAGGATCTCGGCGTCCAGTGCCTGGGCGCCGCCGGCGGTCAGCTTCGGGAACTCGTAACCCTCGCGTTCCAGGACGGCGATCACCGATGTGTTGCTTCCCGGTCTGACGCCGTAGGTCTGCTCGCACCACTTGGCGGTGGCGTCGCAGTAGGCCTCGAACTCGCGCAACTTGGTGGCCGCGTACGGTCGGTCGACGTGAACGCCGTTGTCCTGCATCTTCTCGACGACCCACAGCGTGGCCATCTCTAGGTCGTACGCGCGCGGTGACCGCTCGGACACCACCGGCCAGTGGTGCGCGTGCAGCATGTACGTCAGGACCGGGTCGAGCGCGCTGTACTGCCAGTACGGTCCGTACTCGATCGGGACGGTCGCCCACGTCCAGCCGGTGGACTTCTGCCACTCGACCTGGAGTCCACCGGCCGCCGAGTCGACGTGGCGCGCGGCCTGCGACTTGAGCGCCATCGAGTGGTTTGGCTCGTTGACGCGGGACTGCACCATGGTGTCGTCGATCCGGTTCGCTGGAATGCTGATCCCGCAGGAGCGACGCATCCGGGTGCGGTCGAAAGTCGCGTTGTGCATGATGAAGCGCCCGGTCCAGTTGGCGAACACCCAGCGCGCGATCCCGAGCCAGTCGTCGCGCGCCACGGCCCAGCCGTGTGTATCGTCGCCGAACTGGATGAGGCGAACGCGGTCGTCGCGTCCCAGGCCAGTCGTCTCAGTGTCGAAGCCGAGCGCGTCGTACGGTCGGCGGGCGCCGAGCCACTCGCGGAACGCGAGCACTCCGTCCAGCGAGTCGATCAGCGTCAGCTCGACGTCATCGAGTCCGGGCACGCTCACCCCGTCCGGTTGATGACGTCGCCGAGACGCGCCACTAGGTTGGCGAAGAGTGTGTCGTAGTGGTCGCGGGTGAGAAACGCGTCCCGGCGAAACTGGGTGACGATCGCCGCGACCTGGTCGCGCGCCTCAGCTCTCGTCAAGGCCTCGGCGTCGTGGTCGTGACCGATCACGCAGCTGCACGCGACTGGGCCGCCGTCACGCGTGTGACTCAGGTGAAACTCGGGCATCGGGTGAGGTCCCCTCCGGGTCAGTCGTCCTGCGGCTCGAACGTGTCGCGGGTCAGGATCCGGTTGTACTCGTCGTAGATCGTCACTGTGATCATACACCTGACCAGGAACTCGTAGTGCTCCACCGGGTTCCGGTGTGCGAAACCCGGTCTGTGGAGAACCACGATGCGGCGCAACCCGGAGTTGGCGACCAGCTTCGCGCACGCGGAGCACGTGTGCGACGTGACGTAGATCGTGCCACCCTCGCGCGCGGACCGGTCGCAGACCGACAGCGCGTTGGCCTCGGCGTGCAGCGACGGGCAGTCGTCGTACGAGGGACTGAGCGGTGTTGTGAACACCCCGACATGAAGATCATCGACCTGCCGGTTGGCGAGCGCCTGCCGCGCCCGCGGACACCAGTCGACGCACGGCTGCTCATCGTGGCGGAACGCCCGGGGTGGGCCGTTGTAGCCGGTCGCGACGATCCGGTTCCGCTCGGTCACGATCACCGCTCCGACCCTGTCACGAGTACACAGCGACCGCCGCGCCACGTCGGTGGCTACGTCGAGCCAGGTCTCATCCCAGCCGGGGCGTGAGGACACGGCGGTACCACCTCTCGGACTCGGTCGGATCGTCGGGCAGGTGAGTCTGGAGGGCGCGGGCGCGTGCCTGTGTCGACGCGTAGCCGTCCCGGCCGGGACGCCCGATGCCGAGTGGCCTGTGAGTGCCTGCGCCGGGTGGCGGGTTGTGTACCGCCTCGACAGCCGCCAGGTCACGCTCGTAGACGTGCAGTGACCACGCGGTGTGACGGTAGACACCGACCTCAACGTCGAGGAGGCGGGCGGCGGTTAGCTGGAGCTGTCCGAACTGGAAGATGTCGTACGGGAACCCGAGGTAGAGGTCGTTCGACCGCATGAGCACGTCGAGGTCGAGCCGATCGTCCCACAGTGACAGTCGCAGTGCGACGGTGCACGGAATATCACGCTTGCCCGGCTGGTTGTCCAGCCACGGGTCCCACAGGTTGATGACTGCCTGGCGCGTGTCGCGGTCTCTCTCGATCTTTCGGAGCGCCTGGCCGAGCTGGCCGCCGATCCGGACGCCGTAGGCGCCGTGGAAGCGGCCTGTGTCCTCGTCCAGGTACTCGCGGAACCGCTCGCTGATCTTGATCATCATGTCGGGATTGGAGTACGAACCGATGAGCTGCATCGCCTCGGCGGCCGCGATTGCCGGGTCCAGGCCGCGGCCGGTTCCCGTGGCCAGCATGTCGGTTGGGTCGAGGATCTCAACCGTCACGATGCCGCCGTCGCGTGTCGGAAGTCCGCGGGGGCTGCGCGGCCGGGCGCGGCGCAGGACGGCGTCGATCACCGCGGGGTATCCATCACGTCCCGTGTTGATCGTGATGACGTGCGTCACGTGTTCACCGTCTCCCTCGGTTGTGTGAGCCATGAGTTTGCCGGCCGCCAGCCGGACAGGTCATCGACACCGCCGCCGGCAACCGACCGCAGAAGCACCTCGTGGTATTCGTCCGCCGAGGCGTGAAAGAACCGGCGGAGGTACTGCGGGTGAGGAACGGCGCCGTGGGGAACCCCGGCAGCGTGGAGTGCTACGTCGGCGCGGCGTCCCAGCGCCACCGCCAGCGGCCGGCCGACGGTCTCCCAGACTTGGCGCGGGTCGTCGACGTCGCACGCGTTGGCCAGACCGACGCGCCACAGGGTGCGCTGGGTGAGCCCGTTGAGGAGCCAGCGGCCGGACGTGGAACCGTACGGCACGAACGCCGGGTGCAGTCGGCGCGGGCCGTCCGGGTCCTCGGCGATCCGGTGACGAACGTCACCCATGAGCAGCAGCTCCGGCCGCGCCGGTCCAACGTACGTCACCAGGTGCGCCAGCTGCGCCGTGGCTGTGTCCAGCTTGTGCGCAACGCGCAGGATGTGCGACACCGCCGCGTCGGTTCGCATTCGCGAGACTCGCAGGATGGGCAGCATCGAGAAACCGGCGACGCGCCTGAACCCGTGGAGTGCCGAGACCTGGACCTCGCGCGTGGTTGGGTTCAGGTCGCCGCGGGCGGCTAGGCGGTCACGCAACACCTCGGCCTCGGGGTCCAGCAGGACCACGACTGCGCCGCGCGACAGCAGGAAGAGCTCGATGTGCCGGAACGCGGCGGCGTCCATCCGGGTCGGCCGACCGAAGACGCTGGGATAGACGCACTCGCCCCAGTGCCAGCGGTCGCAGATGATTGTGTCACCGTACCCGGGACGGTAGTTGAGGAGCGGCATCTCATACTCGTCCAGCGGGTGGGAGGTCGGTGGTCCGCGGTGGAGGATGTCGACGCTAGTGCTTATGCGGCTCTCCAGCTCGCCGGCCAGCGTCGTCTTACCGGCGCCGTCCGGTCCCTCGACGATGATCAGCACAGCGGACCGCCGCAGATCACACGGTAGACCAGGTACGCGACCCAGCCGGCCAGTGCCATCACGGCAGCGATCGCCGCCGCTTGTGGCCACGTGAGCTGTCCGTCACCCGAGCGTGGTCGCAGGTTGGCGCGGCTCTCGGCGTCGCGGTCGTCGTCACTCACCGACCCACCCCCAGGAACTCGCGTGCAGTGATCTGAACGACGTGACCGAGGCACCGGACGCCCACGTGCCGATACTCAACGTAGGCCACGTCACCTCCGGCAAACGCGGCCACCGGAACCGGCGTGCACGTTGGGCAGCGGCCCGCCGCGGGCCGCCCATGGCTACCCACTCGAGGTCTCCCTTGGTCGGTGTTGGGCCACACAGCTCATAGACGTAGCGGCAGCCGGTCCGCGGGCGATGACGACCGACACGCCGCACCGCGTGCTGACCGCCGCGCGGCGCGCCGAAGCCCGCGGGCTCGACCGGCGGCCGCGGTCGCAGGATGTCGAGACCGGAGTCCAGCGGTGTCACGGCGACCAAACGATCGTCTAGGTACGCGTCATTGAAGCCGAACCGGATGACGGCCAGCGCCGCGGCGGCAACGAGCACCGCCGCGACGACCGACAGCGTCGCCGTGACCGGGTGATCGGCGGCGAGGTACGTCACGTCATCCTACCAGTCCGCGCAGCGCACTCTGGAGCTGTGAGAGTTGCTCGGCAGCACGCGGATCCACGACCCGGAGTTGCGTGACGTCCGCGCAGACGCGATCCAACTCGGTCGCGAGGTTAGTCATGAGCTGGCCGTAGTGCCGGGCGGCGCCCGCCAGCTCCGTGAGGTGCTTGGACAGCGCACTCACACTCGGTGAGCGTCCAGGTGGGGGCGCGCCGCGCGTGACGGCCACGGCGGTGTCGGCCACCGGTCCGACCGGCGTGACGGTCCGCGCGCGGCGCACCCGCGCCTGCGACGGATACGCGTCCCGCCACGCCAGGTAGACCGAGTTGACGGTCTTGGCCAGCCAGGGGCGGCCGCGGGCGGTTGTGATACCGCGCCGGTTCAGCTCGTCGGCCGCCTCCTGGAACACGCTGCGGCGACCCGACGCGGTCCGGGGTCGGCCCTTGACCTGGGAGACGGTCCGGATCACCACGCGGAGTGTGGCGTCGTCATACTCCGTGCCCGGCCGGGCAGTGGTGTGCCGGCCGGTGTGGGCGACCACCGACTGGAGATTGGGGCTGCGGAACGGTCCGTCATACTTTCCCTCGCGGCTGCACGGACTCTCGGCGCTGCCGCGAGTGCACTCGTAGAGCTCGGTGTCGTCACCGAGCAGAACCCGGTCGACGCCGGAGATCTCGACCACCCGGCGTTTCTGACTCGGGTGGGGGTGGGGTCCGGTCGCCGGCTCACGGGCGATGACGGTCCGGGGATCTGTTGGCTGCGTCACGTCTCTCTCCTCACTTAACTCTCTCGGTCAGCATAGCATCTGTGAACCTGTCGTGCCAGCGGTCCCAGGCGCGGCAGGCGGCACGGTGGTGGCGCTCGACCTCGGCGGCCTCGGCGCCGGGTGGTCGGCGGTTGCGCGAGTACCGGGCGACGATCGCGCGTGAGCGTCCGGCGTGCCACCAGCGGTCGAAGTCGTCCCCGACCGGGCGCGGGTCGCGGTTCAGCCACAGCGGCAGCAGCACCAGGAACGCGTGGCGCCAGACCTCCGGGTGGACCCCGCGGGTCAGCAGGTGCGCGACCTCGTGCGCCAGCGTCGCGAGCATGTCGGACGGGCTGCGCGGGGTGACCGCGTCACCCAGCCGCGTCGTCGGTGAGACCCAGATCACACCGTGCGTCGACCAGCACACCCCGAGGTCGTCGGCGTTCCACCGCTCGACGGCGCGCGGGTCGCCGACCCAGGCCAGCGCCACCGACGCCGAGGTCGTCAGCAGCTCGAGCGGACGCTCGGCGGTCCAGGTGTGTCCGTACGAGCGGAGCACGCGACGCGATAGCTCGACCGCGCGCAGTAGGCTGTCAGGGTCGGCGGGCAACTCGGGCGTGTCGACGGCGACCGGACCGTGTCGCGTGAGTTTAGCCGCCGGTCCCGGTGGCAACTGAGCGTCCGTGGAACTCATTGTGACGCTCCTACTCATCATCTCGGCGGCGTGCCTGGGTGTGGCCACCTGGGTCGCCCGCGACTTGTGGGCCCGGGCGCTGGCGCTCGGCCTGTGCCTGTTCGTCGTGGCAGTGGGTGTCATTCCCGCGCTGACCAACTGACGCGGCCGGCGAGCCGTCCGGGTTGCTGACGCGGTGCAGCATGCGCGCCAGCACCGTGTCGTGCACGGCGGCGTACGCGGCCGCGCGGCTCATGAAGAAGACCGAGTCCTTGACCGCGGTCGTGTACTCCCGGTCCGAGTCGAGCCGGATGTCGACCTCGACCGCGGACAGACCCGGCGCCTCCGCGCACACGTCCCGGAGGATCTCGCGGGACAGGTCCCAGCACTTCTCGGCGCTGCGCACGTCCCGCAGCATCTTGACATACAGGTCGTCGACAATCTTCTTGGTCACGGCTACCTCCGCGTCACGTCCTCGATGAGTGCGCCGCCGCAGGTGACGACCGCTACCACCGCGATGAAGAGTGCGGCGACCGTCAGCACGAATCGGCGCAGCGAGACCAGGCGCGGCTCTCTCACGGTAGGAAACCTTCCTCGTCGCGGTGCCAGGTGCCGTCACGAGTCATGTGACGCTCGCGCGGGTCGTCGGCCAGGTGGTCGCGCCACATGACGCACCGCTCGCGGCCGAGGTGCCAGCGGCACCGTGTGACGTTCACGTCCGGCGCGCCGTCCGGTGTGACCGGCGGTGCGGAGCCGCGCGCCCGCCGGAACGCGTCGGCCAGGACCAGGTCCAGGGTCCGCCCGGTCACGCTGTTGGCGGCGTCGGCGCCGCGCTCGTGATACTCCTGCCAAGCACGCAGAGCGTCATCAACGGTTCCGGAGTCGGCGGCCCAAGACAGCAGGTGCGCCAGACTGAGACACGCGAGCTCGCCGTCACCGCGGTCGAGCAGCACGAGGTGAAGTTGCTCCTCGGCGCCCGAGTTCGGGTCGGGCCACGACCCGGCGACACCGAGAACTCTGCCGCGGATCTCCGCGGCGATCTCGTCCCGGCGCCAGTCGATCTCGGGCATGAGTGCGATGAGTCCGGGACGTGTTGTGATCTTCCTCACTTAGTCTCCTCGTCACTAGGTCTCTCTCAAGCACTATAGCACAGGATCAGGCGCCAGGTCCACCAGGTTGTCGGACGTCAGGGCCGCGGCGCGCAGTCGGGTGTACTCATCCCACGCGATCTTGGCGCCGTGGAACCCGTACCAGCGGCTCAGCACCGCGCGACGCTGCTCGTCGGAGGCGCGCCGCGCCAGGTAGCCGAGGTTGTCGGGCGTCAGTGGACCCAGCTCTTCGTAGTCGCGCAGCCCGAGGGCGCGCGACTCGTCGGACTGGCGGACGTTGGACGCGGCGGCGGGTCGGTCGCGGTGGCAGCCCGGGGTCACACGCCGGGCGGTCACGACGGCACACCCAGGATGTACCCGATGCCGAGTCCAAAGAACGCGCCGAGCGCGGCGCCGGCCGCGGCCGAGGCCCAGGCCAGGCGCGTCGCGGACTCCGTCACACGGTCTCGCAGCAGCTGGCGGGCGCGGCTGGGTCCGTCGAACTCGGAGGCGAAGGCGCGGGACAGCTCCGTGATGAACTGTCCTAGCGCGCGGTCACGCGCGGCCTCGTCGTCCGGGTCGACGACCAGCTGCGGCAGCCTCACTGGACACCCGCCGCGAGCCAGGCGTCGTACGCCGCGGACAGCTCCGGGTCGGCGTCGGCCGCGCGCTCGATCGCCCGGGCGGACGCCTCGGGTAGCCGGGGGCCGGTCCTCTCGTCGCCGCCGCGGCGGCCGTACGAGACCAGCAGCTGCATGATCTTGTGTGCGGTCTCGGCCTCCGCGACGCGGGCAAACGTCAGCTCCTCCGGGACCGCGCTGCGGCCGAGGGTGTGCACGACGTACGCCGGCGGCTCGCCGGCGGTCCACGGCGGATCGGCCGGGACGGCCGGGTCGACGCGGTAGATGGTCACCTCGAACCAGCGGCACCTGCGGCAGCGGTAGCCGGGTGGCGCGAACTCGCCGCGGTGCGTGTGTGCCCTCTCGCGGGACGTCGCCCGCCCGAGAAGCCAGCCCCGGAACGTCACGGGGCTCTCGTCGCGGCCCAGCACGGTGTGCTCGGTCGGCGCGGGCCGGGGCGGGCTCGCCACCGGCGCCGCCGGCGGGTTGGGGGCCGCCGAACCTGTCATCATGGGTGTCCCTCCGTCGCTGGCCGTCGTTGGTCCCAATGTACCAGGAAGCGCCGCCGCGACCGGGACCGGAGATCACCGCCCGGTGCGGGCGGCCGCGGGTGACCGGATGCTAGTGTTGCCGTTCTACGCCAGACACGGGGCGGGCGCCCCAAGCTTTCGCCGGCCGGGACGCCCGTCGCGCGGTGGAACGAGGAGGTGTCAGGTGCTGGGAGTCAATATACCAGACGGGCGCGCGGGGGCGCGAGTGGCAGTCCTGCTCCGCGCCGCGGAGCGGTACGCCGCCGCCGGCTGGAGGATCTTCATCGTCCGGCCGGACAAGCGGACGCTGCCGGGCTGCGACGCGTGCCGCGAGGCGGGCCCGGGCCACGACCGCGAGGCCTGCGGCGGGTCGCGTGGGCACGAGACGTGCCACGGGTTCTACGCCGCGACCCGCGACGCGGCGGTCTTGTCCCGGGTCCTGGACGTGTGGCCGGAGGGACTGCTGGCGCTGCGGACCGGGCGGGCGTCGGGCGTCGTGGTGCTGGACTTCGAGTCGCGGCCGGACGGCGAGGGCGGCGAGTCCGGGCTGGACGTCCTGGACGCCTGGGAGTCCTGGACCGGCGGCGCGGTCGAGCTCCCCCCGACGCTGCGGGCGCGAACCGCCTCGGGCGGGCTGCACCTGCTGTACCGGGTACCGGACCCGGAGTGGGCCTGGGCGGGTGGCGGTCCGCTCCCGAGCCGCAACCGGGTCCTGCCGGCCACGGACCTCAAGGGCGACGGCGGCTACGTCGTGCTGCCACCCGCGCCGGGCCGGGAGTGGGTCGGGCGCGGCCTGCCGGCGGAGCTGCCCGCGTCACTGGCCGCCTGGTGGGCCCGGACGCGCGGCGGCCGCGGGGTGGGTGGCGGAGCGGGTGGGGGTGGCGGCCACACCGGCGGCTATGACTTCACCGCGTTCCTGCTGGGCGGATGCCCGGGTGGGATGCGCGACGAGTTCTTCAACGACCTGCTGTTCCGGCTGCGGCGCGCCGGAGTGGATCGCGAGGTGGCCGAGGCGCGGGCGCGGCACTCGTGGCGGGCGTGCGCGCAGCCGCCGGAGTATCGCTGGTACATGCCGTGGGAGCACGTGGCGTACAAGCTGGATCACGTCTGGCGGACGGTGGAGCCGGACGCGCGCGCCGGCTTCGTGCGCCGCCAGTGGGCCGAGGCCGCCGCGGCGGGCCCCGGTGAGGCTGTCGCCGTCGGGCGCGTCACCGTCGCGGGGCGCGCCCGGTGACCGCACCCGGGTCGGTGCCCGGCGTCGACGACATCATCGCGGCCAACGCGGCGGACGACGTCTTCCTATCGGACAAGGGCAACGCCGCCCGGTTCGCGGAGCTGCTCGGGGACGTGGTCCGCTACTGCCCGGAGCTGGACACGTGGTACGTCTGGGTCGGGACGCACTGGGAGCCGGACCCGCACCGGGTCCGGGTGTTCGCCCTGACGGCCGAGGTGATCCGCGCGCTGCGGGCGCACGCCCTGGCGCTGCCGGACGAGGTGGCCGGCGGCGGACCCGGCGCGGTCTCGCCGCGCGAGCGCGTCCTGCGCTGGGCGACCGCCACGGAGTCCGAGAAGGCGCGCCGGCGCATCCTGACCACCGCCCCGGAGCACCCCCGGCTGCTGGTCAACCCGGACCAGCTGGACGGCGGCGCGGACGAGCTGGCGACCCCGGCGGGCGTCGTGGACCTGCTGTCCGGGGCCGTGCGGGACGGCAGACCGGAGGACCTGGTCACGCGGATCACGTCGGTCGGCTACGACGAGGACGCCCGGTCGCCGCTGCTGGACCGGTACCTGGACACGTTCGTGCCGGAGCCGGACGACCAGGAGGTACTGTTCGCCGTCCTGGGAACGGCGCTGCGCGGCGGCAACCCCGGGCGGCTCCTCCCGATCCTGCTGGGTGCCACGACCTCGGGTAAGAGCCAGCTGGTGGCCGCGCTGGCGCGACTCCTGGGCCGCTACGTCTGCACGATCAACGCCTCGGTGTTCCGGGGGAACCTGGACGACAAGCCGCGGCCGGACCTGGTCCGCGCCATGGACCACCGCGTCGCGTACGCCGTCGAGGCCTCGAAGGTCTGGGAGCTGCACGCGGACCAGATCAAGCGGATCACCGGCGGCGACGCCGTGCCGTACCGCAACCTCTACTCCCAGTCCGAGGAGCGCGTGCCGCGCTTCACGCCGCTCATCGTCACCAACGAGATGCCGCGGATCAAGGGTGCGGACGACGCGCTGCGCCGCCGGCTGGTCGTCGTCACGTTCTCCCGGACGCTGCCGCCGGAACTCGAGGACACGCGCGTCAAGGAGGCGTTCGTCCGGGACGAGGGGTGCCTGCGGGCGCTGCTGGCCCGGATCGTCCGGGGCGCGGGGTCGCCGCTACTGCGCGACGGCGTCAAGTGGTCTCTGATGCCGGAGCGGTACGCGCAGGCCACGGCATCGTCGTTCGACGAGCTGGACCACGTCGGCGAGTTCCTCGAGTGGCTGCGAGACCGGGGCATCCTCGAGGTCGTGGACATGACCGAGACGCCGGCCTCGAAGTGCGCCCAGGCGTCGGAGCTGCACGAGTGGTACGGCGCCTGGGTCCGCAAGCACGGCGACCGCCAGGACCGCCAGGAGGCGCTGTCGATGAAGGACCTGGGCAGGGCGCTGCGCCAGCGGGGCTGGGAGTCGCGGCTGTCCGGGGGCACGCGCTGGCTCGGCGTCCGGCTGGCGACGCCGGTTGGACCGTGGGCGGGAATGGGCCTGTGAGGATCCCCGGGGCGCGGCGGGAGGTGAGACTCGGGTGTGTTTCGTGGAACCTGGGTCGCCCGGCGGGTGTGAGAGCGGGTCGGTTACCGGTGGGTAACCGTGGCACTTCTGCCTTCAAAAACTCCTACAAAACACCTACAAACTCCCAGATAAGTCATAAATCTTAACTTATGTGTGATTGTCTCACGTGGTGTGAAAGAGAACGACGGAGGATGTTTTGCAACTTCAGGGCCGGTTTTGTAGGCAGGTTGGAGGACACACTTACCGCTTGTTGATCTTCATTTGACCAGGTCAGGGTATCTAGTGTATATATTTTGTAGTCATGTAACTAGAGAGTAGAGATAGTACGCATGGAGCACTAGTGGGGTTTCTCTCCGTAGAGGCTCTAGTGGCTGTAGGGAAACTTTTTCGGGAAACCTGCATACAACTTACAATGTCGATATGACGTTCACGGGAAGGGAGAGAGATCGTGAGTGAGATTGACGAGAACGTGCGGAGGCTCGGGGAGCGAGTGCAAGCACTCACCGCGGAGATCGAGGAGGAGGTTCCGGTAGTGGTCGCGGCGACGGAGCGGACGCGTCGCCGGGTGGTGAGCCTGGTGCCGGCGGTACCGGGAACGCACGTGGTCACACTCGAGACGGGTGTCGCCGGGGTCGCCCGGGGGATCCGGACCGTCATCCGGGGAGTGGTCGCGCTCGCGCTGGTCGAGACCCGGGTTTCGCTGACGGACGAGGTGGGTGGCGCCGAGTCGCACCGCGTGGAAGTGCTGCCCGTCCTGGCCACCCGGATCGGGTCGGAGGGGACGCCGGACCGGGACCCGCTCGGGCTGCCGGACGGGAGGTGGACGTGGCGGCTCGTCACGTCGCTGGCGGACGCGCACGAGCTCGCGCGCAACCCCGGGAGCCGCTTCGGGGACGGGGTCGCGGGTGTGCTGGTCCCGGACGGTGGGCGGGACGTCGCGCGGAGCGACCGGCAAGATCAACCGTGAGGGTGGTGAGGATCGCGCGGCTAGTGTGACCTGCTAGGATCGACCGGTGGACGAGGGTGGGTCGGGTGGTTCGGCGAACGGTTCGGCGGACGGACTGGACCGGCCGCGGGCGGAGGCGCGGGCTCTCGCGGAGGAGCTGGCGGCGGAGTCGCTGCGGGAGACGGGGCTGGCTCCGCGGACCTGCGGGGTTCCGGTCATGCGGGGTCCGTGGGCGGGGAAGAACTGCCTGAACCCGGCGGGCCTGGGAACGGTTCACGAGGGCTACGGCCCGTGCCTGGCGCACGGGGGAGCGAAGTACCGCGGACGAGCACTGGGGGCCTGGATGGCGGCGCACGCGATCGCGAGGGAGTACGACACGTCGCCGTGGGAGGCGCTGCTGCTGGCGGTCCGGGTCGCGCACGGGAAGCTGGCGTGGTACCAGGCGAAGCTCGCGGACACGGAGAGCGATGACGAACTGCGGATGGGTGGCGCGGGGTACGACTGGGTCGCCGGCGCGCAGTTCTGGCACGACCGCCTGCTGCGGTCGGCGAAGATGGCGGTCGACGCCGGCGTCGCCGAGCGCCTGGTCGCGCAGGTCGAGCTGGAGGGCTCGCGGATCGCGCGGGTCCTCAACGCGGCGATGGACGGCGTCGCCGGCGAGATCCCGGTCGAGCTCGAGCGCCGCATGCGTGAGCTGATGCGCCGGGAGCTGCTGGCGATCGAGGCAGAGGACCGGCGCGAGCCGCTAGCGATCGAGGGAGAGGTGGCGGTGCAATCGTGAGCACCGAAGATGTCACACAGCACGACCTCTGGGTGCGAGCGGGTGGTGGGACCCCCGACTTCTCCGCCGAGCGGTACGACGAGATGCTCCGTGAGCACGGCCTGTGGGTCGACTTCGAACTGCTCAAGCAACTGAGCGCCAGGCCACACGAGTTGCTAAACACGGACCGCGACCACGACCACGACTGTTGCCCGTGGGACGGCGAGGTGTTCCAGGAGGCGCGCAACGTTCACCACCTCCTCGACATGGCCGGCGTGCCGAAAGGCACCGGGTACTTCCAGAACCTCGACGCCCGGACGTACCTGCTCCTCACGGAGGTGCTCGGCGAGTTGAGTGACGAAGTGGAAACCGTGAGTGTCGCACCGGACGCTCCGGCCGAATCACAGGCTGCGCTCGACGATCAGCGGAAGCTCAGCGAACCACCGGACGACCCGCGAACCGGGTACCGGCGCAACCGGATCATCGAGGTCCGCGAGGACGCGGCGGGTAACCTGTGGTTCCTGGCGGAGGGGTGGTCGTCATCGGGTGAGAGTGTGTGGCTGCACTTGTCCGACGAGGACGGCATCTGGCCCGCCGACGGAGAGGCGCCTCCCGCGGGCCGGCTCTGGATGCTGACCCCGGCGGTCGAGGTGCTGACGCCGTCGTGAGGCCGTTCGAGTGCGGTGAGCGCCCGTGCGGGGTCTACGGACCCGGCGGGGACGGGTGCTACGCCTGCGCACTCTTCGACGCGATCGAGCGCGGCGAGCGCGTTGATCCCGATTTCGCCTGGAACGCGAAGACGGGACGGGTCGAGCCCCGATCGAGTCACCTCGCCGACCTGGAGGCACACCTCCGAACCTGCGTGGACGAGACGTGTCGCGGGCGGGTGGACCGTGGCTGAGTGGGCGGAGCGGACGGAGCCGGACGACGTCATCCTGGCGCGCTACCGTCGCTGGCTGCTCAAGGTCGCCTCGGAGATGATCCCGCACCGCCCCGGCGAGTGGCAGGACCTGGCCCAGGAGGGTTGGATCGCCATGTGGCGGGCGCTGCGGACGCACGACGCGACTCGCGGCGCGCTGCCGGTGTGGCTAACGGGCGCGGCACGCCTGCGAATGACCGACGTCGCGCGCCGGTCCACGTGGACCGGGACACCGGGGGTTCGGGGACACCACCGCGAGGAGCCGGCGCGACCCGTCGATCCCGCGAGCCCGCTGGTTCGCGACGTCGCGTGTCACTCCCGCGCCTACGATGACGTCGAGCTGGCATACCACGACGGTGAGATCCTGCGCGCGCTGACCGAACTCCCACCGGGGGCACGCGACGCCCTCCTGCGCCGGTGCTGGGGCGACGAGGTCGTCAACTCCTCCTACTGGCGCTCCCACCGCGAGCGACTCGCCGAGAGACTGGGACACCTCCGTGACGTCTCCTAGGGAGCATTCCCCCGGACCGTGAAGAATCTGATGCACCACCCGGTGTGTCGGTGATGAGGTGCCCGAGACACGGTGACCCGGAATGTGTCGAGTACGCCGAGCACGCCTAGAACCTGTACGACGGAACCAAGCTCGACGGCCGACTGGAGGTGCCTGGACTGAACCCCGAGGGCGCACGGTGGTGTCCGGGAACCGCGTGTCCGGGATAGTATGAGCTCATGGGATTCACGGCAACGGCCACCCTGGCCTACGGCGTCGACCTCGGCGGACCGGACCGGGGCTGGAAGATCACGGATGACGAGCTCACGGACCACTACGACGTCGAGGACTACGTCGCGCGGAAGCTGGCCACCGGGCACGGTGCCGGACGCCTCTCGCACGCGGAGCGGCAGACGGCGCGGGAGACGCACGGCGTGGAGATCGTCACTCACGGGCACTACGACTTCCCGGGTTACCTCCTGGTCGTGTGCGACTCGGTGGTCACAGCCGACTGGGGCGACGTCACTGACGTCATTGCCGTCACGGCCGTTCCCGCTGCCTCGCGCGAGGGAGGTTACCCGCTAACGGAGTGGGACCGCTGGATCGCACGGGCGCTCGAGGTGCTCGGCGTCACACCGGAGAACCCGGAGCCGCGCTGGCTCCTGGTCGCGGACTACGGCTAGGAGGACTCGTGGCACACTTTCCCACCGAGCCACCCGGGTTCTGCCGCCGGTGGCCGCCGGAGTCGTCCGCGGCCTACCACACCTCACTCGGGACGCCGCGGGCACCTGACTTCAGCGCCGTCGGACACGCCGGGTACGTTGGCGCCACGGCGATCGGGCTCTGGTCGCTGCTGTGGGTCGCGGTCGCCGCCGCCGGCTACCTGGGTTGGACTGGGTAGGAAGCCGTGGACGCCGTGGACGACGATGTTCCGTGGGTGCGGCTCGGCCGCTGGGCACTCCTGCGCAGGCTCTGGCGAGTTCGGACCCGGCTGGCGTCGGTCACCTGGGTCCCGTTCGGGGTTCCGTGGGCGGACCGGCTGCGCGGGGAACCCTTCTACCGCGTCCTGCAGTCCCAGGCGACGATCCTGCGGATGCTCGGCAGTACCGGCCGCGTGACGATCGTGGGAGCCGCGGAGCGGCGCGTCACGATCCGGACCCGCGACGTCGTCATTGTGGAGATGCCGTGCCTGCCGCACCACGCCGAGCTCGTCGAGTTGTGCCGGAGTGTCGGCGCGCGCCTGGTCGTCGACGTGACGGGCGACACCCTCGGACTGGCTCGCGAGACGCCGCTGGACGCGGACCTGGCGGGACTCCGCAACACGGACGAGACCAACGCGTTCTGGGCCCAGGACGAGCCGCGGAGCGTGCTCGAGAGCGCGCTGTGCGCGGCCGACTGCGTCACGACGTCGTGGGAGTACCTGGTCGCCCCGCTGGAGAACCTGACCGGCGGGCCGGTGGTTCACCTTCCCGACTGGCACGTCGAGGACACGAAACCGTTCCTGCTAGGATTTTCACGCATAGCCGAGGCGCTCAACCCGGGAGGGTCGTAGGATGGGAAAGACCGTCTGGTCGACGATGTGTGTCTGCGGCGACAACCGGCAGCTCGCAGACCCCGGCTCGGATAACTTCTTCACTCCGCACACGGACCGGGGTGGCAACCCGTGCCCCGGCGTTCCGCACCCCGGGGACTCCGGCCGAGACCCGGGAGCGCCCGGCGAGAGGCTGCTCCGGCGAATCGCCGTCGTCCGGCGCACCGACACCACGTCGGACGGAGAGGTGAGCCTGCTGCGCGCGGACGTCGAGGCCGCCGACTGTCACGTCATCGTGCTGCCGGCCAGCGTCGAGTGGGTGAGTTGGGACACGTGAGGTTCTGGGACCGGTGGCGCCGGCGGCGGGAGTGCTGGCACCACGCGCCGGGATCCGGCGACCACCCCACGGTGTCGTGGATTCGCGGCGAGCTCATCGACCTGGGTCGGCGCAAGATGTTCACGTGCACCGAGTGCGGGCGAGTGTGGTTCACGTGAGTGACCGCGTCATCCGGGTCACCACGGTGTCGTTCCGCGTGACGCTGCGCGAGCGAGACGCGCTGCACCGCCGGGCCGCGGCGCGCGGGGTCACGCTGTCGGAGCACATCCGGGACCTGGTCCTCCGCGGCCCGGTCACTCCCGCGGTGGTGATCAGCGAGACGACGACGCGGTGCGGCGGATACGCGGCCGGCCTGCAGGTTGGCTACGACGAGGGACGGAGGTCGCGGTGACGATGACTAGGGAAACCCCGCGGTGCGACGCCTGCGATCACACCGGGCGTGAGCTCACGCGTGAGGTGCGCGACGGGATCACGCTGACGCTGTGCAGGGACTACAAGCTGTGCTGCCACACCTGGAGGAGTGCGAGGACCCAACTGTGACTGAGGACGACGACCACCTCCACGATGTCCCGGAGACGGGGGACGGGGATGAGGACGAGGATGAGGCGTTCACCGGCCTGTGCTGGGCGCCCGTTCACGGCGTCGCCGAGACGGTTGTGTTCCGGTACGCCGACTTCCGGTCCCCGCGCAGCCTCTTCCTGCGAACGCAGCCGGGTCCCGCGTCCGGCGAGCTGTCCCCGGAGTACGTGTGGTGGACGAACGGCATCTTCGTCACGGTCGAGCAGACGACCACACTCGGCGAGAACCCGCGCGATGACGGCGGCCCCGTGCCGGCGACCGGGCACCACGTTCGTGTGATCCTGGAGCTCGACACGGTGCCGGGTCCGGAGGGTGACCACTGGGTTCAGCAGCTCATCGACCTGGCCCGGGACCGTGTTGAGACTCGGAGTGACCAACCCGTGGCCCGGTGGCCGCTGCCACCGGACGGCTGGGCGTGGCAGGAGCGTGCGGATGCAACCCACGAGCTCGCGCTGCGTCACGTGCGCCGCCGCAGCCGCTTGGTGACGGCCGTCTTTATCGCCGCGATCATCGCGGCGGTGATCGTGTCACTTCTCACGTCGTAGATCGGGTGATCCTGGTATGATCGAGCGTAGGAACCCAGCGACGAAGTGAGGTAGCCGGTGAAGAACGCACTCAAGCTGGTCGGCCTGACCGCACTGCTCGCCACCATCCTCGTGGTGGCGAACGTGGTCGCGAGCCGTCTCGACCTGCACACACCCCCGCCGGGAATCGGCCCGGAGTCTCCCACGCCTACCTCCGACCACCACCCCGTCATCATCGTGACGATCCAGCCGGAGGTGACGCGGTGAGTGCCGGCCTAAAGTGGTTCATCGTCATCGGCTCGGTGGTTCTCGTTGTGCTGGGGGTGATCCTGCTGTGAGGGGCCTGTGGCAAGTCGCATACCTGGTCGCTCTCCTGGCCGCGGTTCTGGGACTCGCGGTCTACTTCGGTAGCGGTGCGCGGTGAGCGGCTCCGGTCGCGATCCCCTCGTCACCGCGATGTGGCTGGTGGCGATCGCCGCGTTTCTGGTCGCGCTCGCGCTCTGCACCAGCACGCTGACGAGGCCGCTGCGCGAGCTTCCCGATCCACCGGTGACCACGGCACCACCCGCGACGAGAGGAGGTGGCCGGTGAGGGCCCACCGGCGGCGGAACCTCGAGGCGCGGCGTGAGCGTGAGGCTCGGCGACGTGAGCTCGAGGACGCGCGAATCCGCGACTTCAACCGCCGGGTCGGGGCCGCTGTCCTGGCGCAGGAGGAGCGAGTCGCCGAGCGCGCCCGGCAACTCGTCCCCCGGACGCGGCGCGCCGCCACCGACCCGGTCCGCGCGGTTCGTAAACTCCCCGGCGGCTCGTCGTTCGCCGTCGTGGATCGGCGCAGCACGCCGGCGGCGCCCGGGCGTGGCCACACACACGACGTGATCACCACGACGGGGTGGGCTGCGCGCGTGTCACACTGCACGTGCGCGGGTTACGCCGGCTCACGCGCCGACCTCGAGGATGAGTTTCTCACCGCCCGGCGCGAGCACGATCGCGTGCGCCGGGAGCGCCGCCTGGAGCCGGATGACGTCATTGTGGTGACCACACTCAGTGGCCGGAGGTATGAGTTTCCGCACGCGGCGGAGGCACCGCACGTTCACGGCGACCTAGAGCTCACAGACTGCGAGTGTGCCACCGTCATCGACTTGGAGACGTCGACCGCCCACGTCACCGGCGCGCCGCTCCCGGAGGACAACCCGGACCGCCTTCCGCCCCGGGGGCGCACCCCGCAGGAGGTGCGCCGCGCCGAGGAGGACGAGTGGCTGGCGGCGAACCGGCGCCTGTGCGCGGGTGTAAACCCGCGACCGGAACCGCGCCGGGTGCGGGCGAGCCTCCCACTCTCCGCGTGGTTTGGGATGTTCGTCATCATGTGGTTCGTGATCATCCTCACCGTGGCTCACCTGGTAGGGTCGACCCCGTGAACCCCGTCGCGCTGCTGTGGATCGTGGGGATGGCGCTCGTCCTCGGCGTCCTGTGGGCGATCGGGGGCGAGTTCATCCGGGCGGCCGTCGAGGGTGTTCGCGACCGGCGGTTGCGGCGCCAGCTGCGCGACCCGGACCCGGCGGTGCGCGACGCCGCTCTCCGCGAGGTCGTCGCCTGGGCGCGCCGGGTGCTGGCGCCGGCCCCGCGCGTCACACTCCGCACCCGCGTCGCCGCGTGGCGGAGGGCGCACCGTGCGTAGGTACCCGGTGACGACGCCGGAGAGCGTTCCCGCTCCCGTGTCGAAGAGGATCATTCTCGCGGCGCTGGACGCCGAGGTCCGCGACGGCGCCGTGACCGAGCCACTCCGCGACTACCTCACCCGCCTCGTCACAGCACTGTGGGAGGAGGGCGAGGGCTTCTCCGGCAAGCGCCCGCTCGGTGGATCGGGTTGGCAGTGGGGCGTCTACGCGGCGCTGGTTCGCGCCAACCTCGTGACCGGAACCCTCGGCGAGGACGGCGACGACATCGACCTCGAGGTGGACCAGGTCCGGCGCGCGGACCGGATCGTCTGCGCAGCGCTGGCCTGGTGCCTGCGCCGGGGAGGAAGGGACACGCTGTGAACCTCGCCGACGTCGGACGACCCAAGATCTTCAACGCCCGGGCACGCGACGGCCGCGACCACCGCCGGCGGCGCGCCGGCGCCGAGGAACCCCTCGTCGCCTGGGCCGACTGCCCGCACGGGCGAACCCGCGCGCTGCTGGTCTCCCGCGCCGGGGACGTCGAGCGCGACGTAGCGGAGCTGCGACGCCGGCTCGGGTACGTCACCGGGGAGACGATCCGGCTGCACGTCGCGGGTGGCGGGGATGCTCGCGACAAACTCACGAACATTGATCACCTAGACCTGGTAGAGTAGTCCTCGCAGGTGGCGCTGCGAACGGATCGGGATACTTCAACCATCGCAAGGGTACGGCTGGGACGTGAAACCCCCGGCACCGGGTTCCTCGCGGACCCGGCAGTCCCGGACCAACCGGTGCCCGCCACCGGCACACAACTCCAGAGCTTTCCCACCCGCTGCGCAGGACCGGGTTACTTCTTGGTTCGACTCCGAGCGTCCCCCCACACGGGGACGTGCCGCTGGCGGCATTCCCCGGACCGCTTGTTCACGGGTGGGCACAACTGCAGACGCAGCTCCCCGCTGCGAAGTGGTGACGGGTACTTCTTAGGGTGAAAATCCCCGTCGCACACCGGTTCCCGGGGGGCCCCACATCGCGGCGGTGCCCGCTGCGCGAGTGCGGTTACTTCATCGATTGCCAAATCGAGGCGAAGCCCGAAATCCGCCCTCACCCGTTCCCGGGCACCTCCACGCACCACGTGCGGCCCTCCCCACACCACCGAAGGGAAGGGCCGCACCTCATGTCCAAGTTCAACACACCCGGCGTCCGCGCCGCGACGACCAGTCCGGTCACGACCGAGCCGGCGTCGTCCGGGCCGACGCACCAGGGTGGTCCCGGGTTCTCCCGGGACGCGAAGAGCGAGCTGTTCACACTCGCTGTGACCAACATGGTCTCCGAGAAGACCTTCTACGAGCAGGCGCTGGACCGGGACAGCCGCTACCGCGCGCTGGTCGCCGCGGTCGCCGTCGAGGATCCCGAGTGGCTCCTGCACCTGACCGGCTGGCTGCGCACCGGCGCCGGCCTGCGCTCCGTCGCGCTGGTGACGGCGCTGGAGACCGTGGCCGCCGTCCTGGCGAGCGCGCCAGCCACCCACGAGACCGGCGGCCCGCGCACGCGCGTGATGCCCGACGGGCGCGGCGTCCTGCGCGCGATCGTCGACGTCGCGCTCGACCGGGCCGACGAGCCGGGTGAGGCGCTGGCCTACTGGATCGAGCGCCACGGCCGCGCGGTCCCGATGCCCGTCAAGCGCGGGATCGGCGACGCGGTCCGGCGGCTGTACACCCAGCGCGGGCTGCTCAAGTACGACACACCCAGCCACGGGTTCCGGTTCGGTGACGTCATCGAGCTGGTGCACCCGTACCCGTCGTCGGACTGGCAGGACCGGCTGTTCCGGTTCGCGCTGGACCGCCGGCGCGGCCGCCAGGACGTGCCGGAGGGCCTGCACGTGGTCGAGGCGAACCGGCAGCTGCGGCTGCGCGCCGCCGAGGACCCGGCGGCGCTGCTCGACACGAACCTGCTGCACGCCGCGGCGATGACGTGGGAGGACGTCCTGTCGCTGGCCGGCGACCGGGTGCCGAAGCGCGACCTGTGGTCCGCGCTGGTTCCCGTGATGGGCTACACTGCCCTGCTGCGGAACCTGCGCAACCTGGACGAGGCCGGAGTGCCCGACGACGTCGCGGAGCGCGCGGTCGCGCGGCTGCGCGACCCGGAGCAGGTGCTGCGCTCGCGGGAGATGCCGCTGCGCTTCCTGGCGGCCCACCGCGAGGCACCCAGCCTGCGCTGGGGGCACGCGCTCGAGGTCGCCCTGCAGCACAGCCTGGGCAGCGTCCCGGCGCTGGACGGCCGCACACTGGTGCTGGTCGACACGTCCAGCTCGATGCACGACCCGCTGTCGGAGCGCTCGTCACTGCTGCGCTGGGACGCCGCCGTGGCATTCGGCCTGGCGCTGGCGGCCCGCGCGAAGAGCGCGGACGTGTACACGTTCTCGTCGACCGCTCGCCACTACGGCGACCGGCACGCCGGAAACGCGCGCCAGTTCCCCGCGGTCGGGGCGGAGTCGCTGCTCGGCGCGATCGCGCGCTGGAAGCGTGACGGCTTCTTCCTCGGCGGAGGAACGGCGACCGCGGCCGCGGTGCGCATGACGTACTCCGGCCACGCACGCGTCGTGATCCTGACGGACGAGCAGGCCGGCGTCGACTCGCTCGACGTTGGCGCGTGCGTCCCGGAGCGGGTTCCGCTGTACACGTGGAACCTGGCCGGCTACGCCCGCGGACACGCGCCGGCGGGCACGACGTACCGGCACACGTTCGGCGGGCTGACGGACCGGATGTTCGGTCTGATCCCGCTGCTCGAGTCGGGACGGAGTGGCGTCTGGCCGTGGGAGATGTCCCCACTCGCCGCCGCGATGACGGTGGCGACGACGGCGACGACGGAGGCAACCGCGTGAGTGAGCACAGTGTGGTGGTCGTGAACGGGCCGTCGCCGAAGTGCACCACGTGCGGGTCGCCCGCACCCAACCTCCACCCGGCCAGCCGGGCCGAGGACGGCGAGCTCTACCCGTGCTGGAACTCGTTCCACGAGCCCAGCACCGGGTTCTTCGCGCCGTGCTGCGCGGCCTCGGTGAGCGGCCGGGGTCACGACCCGCGCTGCCCGCGCCACGGCGACGGTGTGGTGATGCGCCGGTTCACGTGTACCACGTGGTCCGGGTTCACCCAGACTGTCGACGCGGAGAGCGTCGAGTTCAGCGCCAGCGGCGCACTGATCTTCCGCGTGGGTGAGCGTCTCGCGGAGGTCATCGAGCCGGGCGGCTGGCGCAGCCTGCGGGAGGTGGACCCCGACGGTCCTGAACCTACCCAGGTGCGCTCGCCGGCGTGATTGAACGAGAGACACACTGGCAGGTGCGTAGGCACGAGGAAGGCCCCCACCCACCCGGGCGGGGGCCTTCCTCGCTTTCTTACGTGCTCAGCGCATCACTCACAGACCCAGGTGGTCACGCTCTCCCTTCCAGGTGTCGTGCTCCAACCTCGGGTCGAGTGTCGTGCCGCTGGCGTCGGCGATCCGGCCGTTCTGGGCCAGGATGCGCAGTGTCGTGAACGTGACTCGCGCGTCACTCGAGTGGACCAGCCCGGACGTCCTGGCTACGTCGAGCACGCGACCCAGGACCTTCAAGTTGACTCGCGGCCGCACCACGAGAGCGGTGTGTGACTCGTCGTCGTCATCGTCATCATCACTTCGCTTACCCGGCTCAGCATCGGCCGTGGTCAGTGCCCCGTCGTACCGCGCCAACAGCTCGCGCAGCTCGCGCTTCGGGCCGCTGAACCGGACCACGGGCCAGCCACCGGCCGGGCCGTGCTCGGTCAGGACGTCGAACGTGATGAGCAGCATCTGCGCCAGCAGCGCCGCCGCGTCCTCGGCCGTCTCGTCGCCCTGTGTTACGACGTCGAGGTCGACCATGTACAGCCGCTCGATCGTGCTGTCGTGGAGCACGGGGCTCCCGTCACTTCGATCACTCACTGGTGCCCTCCAAGGGCTCGGAGATCGAGTCCTATTCGATCCCGCTACGACAACTGTACCATATATCTCATCACAGTGCAACCCGTCGGCCCGGCCACCTGTGACAAACTGTCGGCACGTCCTGGTATAGTAAGAGGTAGATCAGAAGACCACCAGCGACGGGAGAGACGAATGGGATACGACACCGACTTCGAGGGCCACTTCACCGTGGACCCACCACTCAACCCGGACGAGGTCGCGTACCTGCGCGCGTTCGCGCGGACGCGGCACGTCCAGCACGTGGACGGGCCGTACGTCGTGTCGGTCGACGGCTGGGACGCGCCGCCCGGCGCGATCATCGACTACAACTACCCGGTGCCGGGACTTCCCGGCCTGTGGTGTCAGTGGACGCCGTCCGATGACGGCGCGACGATCGCCTGGGACCGGGGGGAGAAGTTCTACGAAGCCGAGGCGTGGCTGCGCTACCTCATCGACACGTTCCTGCGCCCCGGCGCGACTGCGCGCGAGGACGCACTCCGGGAGCGCGAGCTCGGCTGGCGGTTCCCCGCCGCGCTGTCGCGCTTCACCTTCGACCACACCGTGTCGGGTGACGTCCTGGCCTCCGGCCAGCGGCGCGACGACGTGTGGCGCCTGCGCGTCCGGGACAACGTCGTAGCGCGGTACGAGGGTCACACCGACCCGGACGAAGCCGTGCGACCGGTAGGTGAGAAGCCCGCCGCGGCGTTCACCAACGCTCTGGCGGACGCGCCACCCCTGCTGGCCGCGTCGCTGCGCGGCGGCCTGGTCGCCGTGGTGCTGAGCGGCAGGGTCGACCCGCTCGTGGCGGTTGTGGCCGCGAACACCGGAGCCATCGCCGAGTGGCTCAGGGTCACTCCGGGTCACACTGCCGCGGACGAGGTCGCACAGCCGGTTCCCGCTACCGGTGAACCACCGATCACCGTTCGCGTCATCGACGCGGTGGCGGAGGCCCGGAGCCTCGGCATGGATCCCGCCGCGATGGCCGCGATCACTGGGCAGGACGTTCCCGAGCACGACTACCGCATCGAGGTGGTGTCCGGCGGGACCCGGGTCACGTTCGGTCGTGGCCAGCGGGTCTCCGCGGAGGACATCCTGAACTCGGTGGGTGTCACGCAGCTGACTCTCGTCGCATCGTCACTGACCGCGCTGCCGTTTGACGAGGCGTGCAGCCTCGTTGGTGAGGGCATTCACACCGCGCTGCGCAAGGCGATCGACAGCGACGCGTCGGCGCGCGCCTGGCGCGCGGTCAACGACCTGTGGCCCGGCGAGTGGGGCACGGCGGTGCGCTGGTTCGTTGAGTCACTGGGCTCAGTGAACATCGTGTTGGCCCGGACGACTGCGGCGACACCGGAGTCGACGGAGACGGAGGCGAGCGGTGCCTGAGCTGGTCGCTCCGATCCCGAAGGCCGCGTTCGCCGCCGCGATCGCGGCGCTCGACGAGTACAAGACGCCGCTGCTGGGCGACGCGCAGCTCGGGAACGTCCGCAGGGCCTCCGTCGCGGTGGTCGCCGCCGCGCCGCACATCCAGCAGCGCGCATACGCCCAGCTCGTCACCGCGAGGCCGGCGCTGGTGATGGTGCTCCAGTCGCTCGCCGTGGTCGCGCTGACGTGGGGAACGCTGCTGTACGTGGCGGTCACCGCGTCCGGTGGGTTGCGGGGCGCCGGGATCGTCGCGCTGCTGGCCAACGCGTACGCCTACCTCAGCTCGAAGCGGTTCACCCGCGACATGAGGCGGCGCGCGTCCGAGCAGCTCGACGCGGCGGAGGCCGGCCGTGACTGACCCGGTCTACGCGAACACGGTCATCGAGTACGGCGTCCGCGAGGACGGCCGGGACGTTCCGCTGTCTCTCGGGTACGGGACCGCCGGCGAGGGCAAGGCGAAGACGTTCATCACCGAGCAGGCCGACCCCGCGCGCTGGAAGATCTGCGTCCGGGGTGTGCTCCTGGGTGACTGGGGGAGCTACGTCATCGAGCGTGAGGAGAGTGCGTAGTGGGTTGGCGTGTGATCATAACGGACAGTGAGGGTCTCACCGGTGTTGGACCGGACTGCCCGCGCACGGCGGAGCCGGGCGGGCCGCACGACTTTGATCCCGATGATCCCGACGAGACGGCCAGGTTCGACGACCACGGCGTGTACGACTGCTGTCCGAAACCGCACATCGAGTGCTACGCGACGAATGCCGCCTACCGGGTGGTCGGCACCCTGAACGACTGCGAAGCGGAGGTGTGCACGTGACGATCGGGTGGTTTGGCTGGCTCGCACCGCTGGGACAGCCGTCGTCCGACGGTCGGGTTCTCGACGAGCACGGCAATTTCACACTGCGACCGGACGGGGTCGCGCCGCTACTGGTGGGGGACGACCTCCGGCCGGCTGGCACGGTGACGCACGTCGCCATGACGTCGCGCGCCACCGGCGACTACTGGCTGGTGGCGGCGGGAGCGGTCAGCGACGCGCTGACCGTCGTTCGCATGCACCGTGGCGAGCTGCACCCGCGGCTCAACCTCGAGAGCGTCGTGCTGGACGCGCGCGTCTCTACTCCGGTGTTCACCGCGGGTCTCATCTGCGCGGTCGTCGCCGGCGAGGATCCAACGTTCGAGCGGGCAGAGTTCGTGCTGTCGCCGACGCCGGTGTCGCGGCGTGTGGCGACGGATGATGACGACGGCGTGCACGGCATCGCGAGTGATGACCGAACCGGTCACCGCTGGTGTGTGCGGACCGGCCAGCGGCTGCCGCACTGCGCGCACTGCAAGCTCTGGATGACCGACTGGTCGCTGGTCAACCCGTGCGCGGGGAGTCTGTGATGGCTCGTCACCTAACCTGGCGGGGTCAGAGCGCGCCTCCGACACTGCGTCACCTGGTGCTGCGGCTGTACGCGCGGCGCACCGAGCTCAGGCTGTCCCAGCGGGCAGCTGCCGGGCTCGCGGGTGTGTCGCAGTCGCAGGTCTCGGACATCGAACTCCTGTCCACCGAGCCGCGGCTGTCGACCCTGGCCAACTACGCACGCGTCCTCGGCTTCGACCTGCACGTGGAACTGCGAGACAGGAGGACTGGGTCATGACCGAGATCACAACCGAGGAGCGGATGTCGTTCCTGCGCAGCCTGCCGTACGTCGACGAGCTGTTCGGCGACGAGCGGGTGCCCTGCGCGGGCATCCGCTGGTCCGAGGTTCCGGTGCGCGCCCTGTACTCGTGGGGTCCCGGGCGTCGCAACCCGCCGACCGGCACGGACAGGTTCCGGTGCAGGCTGCGCAGCACCTGGCTGCTGGCGGCGCTCGAGTCGCGGAAGACCGGCGGGTGGGAGCGCGTTGCCACGTCCGGGACGTACTGCACGCACCACCTCCTGGCGGAGATCACCAACTCCGAGCGGGAGCAGGAGCGGACCAAGCGGCGATGGGTGGCGTGGCGGAAGCGACGTGAGGAGATCCGGGAGAGGGTGCTGCCGAGTGCACAGGCGTGACGCGCTCATCATCTACCGAGCGCTGGTCGTCCTCAGGTTCTTCGCTAGCACACTCGTGGACGATGACATCGAGCTGCCGGCGTGGATCTACCTGGGCGCCGTTGGCGTCGCGCTCGACGGACTCGCAGTAGGCATCGTAGGAGGTTTGACGTGACTGACACCACCGGCGTCGACGAGATGCCGCGGGTGTGGCTGACCGCCGACCTGCACATTGGACACGCGCGAATCATCGAGCTGTGTGGGCGTCCGTTCCGGGACGTCGACCACATGAACGACGAGCTGGTGCGTCGCTGGAACGCGGTCGTCGGCGAGCGTGACCGGGTCTACGTCCTGGGCGACCTGGCGCTCGGTACGTTCCGCGAGAGCATGGCGATCGCCGCCACACTGCGCGGTACCAAGTACCTGGTGCCGGGCAACCACGACCGGTGCTGGCCGGGCCACCGCAGGCGCCGGCCGGCCGACACCCGGGTCTACGAGGCCGCCGGATTCCAGGTGTTTCCGGCGTTCATCTCGATGATTCCGGACGCGGCACTCACGGGTGGCGGGAGACCGCGGTACCAGCTGTGTCACCTGCCGGTGGCCGGCGAGAGCCGGGCGGACGTCGAGGACCGCTTCGCCGAGTGGCGGCCGACGCTGCGCCCGGACATGTGGATGCTGCACGGCCACGTCCACGAGGCGTGGAAGGTCCGGCCCGCGGACCGGCACATCAACGTCGGAGTGGACGTGTGGGACTTCACACCGGTGCCGCTGGAGAGCCTGGACGAGATCGTCCGGGTGACGGCCCAGGCGTGGTGGTGCGTCGAGTGCAACACGCCCGGGTCGCTGCTGACGTCGTGCTCCGTCTGCGGCGCGGTGGCGAAGAGGAGTGACCCAGAGTGAGAGGAGTGACGAGTGAGTGACACAGGCGCGCGCGTCGGAGTGCGCGTGGGTATCGGCGCGCTGGTCATGGCGCTGGTCGGCGTGCTTGGCTTCAGCGCCCTGATGATCAACGACGACCCGAGTCCCCGGCGGTACACGGTCTACGTGACGTGGGAGCCACAGCCACGCGACCCGCCGATCCTGGTGAACACAGAGATCAACGGAGTCGACGTGTTGCCGCCGCCACCCGGTGGTCTAGCGGGCTCGACCGGTGTCTACACACACACGTACGACGGCCGCGCCGACGACGTCGTTCGCGTCACGGTGTGGCAGCCGCGCGGCACCGTGCCCGGGCGGATCGCCTGCCGGATCATCGGCACACCCAGTCCCACGGTCGCGCCCGTCTACGACTCGGCCGAGCGCACGACGGACCAGGCCAGCGAGATCGACTGCTGGATGAACCACAGGTTCTGGCACAGGGTGAACCCGCGTCACCCGGGAAATCCGTGAGGAGAGAGCGTGAGTGACTTTACGATCAGGATGGGTGGCGGACCGCAGTTGTGGTACGTCAACCGCACCGGCGGGGAGATCGTCAACCTGACGGACGGGAAGCCGTTCCCGGGGCCGCGCCGGGAACCCGAGCTCATCGACCTGCACATCCGGCGCGTGCTCCTGCGGGTCGCGCTGGCCAGTGTCGACCGCGAGCTGCGGGAGGCCGGCGCGCAGGCAAACACGGAGACGCGCGAGACACCGCTACCGTCGTCACCGCGCGAGCTGTGCCGGATCGTCGACTGCTACTGCGACGGCTACGCGCACCCGTGAGTGGTTTGACACAGCCTGGTACATTATTCTTTATAAGAGACACATCGACCCGAGGAGAAACCGAGTGAGGCAGACGTGGGTAGGGTAGCGATCATTGGCGGTGTCGTCGTCGTTCTGGCGCTGATCGGCACCGCCTGGGGCATCTACCGCAGTCGTCACACGGCCCGGCGTGAGGACGTCCGGGCCGGCCGCGCGACGCGCGGCGACCTGAACCGCACGCAGGAGCTGGCACTCATCAACACACTCGACGAGGCCGCGCACATCATGCGCGGCATCGGGACCGGCGACCCGCTGGTCGAGTCGGTCGACTACCTCTCCGAGAAGACCAGGCGGGCCGTCACGGCCTGGCTGCGAGACTACGATGACAAGAAGTGGGGAACAGGTGCGTAAGTTCACACGGGTTGCGGTCACGGCCGCGGCACTTCTGGCGGTGGCGGTCGCGGGCACCGCGTGCTCGGAGATCGCCCCGCCGGACCAGGTGGGCCTGTACTACATGGAGGGACAGAGCGACGGGTACAAGTTCGGCCACTGCGTCGAGCCCGGTTCATCGGACGACTGGCTGGCGAACAACTCAATCGTGTGGCTGCCGACCAACCTGCGGACGTGGAACATCGCGGCGAAGGGTGGTGACACGGACAAGCCGGTCACCGTCCAGTCGGCCCCGGAGAAGGACCAGCCGTCCGGCGTTCAGGTCAACGTCTGGAGCCAGACGAACTTCATGCTCAACACAAGCTGCGCCAGCGGCAAGGACAGCCCCGCCGTTCAGTGGTGGGAGCGCATCGGCCGCCGGTACGCCGCGGACACCGATGAGGGCTGGAAGAACATGCTCTACGCCACCGTCGTTCCGGCGCTGGAGACCGCACTCCGCAACGTGGTTCGCGGCTACAACGCCGACCCGTTGGTTGCCGGCACGGTCCTAGCGGACGTCCAGACTAAGGTCTCGGACGCCTTCCAGGTCGAGCTGAAGCGCCTCGTGGGTGCGGACTTCTTCTGCGGTCCGACCTTCGACCGCGCGTCCGGTAAGTGCCCGCCCGTCCAGGTGTTGGTCAAGGACGTCGACTACACCGACCCGGGTATCCAGGCAGCCCGCAACGAGAAGCAGGCCGCGATCGAGAAGGCCGCCGCGGCGGTCGCCGAGGCGGAGGGTAAGGTCCGCGCCGCGGCTGCCCAGTCGGCGCTGTACCAGAACCAGGCGTGGATCGAGCTGGAGAAGGCTAAGATCGAGCTCGCCAAGGTGGAGGCCTGCGCCAAGAACCCCAACTGCACGATCATCCTCGGAAGCTCGGGCGGCACTATCGTCCAGGCCAAGTAGGGAGAGGAAGCGTCGAGATGAACAACTGCCGAACGCATAGCCGGCACAACTGTCCGGACCCGGCCTGCCGGGATGAGAGGTCGAACGTCGGAAGTGTGTCGCCGACGACGTCCGGTGACCCGGCTATCGGGATCGGGGGTGGACTGGCGATCGACCTGACCGACGGGTCGCTCGGCTTCCAGGTCTCGCCGGGACTCGTGATCGACACCGACGGCAGCTAGCGCGCGGCGCACGCGGGGCGTCCGCGACCGTGAGGTCGCGGGCGCCCTTTCGCTTGGTAGAGTTGACCCGAGGAGGACGAAGTGAGCATTCAGGCACCGGCACCGAGCTACGCACCTCACCCGCACGACCGGCCACTCCCCCGGTCGCCGTGGCGCATCCAGCGCCTGCGTGACGGTGAGTGGATCTACGAGGATCGCCGGTGGGTCGTCATGTTCTTCGTGGAGGTCGGCACGCACGGCGTCTGGACGATCCGGCACTGGTGCGCCACCTGGGAGAGGGCGCGCGACTGGCTGGTCGCGCACTACGAGCTCGGAAGGTGGTGGAGCCTGTGAGTGACGCGCTGAACACACCCGCGCAGATCTTCACCGACGTCTGCAGCATGTGCCGCGTCGGACCGCGGCACCACCTGCCCGGCGGCTCGGCCGTCTCGCCGCTTGGTCGGATCCCGTGCAAGTACTGCCCGACGTGCGACGGTCCCGGGTACTCGCAGCTTCCGAGCACGGCGTCCCGGCCGCAGTCGTAGTACCGTGGTGCGATTGCACGGTGTCATCATATGAGATATAGTTGGAGGTAGCTAAACCCGCCGAGGGACGGAGTGACCGAGTGACGAAAGTGAAGATCTACGGAACCATCCTGGTGATCGCGATGGTGCTGACGATCGCGGCCGCGGTCGCGAGCGGCGACCGGGTTCGCCGGGAGCGTGACGGCGAGCCCCGGCGTTACGAGTTGACCGTGGACATCTCTCCGCTGCCGCGCACCAAGGCCGTGACGGTGCACGCCGAGCACAACGGAGTGAACCTCTCGCCCGCCGCTCCCCTGGACATGGCGTTCACACGCACCGGCTGGAGGAAGATCGTCACCGGAACGCGCGTCGACGACATTCAGATTCACGTGTCGCAGGTGCAGGGATACGCGGACAGGGACGCCGGCTTCATCGCCTGCAAGATCACAAACCTGGACACGGGTGAGGTTGCCGACGTCAACCTCCGCTGGACCGAGGGAAAGATCATCTGCCGGAAGACGGCGCGCAACCACCGGTAGGCACACAACCGCACCTCGAGGCGCCCGGTCTCACCCAGACCGGGCGCCTCTTCACGTCTGCCTGGTACGGTCTGGACGGCGGCGAGGCCCGCCAACCACCCGAGATGGGAGATGCGATGCCGAAGGAGACCGTGTACGGAGATGACAAGAGTGACGTCGTCGTCCAGTGGGGAGAGGACGTCGTGCAGCTCGGCTCGGTGCGTGACGACGGCTTCGACGCCGTGATCGCGATGGTCAACGAGTGGCTGGAGCGTGCGGCCATGCCGAGAATCGACCCGGAGAAGCTCCGGGCAGCCTGGAAGCCGCCGGCGCAACCGCACTACGACGGCTGGTTCGCCAACATCACAAGGCGCCGCCAGCTCAACGAACTCATCCAGATCCTGCGCCGGGCGCGGGACGGCGCCTTCGGGCGGGACGCCTAGCGGCGGGTGACCGGGGCTGGTAGTGTGGATCGTGACAGGCAACACGGGACGGCACCACACCGGGAGACCGCGTGCACGTTGACCTCGGTGACGTCGTCGCCTCCTTCAACCTGTTCGTCAAGGGACACCGGCCGCCACGCCTCGTGTGGCACATCGGGGCCCCGGTCGAGACGACCTCGGCGGACAGGGTGATCGGACCGAAGCCGTCACAGCCCCCGACACGAAGGGAAGCCACGGTGGCGCAGATCCACGCCGACAAGAAGGTCACACTGACCGCGACCCCGTCCGCCACGGACGAGGTCGGCAACCCCACCACCTTCGACCCGGCGGACGTGACCGTGGCCTACACGGTCGACGACCCGTCGCTCATCAACCTGACGGACAACGGCGACGGCACGGCCGTCGCGGCGGCGACCGGCGCGCTCGGCACGGCGCAGGTCACGGCGACGGCCACGCACACACCTACCGGTCGCACCGGTACGGACGTCCTGACACTCGAGGTGGTCCCGGGAGACGCGGAGATCTTCGCGGTCTCGATCTCGGTGGGACCCGAGGAGGAGGTCACCCCCGACGAGCCTCCGACTCCGTAGGGCTGATCCTCTCGACGCGGCGCCTCCCCCGGGTGGGGGGAGGCGCCGCGTGTTGTATGATGACACCGTGCTGCGAGGGCGACTGACGATCCGACGAGGTGTGACGCGCACCGTGCTGCTGACGCGCCGGTACGCTGTCAAGGTCCCGCGACTGCGCCGGTACCGGATGCGCGACGGGCGGCGTGAGCGCCGCGGTATGGCCGATCTCCTGTGGGGTTTGTGCCGGGGTGTCCTGGCGAACCAGTCCGAGGCGACGTGGTCGCGCAACTCGCCGGTTGAGGACGCGCTGTGCCCGGTACTGCACTCGTGGCTCGGCGGGATCGTCAACGTCTACCCGCGGTGCGCGCCGGCCGAGGAGGACGACACCCGCTTCGACGAGGCCACCCAGCGCTGGGTGGCGCAGCTTGACCTGCCGGTCTGTCCTGGTGACCTGAAGCACGACAACCTGGGGCGACTGAACGGCCGACTCGTCCTGGTGGACTACGACATGAACTGGAACGGCTGTCCGCACGACCGGTCCGGGGCGGTGAGACGGTGACGACGCGCGACCTCACCACCGGCGCCGCGAGTCCGTACTCCGCGGCCGCGGACCTGGTCGACCCGCCGCAGCTGCGCTGGCGGCACGACCCGGTCGCCTGGGCGCGCGAGCGGGGCGGCATGGAGATCTGGTCCAAGCAGGCAGAGATCATGGAGTCCGTTCGCGACCACCCCAACACGGCGGTCAAGTCGTGCCACAGCGCTGGCAAGAGTTATGTGTCTGCCGCACTGACCTGCTGGTGGCTGGACGTTCACCCGCCGGGGCTGGCGCGCGTGATCACAACCGCGCCGACGTCGAAGCAGGTCGACGCCGTCCTGTGGAACGAGATCGGGCGGATGCACCGGCGCCTCGGACTGCGCGGCCAGTGCAACCTGCGCGACTGGTACATCGGTCGTGAGCTCGTGGCGCTCGGGCGCAAGCCGCCGGAGCACGAGGAGGCCGCCTTCCAGGGCATCCACGCGAAGTACCTGCTGGTCGTCTACGACGAGGCGTACGGCATCCCGAAGAACCTGTGGGACGAGGGTTCGTCGCTGGCCTCGAACGAGTACGCGCGCCAGCTGGCCATCGGGAATCCGGACGGACCCGGCGAGTTCGAGGAGGTCTGCCGGCCGGGCAGTGAGTGGCACGTCATTCACATCTCGTACCGGAACACGCCGGCGTTCACCGGCGAGGTCGTCTCGCGCAGCCTGCTCGAGAACCTGGTGTCGCGCCGCTGGGTGGACGAGCGGCGCGGCAAGTGGGGTGAGGATTCCGCGCTCTTCCAGTCCAAGTGCGAGGGAGACTTCCCGGTCGGCGGCGACCCGTTCGCGGTGATCCGGCACGACTGGGCGTCGCACTGCCGGACGCTCGAGTTCCCCGAGGACGAGCCGCG
>Ga0075428_100000263_pt1 | contig 51735 bp, 46 predicted proteins | sample RhiMetdeltSRZDD2_FD_75291 | JGI IMG/M metagenome (GOLD analysis project Ga0075428, IMG submission 75291) | Populus rhizosphere microbial communities from Tennessee, USA - Rhizosphere MetaG P. deltoides SRZDD2 | ecosystem: Host-associated > Plants > Roots > Rhizosphere > Soil | place: USA... | reverse complement strand
GGCGCCGCCGGCGCCAATGCCGGACGCCCGCACGGAGATCGCCGGCACTGCGTGGCACGGCGACATCGTGGTGGTCGGGGGAATGACCGCGAGCGGAACGGCGAGCCGGCGTGCCGACCTCTACAACGCGTTCAACAACACGTGGTCACCGGTGGCCCCGTTGCCGATTGCCGTTCACCATGCCGGCGTCGCGCTGCTGGATCGCCTCTATGTCGTGGGCGGCTACACCATGGAGAACGGCCACTGGGCGGCGTCGGCGCGCGTGTTCAGCCTCGGCCACGGCGACGCGGCATGGACCGAGGAGCCACCGTTGCCGGAGCCGCGCGGCGCACTGGCCGTCGCCGCGGTCGGTGGCCGCTTGATCGTGGCCGGTGGTGTGGTCGGTGGCCAGCCGACGGCGTCAACTGCGGTGTTCTCGCCCGGGACCGGCTGGCGTGCCGGGCCGACGCTGGCCCGAGCCCGTGAACACCTCGCGGCGACCGCTGCTGGCGGCCGCGCTTACGTAATCGCCGGTCGCGTCGGTGGCGACAACTTCACCGACGTCGAGTCCTGGGACGGGGTCGACCCAACCGGGTGGCGTCGTGAGCCGTCGTTGAACGACAGCCGCGGCGGGATCGCGGCGGCGACCGTCGACAACCGCCCGTGCGTCGCCGGCGGCGAGGAGAGCACCGGGACGATCGCGTCGATCGAGTGCCTTGAACGCGGCCGCTGGCGGCGTGTCGCGCGCATGGCGCGGGCGCGGCACGGGCTGGTCGCCGCCACGGTCGGCGCGCAGCTACATGTGATCGGTGGCGGCACCAAGCCGGGGTTGACCGTCAGCGACGCCCACGAGGTCTTCGCCCTCGACGACTAACCGAGGGGTCAGGTCGCGGATTCGCGCGCCGCGGCTGCAATGGCGAGCAGGGCGTACACCTGCGCGGTCGCAACTTGCACAGTGCGCTTCTCGAAGTTCATCCGCGACTTCTCGGACTCCTCGAGGTAGTTCTGGGCCAGCGTCTGGCACTCGGTGGCGCTGAGGGGTTCGGTCATGGCCGAACGGTAGCGGCGCGGCCAGTAACGGATCGGCAGGCGTCGAGCAGCGCGGGGACGAAGAGATCGGGGCGGGCGACGCACACGCCGTGGTCGCCGGGAACCGGGTGGATGGTCGCGCCGCGTATCGCCTCGGCCATCTTGTACTGGCGCGGCGGCGGCACCAACCGGTCGCGCGTCGTGACGACGACCGCGGCCGGCACGTCGACCGCGCCGAGCCAATCGCGCGAGGAGAAGTTCCCGATCGCGACCGCGGCCTGCATCACCGCCGACGGATCGTTGCGAAGTAGCTCGCTGCGCACCCAAAGGGCCAGCTGGCCCTCTTGCGCTCGGCCGCGGAGAAACGTCGCGGTGACCTGGCGCCGAACAGCGGTCGGGGTGAGGCGGGCGGCGGCAGACATGCCGGCCAGCGCCGCGAAGCCCACGCGGTTCGCCGGGCGGTTGCTGGTGAAGTTGCGCGCCGTGGCACACAGCACCAGGCCGGCCACCCGTTCCGGCTGACGATGCACAACCAGTTGCGCGACCGCGCCGCCCATCGAATACCCGACGGGCACGAATCGATCGATGCCGAGTGCGTCGGCCAGGACCACGACGTCGTCGGCACAATCGGCCAGCCGGAAGCGACGGCCCCGTAGTCGGATGCCTCGGCCGTGGCCGCGCTGATCGAGGGCGACGACTCGATACGCGGAACTCAACGAGCGGAAGGTCGTGAACCAGTTGAGATCCGCGCTGGCCGACAGACCGTGCAACAGGAACAGCGCGGGCGCGTTACTGGGACCGGTTTCCCGAACGAACGTGGTGCCGCGACCAGGAAGCTCGACCAGTCGTCCGGGCGGTAGCGGCGGACTCATACCGTCAGCCGATGGCGACGATTTCGACCTTCAGCACACCGCCGGGCGCCTCGTACTGGACGATGTCGCCGACCTTGTGACCGAGCAGGGCCAGACCGAGTGGCGAATCGGGGGACACGACGGAGACGCCGTCTTGCTCCTCTTCAATCGAGCCGACGAGATAGCGCTCGACGTCGGCGTCGCCTTCGTAGCGAAGCGACACGACGGTGCCGGTGCTGACGTCGGCGGTGTCGACGTCCTCGACGATCTGGGCCTTGAACAACATCGCCTCGAGCTTGCGGATCCGCGCCTCCATGTGGCCCTGCGCGTCCTTGGCTGCGTGGTAGTCGGCGTTCTCCGACAGGTCGCCCAGCAACCGCGCCGTCTCGATGGTCCTCGCGATCTCGACGCGGCCCTCCGTCGTCAGCTGTTTGAGCTCGGCTTGAAGGCGCTCGAACGTGGCGCGAGTGAGCTTCGTGTCGGCAGCCATGCGTGATCGAGGCTAGTGGCTTGACGGCATTGCGCCGACAGGGCGTAGACTGGTCCCGTCATGTCTGTCCGTACCGCCGAGGTAATTATTCGTTAGGCGCACCCCCTCGCCGCGGGTGCGCGTCCGACCGTCCACACTGGTGGGCGGTCGTTTTGTTTCCCAGGAGCAATGTTGACGCACAAGGTCGGTGTGATCGCCGGAGACGGCATCGGGCCCGAGATCGTGGCCGAAGCGCTCAAGGTGGTGCGCGCCACTGGTGTCGACTTCGACGTGCGTGCGTTCGACTTCGGCGCCGACCGTTACGTGCGTGATCAGCATGTACTCGACGACGCCGACCTCGCTGCGGTGCGCGATTGCGACGCCATCCTGAAGGGGCCGCTCGGCCCGCCGATCGGCGACACCGCCGTCCCGCCGGGCACGATCGAGCGGGGGATCATCCTGCGGTTGCGGTTCGCGCTCGATCTGTACGTGAACTTGCGGCCCTTCGCCAACGGCGCCCTCGACTTCGTGGTGGTGCGGGAGAACACCGAAGGCGGTTACGCGGGGGAGGGCGGCTTCCTCTACAAGGGCACGCCCCGTGAAGTTGCGACCCAAGGGTCCGTCAACACCCGGTCCGGCGTCGAGCGGTGTGTCCGGTACGCGTTCGAGCTGGCCCAATCGCGGCCGCGACGCCATCTGACGCTGGTGCACAAGACGAATGTCTTGACGTTCGCCGGCGACCTTTGGGAGCGGACGTTCAAGGACGTGGCCGGCGAGTTTCCTGACGTCGCCACCGCGTACAACCACGTTGATGCGAGCTGCATCTATCTCGTCGAGGATCCCGGACGTTACGACGTGATCGTCACCGACAACCTCTTCGGCGACATCCTCACCGACCTGGCGGGCGCGGTAACCGGCGGGGTCGGGTTCGCGGCGTCGGCCAACCTCAACCCCGCCCGCACGGGACCTTCGCTGTTCGAGCCCGTGCACGGGTCGGCCCACGACATCGTCGGGACCAACACGGCCAATCCGGTCTCGGCCATCAAGTCGGCGGCGATGATGCTCGACTTCCTCGGCGAGAGCGACGCGGCGGCACGCATCGTCAAGGCAATCGGTGACCCAGCCAAGTTGTCAGGCAACACAGCAGACCTCGGTACGCAGATCTCAGAAAGGGTGTGAACGGATGCCGATCGAAGCGGTCGACAAGATCTGGATGGACGGCGAGTTGGTGCCGTGGGACGAGGCGCGCGTCCACATACTCACGCACACGCTGCACTACGGCAGCGGTGTCTTCGAGGGCATCCGCGCCTACGGCACGTCGCAGGGGCCCGCGGTATTCCGGCTGACCGATCACATCCGGCGCTTGTTCGACAGCGCCAAGATCCTGATGATCGACGTGCCGTTCTCGCCGCAACAGCTCATCGATGCGACGAAAGAGACCGTGCGGGTCAACGGCCTCGACGCCTGCTACATCCGACCGATCGTGTACCTCGGGTACGGCGAGATGGGTCTGAACCCACTGCCGTGCACGGTCAATGTCTCCATCGCGGTGTGGCCATGGGGGACGTACCTCGGCGAGGAGGGCGTGCAGAAGGGCGTCCGCATGAAGATCAGCTCGTGGCAGCGTCACGATCCCAACGCCATGCCGCCGGCGTGCAAGGCCACCGGCATGTACATCAACTCGTCGCTGGCCAAGGTCGAGGCGATCAAGGCCGGCTACGACGAGGCGATCCTGCTGTCACCGCAGGGCTTCGTGTCGGAGTGCACCGGTGAGAATCTGTTCATCGTCAAGGGCGGGCGCATCATCACGCCGCCGGTGAGCGCCGGCGCGCTCGAGGGGATCACCCAGAACTCGATCGCGACGATCGCGCGAGATCTCGGGTTCGAGTACGAGGTGGGCAACATCCTCCGCAGCGACCTGTACACCTGCGACGAGGCGTTCGTCACCGGCACCGCCGCCGAGGTCGTGCCGATCCGCTCGATCGACGACCGCGAGGTCGGCGCCGGCGAGCCGGGGCCGATGACCAGGAAGATCCAAGAGACCTACTTCGCGACCGTCCGCGGCGAGGTCGATCGTTATAAGGACTGGTTGGAACATGTCAACGCCTGACGAGGTAGAGGTATACGACACGACGCTGCGCGACGGCGCGCAGCTCGAAGGCATCTCGCTGACGGTCGACGACAAGCTCCGGATTGCCGAGCAACTCGATTGGCTCGGCGTCCACTTCATCGAGGGCGGCTGGCCCGGCGCCAACCCCAAGGACGACGAGTTCTTCCAGCGGGCCGCCACGGAGTTGAAGCTCGAGACGAGCACGCTCGTCGCGTTCGGCTCGACTCGTCGCAAGCTCGGCAAGGTCGACTCCGACGACACGTTGCGGCATCTCATCGAGGCCAACACCAGCACCGTCTGCATTGTCGGCAAGTGCTGGGACTACCACGTCGAACAGGCGCTGGAGACAACACTCGACGAAGGCGTCGCCATGGTCGCCGATTCGATCGAGTTCCTCCACGGCAGCGGTCGCGCCGTGCTCTTTGATGCTGAGCACTTCTTCGACGGCTACAAGCGCAACCCCGAGTTCTCGCTGCGAGTACTCGAGGCGGCGACGGAGAAGGGCGCAACCACACTCGTGTTGTGCGACACCAACGGTGGCGCGCTGCCGCACGAGGTCGAGGTCGCGGTCAGCGAGGTCGTCGCCCATTTCCGGGATGACGTGAAGATCGGCGTCCACCTCCACGACGACGCGGGCTGCGGCGTGGCCAACGCATTGGCCGGGGTCCGGGGCGGTGCCGTGCAGGTCCAGGGGACGATCAACGGGTACGGCGAGCGGACCGGCAACTGCAACCTGACGTCGATCATCCCCAACCTCACGCTGAAGATGGGCGTGCGCACGATCCCGCCCGATCGGCTGGAGCGACTCACGCCGGTCTCGCACCACATCGCCGAGCTGGTCAACATGCCGCTCAACCCGCAGCAGCCTTACGTCGGATCGTCGGCGTTCGCGCACAAGGCGGGTCTGCACGTCAGCGCGATCGTGCGGCGGCCCGACGCATACGAACACGTCACGCCCGACGCCGTCGGCAACGGCACCCGTTTCGTAGTCTCCGAGCTGGCGGGCAAGTCGACGTTGCAGCTCAAGGCCAAGGAGATCGGCATCGAGCTCGACGGACCCACGCTCAACGAGGTCATCGACACCCTCAAGAAGCTCGAGCACGAGGGCTACCACTTCGAAGCGGCCGACGGCTCGCTCGAACTGTTGATGCGGCGGGCCGGCGGCTGGGAACAGGACTACTTCCGCGTCGAGTCCTTCCGCGTGATCACCGACGAGTCCGAAGGCCGCGAGTTCACCACTGAGGCCACGATCAAGGTCCACGTCGACGGCGAACGGGTGGTGCGAACCGCCGAGGGCAATGGTCCCGTGAACGCGCTCGACAAGGCGCTGCGCGCCGCGATCGGTGCGTCGTATCCCGCGCTCGAGCACCTGCACCTCACGGACTACAAGGTGCGGGTCCTCGACACCGACAAGGGCACCGGCGCGGTCACCCGCGTCCTTCTCGACTCGACGAACGGCGAGCGCACCTGGTCGACGATCGGCGTCTCCGAGAACATCATCGAGGCGTCATGGCAAGCGCTCCAGGACTCCATCGTCTACGGCCTGTTGCATTCCTAGATGCCAGCCGGCGGGTAGCGTCGCCGGGGTATGACCCAGCCTGAGTACGTCCCGATCATCGCCGGTGACCGCGTTCGCGGCGCCGAGCGGCTGCCCGTCCCGACGGGATGGGCCGCGGATCGTCCGGCGGAGACGGCGCGGGCGATGATGCCGCGCGGGCCTCGGCTCGGTTCGGTGGGGCCCGACCAGGGCTACGCGATGCTCCTTGCTCGCCGTTTCCACGACCGGATCGAGCTCACGTCGCACGAGCACCGCGAGGATGCGGTCGCCGGCTGCGTGCCGGTCGCGACGAAGCGGGCGGCGCGCCTCGGCCGGGCGCCGGTCATCTACGACCTCGAACACGCCTTCACACTGTGGGGCTTCCTCGGCGGCGCGCCCCAGGAGTTGATCGACCTGCGGGCCGCCGCGTTCCAAGGCGCGGCGCACGACTACTGGATCCAGCGGGCGATCGTCGACCAGGTGCCCGACGAGACGCTGGCGCTGTCGCCCGCGGTTGTGCGCGAGCGCCTGCCCGTCTGGCGCACCTTGTTCTCCGCGTAGCCGAACCATGGCGGTGGCCGAGGTCGAGTACGCCTCCGCCGCCGGTCGCTGGGTGCTCCTCGCCACGGTTCTCGGCTCCGCGATGGCGTCGCTCGACGCCACCGTTGTCAACGTTGCCCTTCCTGTAATCGGCGACGACCTGCACGCCGGCGTGGCCGGCTTGCAGTGGATCATCACCGGCTACATGTTGACCCTCGCCGCGCTGCTGCTCACCGGCGGCTCGCTCGGCGACCACCTCGGCCGGCGCAAGGTATTCGTCGCCGGCGTCGCTTGGTTCGGCGTCTCGTCGGTGCTCTGCGCGCTGGCGCCCAACCTCGGCACGCTGCTCGTCGCCCGGGCGTTGCAAGGCGTCGGCGGCGCGCTGCTCACGCCCGGCAGCTTGGCGATCATCCAGGCCAGCTTCCGGCCCGACGACCGTGGCCGGGCGATCGGCGCGTGGTCGGGCATGGGCGGCCTGGCGACGGCGATCGGACCGTTCCTCGGCGGGTGGCTCATCGCCGCCGCGTCGTGGCGATGGATCTTCCTGCTCAACGTGCCGATGTCGATCGCGGTAGCGGCGATCGCGATCCGTCACGTCCCTGAGACGCGCGACCCGACCGTCGCCCGGCGCCTTGATCCGATCGGCGCGGCGCTGACCGTCGTCGGCCTCGGGCTCCTGACGTTCGCGCTCATCGACAGCAGCCTGGCGATCGGTGTCGGCGGCGTGGCTGCGCTCGTCGGGTTCGTCGTCTACGAACAGCGCAGCGCCCATCCGATGCTGCCGTTCGACATCTTTCGGTCCGCGCAGTTCACCGGCGCCAACCTGGCCACCTTCTTGCTCTACGGCGCCCTGAGCGGCGCGTTCTTCGTCCTGGCGATCGCGTTGCAGCGCGCCCTTCGCTATTCGCCGACCGCCGCGGGCGCCGCGCTCATTCCGATCACGCTGTTGATGCTGGCGTTGTCACCGCGCGCCGGCGTTGTCGGCCAGCGCCTCGGTCCGCGCATCCCGATGACAGTCGGGCCGCTGATCTCGGCCGCAGGGTTGGCGTTGCTCACGACGGTCGATCCTGGCGATCACTACCTCACGGGGATCCTCCCCGCCATCGCGGTATTCGGCTTCGGCCTCTCGGTGACGGTCGCCCCGTTGACCGCTGCGGTGCTCGCCGCTGCCGCGTCGGACCACGCGGGTATCGCGTCGGCGGTCAACAACACGGTCGCCCGGGTGGCCGGGCTGCTCGCGGTCGCCACGCTGCCCGCAGTCGTCGGTCTTCACGGCCGCGCCTTCGACGAGCCGGCGATCATGACGACGGCCTTCCACAAGTCGATGGTCATCGCCGCGGTCCTGGCCGCCGCTGCCGGCGTGGTCTCGTGGCTCACAATCCGGCGCGATCACGCGGTCAGCCGCGACCTAGTCGGCGAGCGTCACTGCGCTCTCGACGGCCCGCCCCTCCGCCCGGCGAGCCACTGCGACGCCGCCTAGTCGAAGTATTCACCGCCGTTGACGTCGAGGGTCTGGCCGGTGATGGCCGAGGCGCGGTCGGAGGCGAGAAACACGACGGCTTCGGCGACCTCCTCCGACGTCGGTATGTCGGGGAGGGCCATCGGCGCATTGATCTCGGCCTTCACGACTTCGGGCTCGACGCCGCGCTTCTGCGCCATGTAGTCGACGTAGCCCTGCACGTTCGGTCCCCACATCCAGCCGGGGACCACGGAGTTGACGCGGATGCGATGCGGGCCCAGTTCATGGGCGAGGACGCGGGCGGCCGCGAACAGCGCCCCCTTTGTCGCCGCGTAGCCGCCTTCGGCGATGGCGCCGGTCTTGCGGATGACCATCGAGTTCACGAAGACGACGGCGCCCTTGCCGCGCTCGCGCATGGCTGGAATGGCGGCTTGCGTCACCTGGAGAGCGCCGAACGTGTTGACCTCGAAGAGATTGCGCCACCGGCTGAGGTCGGACTTCTCGAAGGTCTTCAGGTCGCCGGGTTGGAACGCGCTGTTGATGACGATGTCGACGCCGCCGTAGTGCTCCACGGTCCGAGCGACCAGCGCCTCGCACTGTTCCGCGTCGGTGATGTCGGTTGGCACCGCCAGCGAGTCCGGCAACGCCGCCTCGACCTCCTTGAGGAATGCCTCGTTGCGCGCCGCTAGGGCGACCTTGGCCCCGTCGCGTGCCATGGCCCGGGCAATCGCTTGGCCCAGGCCCGGCCCGACGCCGGACACGATCGCTACTTTTCCCTCGACCAGTCCCATTGGTTCTGACGCTACGTCAGATCTAGGTTTGCCAGCCATGGCCGAGCCCTACGTGCACGACGAGATTCGTCTCGGGTCCTTCCTTCTCACGATCGTCGAGCCGCACCGCGGCCATGAGGTGGCCTACAACCGCTGGTACGAGCGAGACCACTTCTATTCGGGCTGCATGATCGGCCCGTGGAACCTCACGGGTGGACGCTTCGTCGCCACGCGCGACTGCAAGGCGCGGCGCAAGCCTGAGCCGTCGCCCGGTTCCTACATGGCGCTGTACTGGGTGCAGGACGGCAAGTACCCGGAGTGGGTGGAGTGGGCCGGCGCGCAGGTCGGCTGGCTGCACAAGAACGGCCGCATGTTCGAAGAGCGTGATCACATCCACACGCAGATGTACAAGTTCCGCGGCGCGGTGGCGGTCGATCCCGACCCGGTGCCGCCCGAGCTCGCGCTCGACCACCGCTATCCGGGGGTCGTCGCCGTCTTCGGTGAAGTCGACGAGGGCGGCGACCCGATGACAGCGGTACTTGACCTCCCGTCGGTGGGGCAGTGCGTGGTGGGGACGCCCCGCCCGCTACAGCGAGGTCCGGCCGACGTCCCCCGGGCCGAGGGCTCGGACCGGCGGTTCGCCCACCTCTATTTCCTCAACGGTGACCCGCTCGATGCGTGGGACGCCGACTTCGAGAAGGCCGTCGGCGACATTCCGGGCCTGACCTTCGCCTCGCCGTTCCTGGCCACCATCCCGGGGACGGACACCTACACCGACCAGCTGTGGTGATCGGGCGCGCCGACGCGCCCGAATGATCACAACGGCGATCGCGATCAGGACCAGCCACACGACGACCAGCGCGGCGCCGAAGTACCACGGGAGGTGATGCGGTAGCGGTGGGTTCTCGGCGGCGAACACGGTCCGAAATGTACGCCCGTGAAGGACGTTACCGCCCCGGCATATTCTTTGAGCGCCGGCATCCGAGCGTCGGCAGCTTGGGGAGGCAGCCCGTGCACATTCGGGGAATCGTTGGGAAAGCTGCACTGGCAGCCGCGGTGATCGGCGCAGCGTTAGCGGCCACGGCGCCACCGGCGGCGGCGGCGACCACGTGGAGCGTGGCGACGAGCGGTAACAACGCCAACAACTGCACGACGCTCCCGTGCGCCACCATCTCCGGCGTCCTGGCCAAGCCGGCGTTCGCGGCGGGGGACACGATCAACGTCGCCGCGGGTACGTACATCGACCGCTTCACGCTGACGAAGGCCGTCACGATCAACGGCGCCGGCGCGGCCAGCACCATCATCAACGGCAACGCATCCGGTTCGGCGAACCAGCCGGTCATCTTCGTGAACGCCACGCCGGGGACATCGCTCGTGACCATCAACGGACTGACGATCCGCGGCGGCCAATCGCATTTCGGCGGCGGCGTGAGCATCTTCAACGGCGCCACCACGATCAACGACTCGACCATCACCGCGAACCGGGCCCAGAACGTCACCGGCAACAATGTCATCGGCGGCGGCGGGATCGCGGTGCTGGGACCGTTCAGCGGCGGGGTTCAGAGCCTCACGCTGAATCGCACGACCGTCAGCAACAACACGTCAACGCTCCATGGCGGTGGGATCTACAACGGCGGCCAGATCGTCATGAACGACTCGACGGTGAGCGGCAACACGGCGGCGTCGCAGGGCGGCGGCGTCTACATGTCGCGGCTCCTTGTCACGACGGGTACGCCATCGCTGATGACGGCCGACACGACGACCGGTACCGCGGTCACCGGTAACTCGGCAGGAACGGTCGCCGGCACCGCGGGCGGTGGCGTCGTCGTCGCCGCGAACACCACGCTGTCGACGGGTTCCCTGGCGAAGATCACTGGCAACACCGCCGTCAACGGCGGTGGGCTCTACGTAGCCGAGAACGGCAGGGCGATCCTCGACGGGACGACCCTGAGCGGGAACAAGGCCCTCGGCGGCGCCGTCGCCGCCGGTGGGAACGGCGGCGGCATCTTCAACTCGGGCACGCTTGCGCTCCAGAATCACGCAACGCTCGACGGTAACCAGGCCGTCGCGTCGACGAATACGTCGAATGTCCTGCGTGGCTACGGCGGCGCGATCATCAACGCGACCGTCGTCTCCGGCGGCAGCCCGCTTCTCTCGGTGGTCAACAGCACGATTACCGGCGGCCTGCCCGCCGGCCAATTCAATGCCGCGTTCGGCGGCGGTATCGCGCAGTACAACGCGCCGATCGCCGCGGTGATCGACAACAGCACGATGACGGGCAACGTCGGCTTCTTCGGCGGCGCCCTCTACGCATCTGCTCCACTCAGCGTCGGCAGCTCGGCGATCAACAACAACACGGCGGTGGCCGGTGGCGCGCTGTACGCCAATGCACCGCTCATCGCCAATGCCACGTCGACCATCACAGGCGGGACCCTCAACGCCAACCTCGCCGCCAACGGCGGGGCGGTCGCGGTTGCCGGGAAGGGCGCCGGCGCCAGCCCGGGCGCAGTCGTGCTCGACGGCGTGTCGGCCACCGGCAACAACGCAACGGGCGGAACGTCGCCCACCGGCGGCAACGGTGGCGCCGTGTTCAACTCGGGCGACGTGACGATCCGGAACGGTTCGACGCTGACCGGCAGCTACGTGCAGGCGTCGACCGCATCGGGCGCGATCACCGGCTATGGCGGCGCAGTTGTGAGCGCACCGCTGGTCGCGGGTGACGCCCCGCACGCCACGATCGTCGATTCGACCATCAACGGCGGCACGCTGCCCACCGGTGTCACCAGCCACGCCGTCTTCGGCGGCGCCATCGCCTCGGTCGGCAACATCTTCGGTGCCTCGCCCGCGCCGGTCGCGTCGGCGCTCACGCTCACCAACTCGACGTTGAGCGGCACGATCGCAGGCTTCATTGGCGGCGGCCTCTACAACGGCGGCACCGCCATCGTCACCGGTACGTCGGTTGGCAACGCATCCTCGGCCTTCCTCGTCGGCGGTGTCGCGGTGATCGCGGGCTCGACACTGACGACGACGGACGGGTCGATCAGCAACAACACGGCGCCGACTGCCGGCGGGTTGTACGTGCAGGAGGGCGGCGTCGCCACGCTCACCCGCACGCGGCTCGACGGCAACAAGGCGACCGGCACCCTGACCAACACCGGGTTTGGCGGCGCCATCCTGAACGCCGGCACGTTGACGGTGTCGGACGCGTCGATCTCGGACAACACGGCGACGGCGAACTCCGGGCAAGCGAACACGACGGGATTCGGCGGCGCGGTCTACAGCGGATCGACCCAGTCGCCAGCGCCCGTCGTCAAGCTCACGCTCGACCGGGTCCTCATGTCGGCCAACGCGGCGAACGGCGGCAGCGCGATCTGGAACGCCGCGCCGAGCAAGACCAGTCTCCGCAACTCGACGGTCACGGGCAACACATCGAACTTCTGGACGATCGCCACGGCGGCGCCGCTGACGATCTGGGGCAGCACGATCATCGACAACACCGGCAACGGTGTGCTGTCGTCGGTCGCCAGCGTGGCTGGGATCGCCGGCACCGTGCTGTGGCACAACGGGACCGCCTGCTCGGGCTTCGTCGACGCCGGGTACAACGTCGTCGATACCACCCAGGCCGGCAACACATGCGGGTTCGCGGCCGGCAATGGTGACCTCGTCAACGTTGATCCGCAGCTCGACCCGCTGGCGAGCAACGGCGGTCCGACGCAGACGCGTGCACCGCGGCCGTCGAGCCCCGTCATCAACGCGATTCCGAATCCCACCTCGCCGCTGTTCAACGACGCGGTGACCGGTGGCGGGTTCTCGATCTGTCCCGGCGTCGACCAGCGCGGCGTCGCTCGGCCGCAAGGTCCGGCGTGCGACATCGGCGCCGTCGAGATCGGCAACGTCGCTCCGACGATCACCGGTCCGGCGACGGCGACGTTCGTCACGGGCACCGTCGGGTCCCTCAGCTACACGACGACCGGTGTGCCGACCCCGCATCTCAGCGAGGCCGGCGCCCTCCCGACCGGCGTCACCTTCACCGACAACAACGACGGCACCGGCACGCTGGCGGGGACGGCGGCACCCGGGAGCGCCGGCGTCTACGAGGTCGAAATCACCGCGAGCAACGGCAATCCGCCGAACGCGGTGCAGCACCTCACGCTTACGGTCGTCGAGCCGCTCGTCATCACGACCACGACGCTGCCGCATGCTGTCGTGGGTGATCCCTACTCGACGAACCTGGCGGCGACCGGCGGTACGACGCCCTATACGTGGACGCTGAACGCGGGATCGCTCCCGGCCGGGCTCGGCCTAGCGGCCAATGGCACGATCAGCGGCACCCCCACGGGTCCGCCGGGTTCGTTCACGTTCGACGTGAAGGTGGTCGACTCGACCAACCCGCAGCAGACCGCGATCAAGACGATGACGATCGTCGTCGACTCGCACCCGACGATCAGTGGACCGTCGAGCGCGACGTTCGTCACCGGCCAGGCGAACAGCGTCAGCTTCACGTCGACCGGTTCGCCGACGCCGACGCTGTCGTCGTCGGGCGCGTTGCCGGCGGGCGTGACGTTCACGGCGGGCCCTGGTGGAACCGGGACACTCGCCGGGACCGCGGCGCCGGGGTCGCACGGTGTGTATCCGCTGGTGATCAGCGCATCGAACGGCGTCGGTGCCCCGGCCACGATCAACTTCACGCTGACGGTGCTCGAGCCCGTTGCGGTGACGACGACGTCGCTGCCCGACGGCACCGTGGGCGCGGCCTACAACGCCACGCTCACGGCCAACGGTGGCTCGCCGCCCTACACGTGGGCAGTGACGACTGGCTCGTTGCCGGCTGGCCTCTCGTTGGCCGCCAATGGCGCGATCACCGGCACGCCGACGGGCCCGCGCGGCGTGTCGACGTTCACTGTGACGGCGACCGACAGTTCGGCGCCGACGCTGCTCCCGACGCCGCTCACCGCGAGCAAGGTGCTGTCGATCGAGATCCACGCGGCGCCGACCTACATGGTCGCCGACCCGGCGCTGATCAAGGTCGTCTTCCCGCAGCTCTTTGTCACCGCGCAGACCGTGAAGGCACACCTCTTCACCACGAACAATGCGCCGGTGGTCGGCGCGAGTATCCAGTTCAAGGTCGGCGGCACCGTGTACTGCACGGCGGTCACCGATGTGACCGGCACGGCGTCGTGCCCCGGCCTCAACCCGCAGTTCGCGTTGGCCATGGTGTTGGGCAACGGTTTCGACGCCGTGTTCGCCGGTTCGCCGACGCTGGAGCCGGCCAGCGCCCACGGTCCGGTCATCTTCGTGAGCTGACGCTGACAGACTGACGGGCGTGCAGCCCATCACGCTGACCGACGAGCAGCGCCAGTTCCGCACGTCATTGCGCCAGTTCTGTGAGGACAAGCTGGCGCCGCGCGCCGCCGAGGTCGATCGCACCGCTGAATACCCGTGGGACAACTTCGAAGCGATCAAGGCGATGGAGTTGCCTGCGCTCGGGATCCCCGCCGAGTACGGCGGCGCCGGCGCCGATCACGTGACGCAGGCGATCATGGTCGAGGAGTTGTCGCGCGTGTGTGCGTCGACGAGCCTCATCGTGCTGATCTCCAAGCTCGGGATGATCCCGGTGATGCGCTGGGGCTCCGAGGAGCTCAAGCGCGAGTACCTGCCGCGGGCGGCGGCGGGCGACATCCAGTGCAGCTATTGCCTGTCCGAACCCGACGCCGGTTCCGACGTGGCGTCGATGAAGACCAAGGCCATACGCGACGGCGACGACTACATCCTGAGCGGTGCGAAGTACTGGATCACCAACGCCGGCATCAGTGACACATACACCGTGTTCGCCAAAACCGACCCCGACGCCGGCCACCGCGGTATGTCGTGCTTCCTCGTCGAGAAGAGCTGGCCGGGCTTCGGTATCGGCAAGCTCGAGGACAAGCTCGGCGTTCGCGGCAGCCCGACCGGCGAGGTGATCTTCGACGACGTGCGGGTACCGGCTAGCCACCGCATCGGGGAAGAGGGCCAGGGCTTCTACATCGCCATGGGCACGCTCGACCGCTCCCGGCCGACGATCGGCGCCCAGGCGGTCGGCATCTCACAAGGCGCGATCGACTACGCGGCCGGCTACCTCAAGCAACGGCAGCAGTTCGGCAAACCCATCGCCGAGTTCCAAGGTCTGCAATTCATGCTGGCCGACATGGCGCTGAAGACCGAAGCGGCGCGCACGCTCGTGCACAAGGCGTGCGCCCTCATCGACGAGGACGATCCGTACGACGAGCTGACGGTCACCGGTGCGATGGCGAAGTGCTTCGCGTCCGACGTCGCCATGGAGACGACGACCAACGCGGTGCAGTTGCTCGGCGGCTACGGCTACACCAAGGAGTTCCCGGTCGAGCGCTTCATGCGCGACGCCAAGATCACCCAGATCTACGAGGGCACCAACCAGATCCAGCGCGTCGTCATCGCCAAGCGTCTCCTGGGCTGAGCGGTGGCCAACCCGATGCCGGCGGCGGAGGTCGACATCGACGCGGGCGTGTTGCGCCGGTTACTCGAGGCGCAGTATCCGGACCTGGCCGACCTCGCGCTCGAGGAAGTCGCGGCCGGATGGGACAACGTCATCATCAGGATCGGTGACGATCTAGTGGCCCGCATGCCGCGGCGCCAGGTGGTCGCCGACCTGGTCGAGCACGAGCACCGATGGCTGCCCTTGCTCGCACCGGTCCTGCCGCTGCCGATCCCGTCGCCGGTCCACGCCGGTCGTCCCGGTCCCGACTACCCGTGGTCGTGGAGCATCTGCCGGTGGCTTCCCGGCGTGCCGGGACTCGAGGCAACGATCGACCCGGCGACGGCGGCGGCCGACCTGGGCGCGTTCGTGGCCGCGCTGGCGCAACCCGCTCCGCCCGACGCTCCCCTAAGTCCGATCCGCGGCGTTCCGCTGGCCGCACGAGTCGAAGCGTTCGAGGACCACCTGGCCGTGGTGGCGGCTTCGACCGATACGGAGGCCGTGCGAGCTGCGTGGAACCGGGCGCTGGGCGCCGCGCCGTGGTCCGGGTCGCCGCGGTGGCTGCACGGCGACCTCCATCCCGGCAACGTGCTGGTTCATGAGGGCCGGCTCAGCGGCGTCATCGATTTCGTCGACATCAACGGTGGTGATCCGGCCACCGACCTGATGTCTGGGTGGATGTGGTTCGATGCCGCGACCCGGCTCCGGTTTCGGGACGCCGCCGGCGTCGAGGACGACGCGACATGGGAGCGCGGGCGCGGATGGGCGCTGGCGTGGGCGGTTGCGGTGATGGCCAACTCGGCCGACAACCCGGTCTACAACGCGTTGGGCCGTCGCACGCTCGCCGCAGTGCTCGCCGACTGATGCGCGCGACTGCCCTGATGGCGGCCGCCGTGCTGCTTGCCGGCTGCAGCGCCAAGCACACTGACACTGCCCGGCCACGGACGCCGACCTCCACGACCACGTCCACAACTGTCGCGACCACGACGACCGCGCCCGCCGTCACGACGAGGGCAGCGCCCCGGCCGGCGCCGACGCGCCCACCGGCACCCGCGGCCGCGAGCGGCCCGACGATCGCTGGCTGCCCACTGTTCCCGGCGGACAACCCGTGGCGACGCGACGTCTCGAAGGATCCAGTCCACGCCCGCTCGTCGGCGTGGATCAACAGCATCGGAGGCGATACGAAGGTCCATCCCGACTTCGGCGCCGATCCGACGTACGGGATTCCCTATGTCGTGGTCCCGGCCGGGCAGGCCAAGGTCCCGATCGCGTTCACCGACTACGGCGACGAGAGCGATCCCGGGCCGTACCCGGTCCCGGCCAACGCGCCGGTCGAGTCGGGTGGCGACCGCCATGTCCTCGTCGCCTCCGGTGACTGCCACCTGTATGAGCTGTACGGCGCGGCGCGCAACACGCACGGGGGATGGGACGCGGCGTCCGGCGCAGTCTTCGACCTGCGTTCGAACAAGCTGCGGCCCGACACGTGGACGTCGGCCGACGCCGCCGGGTTGCCGATCCTCCCCGGCCTTGTTCGCTGGGACGAGATCCAGGCCGGCCACATCGACCATGCGTTGCGGTTCACGATCTCGCGCAGCCAGCGCGGCTTCATCCACCCGGCGACGCACCAGGCCGGCGCGACCGACGACGCCAACGTCGCGCCGATGGGCGCGCGCTTCCGGCTCAAGGCGTCGTTTGACGTTGCTCGGTTCACCGCCGCGGCGCGCGTGGTGCTCGAATGCCTGCGCCGCTACGGGATGTTCGTGGCCGACAACGGATCGAACTGGTTCATCTCGGGCGCGACCGACAGCCGGTGGAACGACGACGACCTCAACCAACTCAAGACCGTGCCCGGCTCGGCGTTCGAAGCGGTCGAGAGCGGTCCCGTTCTTCGTTGATCAGCCGGCGACGCTGATGATCACCTCTGGCGCGGACGACGGATCGAGCCACCGCAGCACGGCGAGCAGTTGGTCGACCGGCAGCGTCACGCAGCCGGCCGACGGACGGTTGCGCGATATGTGCAGGAAGATGCCGCTCCCGAGTCCCGGCGTGCGGGTCGCGGTGTTGTAGGCGACCACCGCGCCGTATCCGTACTGCGGCTTGTACATCGAGTCCGGTTGGGAGCCGGCGTCTTGCGTGTTGGCGTCGACCCACTGGTTGTAGTTGGGGCTGTTGGGATCCTCGACCCACACGATGTTGGGACCGGTGATCACCCGGTACGGGAAGTGGACACCCGGGTCCGGCTCGATCCCGAACATGAAGTCGATCCCGAAGGTGCCCGACGGTGTGCGGCCGTCGCCCTCGCGCTTGGCGCCCGGGGGCGCGACGCCCTTGCTGCCGACCCACGCAGACCATGGTCCGAGCACGGTCTTCCAGCCGGCGGGGCTGCGCTGGTATGCGGTAAACGACGCGGTCGTCGCGCCGTACTTCGCGGCGGTGACCACGATCGCTTGGGTGCCGTGGGCGTTCGCCAGTTGCGGGACCGTCCTGGGGCGCGCCGCGGGCTTGGTGGTGGTCGCGTTCGGTGTCGTCATCGGCGCCGGCCGGGTGGTGGGTGCGACGGTAGTGGTGGTGCTGGCGACGATCGTGTCGACGCTGGCGACCTCCCACTCGGGCGCGCTCGAACCGCACGCAACGAGCAATATCGCGGCCACCGCCAAGACCGGCAGAGCCCGGCACCGGCGGCGTCGGGTCACACCGATACGGTAGCGGCGATGCGCCGGCGGCTCGCACCCGTCTTGCTCGTGCTGGCGGCGGCCTGCGCGCATGATCCAGCCGCCGCGCCGCGGGCGACTACGTCGACATCGGTGACGGCTTCGACCACCTCAACTACCGCCGCCGTTACGAGGACGACGTCGACTCGGCAGGCCGGATGCCCGATGACGCCCGACCAGCTGCGCGCACTCCAGATCGAGTACTGGGGCTTCGACGAGCAGCCGCACACAGGAACGCTCGTCGTGAACGCGCGCGTGGCCGACGCGGTCATGCGCGCGTTCGCCACGTTGCTGCGCGAGCGGTTCCCGATCCGCCGAATGGATCCGATCGACGTCTTCGGTGGGAGCGACGAGGCGTCACTCGACGCGGACAACACCGCCGCGTACAACTGCCGTCGGGTGGTCGGTTCCGGTCCGCCGCGGTGGTCGGCGCACGCGTACGGCACGGCGATCGACGTCAACCCGGTGGAGAACCCGTACCTCGAAGGCGGCCGCGTGCACCCGGAGAGCGGGCGGGACTACCTGACTCGGTCCCCGTACCGACCTGGGATGGCGGTCGACGGCGGCGTTCTGGTGCGGGCCTTCGAGTCCGTCGGCTGGAAGTGGGGCGGGCGGTGGGCGGCGACGCCGGACTACCAGCACTTCTCCTCGACGGGCGGCTAAGCAAGGTGGCCGTGGAAGCGCCGATGCAAGGGACGGTGGTCTCGGTCGACGTCGTCGTCGGCGAGCACGTCGTCGCCGGCCAGCAGCTCGTCGTCCTCGAGTCGATGAAGATGGAACACGTCATCGCCGCCGACGCCCCCGGCATTGTCACCGCCATCCCGGTCGTCGCCGGCCAAACTGTCTATCCCGGCGACCCGCTGGTCGACCTCGGCCCTCCCGCCGCCGACTTTGTTGCAGTTGACGGTCTGGGAGAACGAGAACTGCAACAAAGTCCGGGAAGTGGGGCGATTCGGGCTGACCTGGCCGAGGTGGTGGAGCGGCACGCGGTGGGGATGGACGATCGGCGGCCTGACGCGGTGGCCCGGCGGCGCAAGACCGAGCAGCGCACGACGCGGGAGAACGTCGACGACCTCGTCGATCGGGGCAGCTTCGTCGAGTACGGACCGGTCGTGATCGCCGCGCAACGCCGGCGCCGCGCCCCCGAGGACCTCATCGAGCGGACGCCGGCCGACGGGTTGGTCGCCGGAATCGGTACCGTCAACGGCCACCGCACGATCGTGATGTCGTATGACTACACGGTCCTCGCCGGCACCCAGGGCCTGCAGAACCATCGCAAGAAGGACCGCCTGTTCGAGCTGGCCGACCGCCTGCAACTCCCGATCGTGTTCTTCACCGAGGGCGGCGGCGGGCGGCCGGGCGACACCGACGGCAGCGGCGTGTCGGGCCTCGACTGCATGGCCTTCGCCCTCTTCGCCCAATTGAGCGGTCACGTTCCGCTTATCGGAATCAACTCGGGGTTCTGTTTCGCCGGCAACGCGGCGATCCTCGGCTGTTGCGACGTCGTCATCGCCACCGCCAACTCCAACATCGGCATGGGCGGCCCGGCGATGATCGAGGGCGGCGGCCTCGGCGTGTACGCGCCCACCGAAGTCGGGCCCATGTCGGTGCAGGTGCCCAATGGTGTCGTCGACATCGCGGTGGCCGACGAGGCCGAAGCCGTGGCCGCGGCCAAGAAGTACCTGTCGTACTTCCAAGGCGTGCGCGACGAGTGGACGTGCGCCGATCAGTCGGAGTTGCGCGCCGTGATCCCCGAGAACCGGCTTCGTATCTACGACGTGCGCGCCGCGGTCGACAAGCTGGCCGACACCGACTCGGTGCTCGAGCTGCGACCCGAGTTCGGCATCGGGATGATCACCGCGTTCATCCGCGTCGAAGGCCGGCCCATCGGTGTGATCGCCAACAACCCGACGCACCTAGCCGGCGCCATTGACGCCGACGGCGCCGACAAGGCCAGCCGGTTCATGCAGCTGTGCGACGCGTACGACATCCCGATCCTGTTCCTGTGCGACACACCCGGGATCATGGTGGGGCCGGATGTCGAGAAGACCGCGTTGGTGCGGCACGTGAGCCGCATGTTCGTCACCGGCGCCAGCCTCACCGTGCCGTTCTTTACGATCATCCTGCGCAAGGGCTACGGCCTCGGCGCCCAGGCCATGGCCGGCGGCAGCTTCAAGGCGCCGCTCTTCACCGTGGCCTGGCCCACCGGCGAGTTCGGCGGGATGGGCCTCGAGGGCGCGGTTCGACTCGGCTATCGCAACGAACTCGCCGCCATTGACGACGAGGCCGAGCGCCAGAAGACGTTCGAGGAAATGGTCGCCCGCATGTACGAGCACGGCAAGGCGCTCAACACCGCCACCTACTTCGAGATCGACGACGTCATCGACCCGGCCGACTCGCGGCGGTGGATTCTCACCGCCCTCGACGCAGCACCGCCGCCACCGCCCCGCCATGGCAAGAAGCGGCCGTTCATCGATACCTGGTAAAGAACCAGCATGTACGGGGCCACGCACGCCAAAGATCACCCTGACCAACCGGCGATCATCATGGCCACGAGCGGCGAGGTCATCACCTACGCCGTGTACGAGGAGCGCGCGAACCAGTTCGCCCATTTCCTCCGCGACCTCGGTCTGCAAGCGGGCGACCACGTGTCGTTCTTCATGGAGAACAACCCGCGGATGCTCGAGTGCGAGGCGGGCGCCGAGCGGGTCGGCCTCTACTTCACCTGCATCAACTCGTATCTCTCGGTTGACGAGGCGGCGTACATCGTCAATGACAGCGAGTCGCGCATCGTCGTGACGTCGCTGGCCAAACGCGACGTCGCTCTGCAACTGCCGGCACTGTGCCCGAAGGTCGAGCGGTGGCTAATGGTCGACACCGACGCGCCCGACGGTGGCTACGAGCCGTACGGGGCGGCGGTGGCCGATTACCCGACGACGCCGGTCGACAACGAGCGGCTCGGCGCGGCGATGCTCTACTCCTCGGGAACGACCGGCCGGCCCAAGGGCATCCTGCGCCCGCTGCCCGACATGGCGCCCGAGGACGCCATCCCCCTGATGGCCGCGGTGAAGTTCATGTTCGGCTTCCGGGAGGAGATGACGTATCTGTCGCCCGCGCCCCTGTACCACTCGGCGCCGCAAGCCAGTGTGTCGTCGGCGATCCGCCTCGGGTCCACCGCGGTGGTCATGGAGAAGTTCGACCCCAAGCACTTCCTCGACCTGGTCGAGCGCCACCGCGTCACGCACTCGCAGATGGTGCCGACGATGTTCTCCCGTCTATTGAAGCTGCCGGAGGAGGTGCGGGCCGCCGCCGACGTTTCGTCGCTCGAGTACATCGTGCACGCGGCGGCGCCCTGCCCGGTCCCGGTGAAGGAGAAGATGATCGAGTGGTGGGGGCCGATCATCCTCGAGTACTACGGCGCGACCGAGGGCAACGGCTTCACGTGGTGCACGTCGGAGGACTGGATGGCCCACAAGGGAACGGTCGGCAAGCCGATCCTCGGTGAGTTGCGCATCCTCGACGACGACGGCAACCCGTGCCCGGTCGGCACGTCGGGCACGGTGTGGTTCGCCAACGCCACCAACTTCACGTACTTCAACGACGACGAGAAGACCGCGGAGTCCCGTGACAACACGGGCACCGCGAGCACCGTTGGTGACGTCGGGTACGTCGACAACGAGGGGTACCTCTACCTGACCGACCGCAAGACGTACATGATCATCTCGGGCGGCGTGAACATCTACCCGCAGGAGACCGAGAACCTGCTGGTGACTCACGAGAAGGTCATGGACGCCGCGGTGCTCGGCGTTCCCAACGACGATCTCGGCGAAGAGGTAAAGGCGGTGGTGCAACTCATGCCGGGGATCGAGCCGGGGCCGGAGATCGAGCGCGAGCTGATCGCGTTCTGCCGTGATCACCTCGCGCACTACAAATGCCCGCGCACCGTCGACTTCGAGGCCGAGCTACCGAGACTCCCTACCGGCAAGCTCTACAAGAGACTGTTGCGCGATGGTTACTGGGAAGGTCGCGCCACCAGCATCGTTTGAGGCGGCGGACCGAACCGACCGCGCAAGAAGTCGACGACGGCGCGCGCCCGGGCGCGCGGCGCGTACCACTCGGTTCGTTGTGATGGCTGGAACCAGAGGCGAGTCGTGTTTACCGCCGCCCAGCAGATGCGGATGAACGTGCGGTACCGGCCGAAGTGGGTGCGCACGAGCAGTAGTGAGTTCCGCAGCTGGAGGTACTCCACGAGCGGCATGGGCGAGGCCTGGTTCGGATTGCGGACGATCGCGTTCCAGACAATGCCCACCTCCCACCCGCGGTCGCGCGCCCGCTGACCGAGGTCGGCTTCCTCGCAGTACGCGAAGTAGCGCTCGTCGAACAGGCCGATGTCCTCGAGGCACTCGCGCCTGGCCATCATGAACGTGCCGTGGGGGTGGCCGGCTTCTTGCCACCCGGTGCCGCGGATCGCCGGCCGTTGGATACCGCCGAAGTACGGGTCGACTACCGGCCTCTCGTCCGTGCCGAACTCGGCGCTCACCAAGCCGGCGCGCGGGCGGTCGCGCACGGCGTCGAGCAAGCGGGGGAGGCAGTCGGGCTCGGGGAGCACGTCGTGGGGGCCGAGCCCCACCCAGTCGCCCTCACCGTGTTCGAGCCAGTGGCGGAAGCCGGCGTTGGCAGCAGGCCCGAAGCCGCTGTTGGTGTCCAGCCAGACGAACTCGGCGTCGGGGATGTTGGCCACCAGATGATCACGGGCGGCGGCCGACGAGGCGTTGTCGACGATGAGGATGCGCGCGCCCTGCGCAACGAGCGCGCGCGATGTCACCACGCACGCCGCCGGCTGCTCGCGGTGCACCAAGATCACCGTGGTTTGGTCGTCCGCCACTCCACCTAGTCTTCCCGCGATGGTTCGAGTGCGCTTCTGCCCGTCGCCCACGGGCTACTTCCACGTTGGCGGAGGCCGCACCGCGCTCTTCAACTGGCTCCTCGTCAAGCGGCTGGGCGGCGAGTTCATCCTGCGCATCGAGGACACCGACGCCGAACGCAACAAGGAAGAGTGGGTGCTCGGCATCCACAACGCCATGCGGTGGCTGGGCCTCGACTGGGACGAGTACTACCGGCAATCCGAGCGGCTCGAGCTGTACCGGGCCGCGGCCGGACGCCTGGCGGCCGACGGTAAGGCGTATTACTGCGACTGCACGCGGGAGGTCGTCGTCGAGCGCACGAAGGGCAACGCCACGCCCGGGTACGACAGCTTTTGCCGCGATCGAGGTCTCGAGCCCGGACCCGGCCGGGCCCTTCGGTTCCGCACCCCCGACGATGGCGCGACCACGATCGTCGACGTCGTGCGCGGCGAGCCGACGTTCGAGCACTCGACGATCGAAGACTTCGTGCTCCAGCGCGGCGACGGCTCGCCGTTGTTCATCCTCGCCAACGTCGTTGACGACATGGACATGCGCATCAGCCACGTCGTTCGCTCCGAGGAGCACCTGCCCAACACGCCGAAGTACGTGCTGCTGTGGCACGCGCTGGGCGGCGGCGAGCCCGCCGGCTCGGGAGGCAGGACACAGTTGCCGGTGTTCGCCCATCTGCCCGTCGTGGTGAACGAGAAGCGCCAGAAGCTGTCGAAGCGGCGCCCGGGCGACCGCGTCGAGCTCGAGCAGTACCAGGAGGAGGGCTATCTCGCCGTCGCCATGCGCAACTACCTCGCCCTGCTGGGGTGGGCGCCGGGCGACGACCGAGAGTTCGTCACCGTCGAGGAGATGATCGAGGCGTTCCGGCTCGAAGCCGTCAAGAGCGCGCCGGCGTTCTTCGATGTGAAGAAGCTGCGGCATTTCAACGGCCACTACATCCGGGAGCTGTCCGCCGGCGACTTCGTCTCGGCCGTCGGCCCCTATCTCCAGGACGCGATTCCGTTCGTCGACTACGACGTGCTCGAGCAGATCGCGCCCTTGGTGCAGGAGCGCATCGAGGTGTTGAGCGACGTGCCCGCGATGGTCGACTTCCTCTTCCTTCGCGAGCCACCGATCGACGAGGCCGCGTGGGACAAGCACATGAAGGGGAACGCGGCCGAGATCCTCGACGGTGTGCTCCGCCTGTACGCCGAGTGCGAGTGGACGGCCGACGCCATCAAGGATGCGACCGTCGCCGTGGGGGAGGGGTTGGGCCTCAGCCTCACCAAGGCGCACTTTCCCGTGCGGGTTGCCGTCACCGGCCGAGCGGTCGGGCCCCCGTTGTTCGACGCCCTCGAGGTGCTCGGCCGGGAGCCGACGCTCGAGCGTCTTCGCAGCGCCCGCGATCGCCTCAGCTAAAGTGAAGCGCCCTTCGGGGGTGGTGTAATCGGCAACACATCTGGTTCTGGTCCAGACATTGGGGGTTCGAGTCCTCCCCCCCGAGCCACGATTCTGGAGGCAATAACTAGCCTTTTAGGCGAGCTATTGCCTCCAGAATGCGCGGCGGTCGCCACTACCGTTGCCGGCGATGCGGTCGGTGGTGCGGCTTGTGGTGGCGGGCGCGCTGGTTGGCGCGTCGACGCTGGCGTGGATCGGCGCCGCGTCGGCGAACCACACGCAGCCCATCGGCATTCGGTGTCAGGACTTCTCGACGCAAGCCGACGCCCAGTCATTCCTGCGCGAGCACCCCTACGACCCAGACGGCCTCGACGGTCCGCCGGGTCCGAACAACGACGAGAACAACACCAAGGGTGTTGCGTGCGAGGACCTCGCGTGCCCCTGCGATCGCACGCCGGTCGTCTACAAGCCGGGTAATGACGCGCCGACGATCCCCACGTCTGTGCCGATCGTCCCCGGTGGCTTGCAGCCGCCGGACACCGCGCCGCCGGACGGCTCGGCCACAACGTCCGCCCCCGCCGGCGTCGTGTCGGGGACAACGGCACCGACGCGCCCGGGTAGAGCCCTGGCCGCGCCGGGCGCCACGTCGTCGACCAGCGAGAGCGGCATCAAACGCTACCGGCGAGCGATCATCGCCACCGCCGCGGTGTTGGTCGCGCTCATCGCCTACTCGCTGTGGCTACGGCGCGACCGGCGGAAGCAGTATTACCCGACGAGCCGGCCCCGCTGGCCTACGGAGTGGTGACTATGACGAAGACGATTCTCGTGACCGGCGCCAACACGGGCATCGGCAAGGCGACGGTGGAAGCGCTGGCGCCGAGCGGCGACCGCATCTACCTGGCGTGCCGGTCGGAGGCCAAGACCCAGCCGGTGATCGACGAGATCAGCGCGGCGAGTGGCAACCGCGGCCTTCATTTCCTGCCGCTTGATCTCAACTCCCTCGCCTCGGTGCGCGAGTGCGCCGCTGCGTTCATCGCGACGGGCGACCCGCTGCATGTCCTCGTCAACAACGCCGGCGTGGCCGGGATGCGCGGCATCACCGCCGACGGGTTCGAGCTCACGTTCGGCGTCAACCATCTCGGCCACTTCCTGCTGACGAACCTGCTGCTCGATCGGATCAAGGCGTCGGCGCCGGCGCGGATCGTCAACGTCTCGAGTGTTGGCCACTACCAGGCCAAAGGCATCGACTGGGAGGCGGTCCGCCAGCCGACGGCGCACGTGACCGCCATGCACGAGTACGCGGTCTCGAAGTTGGCCAACGTGCTGTTCACCGAGGAGTTGGCCCGGCGGCTCGATGGCACGGGCGTCACCACCTATGCGCTCCACCCCGGCGCCATCGCATCGGACATCTGGGAGCGGCGAATGCCCGGGATACTCAAGCCGCCGGTCGCGCTCTTGACGCGTCTCATCATGCGGTCGCCGGCCGAGGGCGCCAAGACGTCGGTGTGGTGCGCGACCGCACCCGAGCTGGCCAACGAGTCCGGCAAGTACTACGACGACTGCAAGGAGAAGGCGCCCAGCGCAGTCGCCACGCCTGAACTGGCGGCGGAGTTGTGGCGTCGTAGCGAAGCGTGGACTGGGTCCGCCTGAGGCGGAGTAATCTCAACCCTCCGCTTGGCCCCATCGTCTAGCGGCCTAGGACACCACCCTCTCAAGGTGGCGGCACGGGTTCGAATCCCGTTGGGGCTGCTCGCGACGTTCCTGGTCCCGGCGTCGTCGCCGGGCCCCGGGCGGCGCCGAATCGGCGGCGTCACCTCCGCGTGGTACGGCACCGCGGCGACTTGCGATGCGTGGTGACGCAGGTCGTGGAAATGATCGGTCGGCGTGGTCGCGTGTGACGGTAAGCACGTTGACACGTTTGAGGACGAAGAAGATGATCCACATCGTTGCCTCGCCCGACGTGAGGCACCGATGTCAGGGGGGAAGACAATGTGGGTTCAACTGGATGTCGTCGCGTCGAAGGTTGAGGCGTTTCTGTCGGAACTGACGGCAGAAGGACTGCCGCAGGTAGACGTGACAGAGGTACTGCCTTCGCTACCGAAACTCCTTGGACTCGATCCGCTTGATTTGCTCAAGGGGTCGGCCTTTGTCAAGTTCGCCATCACTGACCTGACGCTTGTAAACCTCAAGTCGAAGCCGCACCACGTGTCGCGAGCAGACGGCACCCAGGCAACGGTGAACGGCAAGTTCCTCGGCGTTGTGGCTCGCGTCGAGTCCACCGTTACCGGTTTGCCGACGCCAGTGTTGCTGCCGCCGGCCGATGCGACGTTCAGACTCGACGTCGTCACATCGGATGACGGCATCACGATCATGGGCGACTACGAGTCGTTCAAATTCACTTCATCTGCGGTTGACCTCGCCACTGAGCTAATTCAGTTGCACAAGTCGATCGACGCTTCCCTCGCGGACGCTTCGTTCGAACAGGACGTCGATCTTGCCTCGCTCTACTCCGCACTGGACATGGACCCGAAGGTCAATCCGATAGCGAACGTCGCCATCACGCCGCGTGGACTCGGCAAAGTCGAGCGAGTCTCGCTGATTCTCGACATCGCGCCGATCACCACGCCGGTCGCGGTCGCAGCCGACGTGTGGGGCGTGCTCCTGTCGACCGCCTTCAAGTCGCCTGGTGATCCGGGCAAACACGACGCCTCGATCACCGTCTGGTACGACATGCTCAACCACATCATCAAGAACACGCTTCGGGGCTTGATTCATACGGCGATCAAGGACTTGCACTCGATGGTCGGGCCGACGACGCATTGGATCACGAACGGTGCGGAGAACTTCACCTTTGACCACATCTTCGGCACGGTCGAGGGAGAGACGAACATGGCTGGAGGCCAAAAACTCAAGGCTGAGTACCGGATTCACTTCTCGGTTGCCGAGGGGCAGCTGCGTGCGGCAGCGCACGGCAGATTGCTCGACATCGAAGGGCAGTCCCCCGTTGGTGACATCGTCGAGACGCTGCTCGAGGCAGGCATGTCGCTCTTCGGTGCAGACGGCACATTCGACAAGGACGAGGACATCGACCTTCAAATCGAGACCCCGTTTGGAACGTTCGCGCCCGGAGCACTCAATGTCCTCTTGTTCAACTCCCACTTCCATGACCCAAAGGAGAACTTCAACGTGGTCGTGAAGGTTGACGAGTCTGTTCTCCCGTTGGAGCCGCAGCCGGGCTGTTTTACGATTGCCGGCGACTTGGTCCAGGTCGTGAGCGCAAAGAGCGGCAAGCTGCCTTCCGGGCGACGTCGGCACGGACCGCTTGGGGGAGTCCTGCGCCGGCCTCAATAGCGGACGCGCATCCACCTCCCTCGAACGCAACGGGCGAGAACGCGTACTCGGCTACGCGGGACGAGTTACGGATTCGGCCGTATGGTCGCCAACGTGGCTCCCAGCCGCGAAATCGACGAACTTCCGCAGCCCTATGCCGTCACGCTTCGCCTCGACGCTGCAGGAGCGAGCGTCGAGATGGTGGCGGCCGCGCTGGACATCGAAGCGAGCCTTCGACGAGGCCGGCAATGCGACGAGCGCAGCGGACCCCGGGGGAACGATGGTCGTGAAGGTTGACGGCGTCGCCAACGACCACAGCCCTCACCGAGTTGGCGGCCGAGGGGACCAACCGCTGGCACCTTGGGGTCCCGTGGATCGTTCTCGTGCCGAGCGACGGTCACGATGGTTCGGGTGTATTGCAGACGACGTATCGCATGGACTCCTCGGCCCCCACGCCGGCCGCATACCACGGGCCGTTCGCGGTAACGCCGCTCGACCATCAGGTGTGCTTCGCCAGTTCCGACCGGGCCGGAAACCCAGAGGTCGAGAAATGTCTCGCCGTCGACATCGACAGCGCGGCGCCCGTTGCAACGATCGTCAACGCCGCGCCCTCGCCGTCGGTGAGCGTGGTTTCCTCTGACGACGCCTCCGGGGTGCCGTCCGGAGGGACGTCAAGCAGATCGATGTGGGGACGGTGACGATCGCGAGCCCAGGCCAGACCGTCTACGGGACGACGGCATGGTCGGGCTCCGGCGTCTTGCCGGGATTGTTCACGTACGCGATCGTCGCGACCGACCAAGCCGACAACATCACCCAGAGTCACGAGTCCAAGTCGTTCATCGTCGCCTGAGCGGCTGCGCCCAAGATGCAGTTCTGCAACCGATGTCGCCCAAGTTCGGTTGCGTGCCCCGAGTTGTCCGGCCCGCGCCTGCGGGTCTGATGGGCTACGGGCGCATCAGATGTCGAGCGCTGTACACAGGAAGGTCCAGGAACGACAGCACGCCAGGCGCGGCGTCGCATACCGCCGGGATGGCGTTGATCACGTGCATCGCCGTCGCCAGGCAGCCGGCGTAGTTGTGGTCACCAACGTGGCTCGCGAGCTCGACCGAGATCTTCACGGTCGGATCACCGTCGATGTTGATCACGTAGCCGTGGCCGTGGCGCCAATCGGGCGCGTCGTCGTCGCGCAGCCGGGTCACGTGTTCGACGACGATCCGCGGTTCGCCGCCGACCATCCCGCGGATCTCGAACCGCATGCCCGCGATGGTTCCCGCCTCGATCCGCCCAGAGGCAATGTCGAATGGCTTGTCCGCGAGTACCACCTCGTGCCATTCGGTGATCTCGTCGAGCGCGACATCGAGCGCGGCGGCAACGAGTTCGATGACCGGGCCCCATGCCAGCGCGGTGGACCCGGGCGACAAGAGGAGGGATTCGGTCGGGCTGGCTTTTCCGAATCCCATGATCTCGAACATCGTGAAGGGGTTGTCCCAGGTGGCGTAGTTGACGATCTCGGCCATCCGGACCGAACGCACCTCTTTGCACAACGCCAGCGCGCCGATCGCGACACCAGCGTTGCCGTAGCCCGGGTCGATGCCCGATGTATAGAAGGTCGTGCCGCCGGCGCGGCACGCGGCGTCGAGGCGATCGAGCACGCCTGGGCCCGCGGCCTTCGGGTAGAGGAGCGGCACGAACGACGTGTTGACCACGTTCTTGCCGGACTCCAACATCCGGGCCAGGTCTTCGATCACCTCGTTGGGGCGGACGTCGGAATGGGCCATGTAACAGACGCAGTCGGCGTCGCTGGCCAGCAACGCGTCGACATCGTTCGTGGCGGTCACGCCGAGCGGAGCCACGCCGCAGATCTCGCCGGCGTCGCGGCCGACCTTCGCGTCGGAGTGAACCCAAAGGCCCGTGAGCTCGAGGTCGGGATGGGCGGCGATCGCCGGCACGGCGTGGACGCCGACCGTGCCCGTCGCCCACTGGATCACTTTGTAGGTCACGTTGGCGCCTCCGCTTAGGTCCGGGCAGTTGCCGGCGCGACCCTGGCCACGCCGCGAATGAGCCAGGGTGCCCGTCGGGCCACGACGCCGACGGCGCGGTCGGATCGGCGCAGGGTGGCCTGTGTTCCGGGCGTCGGCGTCGCCGCCAGGGTGGCCTCGGGCGACCCGGCGCGCGCGCCCGTCGGATCGACCGTCATGAGTTGCCATTGCCCGGGCACGCCACGTAGCTCGAAGGTTCCGCGGTCGTCGAAGCCGGTGCCGGAGCCGACAACAAGATCGCGGACCGTGCTCGATGCGAGGATCTCATTGGCGGCCGCTTCGCCGAGGATCCGCGCCGCGATGTGCACCGCCATCCCGCCGATGTCATCGCCGATGAGTTCGCATTCCCCGGTGTGAACGCCGGCGCGAATCTCTATACCGATGCCCTCGGCGCCATCGCGAAGCGCTTCGGCATAGCGAATCGCCTGCGTCGGGCCCTCGAATGTCGCGAGGTGGCCGTCGCCCGTGCTCTTCACCAGCGTCCCGTCGAAGCGCTCTGCGAGTTGCGCGGTGATATCGCCGAATCGCTGCAGTACAGCGCGCCAGCGCTCGTCGCCCATCGCCGCGGCGCGCGCGGTCGAGGACACCATGTCGCTGAAGACCACGGTGCGCAGTGCGCGATGGGTCAACGCCGGTGCCGCGTGCGTTCCGGTTCAGGAACTCCTCGATCGCGCTGGTGATGCCGTCCGGATCGGTGAACCACGGCGCGTGGTCCTTGCCCTCGACCTCGATCATTCGGGCGCCCGGGATGTGGTCGGCGAGATACCGGCCACCCTGGACAGGGACGGGGTCGTCTTTGGCGTGGATCACGAGCGTCGGCACCGAGAGCATCGGCAGGACCTGTCGAACGTCGATACGGAACGTGGCCTCGATGGTCGTCCGCGCCATGCCCGGGCTTGCACTCATCCGCTCGAGCATGCCGAGCTGGCGGATGGACTTGACCGACGGCAACAGCCACGTCAGCGCCTCGCCACTTCCCCAGTTGGAGCGCACGGCTCGACCCATCGACTGGACGCGGACGATCTGCTCGATTGTCGGCGTGTAGGGCTCGCCCAGCTCCGGAAGGAGTCGCTCGCGAAGCTCCGCCGGGTCCCGGTCAACGTCGTCCCAGTCGGCATAGCCGGCGTAGGCAAACGTCCCGGTCAGCACCAGCGCCCGAGTCCGCTCAGGCCGCGTTGCTGCGAACAGAACCGCGGCGGGACCGCCCTCGCTGATGCCGAACACGACGGCCTTGTCAAAGCCAGCTGCGTCCATGACCGCCTCGAGTTCGAGGGCGCGATCCTCGAGACAGCGGACCTTGGGCACCGGGTCAGACAGGCCGACGCCGGCCTTGTCGAAGAGCAGGACGCGGCAGAACCTTCCGAGCTGGTCGAAGAAGGCCTTGGCTTCAGGGAGCGTCCAAAACAACTCGACGTGACTCACGAAGGAACCCGCGAACACAAGGTCGATCGGACCGTCGCCGAACACCTGGTAGGCGAGACTGAGGTCGCCGCACGTCGCGTACGCCGTATCGGGCACACGGCGACAGTAGATGGTGTCGGTGTTGCTGGGCGTGAACGCGCCCTCAGCGCGATCGGCGCCGCTCGCCCTCGACCAACGAGCGCACAAACTCCTCGGCCCCGCACGCCGAAGCGAACAGCTCTGCGTACTGGACGAGTACGTGGCGCAGCGCCCTTAGGACCTGGCGCACCTCGTTCTCATCGGCGGTGCCTGCCGCAACTTCTATGTGCCACTCCGAGAGGACCGGGCGGAGCGTGCGGTTCAGCAGGTGAGCGGCGATCACCGCGAACGACAGCTCACCCCGCCGGTCGTTGGCGACGCTCGGTCCGTGTACCTTCAGCGTGCCGCGAATGGACCCGAACAGGCTGTACAAACTCGCGAGAGCTTCGTCGACCCGTCCCTCGTCATCGGGTAGGCACACGACCGAGATGCGAGTGACGAGCTCCACCAGCACATCCCGCGATGCGTTTCGTTCCGATTCATTCGGATGCCACTGGCCTTGAAGGGTCCATCCCTCCGCGTAGGCGGGAAACTGAGCGGACAGTGTGCCTGGCCGGATGTCGACGGCAGTCAACCCAGCGCCACCTCGGTCCACACGTTGTCCTTCCGTGTCACGCGTGGGTCGCCGGGCGGCACCGCCGGATCGTCGTCGCTGCGCAAGAGCAGCGCGACGCCATGGCCGCGCATCGCATCAAGCAACTCGGTCTTCGGGATCTGTTTCCATCCCTTGGTGTCGTACACGGTCTTGCTTACTGACACCATGGCGACGCCCGCGTGAAGATGTTGTTCAACGAACTCGACTGGCGTCGCGTTGTGGCTTCCGTGGTGACCAACCTTGTAGAAGGCGACGCGGTCGAGCAGCGCGACCCATGCGTCGTCGTTGAGAATCGCTTCCCACGTGCCCCACTGGGCATCGCCGGGGAACAGGAGGAGCGTTTCGCCGATCTCGAACAGCAGCACGAGACTCGTGCCGTTCAATGCGTCGTCGACCGAGACGGCCAGGTCACTCGCGCCGGCGAGCGCCGATCGGCTCACTGCTTCGAGATCCTTGGACTTGTATGGCGGCTTGAGATCAGCGCGCGGCGTGAGGGCCAATGCCTCGAACTGGGCGCGATCGAGATCCCAGGCGCCTCCCCATAGGATCGGCGTCGCCGGCGGATCGGGCAGCTCCGGGCCGTCCGGGCCATCGAGCGAAAGTATCGGGGCGCGACGTTCCGCCGGCACGAGCCGGAGGTAGGCCTGACCCGACGGCGGGTTCAGCCGCCGGATGACCGCCGGATCGCGCGATGGCCCGAGCACGTGGACGCGTACGCCTTCGGGTAGTCCAGTCGCCCCGCCGCTGGTCAGCACCGTCGAAGCCGGACGCAGGGGATCTGGCAGATATTGCGTCGGTGCGTCAAAAGCGTCGATCGTGGTCATGGCGGCTTGATTCGTGAGCGAGTTCAGGGCGATGGACACCGACGGATCGGCTGCTCCACTTCCCAGCGCGAGCAGCCCGTGAAGCGCGAGCGCAGCGACACGGTCCTGCTGTTGCCGCAGGCCGTTCGCAATCGAATCGCTTGGATTCTCGGTCCACGGCATCCATACCTCCCCAACGCGCACGTCCTCCCATGTCGCCGCCCTCGAGAAGCCGTGAACGTGGTCGCGATGGCGATGAGTGATGACGAGCACGTCGATGAACTTCGTGCCGTCGAGGGTGGGCAGGTCGGCTACGAGCTGGTCGACGACGTCCCAGAACGGCGGGTCGTCACCCAGCGTGCCGACATGGCGCCCGCAGTCGATGAGAATTGTCCGATCACGCTCGCCCCGCGGATCGGGCAGCGTCACAAGGAAGCAGTCGCCGAAGCCAACGTTGTACATTCGCACGTGCACGGTCACGCGTCGCTCGTTCCGTAGAAGCCAGCGTGCAGCCGTGCGAAGTTCACGCGGAGACGGCCCCTTCCGTCAGCACGATACGCGGCCGCCGGGTTAGCCCGGTCAAACGCTTTGGCCACGTCGACGAGCTGCTTCAATCGCTGCTCACCGCGCTGGTTATGTGCGTCGGCGGCCGAGCCGGGCAACGGCTTGGCCAGCACATAGCGCACTCTTCGCCTCGCGTCAGCGACGACAGTCACGCCCGCCTTGGGCACGATGCCTGCGAGGTTTGGATCGACGTCCTCGAGGTCGTGCCGCGCCTGCACGAACTGCACCACCGTGTCGACGAAGGGCTGTCCATTGGCGTCGATGCGGAACGTTGAGTGGAAGCCAACGACTTCAATAGGGCGTGCTCCCGGTTCGCCTTCGATCTGCGGCGCAAGCCCGAGTTCTGCGGCGTGTTCCTCCGCCCACTCATGCAATTCTCTCGCAATCTTCGCCTGGCTCTCGTTCTCGTCGTCGGATAGCGGCGAATGCTCGCCTAGGGCTTCGGCCGTGCGCGCCGGCAGTCCCTCGACACTCAGGGGAAGTGCGTCTTTGATGTGCTGGATCGGCCACTCGATTGCGGAGGCGGCCATGGAGCCAGCGTCGCTTGCGTAGATCCCGCGGCGCCGGAACCCTTCGATCACCGCGGTCCGGAACGAGTCATCCGACGGCGACGCGATCGCGTCCGCGGTCACGAGCGCACGGAGGAAGTCGCCGAACGTGACGTCGAGGGGCGGCAGGTACGAGAACGCTTGCACGCACCGGGTGAAGAATTGTCTCGCGGTGGTCGACGCTTCCCGCGCCATGCGGTGCACGAGGTCCGGGTGCGGCCGTCCCTCCGGGAGAATTCCCGAGCCGCCGCTCGCCAGGCGCAGCAAATCCTGCACGCGCGCGAGATACGTCGTCCGGTACGCGTCGAACACCGCCTGGACGAGGATCAGCCCACGGGCGTGCGGCTCCGTAGTGCGGGCCAACGCCGCCGGGTCGGCCGACTCGTCGAACGCGCTTCGGAGCGGCGCACGCTGGGCAGCCGCGAATCCGAATTGTCTGGCCAGACCCGAGATCGCATCGGCGCTCGTGAGGTCGGCCTTTCGTTGGTTAATCGCGTCGACAAGCACCTGGTCGATCTCGAAGTGCTGGAAGATCGCGACCAGATCGGCGAAGGCCTCGTGGAAAGCCAGCACGTCGTCGTTGGTTGCGTCGTCGAAGTATGGGCGGAGTCGGTCGACGACGGCGTGCGCGGTCTCGTGGGCGACGATGTCGTGCGATAGGCACGTGAAAACCATCTGGCCGGGAAGGTTGGGACCGGGTTCATCGTCGTCCGCTTGGAAGTAGCCCAGCAGCAGCGCGTTCAGCCTCGGATCGAAGTACGCGTTGTCCCCGTAGAACGCGTGCGGGAAGATCCGGAGGGCGCCGCCGCTCACGCCGATGCGGCGGCCCATCGCTGCCTCGCAGGCGTCCCACACGGACGCCGCGACCGCGTACGCCATTTGCTGATGGAAGCGAGGATCCGTCTCGGTCGGTGTCAGTCCGTTTGTGATTAGGAGGTGCGGGTCGTCGAGGTTGACCGGCTGGTAGAAGACGTTGCGGGTTCCGTCGTAGTCGATGACTTGGATGCGCTTGCCGATTGGGCCCGGCGAGAGTTGCTCGTACGGGACCGACAGCGTCGCCCGTGGCGTTACGAAGCCTTCGCCAGAATCGTCGAGCCGCATCGGGTCGAGCGCATAGATCTGCAACGGCCGACGGGCGGGTACGGGCGTGTCCATGATCGCGGCGGTTTTCACCCCCCCTTTGAACGAGTAGCCCGGTATAGCGCAACCGCGGCTGAACAGCACGCGCGCGACGGCGCAGATCGAGTTGGCCGAGCAGGCAGTCAACTCAGCGCGCCCCTAGATTGCATTGCTGATGGAGTACGCATTCGTCTTTGGACCGGTCGCGGTGACGATCGAGGCGTGTACGTGTCCTGACGATGACCTCGAGGCCGGCGCTCGCATCGAGCTTCGTCGGTGCTGCCGTTGCCCGGGAACCGCGAGGGCAACGAGGGCTACCAGGTGCTGCCGGTTACCGAAGGCGGCCTATGGCGGGCCGACCTGTTGATCGTGGTCGATCCGCCCACGGGTGAGCCGCGCTACCACCACCATCCGCACTTCGAAGACGGCGACGTCGGCGACCGCGTGTTTGACCCGGCGATCGCGGCCGACCCGACGGGGTGGACGATCGGCAAGCTGGCGGACTTCCGATCGTTGTTGCTGGAAGTCGGTGCCGAGGACATCGTCGACCACATCGACTACGACGAAGTCACCAAGGCGCTTCCGGCGATGAGGGCGGCGATCGACGCCAGCCTCGCGTCGCTCGACTAACGGCTTGCCTCGACCTCGGCCTTGATGCGCTCGAGAGTGGTGCGCATCCCCTCGCGGTTGGTGCGCCCGCGCGCCCAGCCGAGCAGCGCCCAGTACAACCGGAGCGAGCGCGTGTTGGCGAGTTGGAACGACTCGGTCACGTCGGTGCCGTCGCCCGCGGGTACCAGCTGGTAGCGCCAGACGTTCAGCGGGTTTCCCCCCGTCAAGACGCCGAACGCGAATTCCCGCCCCGGTTCGCACGCAGTTACCGCGCACGTTTTCCAGTACGTCGGCCCACGGCCGTTGCGCTTCACGTGGCCGCGGAACTTGGCGCCGACCGCCGGTCCAGTCGCCCCGTCGAGCCACTCGGCCTCGAAGGTCTCGGGGCTGTAGCGACCGATTTTCGTGACGTCGCTCACCAAGTCCCAGACCTGCTCGGGCGACGCGTCCATGTGCACGGTCACGGAGTCGTTCACGGTCGCGAACACTAGGGTGCGCTCCCGTATGTCGACGCAAGAACTGGCTTTCGATCCGGACGCGCTGCGGGCGAAGTACCGCGAGGAGCGCGAGAAGCGCCTCCGCGCCGATGCCAACGAACAGTACGTCGAGGTGACCGGCGAGTTCGCCCACTATGTCGAGGATCCCTACGTCGAGCCGCTCATTCGCGAGCCGCTGACAGACGAGGTCGACGTGGTCGTAGTCGGCGGCGGCTTCGGCGGCTTGCTCGCCGGCGCGCGGCTGCGACAAGCGGGTGTCGCCGACATCCGCATCATCGAGAAGGGCGGCGACTTCGGCGGCACGTGGTACTGGAACCGCTACCCGGGTGCCATGTGCGACGTCGAGTCGTACATCTACCTGCCGCTGCTCGAGGAACTCGACTACGTGCCGGCCGAGAAGTACTCCCACGCGCCGGAGATCCTCGAGCACAGCCGGGCGATCGGCCGCCACTTCGATCTCTACGCCAACGCGTGCTTCCAGACCGAAGTCACCGGCATGCGGTGGGACGACGACGCGGCGCGGTGGATCATCTCCACGAACCGGGGCGACGCCATGCGGGCGCGGTTCGTGTGCATGGCGAACGGGCCGCTCCACCGCCCCAAGCTCCCGGGGATCCCCGGCATCACCGAGTTTGGCGGCCACACGTTCCACACCAGCCGCTGGGACTACGCGTACACCGGCGGCGACTGCGACGGGAACCTCACGGGACTCCGCGGCAAGCGAGTCGGGATCATCGGGACCGGGGCAACCGCGGTGCAGTGCGTTCCGCATCTCGGCGAGGCGGCCGAGCAGCTGTACGTGTTCCAGCGGACGCCGTCGTCGATCGACGTGCGGGCCAACCGGCCGACCGATCCCGAGTGGGCGGCCAGCCTCGAGCCCGGCTGGCACCAGCGGCGAAAGGACAACTTCAACAACCTGGTCTCGGGCGGCTTCGAAGCCGAGGACATGGTCAACGACGGCTGGACCGACATCATCGGCAAGCTGCTGATCCTCGTCCGCCAGAGCGAAGGCGCCGACCTCACGCCAGGCGGCCTGGCCAAGACGATGGAGTTGGCCGACTTCGAAAAGATGGAGCAGATTCGGTCGCGCGTCGACGAGATCGTCCAGGACGAGGCCACCGCCGCCGCACTGAAGCCGTGGTACCGCCAGTTCTGCAAGCGACCGTGTTTCCACGACGAGTACCTGGACACGTTCAACCGTCCCAACGTCACGCTCGTCGATACGCACGGTCGCGGCGTCGAGCGGATCACCGAGCGCGGTGTCGTGGTCGACGAGGTCGAATACGAGCTGGACTGCCTGATCTTCGCGACCGGCTTCGAGGTCGGCACTGACTACACACGACGCTCCGGCTACGAGCTCGTCGGCCGCGGCGGCACCACCCTCACCGAGAAGTGGGCGGACGGCATGGAGACATTCCACGGCATGCACAGCCGCGGCTTCCCGAACTGCTTCATCATCAGCAACGCGCAATCGGGCTTCTCGGTGAACTTCCCGCACATGCTCGACGAGCAAAGCAAGCACCTCGCCTACATCATCGGCCATGCGATGGAGAACGACATACGCGTCGTGGAGACGTCGGAGATGGCCGAGGCCGAATGGGTCAAGACGATCATCGACCTGGCCGCCAACAACATCGGCTTCCTCGAAGAGTGCACCCCGGGCTACTACAACAACGAAGGTCGACCCAACGAGCGCAGCGCGCAGAACGGCTTCTACGGCGGCGGTTCGATCGCGTTCATCAAGCTTCTCGAGAACTGGCGCGCCGCCGGCGACCTCGCCGGCCTCGAACTCACCTAGACGACCAACGTGTCGGTGTCAGGTAGCGGTTTCTGTTGCTTTGGCACCGACACGTCGACCTAGCTGGGGCGCGGCTCGCGGGGGAGCCCGAGGACGCGCTCGCCGATCACGTTCTTGAGGACTTCGTCGGTGCCGCCGCCGAGCCGAAGGGCAGGCGCCTCGAGCCGAGCGAGCTGCCACGGACCGTCGCCGAGTGTCCCGGCCGCGCCCTGGATGCGCAGCGCCAGATCGGCGGCGTCGGCGAACAGCCGCGCCGTGGCCAGCTTGGCGACCGCCGCCTCGGGACTGGGAAACCCCGTGCGCGAGATCGCGGTCACCAACCGGTAGTTGAGGTAGCGGAGGGTGTGGGTCGCTTCGACGATGCGAGCGAGCGCGTCTCGCACCGTGGGCGACTTCGTCGCACCGGTGGTCCGGGCCAGTTCGATGAGCGACGCAACCATGTCGTCCTGACCCAGCAGATTGCCGGCCATCAGTCGCTCGTTGAGCAACGTGGTGCTGGCGACGCTCCACCCGTCGTTGATCGCGCCGACGACATTGGCCACCGGCACGCGCACGTCCTCGAAGAACACCTCGTTGAAGTGCGCGCCGCCGTTCATCTGCTTCAACGGGCGGACTGTGATGCCCGGCGACTGCATGTCGAGGGCGATCCAACTGATCCCGGCGTGGCGCGGCACGTCGGGATCGGTGCGGGCGAGGAGCATGCCCCAGTCGGCGTAGTGCGCGCCCGACGACCACACCTTCTGCCCGTTGACGACGAAGACGTCACCGTCGCGGACAGCAGCGGTGCGCAGCGACGCCAGATCCGAGCCGGCGTCGGGTTCGGAGAAGAGCTGGCACCAGATATCGTCGCCTCGCAACAAGCGGCGCAGCCACTGGTCCTTCTGCTCGGTGGTGGCGTGGGCGATCAGCGTCGGGCCGCCCATGTGCACGCCGATCGAGAAGATCACCTCGGGTGCGTCGAAGTCGGCGACCTCCTGGTTGAAGATCACCTGGTGGATCGGCGGCGCACCCCGCCCGCCGTACTCGACGGGCCACGTAAGTCCGGCCCACCCACCGTCGGCCTTGCGCGACTGCCAGGCGCGGGCGGCGACCATGTCGGCACCCGCCGAGTGGAACAGGCTGAGAACTCCGTACTCGGCGTCGAGTCGGCGCGGCTCGGCGCTGGCCTCGAGCCACGCGCGGCACTCGGCGCGGAACGCCGCTTCGTCGGGGGTGTCGGAGAGATCCATCGTGTTAGCGGGAGTTAACGTAGCGAGAATGGCTGAGGAAGTGCTGTACACCGCAGGCGACGGCGTCGCCACCATCACCCTGAACCGACCCGACAAGTACAACGCGGCGACGTTCGACATGGCCGACGAGTTCAGGGCGGCGTTGGCCCGCGCCGCGGAGGACGATGCCGTCCGCTGCGTCGTCCTCACTGGAGCGGGCAAGGCGTTCTGCTCGGGCGACGACGTCGAGGCGGCGTGGGGCGACCCGCGTATGGCCGACACGATGGCCGAGCTGGCCGGGCCCAACCCGCCGTTGACGCCCGAGATCGCTGCGATGCTCGACCTGTCCAAGCCGACCATCGCTGCCGTCAACGGCGTCGCCCTCGGCATCGGCATGGACTTCGCCATCGCCTGCGACATTCGTTACGCATCGGAGAAGGCCCGCTTCGGTCAGCTGTTCGTCAAGATGGGCTTGATGGCCGACGTCAGCGGCTACTGGCGACTCCCGCAGCTCGTGGGCCCGTCGGCCGCCGCCGAGATGCTGTTCACCGGCGACATGTTCGACGCGGCCGAGGCGCTGCGGCTCGGGCTGGTGTCGCGCGTGCTGCCTCCCGACGAGTTGCTCCCGGCGGCCCACGACTTGGCGGCCCGCATTGCCGCCAACCCGCCGCTCGCCTTGCAGCGGATCAAGGAGGGCCTGCGCCGGGCCGCGGGCATGGGTAGGTCCGACCTCGACGATCTCGCCCGCTTCGTCGGCCACGGCCTCAGCGAGCTCTTCGCCAGCGACGACCACAAAGCGGCGGTCGCCAAATTCATGCAGCGCTGACGGCTAGGTCACCGGAGGGCGGCGGTCCTTCCACGGCCGGGCGTCTTCGAGTTGCGACGAGAGTCGCAGCAACAAGCCCTCGCGGTGCATGCCGGCGACGAAGTGGATGCCGATCGGGAGGCCGTCGCCGTCCCACGCCAGCGGTACCGACACGGCCGGCGCGCCGATGAGGTTGGCGATGGGCGTGTATGCGGCGAGGGCCCGGCTCCGGAGGAGGGCGTCCCACTCGGACAGCTGATCGTTGTCGTCGAACGCGCCGACCGGCAGCGGCGGGATCGGCACCGTCGGCGTCAGTAACACGTCGTAGTCCTCGAGGAAGCGGTGCGCCTCGACCGACAGCGCGTGCACCGCGCGCCGCGCCGCGATGTACGCGGTCGCCGTCACCCCTTGGCCCATCGTCACCAGGACGCGCGACGGCACGTCGAGGGACTCGATCGACGGGAAGCCGGGCTCGCTGGCGTTGGCCGCCGCGTTGACGGCGAACACGTTGACGACCTGTTCGGCGACGACGTTGTCCCAGGGCGGCGCCGCCTCGGTGACGGTATGGCCCAGGGACTCGAGCAGTTCTGCGGCGTCGCGCGTCGCGGCCACCGCATCGTCGGACACGTCGACGTCGTTGATGAACGGTGCGACCGTGAGCGCGACGCGCAGCCGGCCCGGATCACGGCCGACCTCGTCGGCGAACGGCCGTTCCGGCGGCGGGGCGGTCCACTCGTCGCCCACTTCTGAGCCGGAGATCGCATCCAGCAGCGCGGCAGCATCGGCGACGGTCCGGGTGATGGGTCCGTCGATCGCGTGCGGGTCGGCGAGTCGCGGGTGGGTGCTGACGCGGCCCCGGCTGGGCTTCAGACCGAACACGCCACACAGCGAAGCCGGGATCCGGATCGACCCACCGCCGTCACTGCCTTGCGAGATCGGGCACAGGCCGGCGGCCAGTGCGGCCGCCGCGCCACCCGACGAGCCGCCCGGCGTGCGCCCGACGTCCCAGGGGTTGCGCGCCGGGGGATAGGCCGGGTTTTCGCTGATGCTCTTCTTGCCGAACTCGGGCGTGTTGGTCTTGCCGAGAATGACGAAGCCGGCGGCCCGGATGCGGGCGACGACCGCGTCGTCGCGATCGGGAATCCGTTCGCTCCACTCGGCGGTGCCGTGCGTTGTCCGGACGCCGCGCGTGTCGTTGAGGTCCTTGATCGAGATCGGCACCCCGGCAAACGGCCCGGTCGTCTCACCGCGGTCGACCGCGGTGGCGGCCGCCAGGGCTTCGTCGGCGCACACGGTGAGGTAGGCGTCGAGCTTCGGGTTCAGTTCGTCGATGCGGGCCAGGTAGAGCTCGGCCAACTCGGTCGCCGAGACGGTCCCGCCTCGCAGCATCCCGGCGAGTTCGGTGGCCGACGTGAAAGGGTCGATCGTGGTGCCCATACCTCGGAAGTTTGTCACCGTTAACATCGGGGTGATGCGCCGGTTGTTCCTCCTCCTCGCCGCCTTGGTGCTGATCGCCAACTGCGGCACCCGCGTGCCTCACCCAGTTGGGCTCAGCGCGCAGCAGTCGTCGAACGGCCAAGCCACGGGGGCGAACGGCAACACGGCCGACACCGTCGTAAGCGACGGCGCGGCCGCCGACAACGGCACGACGGGCGACGCCTCGTCGGCCGCCGCGACCAACGGGCAGTCATCGGCCAGCGGCGCGTCGGCGACACAGAGTCAAACGCCGACCGGCCCCCCGATCATGCTGGGAGCGGTCGGCACGAGATCCGGAATCATCGGCGCCGCGGTCAAGGACGTGTGGCGCGGCCTGCCGGTGTGGGAGAAATGGGTGAACACCCACGGCGGCATCATGGGTCGCCCGGTGAAGGTGATCATCGTCGACGACGCGGGTGATCCCGGCAAGCACGCCGCCGCGGTGCGCCGGCTCATCCGTGAGGACAAGGTGGTGGCGTTCGTCGGTCCGATCGCGGCGACGACATTGTCGGCCGGCACGCCGATTCTCGAGCAGGCTCAGATCCCGGTGATCGGCGGCGACTCGGGCGAGTCCGGTTGGTTCAAGTCGCCGATGGCGTTCCCGAGCAACAGTCAGGGCATTGCGCGCGGCAACGCCCTCGGGAAGTGGGGCGCCGCGCATCTCAACATCACCAAGGCCGCCGTCTTCTACTTGACCGACGTCGACGTGGGCGAGCGGTTCCGCAACTCGTTCAAAGCGGCCTGGCAAAAGGCCGGCAAGCAGATCGTGGTCGACGCCGGCGTGTCGCTGGCCCAGCCCGACTTCACCAGCGAGATCCTGCAAGCCAAGAACGCGGGCGCCGAGGCGATCTTCATCGGCCTCGAGGAAGCGGCCTGCCAGCGCTTCTTCGACGCGGCGCGTCGCCAGAACTACACGCCCATCTGGTTCAGCGCCGCTTGCGTACTGCGCCCGATCTTGCGCGCCAAGGACATCACGACCAACCGCACGTACGGCGGCTCGTCGTTCGGCCGGTCCGACGCCGACACCCCGGCCGCGGCCGAGTGGCGCGAGGCGTACAAGCGCTTCGCTCCCGACCTGCCCTACGCCGACTCGTTCTCGTTCACGTGGATCTCCGGGAAGATGTTCGAGGCCGCGGTGAAGGCGGGCGGCGGGGTCACGTCCAAGCAGATCATCGACGGCCTCCACAAGCTGAAGAACGAAACGCTGGGCGGTCTCATCCCGCCGCAGTCCTGGCCGCCGGGGCCGCATCCGGAAGGATCGTGCGGCCGCGTCGACAAGTTCGACGGCACGCGATACGTCGACATCAGTCAGGGCTTCCTCTGCTGAGACGGGCGGCCGCCCTCATCGGTGTGGTGGTCCTGCTCGTTCTGGCCGCGGTACCTGCGATCGGCCAGACCGAGGACGAGCCCGACGGCTACGACTTCTTCGGCGTGTCCGGACTGGCCGACGGCATCACCACCCGCGTGGTCGTCGAGCGGTTCCTCGCGGTCGAGGAGTTCGTCGCCCTCTCGTCGGTGTCGGCCGAGGCGCGACTCGAACTCGGCCGCTCCTCGGCGCTCGCCGTGTTGCCCGATCCCGGCGATCTGGTGTTGGGGTTGCCGGGAACGCTCGCCGCCCTGGCCGGCGTGGCCGGGTTGCCCGACTATCCAGCCGTAGCCCGGGCCGATTACCCCACAACTCCGACCGACGCGGTCACGCTTGCGCCCGATGCCGGGCTGGGCGCGCTGCGGCTTCAGACCCAGGCGGAGGAGCACCGCGCCCACGGCCTGGCCTTTGTGTCGGACTTCGTCGACACGGTTGGCCTCGTCCCGCTGACCGTCGGGTCGATCAAGTCCGACTCGGTCGCCCGGCGCCTGGATCCGCTTACGTACGAGTCCACGGCCAAGAGCACGGTCAATGACATACGCGTCCTCGGCGGCATCCTGCGGATCGGGCAAGTGACCAGCACCGTCACCACTCGGGTCGACGACGGGAAGATCACGGCGACGCGCGACGAGACCAAGGTGACCGGCGCCGAGATCGCCGGCATGCCGGTGGGAATCGACGAGAAGGGATTCACCTCGCCCAACGGATCGCAGGCGCTGGCACCGATCGTGGAGTCGCTGGCGGCGCCGCTAACCGCAGCCGGCGTGGTCGTGCGGATGACGCCGGGCGAGACCGTGATCGGCGCGACCAAGGGCACGGCGACGTCGGGCTTCCTCAACATCCAGTTCACCACGACCCTCGAGAACGCCTACCCGGTCGTCGTCACGCTTTCCTTCGGCAAGGCCAGCTCAACCGTCGAGGCGTCGGGCAAGAGCAGCTCGCTGCTCGACGATCTGTTGGGTGGGCCGATCGACGCGTCAGTCGCCGGCTCGGCGCTCGACGCGACCGGGAGCGCGCTGGGCGCCGGTACGACCCCGGACATCAGCGGGTCGGGAACCGCCTCCTTGGGCGGCTTGGGCGGCTCCGGCGGCCTGGTGACGCCGCGCCCGTCGATCGCTTCGTCGCTCGAGCCGATGGACTTCCGGTCGTTCTACCGATGGCTCGCGCTGGCTCTGGCCGGCGCAATTGTCGCTCGGTGGGTTGTGGTCAACCGTCTGCGCGAACGCGACACCGCAACGCACCCAAATCTTCGCTCCCTTTGGAGGTGGTGATGGCAGCCGAACGCCAGACCTCGCCGGTGCGCCCGGCGCTGGTGCAAGTAACGCCGGAGATCCTCGAACGGTTCCGCGATCCGCGGATCGTTCTGGCGATCGTCTGCGGGCTGGGCGGCGCGGTCGCGCTGTTGCTCGGGTATCTCGGCGTGAGCGACACGCTCGACCCCGGACAGCAGTTGCCGTATCTGATCAGCGGCGGCGTCGGCGCGCTGTTCCTGCTCGGCCTGAGCGCGACGTTGCTCTTCTCCACGGACCTCGGCGCCACGCGTCGCGAGGTGCGTGAACTGCGCGAGGACATCGCCGAACTCCGCGAGGTCATCGAGGACCTGCGTAGCAAGCCGCGCCGGTAGCGCAGTTGTCGGCCTGGCTGCCGTTCGTCACCACGGGAGTGGTGATCGGGAGCGTGTACGCGATCGCGGCCATGGGTCTCGTCGTCACGTACCGCACCACCGGCTTGTTCAACTTCGCCCACGGTGCGGTCGGTATGGCGGTCGCCTACGCGTTCTACCGGCTGCGCGTCGATTGGGGACTGCCGACGTGGTTGTCGTTCCTGATTGCGCTGCTCGTCGTCGCGCCCGCCATCGGGATCGTCATCGACCGCTTCTTGTTCCGCGCCCTCGAGCGCTCGTCGCAGGCGTCCAAGATCGTCGTGACGATCGGCCTGCTGGTGCTGTTGCAAGGCGCCGTGCAGGCGATCTTCGGCGCAGCCAGTCGCCGCATGCCGCCGTTCCTGCCGACCGGCACGGTCAAGGTCGGCACGTTGTACGTGGGCTACGACCAGATGATCGTGGTCGGCGTCGCCGCCGCCATCTTCGTGTTGCTGACCGTGTTCTTCCGGCTCAGCCGGCTCGGACTGGTGATGCGCAGCGTCGTCGACGACGCCGACCTGACCGAGGCCGCGGGTTTCGCCGTCGGCCGGGTGCGGATGTTCACGTGGTCGCTCGGCGTGATGATGGCCGGGCTGGCCGGGATCCTCTTCTCGCCGATCTTCCAGCTCGACTCGATCACGCTCACGTTGCTGGTGTTGCAGGCCGCGCTGGCCGCCGCGGTGTTCGGTCGGCTCACGAGCTTGTCACGCACCGTCGGTGCGGCGATCGGGCTCGGCATGGCGACGACGCTCTCGCTCAAGTTGCTGGCCAGTCACTCCGATCTGCTCGGCGGCTTGCGCCCGAGCGTGCCGTTCATCTTCCTGTTCGCGGTGTTGGTCTTTGTCCGCCGCGGGTCCTTGCGAGAACTCGGGGTGTCGGCGCCGTGGGCCGGCACCCTGCGGGCCGAAGCCGAGCGGTGGAAGCTCCTCGCCGTCGGCCTGATCCTCCTGGCCCTGCTCGTGCCCGACGGCAAAGTGTTCCCGCTCGGGACGACGCTCGTCCTGGCCTGCGCGTTCCTCAGCCTCACGTTGCTGATCGGTAGTTCGGGATTGATCTGCCTCGCGCAGGCGGGTCTCGTCGGCACCGGTGCCTTCGTCTACATCCACCTCACTGCCGAGGTGGGACTGCCGTTCCCGATCGCCCTGCTCCTCGCCGGCGTGGCCGCCGTGCCGTTCGGACTCGCGATCGCGGTGCCCGCGTTGCGGTTGCCGAGCCTGTTCCTCGCCCTCGCCACCTTTGTCGTCGGCCAGCTCCTCGACGGTCTGGTGTTCAGTAGCTGGCGCGCGTTCTCGGGCGGTGAGGGCGGCATACGCGGGACGCGGCCTTCGACGCTGGGCGGCGACCGGGTCTTCGCCGTCTTCCTTGCCGTGATGGTGGTGCTGTTCGTCATCGCCATCGGTGCGATGCGGCGGTCCGGCCTCGGGCGCGCCCTCGTCGCCATGCGCGACAGCCAGCCGGCGGCCGAGTCGCTCGGCCTCAATCCGCTGTGGCCCAAGATCGCGGTGTTCGCGGTGTCGGCGTTCCTCGCCGGCGTCGCCGGCGGCCTCTACGCCGGGCACCTCCAGGTCGCCAGCAAGACGTTCTTCTCGTCGTTCACGTCGTTGCTGTGGGTGACGGTGGTGGTCGTCGGTGGGGTTCAGAGCGTGTACGGCGCATTGGCGGGTGCGTTCCTGCTGCAGTTCCTGCCCGAGTTCTTCGGTTCCGGTGACCCGTCGGTTTGGGTTACCCCGGCGTTCGGCATTGGCGCGGTGCTGCTTGCCGCTCGGCCCGGTGGGCTCGTCGGCTCGCTGTCGCGCTTCCGCCCGGGAAGGTTGCTCACCCGTGCCTGATGCCGCCGCCTTCCTTGAGGCCGACAACGTGAGCGTGCAGTTCGGCGGCCTCACCGCGGTCGACGCAGTGTCGATGTCGGCCGATCGCGGCGAGGTCGTCGGCGTGATCGGACCGAACGGTGCGGGCAAGACCACGCTGTTCAACGCGCTGGTCGGCGCGGTGCGGGCGACGGGGTCGGTGCGGCTCAACGGCACCGACGTGACGCAGTGGCCGGTTCACCGCCGAGCGCGCGCCGGCCTCGGACGGACCTTTCAACGCCTCGAGCTGTTCGGCTCGATGACCGTCGCCGAGAACCTGCGGTTCGCGACCGAAGCCGGCGCGCTGGGCGAGCGGCCGTGGCGGCTGCTTCGTCGCGATCGGTTCCAAGCGGCGGACCGGGCCGACGAGATCCTCGGCCTCGTCGGGCTCGGTGACGACGGTGACCGTCCGGCCGCCGACCTCCCGCCGGGTTCCGCCCGCTTGTTGGAGTTGGGACGGGCGCTGTGTGCCGACCCGCAGATGCTGCTGCTCGACGAACCGTCGTCGGGCCTCGACGTGGCCGAGACGACCGCGTTCGCGGCAACGCTGCGCGCCATCGTCGCCGACCGCGGCGTCGGGATCGTGCTGGTCGAACACGACGTCTCGCTGGTGCTGGCGTTGTGCGCTCGCCTCTACGTGCTCGAGTTCGGCCGCTGCATCGCCGACGGCAAGACCAAGGCGGTCGCCGCCAAACCGGAGGTGCGGGCCGCCTACCTCGGGGACCTGTTGACCACACAAGTGAGCCGGAGGCGAAGCCGGAAGGCGATCGGGCCAACACAATGACCGACTCCCTGCTCGAAGTCGCGGGTGTGAGCACGGGGTATGGCCTGGGCGACGTGTTGCACGACGTCGACCTCGCGGTCGACGGGGGCGAGCTGGTCGCCATCCTCGGGCCGAACGGTGCGGGCAAGTCCACGTTGTTGCGCGTCATCGCCGGCTTCCTGCCGCCGCGTACGGGCACCGTGCGGCTGCGCGGCATCGGCGTGGCCGGCGCCGCGCCGTCGGAGCTGGCCCGCTGCGGCGTGTACCTGCTGCCCGAAGGTCGCGCCGTGTTCCCGAACCTGACCGTGACCGAGAACCTACGCGTGGCCACCGCGCGCCCCGAGCGGGGCGACGTCGCGACGCAGCGCCGCCGTGACGCGCTCGCCGCCTTTCCGCGTCTCGCCGACCGCCCGCAACAACTGGCGGGCACGATGAGCGGCGGCGAGCAGCGGATGCTCGCATTGGCGCGTGCGTTCACGGCCAACCCATTGCTGCTCCTGCTCGACGAGCCGTCGCTGGGACTGGCGCCGCGGATCGTCGACGAAGTGTTCGCCGGCATCGAGCGATTCCGCGCCGTCGGCACCGCGGTGGTGCTCGTCGAGCAGTACGTGCACCGGTCGCTCGCCGTCGCTGACCGAGCCGTCGTCCTCGACCGCGGCGCGGTCGTGCACAGCGGACCGGCGCGCCAACTCGACGCCGACGACCTGGCCCGTCGGTACCTCGGTTAGGCCGGGTCCTCCCAGTGGAGGGCCGACAGCGTCATGCGGGCGAGGACCTCGCGTTGGCGCTCAGGCGGCAAGTCGCCGTGGTACGTCGCCACTGAGGTTTGCAGGCCGCTGATCGCGTGAATCGCCAGCCGTAGTTCGTCCTCGGAGAGGTGCGGCCGCAGCTCTCCCAACGTGCGCACCCACGCGTCCCGCATGCGCCGGTGCAGGCGGTTGAGGCGCGTTCGTTCGTCGGGCTGGAGGTCGCGCGCTTCTTGCGTGTAGATCGCGGTGAGCGGTCCGTCGTCGACACACGCGGCGGCGCCGAACTCGGCCATCAGCTGCAAGGCGCGCTCGGCGTCGCCGTCGGCTTCATCAAGGGCGCGGTCGACGACGGACTGCAAGCGTTCAACTGCGCGCTCGACCAGGGCGACGAGGAGGTCGTGCTTGCTCTTGAAATGGCGGTAGAAGGCGGGGCCGGTCACGCCGACGGCGGTCCCGATGTCGTCGATGCCGGTGGCCGCGAATCCTCGGTCGAAGAAGAGTTGTGCGGCGGCCTCGAGAATCATCTCGCGCCGCGACGGTGCAGCGGACGGGCCGGAAGCGGCGTCGCTGGCCATGGTGAACCGATGCTAACGGTGAGCCCGGCGTATACCGTGCTCCGGTGTCGAACGGGCTGCTCGCCGGCATCCGGGTTCTCGACCTCGGCGTGTGGCGGCCGGGGCCGTACGCGACGCAATTGCTGGCCGACCTCGGCGCCGACGTTCTGAAGGTTGAACCGCCGGGCGGCGACCCGTTGCGGATCTATCCCGAGCTGTTCGCCCAACACAACGCGGGGAAACGCAGCATCGTGCTCGACCTCAAGACCGACGCGGATCGCGAGCGGGCGCTCGAACTGGCGGCGGGCGCCGATGTCGTCGTCGAGGGTTTCCGGCCCGGCGTCGCGGCCCGACTCGGGTTGGGTCCCGACGACGTGCGAGCCGTGAACCCGTCGGCGATCTACTGCTCGCTTTCGGGATTCGGCCAGGACGGACCGCTCCACGCGGTGCCCGGACACGACGTCAACTACCAGGCGTGGGGTGGCGCGCTGGCGCCCGAAGGCGGCGCGCCTCGCGTGTCGGCCCTGCCGATCGCCGACCTGGCCGGTGGCATGGCGGCGGCCTTCGCAGTGTGCGCCGCCCTCGTACATCGACTGCGCGAGGGCGCGGGCGAACTGATCGATGTCGCCATGGCCGACGTGATGGCGACCTGGACGGGCGCGGCGTCGTCGACATCGACGGTTGCCGCCGATCGAGAAGAACGCGGCGTGCCCGGCTACGGCACGTTCGTTACGGCCGACGGCGGTTACATCGCTCTCGGCGTGCTGACCGAAGACCACTTCTGGCGCGGCTTGTGCGACGGCCTCGGCCTCGACGACATCCGCGATCTCGAGTTCGCGGCGCGCATGGCGCGGACGAGCGAGCTCACGGCGCGCGTCGCCGCCGCCATCGCCGACGAACCACGCGACGACCTCGTGGCCCGGTTGCTCGCTGGTGACGTGCCGGTGTCACCCGTTCTCGATCGGCACGAGATGACGGCGCTGGAGCACTTCGGCCAGCGTTCGGTTGTGACGTCGGTGCCGTGGGCGGCCCGCTTCACCGGGCATCCGGTGCGGTTCGCGTCGGAGCCGGCGACGGCCCGCCGCCCGCCGCCCGGCCTCGACGAGCACCGCGGCACGGGTTGGTGACCGCGTTCGAAGACGCGGTCGCCGCCGTACTGCTCACGCTGCGTCCGGGCGACGTGATGACCTACGGCGAAGTCGCGGCGGAAGCGGGACGACCAGGCGCGGCGCGCGCCGTCGGTAGCTTTCTTGCGCACAACGGCGGCGATGTCCCGTGGTGGCGCGTCGTGACATCGACCGGCCGACTGGTCCCGGGTCACGAGACCGAACACGCTCGCCGGTTGCGCGCCGAGGGGATCACGGTCCGCCGCGGCTACGCGGTTAGGGCGGGCAGGTAATCGACGGACGGCTGCGGGTGATGGTGACGGCGTCGGCGGTGAGCGCCAACTCCGTTGCCGAACAGAGTTGCGGTGCTCCGGAGACGAGAATCGTGTTGCTTGGGTTCGTCCGTTCGACGAGCACGTAGCGGCCGGGTGGCGTGGCCGAGATGTCGATGAACTGGCCGGGGGTGTCCCATGTGTACACGTCGCCCCAGCCGGGCGAGACGCCCTCCTCGACGATCACCGATGAGCTCGTTATCGACGCGGGCAGGTTGCAACCGGGCTGTCCGTCATAGGTGTTGGGACCGTTGGCCGCCGCGTGCCCGAAGCCGAAGTAGTCGTCGTCGGCCAGGCAGAACGACTCCTTGAGGCCGGTGCCGAGCCGGGCGCCGATCGCGCCGTTCGCGCCGAGCGGGTGCAGTGAGAAGCCGACGAGATCCTTGTAATGGAAGTGCGCGTGGGCCGGGTGGAACATGCAGCCGCCGGCCGGGCGCATCACGACCTTGCCGTCGGTCCGCTGCACGGCTTGCTCGGCCTGGCACTGGCCGGGAAGGAAACCGCTGGTCGGCCCGGTGGTGAGCCATGGGATGCGAATGTCCAATCGCGCCGCGCCCGCGTTGCGGACGTTGCTCGTGAACCGCAGACAGCGCGTGGCGCCGGTCTGCACGGTCTCATCGACGTAGCACGAGGTCGCGGTCGGGACCGTGACGGGGATGGGGAAACCCAGCGGCGTGGACGCGACCGGCGGGAGGCCGCCGACATGGAAGTCGAACGCCGGGTCGGCGACGAGGACGGGCAGACGGAAGCAGCCGCGCACGCCGCTCACGGTGAGTCCGCAATCGACAAGGCCGGATTGCCACGACGAACCCGACATCATGCGAACCTCGCCGTTGTACTTGGCGCCGGTGTCGTAGGCGTACGTGAACGTGACGAACGCCGTGTACGTGCCCGTGCGCGTCGGCGTCACCGCGATCGCCTGGCCGTTGGCGCCGATGCCGTTGGCCGCGCCGGCCAGCGCGCCCGACGGGTCGTACACCGAGAGGTCCCACCCGTTGCTCGTCGACCCCGCGGTGTCCTTGACCGACACCAGGAACAGACGAGCGCGGGTGACGGTGAATGAGAACGACTGGCACGTCACCGCACACACGACCGGCACAGGCGAGTGAACGAGGGGGAGGGGCGTCGGGTTGTCGAGCGCACCGGCGAACGTGAGCACCGGATGGCGCTTGTCGAGCGTGCCGATGGACTTGGTGTCCGTGGCGAGCGGCGGGATCGGCAGGCCGAGCGGGGGAGTGAGCTCGGCGTGCACGGCAGGCGCCAGGCCACCGAGCAAGAGCACGGCGGCGCCCACCCCGATTCGTCTCACCCAGCTGCGCATCTCTCAGCGGACGATACTGCGGGCGTGAAACCCGTAGCCGTCAACCTGGCCAACGCAACTGTCGTCGTCACCGGGGCGTCGCGCGGTATCGGGCGGGCCGTCGCCATCGCCGCCGGTCGCCGTGGCGCCCGCGTCGGCCTCATCGCCCGGAGTCGCGCCGAGCTGGAGGCTGTGCTCGGCGAGTCGGGCGGCAAGGGCGCGGTCGCCGTCGCCGACGTCGGTGACCGCGGCCAGTGCGACGCGGCGCTGACCGCGATCGAGGCCGACCTCGGTCCCGTCGACGTACTCGTCGCCAACGCGGGTATCGGGGCCTACGGCAAGTTCGTCGACATGGATCTCGACGAGGTCGAACGGCTCACGCGCGTGAACTATCTCGGCACCGTGTATCCGATTCACCGCGTGTTGCCCGGCATGATCGAGCGCGGCCGCGGCCACATCGTGATCGTCGGCTCCATCGCCGGTCGCATCGGCGCGCCGAGCGAGGCGGCCTACTCGGCGACCAAGTTCGCGCAGGTGGGCTTCGCCGAAGCTCTGGCCACCGAGGTCGCCGACGCCGGCGTCGGCGTGTCGCTCGTCAACCCCGGGATCGTCGATACCGAGTTCTTCGAGACGCGCGGCCACGCCTTCGACGGGAATGTCCCGAAGCCCGTTTCGGCGGCCCGCGTCGCCGACGCCGTCATCCGTGCCGTCGACAAGAACACGTTCGAACAAGTCGTGCCGCGCTGGCTGGGCCAGGCCGTCGTCATCCGCCACCTCGTCCCGCCGTTATTGCGATGGGGGACTCGGCGTCATTACCGGTCGGTCACAGGAGGCTGAACACCACCGTCACGAGTGGGATCAGCACCCAGCCGACCACCGTGAGGGCGATGGCGATGACCGCGAACGAACGGGCCGAGTCGCGCGGCGGGTTGCCGCACCAGCCAACCGTT